>Ga0310810_10000346_pt1 | contig 48481 bp, 52 predicted proteins | sample NCmetagenome_FD_207641 | JGI IMG/M metagenome (GOLD analysis project Ga0310810, IMG submission 207641) | Soil microbial communities from experimental microcosm in Duke University, North Carolina, United States - NC | ecosystem: Engineered > Artificial ecosystem > Soil microcosm > Unclassified ...
TTCCTATCCCCATTTCGCGACCAGCCCGAGCAGATCGCAGACACGGTTCGAATAGCCCCATTCGTTGTCGTACCAGCTCAGGCATTTTAGATATTTACCGCCGGTCACATTGGTAAACGCCGGATCGAAGATCGACGAATGGGAGTTGCCGATGATATCGGACGACACCACCGGCGTTTCCATCAGCTCAAGGATGCCTTTCATGCGCTGCGATTGCGCCGCCGACCGGATCGCCGCATGCACGTCGTCGGCGCTGACCGACTTTTCCAATTCAACGAAGAGATCGACCACCGACCCGTCCGGCACCGGCACGCGCGCGGCGATGCCATCGAGACGGCCTTTGAGCTCCGGCAAAACTTCGCCTACGGCCTTGGCTGCGCCGGTGGAAGTGGGAATGATATTTTCCGCTGCGGCGCGGCTGCGGCGCCAGTCCGAGTGCGGCACGTCGGCCAGACGCTGGTCGTTGGTGTAGGCGTGCACGGTGTTGATGATGCCTTCGACGATGCCGAAGGAATCCTGCAGCACTTTGGCCACCGGCGCCAGGCAGTTGGTCGTGCAGCTCGCGTTGGAAATCATCCGATGCTCCGGCTTCAAGCCGTCGTCGTTGACGCCGATCACCACCGTGTAATCGATTTTGTCCTTGGCCGGCACGGTGAGAACCACCCGCTTGGCGCCGGCCTCGAGATGTTTGGCGAGCTGGTCGCGGCCGGTGAAAATTCCCGTCGATTCGATCACCACATCGACGCCAAGATCTTTCCACGGGAGTTTCTCCGGCGCGCGCTCGCGCAGCATTCGCGTGCGGCCGTGGGACGTCACCAGCTCGTCGCCTTCGAGCTCCAAGGTCCCTTCGAACCGACCCATGACGGTGTCGTAATTCAGCAGGTAGCGAAGCGCGTCGTGATCGAACACGTCGTTGATCGCCACCAGCTCCGCATCGGCACGTTTGTCGAGAATCCGAAACACCGAACGGCCGATGCGGCCGAACCCGTTGATCGCAACTTTCATGAATCACCTCGCGCGCCGGCGAATTTACCGTACTGTCGAACCACGTCGAGCACGCGACAGGCATGCCCCAGAGTCTCGTACCATGCCAGCGCTTTGATGATTTTTTTGCCGGCCTTGAGCGTCGCGCGCGCATCGAAGAGCAACGATTGCCGGCAGCCGATCACATCGGAAGAGACGATCGGATCGTCGGTGACTGCGATCAGATTCGGGTGCCGGGCCGCGGCCGCGCGCATTGTCTCGTTCACCTGATCGGCGGTGACGCTGCTCTGGCGCATGACGAAGTTCACATCGAGCAGCGAGCCGCGCTGCACCGGCACGTTGAGCGCGTAGCCGCTCAGCTTGCCGGCAAACTTCGGCAGAACCGTTTCCACCCAATGCGCCGACTCGTTGTTATTGGGGATGATGTTTTCCGCCGCCGAACGGCTGCGGCGAAAGTCTTCATGGGCATAATCCTGCAGCGACTGATCGCTGGAATAGGCATGCACGGTGGTCATCGAAGCGTATTCGACGCCCAGGCTTTGATCGAGAGATTGAAGCAGCAGCGCGAAGGCGTTGGTCGTAGGCGACCCGGCAGAGATCATTCGGTCCCCGGCGACTGCGTGGCTTTCGTTGACACCGGGTATCACGATCCTATCGATGGGCTCGGACGGAATCGTCGCCAGAATCACGCGCCCCGCGCCGCCGCGCAGGTGCGCCTCCATGTCGCTGCGCCGCCGGTAACGGCGAGTCGCGTCGATGACACATTCCACGCCGAGCACATCCCAAGGAACTTCTTCCGGCCGCGCCAGCTGGAGCATGCGCGTGCGGAATTTCTCGTTGATGAGATAATTATCCTCAAGGCGGCAAGACGGTTCATCGACACCGTCGCTTTGAAGCAAATATTCGATGATCTCCGGCTTGCCGATGTCGGCGACGGCGACGATGTCGATATCGTCCCGTTCGAGCGCCAGATGATAGAGCTGCCGCCCGATCTGCCCCAACCCCATGATCCCGACATGAATTTTGCCGTTGAGCATTGGACCTCACGGTTTCGATGAGCGTTTCTCTTGTCGATTTATCTTACACCGCAGCTTTCATGAAATCGAGAAATTATCTGTCGCCATTTAGCGCAACCATCGGTTCACCGTCATCAATAAGATGGTGTGGCCAGATGGTAAATGGCCAGGTGGCCCTGTTGGTAATTTCCTTCGTCCGTCAGATCTAACCTACGCAAATAACTTCAACAATATTGAGACTTCCTGTCTTTACGCCGGTGCTGTACTGGCATATCGATTGCGCATGTCTTTCTTTTGAAAAGGAGAACCTATGAAATCTGTGAATTGCAAAATCGCAGCAGTCGTAACGGGTGTGTTAACCGCCGGGGCGTTGATGATGCCGGTGTCGGCTTCAGCCGCGGACTATTGGCATTGGTCGGCGAAGGAAAAGCGCTGGGACCATCGCGCCGATCTGCGCAGTGATCAGCAGGATCTCGCGGAGGCTCGGCGCCAGCTCGAATATGATCGCAACCACCACGCCAACCGACGCAAGATCGCCGAAGATGAAGCGCGGGTCAGAGATATCGAGCATGAAGTACACGCCGACCGCGCCGCAGTACGACACTAAATAATCGCCTGCAGATCATAAAATAACGGCGGGCAGCGCTGGCCCTTTCGAGACCGCGGTGCCCGCCGCTTTGGGCTCTGTTTTTATTTCACTCCGTAGGCGACGAAGGTCTTCTGTAGAAATCCGCTCTCTTCGAGTTTTTTCAGCGGCCGGTTGTCGATCACGTCTTCAACCTTCACGTTGCCGACAACCGCATTCTGCGTCTTCACCAGACGCTGGATGTTGCGCATCCCCTCCAACGAGACGTACGGTTTTTTATCGATGATCTGCACCAGGTCACGATAACCCTGCTCCGCCACCGCGCTGTCGGTAATTTTCAGGCGCCGCATGATCGTGCCCACCACCGTAGGTTTGTTAGCCGGCGCAAGAATAAATGCCAGACTCTCGATCAACGCTTTCAACAGATTCTCGCTCAGCTCCGGTTGCTGCTGGAATCGTGCGCGAGAGCCGATGATGATGTTACTGACATACGGAATCTTGGTTTCGGAAAGTTCCGCGATAACCGAGAAGCCCTTTTGCTTCAGCCTTCGGCTGAAAACTCCGTCGAGTGGCGTCGCATCGATCGTTCCCGTCTCCAGCGCCTGGGCCGCGACGGTTTGATCGCCGATGCTGAGAATATTGATGTTGTCGCGTCGCGCATCCAGGCCGAGGTGTTCGAGTCCCAAGACGGCGCCCATCCAAACCGAGCCGCCGATCGCCTGCACTCCCAAACGCTTGCCGCGCAAATCTTCGGGCTTCTTGATATCGGGACGCGCGATCAAAGTGTAAGTCAATTTGTTGGTGAACGAAGCGATCGCGCGCAGGTCGGTGCCGTTGCCCACAGCGCCGAGAGTCGACGCCGCGCCAGCGTAGGCGATTTGCGTCGCGCCGGTGCTGACCGCAGCGACCTGAATCGGTCCGGTGCGGATATAAACCACGTCGGCGTCCACGCCGTGCTTGGCGAAAAAGTTCTGCTCCTCGGCGATCCACAAAGGAGTTTGCCGCGGGTTGATGCCGGCAAAGGAGATCGCGATTTTTGCCGCGGCCGGAGTCGCGCCGATCCCGAGAACAAATGCCAACGCGAATCCGAGTGTGCGGATAACCGGTTTTGGGCCGACCATATCAACTCCGCCGTGCTTACAAGCCGAACAGACGCATGGCGTTGCCTCCGAGAATTTTCTCCTTGTCGTTATCGGACATGCCCTTCAGCTCTTTGATCATTTTTACCGTGCCTACATTCCAGGTCGCCGACGGATCGCCGTGGGGGTAGTCGCTGCCCACGGTGAGATTGTGATCGCGCCAGAAGTCGCAGGCGTAACGCAGCGACGTTTCAGCGGCGAAAGCCGACACCCAGATCTGATTGAAAAACTCGCTGGGAAGCTTGCCGAGCCGCTGCCTCGCCTTGATGTCCATATCGAGCCGCTCCATCAGCCAGGGCACGAAGGCGCCCGATCCCTCGACGAAACAGATGCGCAGCTTGGGAAATTCCTTGAGCGCGCCGCGCAGGATCAGACTGCCGATGTCGACCATGTACCGAAATGGGAACGCCAGCAAGAATGCCAGTGCGTTATTGTCGGCCTCCAGAAACAACTGCTCGATGCCGACCAGGGCGGGGTTGGGATGTCCGTCGCGATCGGAGGCGGTGTCGTGCACCAGGATCGGAATATCGAGCTCACAAATCTTGTCGTACAGCGGCCACAGCTTCTCGGCGCCGAGATTGGCGTTCTCGAAACCGCCCATGAACTTGACCGCTTTGAGACCGAGGGTTTTCACCGCCCTTTCAACCTCGCGGCACGATTCTTCGACATCCGGTAGAAACACCCAGGAGACGCCGATGTACTTTTCTGGGTGGGCGCATTCTTTCAGATCCTGAGCAACGGCATCGTTGTAAGCGCGCGCCAACTCGCAGCCCAGGTCGCGGTCCCAGGTGTAAAGCAGCTCGCGATTTTCCGGGATCAACACGTGCACGTCGAACCCTTCCCAATCCACGTGCTGATCGCGCGTGTCCAGATGCCAGCGCCCTTTGGGCGCCTGGTTCTTGATCAACGTGCCGTCCGGCAACACAGATCTAACATCATCACCGTTGCGCACTACCCGCGGCGAATGCGGATATTTGGCGCTGACGCCCTCGAGAAATGTCACTGGGAAGTAATGCGAATCGCAGTCGATATACATTCAATCCTCCTTCAAAGCAGCCAATCCAGATTGTACAAACGCACGGCGTTCAAGAACGTAAGCTTTTGTTGCAACGCGGAGTCGAGATGTCCCATGGTTTCGCGGATGAAGCTTTGCGAGTCGGGAAAGATGCCGTCCGCATGCGGATAATCCGAGGCCCAGCAGAAACTGTCGGGACCGTAATCCTTCGCCAGCAGCGCGCCGACTTTGTCATCCTGAAAAGTCGCAAACATCTGACGTTTGAACAACTCGCTCGGCAACGTGTGGATCAAGTCATCGTACATGCCTTCTTTGAATTTCATGTCGAGACGATCCAGCACGTACGGAATCCAGCCGATGTGGCTTTCGGCCATCACGACTTTGAGAGTGGGATGCCGTTCCAGCGCGCCGCACAGAAGAACCGCCACCAAACATTCGTCCGCTTGCATGGCGACCACGGCCTGGTGCGTTGCCTGAGAGACCCGAGGCAAATCGCCTCTGAGCTTCTGCTCCACGCTGATCGGCCCGCAGGTCGTCGTGCCGTGGCCTACGCCGATGTGAAACGACAGCGCCACTTCGTTTTCTTCCGCGGCGATCCACATGGGCTCCCAGCTCGAATGCCAGATGGGCTCGGGACCGTTGAACCAATCGATCATCGCGCCGCGCAAGCCGAGGCCCTGCCTGCCGATGCGGCGGATCTCGGCACTTGCAGCTTCGGCGGAAGAAGCGGGGATGTCGGCGATGCCGATGAAACGTTTCGAATCGTACGAGCAGAATTCCGCGATAAAGTCGTTGTACGCACGGTAGGTCGCGGCGATGACCTCGGGATCTTTGATGCTGTCCTCGACAAAACGAATGCCGTAGATCACCTCGGCCTGGACGCCGTCCAGGTCCAAGTCCGCGAGCCGCAGTTTGGGATCGGGCGGATGACTGGGCTGCCAGCCGGCATCGGCCATGCGCCGGCCGCGATGCGTGGTCATCTGGCCGCGTCCCATCCAGGCCGCGTGCGCGCCCATTTTAGCGCCGTCGCCGATCCATGTCGGCTTCCCGTCTGTATCCACCACCCGCGGCACCCGATCGCGCAGGTGCAGCGGCGCGCGCGAACTGAAGGTATCCGCGGGGAGATAGAACAAATCCATGTGCCCATCGGCCGACACCATCCTGTTCGCCATGTTATTTTCTCCTTTCGCGCTTCCCTTCGACGCCGCAGCCACAAGCCTGATGAATCGAACATAGGTCCAACCGCATTCGGCCGTCAAGGGAGACCGCCGCAGGTTGTCGGTGCGCTGGTTTGTCGTTCTCCGATGTTTGATATAAGAACACGGCAACGCGCCTCGCTTCACAGCCGATAAATTTCCGCATCGACGCGCGCGCGGTTCAGCTCCCAATGCCCCAGGACAACGATCGTCTCTCGCTTTTCCGCCACCGCGATTTTTGTGTCTTTTGGTCCGGATCGTTCTTGTCGAGCGTCGGCACCCAGTTCACCACCGTCGCGATGGCCTGGCAGATTTATGAGCTGACCAATTCGCCGCTTCAGATCGGCTTGCTCGGTGTTGCTCGCGCGCTGCCGCAAATCGCGTTGCTTCTCGTCGGTGGCCTGCTCGCCGACGCGATGGATCGACGCAAGCTGATGATGTGCACTCAGCTAGGTCTTTTCTGCGTGTCGACAACTCTCGCTCTGTTGAGTTTTGCCGGCAAAGCTTCGCCCCAAATGCTCTACGGGGCGACCGTGTTTCTCGCTCTATTCACCTCCCTCGAACAGCCATCGCGCCAATCGATGATCCCAAGCCTGGTGCCGCGTGCTCAATTGGCTCAAGCGCTGGCGCTCCAGGGAACGCAGCGCTACGTACCGATCATCGCAGGTCCGTCTCTCGCCGGCCTCGTGCTGGCGATCTTCGGACCGGCGGTCTGCTACGCCGTCGACGCGTGCTCGTGGCTGGCAATGCTCGCGGCGCTGCAATTGCTCCGCACAAAGATACCGGAGGGGGGCGGCTGGAAAACGGTCTCCGTCGATTCGCTACACGAAGGATTCCGCTTCGTCTGGTCGCACGGCGTGATTTTGCCGCTGATGATTCTGGATTTCACTGCGACCTTCTTCGGCAACGTGCGCGGCCTGTTTCCGATCTATGCGCGGGATATTCTCCTCGTCGGTCCGAAAGGCCTGGGATTGCTCTACGCTTCACGCGCGGTGGGTTCGCTACTCGCCGCTAGCGGCATGGCGCTCTTCGGTCCGGTGAAACACCACGGCCGGTGGATTTTTATCGGTATCGGCATTTACGGAGTGGCAACCGTGCTGTTCGCCGGCTCGGAGGTGTTTTGGTTTTCCATCTTGATGCTGATATTCACCGGCGCCGGCGACACCATCAGCTCGATTCTGCGCTCCACGATCAACCAGCTCAGCACACCGGACGAGCTACGCGGCCGCATGTCGTCGATCAATAGCATGTTCACCAGCAGCGGACCGCAGCTCGGCCAATTCGAATCCGGCGTCGTCGCCGCCTGGATCGGCACTCAGGGCTCAGCCCTGACCGGCGGCCTGGCGACGCTGGTTGTACTAATGTTCGTTGCGGGGATTTTCCCGAGCCTCCGTCAGTTCGGCAGTCACCACTTTGAATCGATGGGAGGAGCGCATCTCGGGCGGCGGAGCGAGCCCATCGCAGAGGAAAGCGAAAACCGAATGGGTTGATCCGGTTCGATCGTAAAAACTAACCGTCGGGCAGCGCCTTCGCCAGGAGTTCCAGATGGTTGGCGATGGTTTCCACGCCGAGCACGTTGGTGGGGTGTTGATAGATCGGTAGAATATTTTTCTGGCGCATGCGCTGGGGCACACGGCGGTAAAGCTCGTCAAGCAAGAGAATGGCGTCGGACCAGTAACTTTCCCGGTAACGCCGCATCGTCGCATCGTGAGCATCGTCGGTTTGCCGAATCCATTGTTCGCGCATCGCTTTGCGCTCGTTGACCCTATATTCCGTCACCTTCTTATCATAGTCGGCCATGAGCTCTCGATCTTTTTGTTGGTAAGAGGTCACGAGAGTTCTAATATTTTTGACTAACGTCAAGGTTCGCTGCTTGAGCTCCTTGTTCGAGGTCTGGGAGTAGACCGATCGTTCAGCGGCTGCACCGAGACTCAAAATTGCCAAAAGTAGAAGAATCCAAACCGGCAAGCGCTCGCGGCGAAGTAATTTTCCCATGGGTGTGGCGTTCGATTAAAATAAGGCGCTGTTTTCAAGATTACTACCTTTTGCCGGCGCATCAATACGAGTAGGCTGGACCGACCTCGATCATGTTTTTTCAAATACACCTCACCCGTTCTTTTTGCCGCGAAACAGCGGGTAAATAAGAAAAACCAGTGTAAGTGCCATCAGAACAGCGCAAATTGGCCGTGTGTAGAAGATCGCGAAGCTGCCGCGCGAGATCAGCAGCGTCTGGCGTAGCGAAGTCTCCATAACCGGTCCTAGCACCATCGCGAGAATGAACGGTGCGCCTTCGAAGCCGAACCGACGGAGCAAAAAGCCCGCGACGCCGAAGATAAGCATGATGAAAATTTCCATCGTGTTCGAATTGAGCGTGTAGACGCCGATCAGGCAGAAAAGCAAAATCAGCGGAAACAAGATCGTGTACGGCGTTTTGAGCACGCGCACCCAGATGCCGATCAGCGGCAGATTCAGCACCAGCAGCATGACATTGCCGATGTACATGCTGGCGATGAAACCCCAAAAGAGCTCGGGATATTTGGCGATGAAAAGCGGGCCGGGCTGAATGCCGTGAATCATCAATGCGCCCATGAAGAGCGCCATCATCGCGCTGGTGGGAATGCCGAGGGAAAGCAGCGGGATGAACGAGCCCGCGGTAGCGGAATTATTGGCCGATTCGGGACCCGCGACTCCTTCGATCATGCCGGTGCCGAATTTTTCCGGATGACGCGACAGGCGTTTTTCCATCGCATAGGAGACGAACGATGCGATCACCGGACCCGGACCGGGTAAAATTCCCAGGAGAAACCCCAACACCGAACCGCGCGCGATGGGCCAGCCGCTGTCGCGCCAATCTTGCGCATTCGGCAACAGACCTTTGATTTTGGTTTCATAAATGGATTGGGTGCTTGCGCCCGCGAGATTTTCCAGCACTTCGGCAATGCCGAAAAGCCCCATAGCTACGGGTACGAGGCCCAAACCATCTTGCAGCGTCAGACTGCCAAACGTGAATCGCTCTTCGCCGGAAATCGGATCCATGCCGACGGTCCCGGCAAGCAGTCCCAGGATGGTCATGATCAACGCCTTGAGCATCGATCCCTGAGACAAATAAGCGACCAGAGTCAAACCGATCAGGGTCAAGGCGAAGTATTCCGGCGGGCCGAAGCGAAGCGCAGCGCGCCCGAGTATCGGCGCGAGAAACATAAGGCCGATCACGCCGAAGGTGCCCGCGATAAATGAACCGAAGGCGGCCATGCCGAGCGCCGCACCCGCGCGGCCCTGGCGTGCCATGCGATAGCCGTCGAGACAGGTGACGACTGACGCCGTCTCGCCGGGAATGTTGACCAGGATCGACGTCGTCGAACCGCCGTACATGGCGCCGTAGTAAATGCCCGCGAGCATGATGATCGCGGTGGCCGGCTCCATCTTGAAGGTGAGCGAAAGCAGAAACGCCACCGCGCCCACCGGTCCCAGGCCTGGCAAAACTCCGACTAGAGTGCCGACGAGAGAGCCGATAAAGCAGAAGAGCAAATTGGTCGGCGTGAGCGCGACGGAAAAACCGACAGCCACGTTGGTAAAAACATCCACCTCAGATTCCCAAAAAACCGGCCGGAAGCGGAATGCCAAGGAGCATGCCGAAAATAGCGTAGGAAACGAGTGCGGTGGCCAGCGCGATGGGGATCACTTTCGACCACCTCTGAGCTTCGATCGCGCGGAGCAGGAGGGTCATCAGCAAAAACGTCGTCAGAAAAAATCCCGCTGATTCGAGCGCCAGGGCAAAAAACGCCATCGCCGCCAAAGCCGCGCCGATGCGCACCCAGCTTCGCGGCTCCAGGGTCTCCGCACCGCCCGCGGAGTCCGCTGTTCGCCAGGCTTGAAACAGCAAAGCACCGGCAAATAGCGCGAGCAGCGCTGCGAGGATGCTGGGGAAAAATCCCGTCTGCGGCACCCGGAGACTGCCGAGCGGGAGTCGGCGACCCTCCAGAAAAATGAAGCCGGCGAAACCGATCAATAGACCCGCGACAGCGACATCAGAGCGTTTCATCTAATCAGATCGCGCATTGAAGCTGCTCTCAGCCCCCGATCTTGGCCACCCGGACGACTTCAGACCACTTGCGCTCTTCCTCGGCATAAAACTTCGCCGCTTCCGCCGGGCCGAGGTTTTCCACCAGCGCCTGGGCTTTTTCGATATGGCCGACGATCTCCGGGTCCTTCAGGCTTTCGCCGAGCGCGGCGCTGAGCCGCTTGACGATCGCCGGTGGCGTTTTTGCCGGCGCAAAGAATCCCACCCAGATTTTCAGGTTAAGCTCGGGAAAACCTTTTTCCACCGTCGTAGGAATATTAGGAAAATCCTTGAGGCGGCGGTTCGATGCAACAGCCAATGCGCGCATCGTGCCGGCTTCGATATGACTCCGCGTCGTGCCGAGAGTCAAAAACGCGATGTTCACATGGCCGCCGAGCACCGCGGTCGCGGCGGCGGATTCCGACCCCAAAGGCACGTGGGTCAAGTCGATCTTGGTTTTGAGTTTCACCAGTTCGCCGATGAAGTGCGGGGTGGTGCCCGGCCCCGCCGAGCCGTAGGTGAATGCGCCGGGATTTTTCCTCGCATCGGCGATGAAGTCCTCAAAGGTGGCCCAGGGCGCGTCACCCTTTACCACCGTTGTGTTCGGGCTGCTGGTCGCCAGAGTGAGCGGTGTAAAATCCTTCATGGTGAAAGTCGAATTTTTATTGACCAGAGGGATCAACAACACGGGCGGCGGACTCACGAGAATCGTATAACCATCGGGTGTCGCCTCCTTCGCCGCCTGAATGCCCACCGCGCCGCCACCGCCCGCTTTGTTGAGAATGATCACTTGCTGGCCGAGTAGCGCCGTCAGTTTCGGCGCGACAATGCGCGCAACGATGTCCGTGACCGCCCCGGGCGGAAACGGATTGATGATCTGAATGGTTTTGGTCGGATACTCCGCCGCGTGCGCGAACAGCGCGGCAACGAAAGCGCACGAAAAAATCACCAAGGCCGAAAACGCGCGCCAAAAATCCCGTCGACAGAAAAAGCTCACAGCCGCACCTCCCGGAAATCGAATCGCCCTCTCTGCTAACAGAATCCGCCGCGAAGTGTCAAATCAGCGGAGCGCGCTTGACAGCGGAGCCGATTATCTCCTAGAAGAAAGCGAGCCGCATCGAACCAAAGAACTTTCAAGGTATTGGCAAATGGGCACCGTCGCGGGCGCGCAGCAAATTATCGCGGGATTGAAAGAAGCCGGTATCGATCTGGTGTCGAGCGTCCCCGACATCAATATGCTGCAGCTCATCAATCTGCTGTATGAAGATCCGGCCATTACCCACGTGCCGGTGGGCCGCGAGGAAGAAGGCATCGGCGTCTGCGCCGGCGCGCACCTGGGCGGCCGAAGACCGGCGATGCTGATGCAAAACGGCGGCTTGCTGAACAGCTGCAACGGTCTCACCACCACCGCACTTCAGTTCGGCATGCCGATCCTGCTCTTGATCTATTACGCCGGCGACATTGGCGATAACGCTTTTCACATGGTCGGCCTGGTCACCGAGCCGGTGCTGCAAGGCCTGGGCATCAAATACATCGTCTTGCGCGATCCCGCGAAGGTGAAACAGGAAATCGCCGGGGCGGTGACCTTGGCCAACAGCTCCAAACGACCGGTGGCTTTGCTGCTCACCCGCGCCGTGCTGTGACACGAAAATGAAACGCTTCGAATGCCTGCAGGCGATCGCGCCGCTTCTCGACAAAGAACTGTTCGTCACCACTGCCGGCGGCGCGACCGCCGAATGGAATGCGCTGCATCCGAGCGACGGCAACATCCAGGTGAAAACCCTCGGCCTTTGTTCCTCCATCGGCCTGGGCCTCGCCATCGCGCTGCCCAAACGCAAAATTTTCGTCTTCGACGGCGACGGCGCGTTATGGATGAATCTCGGCTCCCTCGCCACTATCGGTCTCCATCGGCCAAAAAATCTCGTGCACGTCTGCTGGGACAATCAGCAGTACGAATCTTCCGGCGGCGAGCCCACCGTCGCCACCGCGGGTAAAATCGATTTCGCCGGCGTGGCGCGCAGCGCCGGTATCGAGGGCGCGCACGCGGCGGCCACCGTTGAAGAATTGAAGACCGCCGTGCAGCACGCGCTCTCCCATGACGGGCCGCACTTCATCTGGGCGCGCATCGAAGCCGGCCGCGCCGAAGCGCCGCCGCTCAAGTATGACGAGCTGGAAAACAAATATCACTTCATCCGCTACGTCGAAGAAACCGAAGGGATCAATATTCTCCGTGTTCCCATGCCCGCGAGCTATCAGCAAAAGTGAAGGGCCGCCCACCCGCTTTACGAACTTCGCCAATGCGCGGGAACTTTAGATTACCGGCAGTTTTCCTGGCATTGCTAACTATCGGCTGGAGCGCCGCCGCCTCGGCGCAGGCAACCCGAGTCGCCATTGGCTACAGCGGCATCAGCGCCGACCAACTGGTGATCTGGGTCGCCAAGGATACCGGCATTTTTGCGAAGAATGGCCTGGACGCGCAGCCGGTCTATTTTACCGGCGGCACGACTTCGGTGACCGCGATGATTTCCGGCGACACTCCGATGATTCAGGCTTCGGGCCCGGGCATCATCAGCGCCGGACTCGCTGGCGCCGAGCCGGTCTACGTCGTCGGCGGCATCGTCAGCCTCGATTATTGGCTGATGTCTCAGCCCGAAATCAAAAGCGCCGAACAGCTCAAGGGCGGCACGGTCGCTGTGGCGCGCTTCGGAGGCGCCGCCGACTTCGTGGCGCGCTACGCGCTTTCGCGCCTCGGCTTGAGTCCCGGCAAAGACGTTACGATCGTGCAAACCGGCAGCACGCCGGAACGACTGGCCGCGATGGAAGCGCGGCGCGTATCAGCAAGCACTTTGGTTCCCCCGGCCACGTTTATCGCGCAGAAGAAGGGCTTTCATCTGCTCGCCGACGTGGCCGCTCTCGGTCTTGCCTACCAGCACCAGGGCGGCGTCACCACCCGGCGCTATTTGCGCGAGCATCCCGATATCGTGCGCAGCTTCGTAAAATCCTACATCGAGGCCGTTCACCGTTTGAAAACCGATCGCGCCACCGGGCTCAAGATTGCGGCCAAATATCTACGCCTCGAAGACCCGGAGCTCTTGCGCAAAACCTACGAAAGCTCGATCGACGAAAACAAGCTGCCAATGAAGCAGTATCCTACCGTGGAAGGCCTTAAAACCATCATCGATCAGATCGCTCTGGCCAATCCTAAAGCAAAAAGCGTTAGGCCCCAGGATTTCATCGACGCCCGCTTCGTCGAAGAATTCGACAAGAGCGGCTACATCGACAATCTGTACGGCAAGAAAAAATAGAAACTAGAACGGGAAGAAATTTGCGAGGGGTGCAAGCGCGCGGTTACAACGGAAGCACACTCAGTCGCGGAGGCGAATGCCGATTTTCGAGAGGCGGTGCTTCCACGCTTCGCGCCGCTCGATTTTCTGCCACACTTCGATTTCCTGCCGGGCGAGCTGGGTTTTCTTGTCTTTGAGCTCGGTCATCAAGTTTTGAATCAATTTATCGCGCGCCTGGAGCAGCTGCTCGCGCTCGCCCAGCAGAGTTTCCAGACCAATCGCGTCGCCGTTGGCGCCGTCGCTGCCCGCGCCAATGACCACAAGCTCTTTGCCGACGTTCTTACTACGCTCTTCCTGAAGGGAGCTTTCCAGCGCCACTTTCACGGCCTCCGCTTGGTTGAAGCGCTCGGTCATGGCATAGAGCTGCTCGCGCAACTCCGCGATCTCGGCGCCGCTCGTCTCCAACAGCTTATGCTTCTCTGCCATCTGGCGCTCGACCGATTCGAGCCTGCCCCGTAACTGGTCCTCTAGATCGTCGATGGAAGTCTCTCGCGACTCCAACAACGCGTTCTTTTCGCGCAGCTCTTCCTGAAGCAATCGCTCCGAACGCTCGCGCTCGGCATTCACTTCGCTGAGGCTTTGAGTAAGCTCGCTGACTTTCGCCATCAACGCGTCGAGCTCAGTGTCGCGGGCCCCGAGCAGTTCCTGCTTCTGAGCCAATTGATTTTCCAGCGAGCGCGATTTGGAATTCAAGCGCTCCTCGAGGGCGGCTATCGCCGACTCCTTCGAGTCGAGCATCTCCATGCGCTGCTTCAAATCTTCCTGCAACACCCGCAGCGCCTGGTCCTTGGAGTTTCCCAGCTCGGTGAGATCGCCCGATAGCGCGTGAATTCGGGTCGTTAGAGCCTTCAGTTCCTCTGCTCGCTGGTCGAGGAGAATCTGCTTTTCGCCGAGATCGCTTTCCAGCGTGTGAATACGCGTGCTGAATCGTTCTTCGAGCGCCCGGAACGCCGTTTCTTTTTCTTCGAGAAGCGCCGATTTCTTCCGCACATCTTCGCCAAGCGAGCGCGCGCTGTGTTCCTTGGCCGTCGCCAGCTCCGCGATTTCGTTTTTGACTTCGGCCAGCTCCGACTCGCGCCGATGCAACAGCTCATCGTTGTCGCGCAGCCGGGTTTCCATTTCGCGAATCCGGCCGTTCAATTCGGCCTCTAGAGTGCCCAGCGCCGTGTCCTTCGCCTGCGCCAGCTCGGCGCGCTCCTTGAGCGCTTCCTCGAAGAGATTCTCCGCCTTCTGCCGCGCCGCCGCGAGGTCTTCGGTTTTCTGCCGGAGCGACGCAAGCTCGGATTTGAGCGTCCCGACTTCGGCCGTGCGGCTGCCCATCGCGTCTTCTTTGGTGGCGAGCTCGCGCTTGAGCTCTTCGATTTTGGCGTTGAGGCCGGCCTCGAGCTGGCGCAGCGCCGAGTCCTTGGCCTGCTCACCGCGCTTTTCCGCCTGAAGCTTTTGCTGCAGCAAGTTAGCGGCACGCTCTTTGGCCGAGCCGACTTTGCTCAATTGTTCGGCGAGCGAAGCGACTTGGGTTTTTAGCGAACTGATTTCCTCGCTGCGGCTCTTGAGAAATTCCTCTTTTTCACCAAGACGATTTCGCAGGTCCTGCATTTCGCCGCCGTGGCGCTGTTCCGCTTCGCGTGCCGCGGCTTCTTTCGCTTCGCGCTGGGCTTGCTCCTTGCGGAGCTGCTCGCGGAGCGCCTTTTCGGTTTGCTCCTTGGCCGCCGTGACTTCGCGCAACCGGACCGCCGCCGCATCCACTTCTTGTCGCGCCTTGTTGATTTCGCCATCGCGGCGTTTCAGGATTTCCTCCTGTTCGCTCTGGCGCGCGGCAAGGTGTTTCATTTCGCGATCGGCGCGGTCTTCCTGCTCACGATGCGCGGCTTCCACCCTTTCGAGTTTCTGTCTTTCCTGCTTGATCTCCTCCTGCAAGCCTTCCTCAGCGCGCACTTTGGCCGCCGCCACTTCACTCAAGCGTAGAGAAACGGCTTTGACCTCGGCCTGAAGCGCTTTCATCTCGCCGTCGCGCGCTTGTAAGAGCAAATCCTTCTCGCCGACCTCGGTCTGCAACGCCAGAACATCGGCGCTCAAGCGCAGCTCGAGGTCTTTGATCGCCTGATCTTTAGCGCGCCGGTCTTGCTCAGCCTTGGCATGATCTTCCTGGAAGCGTGCCTGGTTTGCTTCTCTGGCCGACGCGACTTCGCTGAGCTCACGGCGAAGATTGTTGAGCTCCGTTTCGCGCGTTCGGAGGATTTTATCTTTTTCGCCGGCGTGGTTTTCGAGAGCGCGGATCCTCTCGGTGAGGCGCTTCTCTTCCAAGCGCACCGCCTGCTCATTGGCTTCGAGGATTTCCTTCTTCTTGCGCAGTTCTTCCTGGAGCAATTCTTCGGCGCGCTTTCGGCTGCTCGTCAGCTCATCGACCCGTCCACTTAAATCAGAGATCTCCACCCGCAGGCTTTCGAGCTCGCCGGCTCGGCTACTGAGAAGCGCGTCTTTCTCGCGGATCTGGTTTTCCCAAAGTCGGGATTTCGCGCTCAAACGCTGCTCCAGCTCCTTGACGGCTGCATCCCGCGCTTGTAGAGCTTCCGTTCTCTTGTGCAGTTCCTCCCGTAGCACGCGCTCCGCCGATGGCCGGCCAGGAGCCGTTTCCGAGCCCTCTAGAGCGCCCGTCTTGAGCGACACGAGTTCTATGTCGCGCACTTTCAGCTGCTGCTCTTTTTCGTTGAGTTCGCCAAGGAGCGCTTCGATTTTCTCGATGCTGCCCTCGAGATCGCGCATCACCGAGTCTTTCGACTGCCGCTCATGCTTACCTTTCCAGACCTCCTCCTGCAGCTGGCTCTCGGCCTGAATTTTCTCCGAGCGCAGGTCCGTCAGGCGTTTGCGCAGCGCCTGGATTTCACCGTCTCGGGTCATCTTCAGGAAGATGATAAACATGACGGCGGCAAACAACGTGAGGCCGCCGTAGAACAGGGTGCCGGATGGCAACTCGTCGGAGACAAATTGTGCGGGAGAAGCTAAGAGCTGGCGGAGATTGGTCGTGAAGGCCCAGCGCGAGTAATTCGCCTCGACCTCGTTATCACGGAACGTAAAATAAAGAATACCGCCTAAAAGCAGGCTTGCAACGACAAGCAAAACAGCAACTTTTTCACGGGTCCGCATAAGAGATTACAAGGTGATCGGGCCGCCCCGACCGAGACGGGTTATTTTACCTTCCGGGCATACATTTGCCAAAAGAAATTTGCCACAAAATTTTTACTAAAAACTGCGGCCTTTTTGAAGCCTTTGCCAAGAAACGCCGACAGGTTCGTTTAAATTCGCATGAAGCACGCGCGTCGGTTGAGTCGCCTACCACGCAAAGACAGTGGAATCATGGCCTGTTCCAGTACTTGCGGAGCACAAATAGGAGGAAAACCCATAGAACTCGACCATTCTTGCGAATCCAGCGACTCTCCGATAGGAACAAGGCCACACTCTTGGGATATTTCGGAGAGCGCATGAATCGCATTTTGTTGCTTCGCCTGCTGCTTGCCGTGTTTTTGGCGCCAATCCTGGCTTCGAATGCCTTCGCCCAGACCACGCCGCCATCATCCTCAAAGACTCTCACGCTCGGTCTTGTATCTACCACCGCACAGCGTGAGATCGAGGAGCATTTTCGCGAATTCGTTCTCTACCTCTCGCGCCGCTATCATTCGGCCGCGGATGCCGGCGGAAAAGTGATTGTCGCCGGTTCTTTGTCCGAACTGGCGAAACTGCTCGACCAGAGCCAGGTCGAATTTTATCTGGAGAGTCCTTATCCGACCTACGTGGTCAATCAGGTTCACGGCGCTGGGCGCCTTCTGCTCCGCCGCTGGAAAAGTGGCATGGCCGAGTATCGAAGTCTGATCGCGACTCGCAAGGACAGCGGCATCACCCGCGTCGACCAATTGCACGGCAAGCTCATCGCCTTTGAAGACCCCGAGTCCACTTCCGGCTATTTCCTGCCCAAGTTTTTCTTGCAGAGAAACGGCCTCAAGCTCTCGCCGGCGACGGCACTCAACGCGCCGGTGCCCGCCGCGGAACTCGGCTATATTTTCGCTCAGAGCAGCGACAAAGTTTTGGATCAGATTTTCGCCGGGCAGGTCGCCGCGGGCGCTATCAGCGACGATGATTTCGGCAGATTGGATGAACGGAGAAAAGCGGATCTTGTTATCATCGGCCAGACCGACCTGCTGCCGCGCCACTTGGTTTCAGTGCGCAAGGGCATGACGGCGGACGCGGCGGAGCGCTTGAGTCGAATCCTGCAATCGATGCACGAGAACAAGGATGGCGAAGCGATTCTCTTAAAGGCTGACAACACCACCCGCTTCGATGCTTTGCCGGGCGGTGAAGAAGCGATGCGCCGGCGGCTGCTCGATACGTTTTACGTGCCGGATCGAAGATAGCTCGCGGGAGGTCGCGCCGTCGCATCGCTCCCTGTGCGATCTATCAGAGCATCAGCGCTCGGTTTCAGCGGAACGGATCGGCGCTACTTGTTTGGCTTTCAGCTGCTGGTCGTTTTCCTTCAGGAATCCTTTGATCTCATCCGCCTGATCGAGGAGCCGTATCCACTGCTCTTTATAAAGCGTGACCGGGAACCGGCCGAGGCCGTAGACCGAAAGACCGCCCTTTTCGCTGATCTTCAAACGCAATTGTCCGCTGCGCCGCTGCTCCATCTGTTCCTTGAGAATGCGGTTTTCCGCCTCGAGGCGGGCCAGTTTTTGTTCAGCAGTTTCTTCCGCCATTTCCCCTCCCGCATTGCTCCTATCCAGGTTGGATTGAAGCTAAAAAAATCAAAATAACCCTATTCATATTAGGCCCAAAAGACAAAACAAATCTAGGCGGCGTGTAAAATAGCGCCGCGCTTGATCCGCCGGCTCAAGTCAGATTATAAAGAAGGCTCCGCCGCGGAAAGCCACGAGTAAACTCTCGTCGATCAGGAGGTAGTTGAAATGTCTGCCAAGCTTGGAACGCGAATTATAGACGGCGACGGTCATATCATGGAGGACAATGCCGGGATCATCGCCCACATGGAAGGCGCTTACCGCGACATCATAGGTCGCAAAGGCATCTGTTTCCCGCCGCTCGACCACTTGCACGCGGGCCGCGCGGTCGAGACGCCGCCACAGCGCGATCAGCGTCCGATGGTCGGACCCAAAGGCTGGCTCGATTTTCTCGACGATGTCGGCATCGAGTGGACCGTGATGTATCCCACCGTGGCTCTTTCCTACGGCAAAATCGTCAGCCGCGATTATGCCGTGGCGGTCTGCAAGGCCTACAACGATTGGGCAACAGACACCTATATAAAGTTCAATTCGCGCTTCAAGGCGATGGCGATCATTCCGATGCAGGACCCGGAAGAAGCAGCCAAGGAACTGCATCGCGCGGTGACTGAGCTGGGGATGCTCGGCGCGATGATGCCGTCCAACGGTCTGTCACAGCCGCTCGGCGCGAAACAGTTCTGGCCGGTCTACGAAGAAGCCAACCGCCTCGGCTGTTGTCTTGCGGTGCACGGCGGAGCCCATGACCGCTTCGGTATGGATCACATGAGCATGTACGTGCCGGTTCATGCGCTCGGCCATCCCTGGGGTCTCACCGTGAACTGTGCCGATATCGTATACAACGGCATCTTCGAGCGCTTCCCGCGTGTGCGCATCGCTTTTCTCGAAGGCGGCATCGCCTGGCTGCTGCTCCTGCTCGAACGCCTGCATGCATCCCATGAAACTCATTTTCAACATATTCCCGACGGCGAGTTCGGCGTCCGCGAAGAACAGGATCCGTCGAAGCAGATCAAAAAACTCATCCAGGATGGCCGACTCTACCTGGGCATCGAGACCGAAGAGCTGACCATGCCGTTCGCGCTCAAGACCGTCGGCAATAAGCCGTTTCTGTACTCATCGGATTTTCCCCACGAAGTGACCAACGAGAGCTGCAAGCACGATATCGGCGAGCTTCTGGAGAGCGGAGAGATCAGCGAAGACGACAAGGCGGCTATGCTCTGGCGCAATGCCGAAACGTTTTACAAGCTGCCGCTCTAGACCACAACAGCGGCGATTGGAATGCCTCAAGCCCAGTGAAATCATCGAAAAGGAATTGTGATGGATATCTGCCGCGCCGCCGTTATTACCGAGCACAATAAACCGCTGACCATCCAACAGGTGCGGATTCCGGAGCTTGATCCGGGCTCACTGCTGATCAAGATCGCCGCTTCTACGCTTTGCGGCACGGACGTGCATCGCTGGCACGGCCCGCTTAGCACCGGTGACTCACTCCCCATCGTCACCGGCCACGAGCCCTGCGGGTATATCGAAGAAATCGCCGGCGAGCGCACCGACATATTGGGTAATCCGGTCAAACGCGGCGACCGGATCGTATGGAGCTATGTCGCTTGCGGCTCCTGCTATTACTGCACCGTCGCACTCCAGCCCTGCATCTGCCGCGGGCGCGCTTCCTGGGGCCACAATCGGAGCGATGAGCATCCCTATCTGCTCGGCAGCTGCGCCGAGTATATGTATGTACCCAAGGAATGCCTGATCATCAAAGTTCCCGAGGAAGTCTCTTCCGCTTCGGCGGCGGCGTCTGCTTGTGCCTACCGCACGGTCATGCACGGTTTCGACCGACTGGGCGCGCTCAAATCCCACGAAACCGTGGTCATTCAGGGGAGCGGCCCGCTCGGCAACTTCGCCACTGCTGTCGCGCGCGATCACGGTGCAAAAAAAGTCCTCGTGATCGGCGCGCCGGCCAATCGATTGGAAGTCACCAAGCGAATGGGTGCCGATGCTGTACTCAATTTGGAAGAAGTCACCGATGAAAAGCAGCGTCGTGAATGGGTGCGCGACCAAACCGATGGACGCGGAGCTGACGTCGTGGTGCAGGTCGCCAACAACATGGCCGTTCCCGAAGGAATCACACTTCTCCGCGATGGCGGGCGATATTTGAACATCGGCGCCGGCGGAAAAGCGAACATCGCCGTCGAAAAGCTGCCGCAGGAGATGCAGCTAATAACAATTCGTTCCGGCGAGCCGCGCCATTGGCTCCAAGCCATCGATTTTCTCGCTGCGCGCCGGAAAACCTTTCCCTTCGAGGAAATGATCAGCAAGAGCTACACGCTGGACCAGATCAACGAAGCCATGGAAGCTATGGCCAGCTACTCGGTCGTCAAAGCCGTGATCAACATTAACTGATGGAGAAAACGCTCATGAACTATCAGTTGGAACATGTCGCCATTTACACCAAGGACATCAACTCTTCGGTCCAGTTCTATGAAAGATTTTTCGGCGGACACGCGACCCCGGTGCGCAAGGGCGCGGCGGGCTACGGCTTTTGCTTCGTGAGAATCGCCGGCTCGCCGTCCATTCAGTTGATGGAATCGCCGGACAAGACCGGCGTCCACCATTACGGCTACGTCACCGACGAGATCGACCAGATCGCCGGGGAATTCAAACAAAAAGGCGCCGAGATCCTACGCGAAAATCGTGATGAGCACGGCAAGCTCACCACCATCTTTGTGAGAGATCCCCACGGCCTGGAACTGGAAATCCGCTCACCACGCTAGACAGATAATCGCTTAGCACTCAAGAAACTCCGACTTGGCGATGTTGGCCGCTTCCGCGGCGAGTTTGGCGCGCAGCAGTTCTAGTTCGGCGCGCTTGCGCGCGCTCAGGTCAACGCCGTAGCCGCGCACCAGGCGCTCCCCCGCCACCGGCACAAACTTCCATTCGTAATAGTGATCGTCGGCCTCGACTTCGAGAGCACCAATATCCGACTGTGTCGTGAGGCAACGTGTGACCAGAGACTCGATATCGAGTGGCAAAACCCGCGGGCGCACCTGATCGTTGAAGCCGAAGCGATCCACCAGCGACATCATCGCGGGATTGGCGTGCATCAGGTTGCCGTCTTCGTTCAGCTCGACGATCGCGATGGGACTGGCTTCGGCGATCGACGCCAGGCTGCGCAAATTCTTTTCGACTTCGGTCTGGCGCGTGATGTCGTTGAACGCGAGAACCACTCCAAGTCCGCGCCCGGTCGGATAGGGGTACAGCGATATTCGACCGGCTTGAGGACTTAGCCGCGGCAATGGATCGTCATGCGCGCTGTAGCGTTGAGCGGATCTCCGGCGAGCACGCGGGCGATCGGACAGCTCTCTTCTCCCGAGACGTCATCGGTCCGGCAATCGAGGACTTCGTGGGCGAAGCGGTCTTCGAGCGTCCTCAGCGGCCAGCCCAGAATCATCTCCGCCTGCTGGTTGAGGAGTGCGATTTTGCCCACATGATCCACCAGCACCGCACCCATCGGCATGGCGTCGAGCAGCAGCTTCACGATCTGCCGCTCGGCATCCTCGGCGAAGAAGCGATCCGCTCGCGAAAAAGACAATTCGCCGCTCATGCCGTTACCGCCGAAGTCAGTTTGAGAAATGCCAGCGGATCGATGCGTTCGCGGCCGGGATCGAGGGCGGCGACGATGCGCCGCTCGGGCGCGCCATTATCCGAATCCGCAAGACTCACGATCGGACCGTTGTATTGGTTCATGCCCGTGCGCGTGGTCATGATCCGCACGGTCGGTTTCAACGTATCGGCACGGTTGGCGGCGACGACGATGCCGCGCTCGCCAGTGTTCAGCTCGACCAGACTGCCGATCGGATAAACTCCCAGGCAGCGGATAACGCGCTCGACGAGCGCGCGATCGAGCGCGCCCGCGTTGCTCTGCAGAAAAAGCTGGCGCAGCACCTCGCTCGGCTGGAGTGGCGCCTGATTGCGGCCGGAGAGCATGTCGTCGTACGCATCGGTGATCGCCACCACTTGGCTCGCGAGGGATACATCCGCGCCGCGCAACCGATTGGGATAGCCCGAGCCGTCGATGCGCTCATGGTGTTCAAGGACAATCTGGCGCCCGAGCGGCGGTAATTCTTCGGCGTTTTGTAACAGCAGCGCACCCAAGGTCGGATGCTGAGCGAGTAGTTTGCGTTCGGATTCTGTAAATGCCTCCTGCTTGCGCAGCAGGTTTCGCGGGATGCGCGTCTCGCCCACATCGTGCAGCAGCGCGCCCAGCGCAAACGCAGGCGCGTCGAAATCGAACTCCTCGAGCGTCCCTACCACCAGCGAGAGCACGCAAACGTTGATCGCATGCACGAAGAGATCCATCTGAAAGCGGCGCATCTGCATCAATAAAAGGTTCGCCTCCGGCGAGCGCGCGATGCTGGCGCCCAAGTCTGCGACGACTCTTTGGGCGATCTCGCGTTTGATCGGCCCGCCGCCGCGCACACCGTCGAAAATGCTCTCCGCCGCCGCGAGTGCTTCCTGATGCGTGCGCTGCGCGTTTTCGAGCTCGAGGGCAAGCGCTCTAAAATTCAATTCGCCTGCGTTCGGCGTCCGTGGCCCGTCGCTCTTTGGAGCGCGATGATCGGCATTTCCTTCTGCGGCGAGCGGCTCTTCCACCGCCGCGACATCCACATCGAGGCCGCGACTCACATCGATAATGACTTCGCGGACACCCCTTCGTTTGAGGACCTCGATCTCTTCCGCGCTCTTGATCAGCTTGCGATGAAACAAAAACGGCGTCTCCAGCCAGGAACGGTCGAGGCCAGCCACGTACATGCCGGGCTTGACGCGGCCCACGGGAATCCGTTTTTGCGCGTTTATCATGGGTTCACTGGACATAGACTTATCGATGCATTTTGCAGGCCCGACAGGCGCTTGCCTTTGCGTTGTGAATTTTCCTGGTGCTTTCTGGAGCTCTTCTTGCCATTTCCTGGAGCTATCAATGCTTAGTGTCAGGCGATCCAACCGTCAGTCAGCCAGACCTCTGCCGACGTTAGACCCATCGGCAGAAAACGTCTGAGGTTAAACAGGCGGAATATAGCGAGCGGTTTGGAACAAAGATGTACCACCCGGGCATCCGAGCGGCACGGACCCACAAATCAGTCAGGAGCGAAGCAGATCGCGCGATTACATTTTGAAGGCTTCTTTGACGAACAGGCTTTCCAGCGGCAGCATTTTTTTCACTAGGCCCTGCTCGATCTGGTAGCGGTTCAACGCCGCGATGGACTTCTTGTCGGGGTCCGTGAGCACGCACGCATAAGGATCGTAGCCAAGCACGTCGCGCTCTTTGGCGTAGCCAGCGCCATCGCCGTCTTTGAAATATTTCGGCGCAAGCCGGTTCGCCTCTCGAAAAGCTTGGATCAGCTTGGCGGTCACGTCCGGATATTTCTCCGTGGTCTCTTCTTTGATCGCCACGAGGTGGATGATCGGATAAATTTGCGTGCGCCTGACGTAGCCGATGATCTCCTCGCTGTCTTCGAAGAGCGGCTTCACGCCCGGTACCTGGCCCATTACCTTGGGCAAACCGCCGTTGCCGAACAAAGCGGGATATCCCGAGTCTCCGGCCACCAGCGCCGCAACCAGGCTGCCGTCGCCGACAAGTTTTGCGAGGTGCGGCTTCTCCTGGCCGAAGGGCGGCGGCGGATCGAGCCGTTCGACTTTCACCGGCAGCTCGTTTTCGATGTAGACTTCGCGGCCCGAAACGAACCATTCGACGTCGGTGGTTTTGATCCCGTGCGCATCGAGCAAGTAACCGCGCGCCCAGGAAACCGCTGTGGCGCCATAGCGAAACGCACCCATTTTTTTGCCTTTGAGCTCCGATGGATGCTTCAGCGCGCCTTCGCGATAAAAAATATTTCGCTGCCGCGGACCGCGTTGGAAAAAAACCGGGAGAGCGAGAAATCGCTTGCCCTTTTCCTTGGCGCGTAGCAGGGTCGCCGTCGACATCTCGGCTACGTCGAATTCGCCCTGCATGAAGCGAAAATGCATTTCCCCAGGCGTGTATTTGTCGCCGACATATTCGAGATCGTATCCGTCGATTTGGATCGACCCGTCGATCAGTGCTTTGTTGCGCGCGTGCGGATTGGTACTGAAAGTGATCTTGGGTATTTCCGCCATAAATAATTCCTCCATGAGTGAGGGCTGTCGGGGAGTTGAATATCGGATCGTAGTGGAAAACTTTTGAGATTAAAAGGTTTGTGGGGCGCAAGCAGACTCTTTCCGAACCAAATTCGGTCGCGGCCAGGACTGCGACTAAATCATCGTTTGCTATATGTGGAGAACCTATTCTGCTGGAGCAATGACATTGCCCACTTGGTTTGAAGCAGAGTTTTCAAAATCTTAGCTTCTACCGTAAACCCAGTTTTTGTAGCATCGTGCAGAGTGCTCTTTTGCATACAGTGACCACTCACTCAGCATCTCACGAAATTCCCGCTCCGAAACAGGCTTGGAACGAAGCGAATTAGGCGAGTTAGAACGCAGCATTCTCCTCGCCAGCATACCGCTCCAGTAAATAATTCAAGAAGGCAGCCTGGATATCCGTTATTTTTGAATCGGACATTTTTTAAAGCAAAAAATGTCGCCCTTTCGGCCTCTATCGATCTTGATTTGCTAGAATTACATATTAGCCTTTGTCAAATGAATGTCATGATCGAACTGCCAAAAGTCCACTATGATCGCTTGCGTCTCGCGCTCGACCCTACGTCACGAATGTATATCCGCATGACAAACGGTTGTATTGAGACTTGAAAAACATCCGGCGTGGAAATTTCAATCGTTCATCCTTTGCAACGCCGCCGGCCGCCCGGTAGCGATAGTCTTTCCCTTCAACTCCTCGACACTCTTGATATCGCCCTTGGCAAACAAGAAGTGCCGATCTTGCTCGTGATCGTCGCCACCAACACTTGATCCTTTACGCCGATAATATGCGAGGTCATCGTCCCTGTGCCCGAAGCGATGACAATGGGCACTTCGCCCGTGGCTAGCAACTGTTGCGGGCGCACGCGTCCGGCATAGATCGCCTTCAAGTCAAGGCCGTATTTCGCGCCGACATGCTCCTCGACAGCCACCCAAAGCGGCGCATAGGTCGCCGTGATGTTGGAATAACCGATCGTCAGCGGCTCCAGCCGCGCCGCCGCCCAAGCCCGGCCCGTGAAGAGGAAGACGATGAAAAGAACTGTCGTGACAAATTTTCCAGGTTGACTCATTTGACCCAAATCTCGAGATAAATTCCGCAAAACGGTTAGCTTTGCGGGTTATCATCGCACGGGAATTTAGTCAATGAGACGACACAATCGCACGACGTGTCGGCGCGATGGAAAGGGAATTTTTTTTCTCGCAGGATCGAAAGAAAGAAATTCCGGGCTCAGGCTCGGGTCAGCAATTCCAGCATGTGACCGTCGAGATCGCGAAAGTAAACGCCGCGTCCGCCCTGGCGGTGGTTCAACTGGCGATTCGTCGGGCTCCAGGGATCGCTGCCCCAATCGATACCGGCTTCTTGCACGCGGCCGAAGATCGCGTCGAACTCCTCATCGCTCACATGAAACGCGTAATGATGGATATCGAAATTTTCGGCGTTGTCGAAATCGAGGGTCAACTCGTCATTGACCCGCACCGGCGCAAAATGACCTGCCGCACCTGAGTACTGGAGCCCGAACAACTTGGCGAAAAATTTCGCCGCGGCTTCTTTGTCCTTGGCCGGCACGATCGTATGATTGAGCTTGATCGCCATACCCGTCTCCTTAGTCTCGGAGGCAGCTTAGCGCCATCGCTCCGGCTTCGGAAGACCTTTCACGTGTCATTTCTTATACACCGTTTTCATGAAACCACTCTGCTCGATCTTTCTCATGATCGATGTGTCGATAATGCCATTCGGGTCGGTCTCTTTGGCCTTGGGATATTCGTAAGACAGGATTTCCAACGCCGCCTTGACGATGTCCAAAGAAGGCGTGGGGTTTTCTTCGGTGACGCTGCGGGCATAATCATAGGTCTGATCTAAAATCTCCTCGCTGGTGCCACGCAGGTACTTTCGCATGACCGCTATGCTTTTCTCTCGGTCGGTTTTGACGATGGAACTACCTTCGATCATGCTCTTCAGAAGCCGCTCGGTGAGATCAGGGAAATTTTTCGGCGTCTGTCGCAGCGTTGTAATCGTATTGTACGGATAGACAACCCCGGCCTTGTCGTAATCGATCAGCTCCCGGTAACCCATCTTCTTGGCGATGAGCGTGAACGGAATGGTCAGCGACGCCGCCTGCACAATGCCGCGCTCCAGGGCTGGAAAGGCCAGTTGAGCTTCGCCGATCGGCAGCATTTTTACGTCACGGTCCGGCGCCAGTCCGAGCTTGGCGCGCAGTACGTAGCGCACCATCGTATCGCCGAAGGCGCCGGGGCGGCCGGTCGCTACGGTTTTGCCGCGCAATTCTTCGGCGGACTTTATTTCCGGGCGGCTGAAGATCGCCGAATTCACTTTGTTGACCGTGACGAGAATAATCACCTGGTCCTTCACGCCCAGAATGTGGGATGTGAGCGCTCCGGTTCCGGTGGCCATTACGAAAGGCACTTCGCTACTCGCGAGCAGCTGCTGCGGCCGGATGCGCCCGGCATAAATCGCTTTCAGATCAATGCCGTATTTTCGGCCCAGCCGCTCTTCCACGGCGATCCAGAGCGGCAGATAAGCGCCGGAAAAAGACGAATAGCCGACCGTGACCGGTTCCAGTGTCGCGGCGGCAAAACCAAACGAAGCGGACCACATCCACACCCAGAAAGTTAGGATGCCAATGAGTAACTTGATTGCGGTCATGGAAATCTCTTCTCCAAATATAATCTACGACAGATAGCCTTTTTCCTGGTAGTACCGCTCCGCCCCCGGATGAAGCGGGAAATCCAGCGGGCCCGATTCGGTGTCCGAACAAAGTTGCTTCATCGAAGGCGTTTCGGGCGCGTCGTAGGGAATCTCGGTGCGGATTTTATCGAGCACGCCCGCGATGTGGTAGGCGAGCTCCTCGGGAAACTGCTTGTGCACGACGATAGGCCAGCCGCTGAAATCCACCACGGTGGTCGGCTCGTCGATGCCGGCGATCCGGCCGTGGTCCAGACGCGCGCGCTTGAAGCCGTACGCCTCGAGCTGTTTCAGCACGGGCTCCGAAAAAGACAGAAACTTCATGCCGTGCTCGACCGCGACATCGCCCCAGGAGTCCATTCCTTCGTCGATCACCATGTCGAGCTTGCCGGAGATAATTCCTTCGCGCCGGTGCGGATTGCTCGGACGAACCACTTCATCGACTTTGCCGCCCCATTGGACGAAGTGCCGCTGCGAAATCCCATGTGCTTTAAGCAGAAACTTGATGGCGAAATCCACGCAGTCATTGACCGCAATCGATACGCGCATTTTGGGCTTTTTGGCGATCAACTCTTCCATGCTGTTGATGCCCAGACGCGGCGACACAGCGATCACCAGACGATCCCAGGAAGGAAACACGGCGAGCGCGCGGAGCGGCGATTTCTTTTTGAACGGTCCGACGCCGCGCACCGCCATGGAAGGAATGATCGAAGGGTTGAGCCAGACCAGATCCAGCTTGCCGCCCGCCACCAATTTCGCGCCGTTCAACCCGCTGCACCAGGCGGGACTGACCCCGATGGTGAAAGGATACGGCGCCCCTTTTCCTGTTTTGCCGCCCGGCAACTCCACCATCAGGCGAATCGCGCTGGTCAACAAGGTCGGCACATCTTCGTAAAGACCCGATAAAATCTTGGTCGCGATGCGCGCGCGCATCAAACTCGCGCTCATCGGTTTTACGCTGCGGTCGTCGTAGCTCACTGCTTTTCAGCTCCTTGTCCAGGTGATTCGTTCGGCCTATGCGGAAAGGCGCCCTCTGTCAACCGTCCTTGCGGATTTTTCCCTTTTTACTTTTTAATTTTTACTTTTTAATTTCTTTTGCCTTTTCGCAGCGCGCCGTATATACGCAAGAAAAAATCTTCCAGAGGTGTTTCCATGCAGATTCCCGCGATTGCCGCGACCACGATCGGCAGTTTTCCACGCCCGACTTGGCTGGCTCAAACCGAGCGGAGCCGCGCCGTTTTCCGCTTCGAAGGCGCGGCCCTGAAAGAGGCGCAGGACGACGCCACCGCGCTGAGCATCCGCAACCAGGAACGCATCGGACTGGATCTGCTGTCCGACGGCGAGCAGCGCCGCACCGGATTTATCAACCACATTCTCGCCGCCTTCGAGGGAGTCGATCTCCAACACGAGGCGGTCAAACAGGTTTATCGCCGCCGCGAGCAGCCGCGTCCGGTACCGCGCATCGTCGGTAAAATCAAGCGGCGCACTCCCGCGATTGTCGAAGATCTTCGCTTTGCCAAGGCGCAGACCGACAAGCCGATCAAAATGGACGTACCGGGACCGATGACGGTGATCGACAGTACCTTGGACGAGTTCTACAAAGACGAAGCTACGATGGCGATGGACGTAGCCGCCGCGCTCAACGAGGAGCTGCGCGATTTACAGGCGGCGGGCTGCGACGTTCTGGAAATCGACGAACCGGCGATGACCCGGTATCACGAGAAAGTCTTCGCCTATGGCGCCAAAGCGCTCGATCGCTGTCTCGAAGGCATCACCGTTCCGACCGTCGTGCATCTTTGCTACGGCTATCCCGGCGGCGCCGGTACGCAGCACGAGTACGAATATCCCGAATTGTTACAGGAATTGATGAAAACCAAAATCGGCGGCTTCGGCGTTGAATTCACCCGCAGCAATTACGATCCGGCGGTTCTATCGATCGCCAAAGGTCGAATCGTCATGTTCGGTTGCGTCGATCCGGGCGACACACCGGTGCCACCGCTCGGTAAAGTCGTTGAACGTGTGCGCACGGCTTTGAAATACATCGAACCAAAAAATCTCTGGCTCGCGCCGGACTGCGGCTTGATGACGATCGGCCGCGACCTGGCTAACGCCAAAGCCAAACTGCTCGTCGAAGTGGCTAAGGAAGTGCGAAAGACGCTGTAACCGCTTAGTTCACGATTCGAAAAGCAACAACCCACGATCGAACCCTTTGACCGCTCGCCACGAGCGCGTCGAGTGAGGCTTCGAGTCTTGTACAAGAGGCACGAAAATCTCTCATGGCTAACCAGCGCTACAATTCGATGATCCAGCGAGCGAAAGGTCTGCTCGAAATCGCCGCCGGCATGTATGACACTTCCCTTTCTTTCCAAACCACCCGCGCCGCCGAGCAAGTTCTGCAGACCGAATCGCGCCTCGGCCACGATCTGGAATTGAAGTTGATCGCCGGCAACCGCACCGGCACCAACAGCGTGCCGCTTTCTTTCGGCGCGGCGGGCTTCGTTGAACTGAAAGCCGTCGCCGACGGCAAATTGACCTTGGCCTGGATCAACCCTTCAGTCGCTGTAACCCTGGCCTATCGCGGCACCGGTCCGTTCAAAAAGAAGTTGCCGTTGCGGACAATCGCGACGTTTCCTTCCTACGACGTGATGGGTTTCGCCGTGCACAAGTCGACAGGAATCACATCATTCGCGCAGATCGCCAAGGAACGCCTTCCACTTCGCTTGTCGACCAACGTGACTTCATCGAAGGAATCGATCAACGCCAGTCCGACCATGTTCACCGTGACCGCGGTCATGAAAGCAGCCGGCTTCACCCTCGCCGATCTGAAAAAATGGCGCGGCAAAGTGATCTCCGTGCCGCGCCCCAGCCATCCGGATCGGCGCGATGCGATTCAGAACGGCACCGTAGACGCCGTCTTCGATGAAGGCATCAAAAGTTGGGGGCAGACCGCCGTCGATAACGGCTTTATCTATTTGCCCATCGAAGGGGAGTTGCTGCGCCGCCTTGCAAAAATGGGCTACCGAATTTCCGTGGTACCGAAATCGCGCTTCAAAGGCATGGCGCGCGATATACCGACCGTGGACTTTAGCGGCTGGCCGATGGTTGTGCATGCCGACTTGCCGAACGAGGTTGCCTACGCGCTTTGCGAAGCGATCGAAAAGCGCCGCGCCGCGCTGCCCAGCGACAATTTCAAACCGATCCGCCTGCGCCAGCTCTGCGCTAACGACAACGAAGCGCCGTTCAATGTACCGCTCCATCCCGGCGCCCGGCGCTTTTACCGCGAACGCGGATACCTCGCATGACACGCGGCAAAGCTTCGAGCCGAGCAAAATCGTCGGCGAAGGCTGCGGAGAAATCTGCGCGCAAGAAAAGAATTCCCGTTTGTCCTGAGTGCGGATCCAGCGACGTCATTCCGGTCGTACACAACCCGGTCACGCCAGAGCGGCAGCGCGCCATCGATGAGGGAAAGGCTGTTCGCGCCGACCGTGAAGAATGGGAAGGCATGACGGAATGGTACTGCAAAACCTGCGGATGCGACTGGGGCCGCCACTCCCGCCGCTTCAAGAGACCCGGCAGCGTCAACGCCACCCGGGCGTGACACGCGCGCGGTCATCTTTCACGATACGGCTCCAAGCCGCGCCTGCATCTAAAAACGAACTGATCTAGCTAGGTCGCCTAATTGACATCGCAGTGACCTGACGCACCCAGCGTGCGTGCCGCTTTTCATCCGGGACGACGATGCGCAGCCGCCCTTCTTTTTCATTCATCGGCTTTCCGTCACGTCGATCGGCGAGGAGAAAAACCCGATCGCTGAAGGCGGGATCGAGCTCCGGCAGTGCAAATACCACGCGATAGCCGTCCGTAGCTTCGACCAGGAGATAATTCGCCAGCGCCGGCCCACGTAGGGCCTCGCCGAATTTCGCCCCGGCCGCTTTGAGCACCTCGTAGAGCGGTGTCCCTTCCCAGACGGACTCGACACCTTTTTCGTCCGCAGCCCGAATACGGAGACGCGGCAGCTTCGCGATCGCAGACAGATTCAACCTCGTGTCCTGCGTCAAGCTATCCCGAACGATGAGAGCAAACTCTGCTTCTTCTGAGTTCACCTCTTGGCTGATCGCACACTGGAACCAAAACGCTGTCAGCAATGCGACACCGATAACTTTCCAACCGATGCTTTGCTGCATTGATCTTTTCCTCACATCCACTCTGATTTGACGCAACCTTGGGTATATGATACCGGACATAATGTCAATTATTCTGTCTGGAGGTCGTATGGAAGCCGTGGATTCGGAGGTCGAGCTAGAAAATCGCTTGCGTGAAAAGAGACAGGCGCAGGGACTATCTCAGAAGCAACTTGCCGATCTCGCCGGCATCACGCGCCAGGCCGTTTCCGCACTGGAGGCCGATCAGTACTCGCCCGCCACTTCGGTGGCACTGAAGTTAGCGCGGGCACTGCGCTGCCGAGTCGAGGACCTGTTCAGCATTCGACAGGGCGGCGAAATAATTGAGGGCGAACTGCTCGGCCCTATTCCGCCGGGCGGCCATCCGGTTCGCGCTCAAGTCACCCAGATTGGCCATCGGATATGGGTGCGGCCGCTCGTCGGCGTTGGTGAACTGACCAGCCTGAGCGCGACCGCCGAAGGCGTGATTGTCGGCGCGAGCGCCGACGGCAAGCTGGCCAAAGTCAAACTGCTCAAAGAACGCCACGCCGTGCAGCGCAAGGTCGTCGTCGGCGGCTGTGATCCGGCGATGTTTATCGCGGCCGAATTCGTCGGGAAACGCGGTGAGGACAATGTCGTGCCCTGCTTGATGGGCAGCAGCCTCGCGCTGAATGCACTGAGGCGCGGCGAAATCCATCTTGCCGGTGTGCACCTTGCCGAACAGGACGCCGAAGCCTGGAACCTGCCGGACCTAAAATCGAGGCTTGGCAACATGGACTGTCTCGTCGTTACGTTCGCGCACTGGGAAGAAGGTTTCATCGTGCGCCAAGGAAACCCAAAAAAAATCCGCGGCGCCGCCGATCTCGCGAAACCTGCCGTGCGAATCGTCAATCGTGAAAAGGGCTCCGGGGCGCGCCGTCTGCTCGACAAGCAGCTCAAAGCGAACGGGATCAAATACACCCGCGTGAAAGGGTATGGCGATGAGGTCTTATCGCATCTCGACGTCGCCTCGCGGGTCAAGGCAGGCCTCGCCGATACCGGCGTCGGCGTGCGCGCGGCCGCTTCCATCGCCGGACTCGATTTCGTGCCTCTGCAGCGCGAGCGTTACGATCTGATTATCCCGAAGGCTTACTACGAAACGCTGCAGGGGCTCCGAGTTCTACTCGACACTATGGTAAGCAAACCGTTCCGGAGCGAGCTCGACGCCCTAGGCGGCTACGATACCAAGGAGATCGGCAGAATCGTCGACAATGTACAGTAATGCGGCGAGCAGCTCGCGAGGGAACTGCCGAGACAATCGAGCGCCATTCACTACTGCTGAATATCAATCCGATATTTACATCTCGAACGACCACCATTGCTGACAGGAGGCATTGTGGCAATTCAAACCATTGACCGCCACCAAACCGGCACGGCGGCTTCCAGCTGGTGCGTCGAGTGGTTCGGTTCTCAAGGAGACTTTATTGCCGGAAAAGCGGAATCGCCGGTGCCCCTCGGCCGCTTTGCCGGCCTGGAAAGCCTTTACGCAGTAGACCCGCTCGAACAGGGCCGGGGTGAAGTCTCAATCTTCGACAGCGTAACGCTGATTTCCCAAGCGACTGGACCCAAAGTCAACTTTGAGACAGGCCCCGAATATCGCGCCGGCTTTCTGGTTTACGCGATCGTGGAGAATTGGCGCCGCACTACTGTACGGACACCCATCGAAAATGAGCGGCGCTTCGAAGAGCAACTCTTGCCATTCGCGCTGGAGAGCGGCATCGATGTTGATCAACCCTCTCCCTTTCTTGTCCACTGTCACGTCACAGAAGCAATCTTCCACATTTTGTGCAATCAAAGCGACCAAGCTTACGGTCCCGAGATTCACGAAAAAGCTAAAGTCCGCTTTCAACTGTTGGACGAAGCGGTCGAGATCATCGGCTTTTATTCACGCCGGCACCGTGGCGTCTCTACGCCGCGCGATTCCAATTGCCACATGCATCTAAGAACGCTGGACAACCACGCCTCCGGTCATTTGGAACCTTCAGCTTCGACCCAGGAGTGACGCTGTATCTGCCCACGATAGCAAATGACATCCGACCGTTTTGTGAAAGTGCTAAAAAAACAAATGGAGGAGCATTTATGAAACCCAGCGCGCGCAACGTTCTCAAGGGAAAAATCACCGAGGTGGTCGAAGGCGTTACCACGGCTCACGTCAAGATCGACGTCGGCCACGGCGTCGTCATCACTTCGTCCATCACGGTAGAAGCAGCCAAGGAATTGAATCTCAAAAAGGGCGACGATGCCTGTGCCATCATCAAAGCTTCGGAAGTCATCGTCGGAAAAGAATAACCCGGCGGGCAATCGCCGCATCAAATCTGACTAGAACAAGAGGAGGAACAAGAGGAATGTCAAAGCACATGCGCCGATCACTTTCGGTGGCAGCGGTTTTCATTGTCTTGGCCTGGGCGCAGGTCAACGCATGGGCCGACGAGATATTGGTTTCGGCGGCGGCTAGTCTCACCGATGTCTTGAAAGAAATCAGCACCGGTTATCAGGCCAAAGCCAAGCACAACGTAAAGTTTAACTTCGGTCCGTCCAGCGGCTTGGCGCGGCAGATCGAAGAAGGCGCGCCGGCGGACATCTTCTTTTCTGCTGATCTGTCGCAGATGGATGCTTTGGATAAGAAAAGCCTGCTTGAACCCGGCACGCGAAAAAACCTGCTGTCGAATCAGTTGGTGATCATCGTGCCGGCGGATTCGAAGATTGTCATCGCATCGCCAAAGGACTTATTGAAGACCGACGTCAAAAACATTGCGCTCGCCGAGCCGGCATCCGTGCCAGTCGGCGTCTATAGCAGCAAGTATCTCACCGACGAAGGTCTTTGGGACCAAGTCAAACCCAAGATCGTACCGGTTCAGGATGTCCGGGCAACTTTGGCATCGGTAGAGTCCGGCAACGTCGAAGCCGGCTTCGTCTACAAAACCGACGCGGCGATTTCCAAGAAAGTGAAAATCGTCTACGAGGTGCCGGTCGACAAAGGCCCGAAGATCACCTATCCGATAGCGGTCGTGAAGGAATCGAAAAACAAAAATGCTGCGCGGGACTTCATGAATTACGTTCGGAGCCCGGCCGCGAAAGACGCTTTCAAGAAGTACGGCTTTGTCGTAATAGATTGAGGACGAGGAACTTGTTCATCCGTGATCTTATCCTTCGAGACCTGGGAAATCACGCTCTTCTCTATCTCGGTCGGGCTTGCCAGCGCGTTGCTGATCCTGCCGTTCGGCATCGCGCTGGCCTGGCTCTTCGCGCGCAAGAAATGGCCGCTCAAAAGCGTGGTCGAGACCATCGTGCTTTTGCCGCTGGTGATGCCGCCAGTGTCGACCGGACTGATTCTGCTGAAAATCTTCGGCCGGCGCAGTCCGCTCGGACAATGGCTTTACGACCGCGGTATAGAAATCGTCTTCAACTGGAAAGGCGTGCTGATTGCCATGTCGGTAATGTCCTTTCCGTTGCTGGTTCGCTCCGTGCGCACGTCCTTCGTGGAGGTCAATCCGCGGCTTGAGCAAATCGCCGCCACTCTCGGCGCATCGCCCCTGAAAATTTTCTTCGTCGTCACCGTCCCGCTGGCTTACAAAGGCATCGTCGCCGGCGCGCTATTGGCCTTTTCCCGCGCGCTCGGCGAATTTGGCGCGACCATTCTTCTCGCCGGCAATATTCCGGGTAAAACCCAGACCCTGTCGCTGGCGATTTACAACTACGTCCAGCTCGGCAAAGACTCGGAGGCCTACACGATGCTCGGCATCACGGTCGGTTTGGCTTTCCTTTTTGTTTGGTGCTCGGAGTGGCTCCTGCGCACAAGAAACAAAACTTAGTATGAAGCTCTCTTGCCGCATACCGCTGGCAACATTCGAACTCGACGTCGACGTCTCCTTTGACGCGCGGGTGACGGCGATCTTCGGCCCTTCGGGCTCGGGCAAAACCACCTTGCTCGACGCCGTCGCCGGCTTGCGCGATATCGCGACGGGCGAAATCGAGATCGGCGGCAAGACGCTCTTTTCCTCGGCGCGAAAAATCAATCTCTCGCCGCAGCGCAGAAACATCGGCTACGTGCCCCAGGAAGGCGCGCTCTTTCCACACCTTTCGGTGCGGCGAAATATTCTCTTCGGCGCCGAGCGAAGCGCTCACGCTGCCTTTGCCAATGGCATCGGGATGGAACATGTGCTCGAAGTTCTCGAGATCGCTCATCTCCTGCCCCGGCCGGTAACCAAACTTTCCGGCGGCGAGGCGCAGCGAGTCGCCCTCGCCCGCGCCATCTTATCGCGCCCCCAGTTGTTGCTGTTCGACGAGCCGTTGGCCGCGCTCGATGTCGGCCTCAAAGAAAAGATCCTGCCTTACCTGGCGCGGGTGCGCGACGAGTTCGCCATTCCTATGATCTATGTCACGCACAATGTGACCGAGGTGCTGACCTTGGCGGATTGGGTGCTGGTGATTCGCAGCGGACGCCTGCTCGCGCAGGGCGCGCCCAAAGAAACGCTCACGTCCGGACGTGCGGTGAGGGAGATTCTCGAGGAGCAATTGGAAAACGTCTTCACGGTGACTTTCATCGACTCCGACAAAGCCGCGGGACGATCACGGGTGTGCCTTTCGTCGGGCGCGGAAATATTCGTTCCCTATGTAGCAAAAGTCGGTCGCCCGACGTTTCAGATTCGCGTCAGTGCAGACGATATCCTCGTCGGTATCCAGCGCCCCGAAGGAATCTCCGCGGGAAATATTCTGCCGGGCACGGTTCGCGCCGTGGACATGATCGACGATCAAGCATTGATCCATGTAGATGCCGGTGAAGACTTCTGCATCCGCCTCACCGCCGGCGCCGTTGCGCGCCTCGCCCTCGACGCCGGCAGCCCCGTGTTTCTCATCATCAAAACACGCTCCTTTCGCCTGCTGTAATTCGCTCACAACTTTCTTGACACGAGTCGCTGTCCGCGCCAGATTGGCCGCACGATTTTCTGCCGAGGTGGATGTCATGTTTCTCAAGGCGGCAATAACAAATTTCTCCGGGCGATTTGCGGCAGTCCTTCTCGGCGCGCTGCTAGTTTCGACTCCGTGTAGCGCCGGTGAGGCGCGACCACAGTCTTCGCCGGAATGGGAAAAAACCGTCGATGCGGCCAAGAAAGAAGGCAAAGTCGTCGCGGCGATTCCCGCGAGCGCGGAGCTGCGCAAAGCGATCGGCGAGGTATTTCCCAAGCGCTTTCCCGGCATCGAGCTCGAATTGACCAATGCGCGTGGACCGTCCAACGCGAGCAAGATCGCAGCCGAGCACGCCGGCGGCGTGCGCTATTTCGATCTATTGATCAGCGGCACAGCGACGCCGTTCAATCTGCTATATGCCAATATTCTCGATCCGGTGGAGCCGCTGCTGATTATTCCCGAGGTGAGAGATCCCAAACGCTGGTTCGGCGGCCACATGTGGCTCGACAACGCCAAGCGCTTCATCTACGCCTTTCAGGTTTACCAGTCGGAAAACACCTGGTTCAACCCAACTTTCATGAAAACCGAGGACGTTCGCTCCTACGACGACCTGCTCAATCCGAAATGGAAAGGCAAAATCGGTCTGCTCGATCCACGCTCGCCGGGCGCCGGCACCGCGACCTGGGCATTTTTTTTAAAAATCAAAGGCGAAGAATATTTACGAAAACTCGCGGCTCAGGAAATGTTTCTGTCCCGCGATCAGCGGCAGCTCGCCGACAGCCTGGCCAAAGGCAAGATCGCCCTCACCATCGGTCTCACCTACTATACGTTCTTGCCGTTCATCAAAGCCGGCTTGCCGGTGAAAACTTTGCCCGACATGAAGGAAGGCACTTACACGAGCTGCGGCAGCAGCGCGCTGTCGGTGGTGAAGGGTTCGCCTCATCCCAATGCCACGAAAGTCTTCATCAACTGGCTACTCGGGAAAGAAGGTCAGGAAATTTACGGCAAAGCCATGGGGCAAGCGACGCGCCGCCTCGACGTCGATACCAAATGGATGGTCGAGCACGGCGTGCGCGCATCGAAAGATTTTCTGACAGTGGAAGAAAACAACCGCCTGGAAAACTACGGCGAAGACACGATCAATAACTATTGGGCGAAATCAGCGAAGATCGCGGAAGAAGTCTTCAAGTAAAATGGCGCGCATCGCTTCCTGCCTCTGGCTGGCATTGCTGCTGAACGCGGCCCGGCTTCTTCCGGCAGCCGAAACCAAGCCCGCGTCGCAAACGGAATGGGAGAAAACCATCGAGCTGGCCAGGAAAGAGGGCAAGATCGTCGCCGGCGTGCCGGCCAGTGCGGACTTGCGAAAGAACCTCGAAGAAGCCTTCGCCAAGCGTTTTCCCGGGATCGAAATCGAAGTCACCACCGCGCGCGGACCGGCCAACGCGAGCAAGATCGCGGCGGAGCACGCCGCCGGCGTGCGCTACTATGATGTCTTGATCAGCGGCAGCTTGACGCCTTTGAGCCTGTTAAATGCCGGCATCCTCGAACCCGTCGAGCCGCTGATGATCTTGCCTGAAGTCAAAGAGCCAAAACGCTGGTACGGCGGCCACATCTTTGCCGATAACGCCAAACGATTTCTGTATTCCTTTCAAGCCTATGAGTCGAAAAATCTTTGGTACAATACGCAACTGATGAAAGCGGAAGAGGTCCGGTCCTTCGACGACCTGCTCAACCCGAAGTGGAAAAGCAAAATCGGCGTCCTCGACCCGCGCGGCGCCGGCGGCGGCACTTCCACCTGGGCATTTCTGTATAAAACCAAAGGCGAAGAATTTCTCCGCAAGCTTGCGGCACAGGATCTGCTGCTGGCGCGCGATCAAAGACTGCTCGCCGACAATCTTGCCAAAGGACGCCTGGCGCTGACCATCGGCCTCACCTATTACAGCCTCGCGCCGTTTATCAAAGCCAATCAGCCGGTCAGACCGTTGCCCGAACCCAAAGAGGGGAGTTACACGAGCAGCGGCAGCGGCGCCTTGTCGGTGATCAGGAATTCCACCCGGCCAAACGCGGCCAAAGTCTTCGTTCAACTGGCTGCTCAGCAAAGAAGGACAGGAGATTTACGGCAAAGCCATGGGACAAGCGACCCGCCGGTTTGACGTGGATACCCAGTGGCTGGTCGACTTCGGCACCCGGGCGTCAAAAGATTTTCTAAGCGTCGAGGAAAATCAAAAACGCGAGAACTCCAGTGAAGAAGTGCTAACCCAGCTGTGGCCCAAGGCAATCAAGTTGGCTAACGAACTATTGCAGTAGGTTTGTCCAAAACGCGGTGTCACCGAAGCCTCACTGCATTGTCTCGCAGTGCAGGGCTCCGCCCTCTTCCGGCACGCTGTGAATCGTACAGCGGTGGATGCGGCCATCCGGTGAGCTCACGCGGGCGAAGGAACCTAAGTCCGTGATCAGATACCCGCCCACCTTGGTGGAAGGCGCGTCGAAACCGCTGGCGGTCGAAGAAAAGTTGTCGATGGCAAGATTGACAAGACCGACCGTGGCGGCGCTTTCGAGCCGCTGCTGCGACTCTCCACCCAACGGCAAATCGGCGATCTGCGAATGCACGATCGGCTTCAGCGCCGCGATTTCTTCGTCGATTTTGACCAGCTCCTCTTTCATTTCCGCAGCGCGCTCGGGGCGCACCGATCCATTGCGCAAAGTCAGGTTGAACTCACGTTTGCGCAGATCGAGATCGATCAACCGAGAGAATTCCCGGGAGCCCACGCCGGTTGCCACCGCGACCGTCTTGAAGCTGCGTGCCGCGCCCTGGCGGTCGGGCCAACGATCGAGGGAATTGCCGATACGCTGCATTTCACCTTTGTAGTTATCGAATCCCGACAGAAGCGTCGCCCCAGGAGTGTACGATTGCGTGGTCGCGCAACCACCGAGCAGCACGAAACACAGGATTGCGGAGATTCTGAGTTTCACGACGCGAGAATACCATAACGGCGCCGCGCCCTGAAGTAATTTTCGCTGCGATTGTTGACGGCGAATTCCTTTTCGAATTATCTTCGAGAGCGCTGAATCGGCGGGCTTAACGGCGAAACCGCTGCGCAATCGCGGCGGGAACTTCCGAATAGAGAACCAAAGGAGCTGCAAATGATGTTAAAGAAATCGAGTCTGATCATCGCACTGGCCGTTCTACTGGCGTGGCCGACCACAGCGCGAGCTCTCGAAACCGTCACCGCCGCGCTTACCTCGAAGGCTTTTCAATACATCCCCTTGGTGATCGCGCAGGAGCGCGGCTACATGAAAGAAGAAGGCTTGGAATTGAAGCTGGTCTTCATGCAGAACGCCGCGGGTCTGCAGGCTTTGATCGCCAATCAGGTGCAGTTTTCGGGGTCCGGCAGCAGCGCGCTGGTCGCGATCTCCAAGGGCAACGCGCCGCTCAAGACCGTGCTCGCGTTCAATGATCAGGTCCTGCAATGGATGGCGTCGCGGCCCAATATCAAAACCTTGCGGGATCTCAGCGGCAAGAAAGTCGCTACCACCGGAGTGGCGTCGATCGCCGCCTACATGTTCAGAAATATTTTGACCCAGCGGAACATTCCCAAGGACATCGTGCTGATCGACCCGGGTCCGGTGAACCGCCTACCGGCACTGCTGTCAGGCACCGTCGACGCTGCCATCCTCAGTCCGGAAGAGCGCTATGCCGCGCTGGACCAGGGGATGAGAGACCTCATGTACTTCGGCAAGGAAGTAAAAAACTCCTGGGGCACCTTCGCCACCTCGGACAGGTTTATCGAAGAACAGCCCAAGCAGCTGCTGGGTTTCGTGCGTGCGGTTGTCAAAGGATTACGGGTTGCCCGCCAGGAGCGTGAAAGTACGATCGCGGCTGTGGCCAAGTTCAGCGAATTGGACCGCGCACTCGCTACGCGCATGTACGACGACCTGGTCCGCACCTTCACGAAAGCCGGCTTCGTGGACGAGCAGACCCAGAAAAATGATCTCGCCATTGTTGCGCAAGTGGCCGAGGTCAATACCATCGTGCCGCCACAGCGCGCTTACGATTTCAGCTTTGCGCGCGAAGCAGAGCAGCAGCTGAACAAACAAGGCTGGAAGCCGTAGGATAGGAGCACTACACGCCGCCTTCTCGACGCGCGGCAATAAACCTAATAGTCAGGAAGCCCCGATTCGTCGGGTTGAAAAAAGCAAAGACCCTCGGCGTTCACTCCAGCGCCGCTGCAGCAAGCGGTGCCATCGCATTCCCCACAGGACTCGGACGGGCCGAAGTCGTTGGACGGCGGGAACGGTTTGCGGAAATTCCTTTCCGCGGCACGTCGCGCAACAGTTCGAGAAAGTCCCGGGCCGGCGCCGGCAGCGGACGATTCTTCGCATAGATCACGAAACTTTCGGCGTGTATCTCGAAATCTCTTACCTGCAAAACTTTGAATTCGCCGGCTTCGAGCTCGAGCTTGACCGAGTCTGCGAACGCGATGCCGATGCCCATGTTCTGCCGCACGCCCGCTTTGATAACCCCGGGACCATCACAAAGCATGCCGATCCGCACCGTCCAGCCCTGTTCCTTGAGCTTCTTTAGGGCATTTTGGGTCGCACCCGAAATCCCTTTGCCGCTGCGCACGATCAGCGGCTCGGATAAGAATTCGGACAGGCTCACGGATTCGAGCTGAGCGAGCGGATGATCCGGTCGCACGAAGGCCAGCACCTTTTCTGCCCGCAGCGGTTCGGACTCCAACCCGTGTGCAACCGGTTCACGATCGGTCACTGCGATCTGCATCGCGCCCCGCGCCACCAAGCGCTCGAGCTTTGCCGTAGTGCCGGTTTGTAGCTCCAGATCGAGTTCGGGATGGAGCCGGCGAAAGCGCGCCATGAGCTTCGGGAGCAGCACGGCGGAAGAGCTGAAAGTCCCGCCGACGCTCAGGGCCGCGCGCAGCGTCTTAGTTGCCGGCAGCTGGAAACCCCTTTCCAACTCGGCGACCTGCTCGAGAATCGGACTGATCTTGCGCAGAAACACCTGGCCGGCATCCGTGATCTCGACGCCTTTGTTTGTGCGCCGGTAGAGCTTTCGACCGTGGTGATCCTCGAGCTGTTTCAACTGGAGCGAAATCGACGGCTGGCTCACCCGCAACTCGGCCGAAGCCTTGCTTACGCTCAGGTACTTCGCCACCGTGGCGAAGGAGCTGAACTGGTTCAGAGTCATCCGAACCCTTTTCGCCACCCACTGTTCTAACGGGGGCGGCTCTTTTGCCATCGCCTCGGCGCAAGCGGCGCCGTTGTCACTTTCCGGAGCAGCCGAGTTGCCTTCCGGTTCGCGATCCAACGTCATAAAACCCTCGGGCCTCAAATTTCCCGAATTCTCACGAGCTGGAGTCACAGCATCGCGGATGAATCGGTTTTGTCTATCCCTGTGCAAACGAAAGGCCGTTCATAACTTTTTCCCGCACCAATCCAACCATTGATACCTGTAAGGATTTTTCCTCCAGCCATCTATCGCGTGCATAGGTTGGTGTCAACTTTGGTTCTATCCAAGTCTACTTTGGATACTCTGTGTTCCCATCGTTGGCAGCAAGAACACTCGGTGACTCCCCCAATCCTGACCTATATCCCCATCGCGCGTAAGCTTCGCACTAGTTCGGATGGATACACCCGGATGACACGGCGCACGTTGATATTTATCCCGTAAGATTTTGTCCTCGAAACAATCGCTGGTTTATCGACGCATTCCAACCAACAATAGTTGTTTGTAGTAGGGAACGGACTTTGCTCCGCCGCACGAAAGCGAGCGGCAACAATTCCAAGCGGGAAATCGAGGGAGGTATTTATGGGAAACGGAATATCGATACACGTCGCACTCAATCACGTGGATCCGGCTCCGTACGAAGGCTGGGACGGAGCGCTCAACGCCTGCGTCGCCGACGCCACGGACATGCGCGCGTTGGCGAAAAAATGCGGTTTCAAAGACAACATGATGCTGCTCACAAAACCGCCACCGCGAACGCGGTCAGCGCGGCGATTGGCGCCGCGGCGAAACCGTTGAGCAAGGGCGACATGCTGCTTCTCACCTATTCTGGCCACGGCGGGCAGGTGAAGGACCGCAGCTCCGACGAGAAAGACCGAATGGACGAGACCTGGGTGCTCTTCGATCGCGAGCTAGTCGACGACGAGCTGTACACGCTCTGGGGCAAATTCAAATCCGGCGTGCGCATCCTCATCCTCTCCGACAGTTGCCACAGCGGCACGGTTGCCAAGGATTTTCGCCCGTCGCTGAACGGCGGCCCGCGCCCGCGTGTCATGCCGCGGTTGATCGCCGTGCAGGTCGAGAAAGCCCACGCCGCGCTCTATCGAAGAAAGCAGATGGAAAACAAAGGCTCGGAGAAAGCGAAGATCGGCGCCAGCGTGCTTTTGATCTCGGGCTGCATGGACAATCAGACATCGATGGACGGCGACCACAACGCCGCCTTTACCGGCGCGCTCAAAACAGTCTGCGCCGGTGGCAAATTCAAAGGCGCTTATCGGAGCTTTCGCGATAGAATCGTCGCGCAACTGCCGTCGAGCCAAACGCCCAACTACTATTTTATCGGCGCGCAGTTCGACGTTCGAGGCACAGAAACCGTTCACCATCTGACCACCACCGGATTGGCGGCGCGCGCCGATGTGAATTAGCGCCGAGGCGTGGCCGCCCCCGCCAATTGCCGCGCCATCCACAGCGACCGAAAGATTTCACCATGTCCACTTTCAATATTTTCTGCGTTCACGGCGTTGGCCTCAGGGTTGACATGCGGTGGTTCCATCGCAGAACAGTTGCGCCAGGCCAATTGTCGTTGCAATTTATGATCGCTCTGTTGTGCTACGAGTATTCGACTCTTCACGCCTAATGCCTTCAGGCAGCGGCGATCATTCAGAACTCAGCAAGAGCCAGATGCATGCCGAAGAGGGCACCCGTTGAACCCTGTGCCGAAGCCGAAATCTTCGGTGCGTTAAAGTGCTGGGACCGGCTACTGGCTGGTTTGGGTGGTGCTCAAAGTCGGGAGTATGGACGAGCCCAGTACCAAAACTCGTCCATCACAGAGTAGCTTGACCTTAGTCGTGGATTGAACGGGCCCGCGGCTTATCGCTCTCAGCAAAGTCCGCGCTTGCTTCACCCGCGGATGCTACGTCGTGCGCTCCTGTTTGCTCGAGGATTTTCTTTGCCTTGGATGTCCAATCAGAATTATCACAGTGAACAGAGACGAGGATTCCCCCTTCTTTGATCATTCCCTCATACCTCTTAGCCTCATATTCTGGAATGCCGGCACCGGCTAGCGCTCCAATTATTCCGCCAGCAGTTCCACCGACACCCATCCCTGCCAGAGCAGCCATAATCGGACCCGCAGCGATAAACGCTCCAAGGCCCGGTATTGCGATTGAGCCGATGCCCGCAAGCCAGCCAAGCACCCCTCCCGTAACGACCCCGACACCGGCTCCGGTTGTAGCACCCTCGGGGGCCTTCGTGCCTTTTTCATGGGCGAAATCCTTCGTGCCTCGATTGTCTGGAAAAAGAACAGAGACGTCGGCCGTCCGAAATCCTGCTCGCTCCAATGTCTCGACGCCATTCCGTAGCTGCGCCTCATTGGGATATATGCCAAAAGCCGCTGTATTTTTGCCTGCCATGATCTTCTCCTTATTGAGCCTTGTTGCACAGCTGACCCCGTCGGTTAGCTGGCAACTTCCAATTGATTCTCCACTCGTTTCACTCCGGTAACCTGCTTCGCCTTTGCTTCGATTTGGGTTTTCTCTTTGGCGCTCTTCACGGGACCACGCAGTGTGACGGTTCCATCACTAGTTATGACCTTGACGTTTTTGGCATCGGTCGAAAAGGAATCATCACCGGTGAGAGCAGATCGTATGTCTTGGGTAATCTTCCGATCGGCTTCGTTCTCGGATTGGTCCCCCGGGGTCTTGGTCTGATTATCTCGATCCCTGACATTCCGCCCGGTGTTATCGGGCTCGACTTGAGAGACTTGCTTGTCATCTGACCGTTCCTTTGAACAACCTCCAACTAGAGCGATTGTAAGCAGCAATAGGACAAAGGCTTTCATTTTTTATCTCCTTTCATTTGCCGTGCGGTCAATCCCCCGCGGCGTGTGGCACTTCGAATGTTATGACCACGCACGGCGTCATACTATTGTCATATAATGCGGCCGGTTCGTCCCACGAAGAGCCGGTACAGTAAAAGCAAAATCACGGATCCGACCACCGCCATCAGAAATCCAGCCGGTTCTCCCTCATGATAAAAACCCAAAGCCTGTCCGATAAAGCCGCCTAACAAAGCACCCACGATTCCGAGCGCGGCGGTAATGATAAAGCCCCCCGGATCACGTCCGGGCATCAAAAATTTCGCTACGACGCCTACAACCAGACCGAACAGAATCCAACCTATGATCCCCATAACCTAAACTCCCTTCCAAACTCTCGCGCAGAAGTTAGAGCAACCGTAATGCCACGCTTCAAGCGCTTCTGATTACACGAGAACCGGTGAGATGACGGGAGAAATTGGTTTTTGCCTGTAGGAGTCAGTACGGCTTTCGCCAGCAAATAGACGGTAAAAAAAGACAACATCAAAACTTTTGATGGGCACTGTTAGCGCCGCTGCCTATTCCATTGGCCGCCATTCCAGTGACGCGCTAATCATCGAGTTCCGAACAACTACCACGCATATCTCAGGAGATTCCCTCCAATAACCATTGCTGTTCGTCGTCTTTTCGATCCCATTGTCCAAATTTACATCGCTTTGAATCGGATCACGGCAGGTGCGCTGATGATACATGACTTGCTCCATCCCGAAGCAAACATTTTTCAAGGAAAAGCAAATGAACCACAACCTCGTACTGATTTCAGGATCTGTATTGATAGCTGCTTGGATGAACACCGGAGTCGCTCTGTCGCAAACATCAAGTCCGAAAGACGCAATCATACACCCCGACGTGAACGAATCTGTGGATGGATCGAAAACTTGAACCGAGAGTCCCGCGTTCCTACCGACCGGCAGAGCTAGTGATAGAGCTCAAACAAGTAAACGGCGACCACGACGATGATCAACGAAGTCACGATCGTTGTGACTAGATAGTTGGATAACACGATTTATTTTAGAAACGGTTGCCCGAGGTAATCAAGCGGATTTCTGCTCCACGATAGACTCTCGCTCCGCCTCATCATGACCTTCCCTGGCCGCGATGAGTCCTGCATCCCCTTTCTCGTCTCCTTGCCTCCGTGTTAAGAAATAACCATGTCGATCCTCAAAGTCACTCGTCTTGGTCATCCGGTTTTGCGCAAGGTCACGGAAAACGTTTCGGCGGCGGAGCTCAAGTCCGCGGCCATGCAAAAATTCATCGACGACATGATCGTGACCATGAAAGAATACGACGGGGTCGGTTTGGCGGCGGATCAGGTCTTCGAATCGAAACAGATCGCCGTGCTCGAAGTCGCGGAGAATCCGCGCTATCCCGACAAACCGAAAGTGCCGCTGACGGTTCTGGTCAATCCGCGGATAACACCGTTGTCGGAGGAAACGGAGAATGATTGGGAAGGCTGCCTCAGCATTCCCGACCTGCGCGGCCAGGTGCCGCGCTACAGCAGTATTCGCGTTCAAGCTCTCGATCGAAACGGTAAGAAGCTCAACTTCGAAGCCCACGGCTTTCACGCGCGCGTGATCCAGCACGAGTTCGATCATTTGAACGGCAAAGTCTACCTCGACCGCATGAAAGACTTCACCACACTCGCTTTCCTGCAGGAATTTGCGCGGTATTGGCTCAAGTAGCGCCGAGCGTCGGGAGAAAAACGACGGAGCATTGAGCGTTGAGACAAAAGCTTTGAGATCGGAACCCAGGGCCCACTCCTTTCCTCTCGACGCCAGCAAAAGGTTTGAGCGTTAACTGAAAAGCTTGAGATCGGATTCTGAAGCTCAAAGCCCAATGCAGCGCAAGGTTCGAGCTTTTAGAGAAAAAGCTTGAGGTCGGACTCCGAAGCTCAACGCTTTTACCTTGGCCCTACCGTATGGAGGAGACCCATGAACAGCTTCGAGGAGCTTGTAGCTTGGCAAAAAGCTCGGTTGCTGACCAAAGCCGTTTACGACGTTACCCGCCGTGGTGAGTTTGCCAAAGATTTTGGACTCGGCAGCCAACTGCAGCGCGCGGCGGTTTCCGTGATGTCAAACATCGCCGAAGGTTTCGAACGCAACCGAAGGGCGGAATTTCACCAATTTCTCTCGGTCGCAAAAGCATCCTCCGCTGAAGTTCGATCGCAACTGTACGTTGCCTTGGATGCGGGCTATTTGCGCCAGCAGGAATTTCAGGAACTCAGTGCCAGCGCCAACGAGGTCGCGCGCATAATCGGCGGTCTGCGGCAATCGGTCGCTCGGCAACGGCACGCGCAGAAACGCTCAAGGTAGCGCCGAGCGTTAAGAGAAAAGCTTTGAGATCGGAATCCGAGCCTCAAAGCTCAACGCTTTTATCTCGACCCTCGCGCAGCGCGCGCTTTCCTCTCGGCCCTGCTTTCCCCTGCATTGAGTTTCCGGCCGCTACGGGCTACAGTCGCGTCATGAATTGCCAGCTCGAATCGTCGCTCGAACATCTGCTGACGAGCGTTTCCAAACCCACTGCACAGATTCTGGATCGTGCGCTTTCGGACCAGGATATTTCCGTCGATGAGGCGACCCATCTTTTCGAAGCGGACGGCTCGGATCTGCTCGCGATGATCGCCGCCGCCGACGCTTTGCGCGCGCGTACCGTCGGCGACGTGGTCACGTACGTGATCAATCGCAACATCAATTTCACTAACGTCTGTGTCAAAGCCTGCGGTTTTTGCGCCTTCAGCCGTGGTCATCTCGCCGAAGAAGGTTACTTTTTACCGCCAGAAGAGATCATTCGCCGCGCCACCGAGGCGCACGAGCTCGGTGCGAGCGAAGTCTGTGTGCAGGCCGGTCTGGCGCCAGGTATGGACGGCTGGCACTACGTCAAGCTCTGCCGCGCGATCAAAGAGGCGCTGCCCGATATTCACATCCACGGTTTTTCGCCTGAGGAAGTGCTCTACGGCTCGACTTTGGCCGGCGTCACCGTGCGCGATTACCTTTTAGCACTGAAAGATGCCGGCGTGGGAAGCTTGCCGGGAACCTCCGCCGAAGTTTTGGTCGAAGAAATCCGCCGCCAGGTTTCGCCGGGGCGGATCGGCGTCAGCCAGTGGATCGAGCTGATCGAGACTGCGCACGCAGTGGGCATTCCGACGACTTCGACGATTATGTACGGCTATATCGAAGGCGCGCGCGACAAGGCAGCGCACTTGAATATTCTTCGCGAGATCCAAAAGCACACCGGCGGCATCACCGAGTTCGTGCCGCTGAGCTTCGTTTACGAGGAAGCGCCGATGTTTCATCGCAAGCCGCCCGCGGGTCTGCGCCGCGGTGCCAGCGGCGCGGAGGTCATGAAGATGTACGCGGTCTCGCGACTGATGCTCAACCATCACATTCCCAATCTGCAGGTCTCCTGGGTTAAAGAAGGTCCAAAGCTGTCGCAGATCGCGCTCCTCGCCGGCGCCAACGACTTCGGCGGCACTTTGATCAATGAGAGCATCTCCACCGCTGCGGGCGCTTCCTATGGCCAATTGATGAAGCCCTCGCAGTTCCGCGACATGATCCGCGAGATGGGCCGCCTCCCTGCAGAGCGTTCGACCACCTACCAGAAAATCCGCGTGTTCGAGTCTGAAGAGCAGCACCGCGACCTGCTCGACGACGTCGACGATCCGACGGAACGTTTCGGCTCCTATCAGCATCTGATCGAGCTCAAAGCTTACCGCTTCCGTGATTTCTACCGAGAACAGAAGAACGAGAAGCACTGACGGCTCTCTCGCCGCGAGTGATGAACGCCAACCCTGCTGAGTTTGAAGCGATCGGCACGCGCCTCGGTTTTCGCGTCGTCGAGGAAAGCCCGTCGAAAATCCGGCTCTTGTGGCGCGGGCCGCGTTTTCCCGCCTTTCTCTGCCTGGGCCTCGCCCTTCTGCTGCTGTTTATCTCCGTGCCGATCGTGGAAGCCCTGCGCCTGCGCGGTTTCGTCGGTCCGGCGGGCTCGCTCTGGTATTTCCCGCTGATGAATTTGATCCTGTTCGCCATCGCGCTTTTCCTGGTGACTCAGCGGCGGACCATTGATATCGATCGAGCGCAACGCACCATTACACTACGGCGCCAAAGCTTTTACCGCACTTACAGTTTCACGGCACCCGACGAGGAAATCGTGCAAATCGCGCTTAGCGTCGATCAAGTCTATAGCGGCTTCGCCATCGGCGGGTCCACGGCGGCACAGCGCTTTCCAGTACCGGCGCTGCGACTCGATCTCAAGACTGGCG
>Ga0310810_10000347_pt1 | contig 48466 bp, 47 predicted proteins | sample NCmetagenome_FD_207641 | JGI IMG/M metagenome (GOLD analysis project Ga0310810, IMG submission 207641) | Soil microbial communities from experimental microcosm in Duke University, North Carolina, United States - NC | ecosystem: Engineered > Artificial ecosystem > Soil microcosm > Unclassified ...
CTGCCACAGCCCGACGAAATCCATGAACTTGAGGTCCACCATCACCGCGCCGCGGTCCTTGGCGAGCCCCAGGACATCCTTTGCTTTCATGCGCCCTCCTGGCGGCATCCACTGCAAACGTGTGCTGCCGGATAAAGCCCCAGGGGCTGACAAAAGGGAATGGGGCTCGAAAACCCCCGTCGAAGCCGGGAAGGGTCTGTACCCCTCATTGAAACGGCCGCCGCACCTGCCTACGCTTGCGTCGTCGAGCCGCCATGGCCGAGCCGCTTTCCGACCGCGCCCGCGACGTCCTGCACGCGATCATCCGCGAGTACATCTCCACGGGTGGTCCGGTCGGGAGTCAGCAGCTGGCCCGCACCTCCGGCTTCGAGGTGTCCTCGGCGACGCTCCGCAACGTCATGGCGGACCTGGAGGACCTCGGGTACCTCGAGAAGCCGCACACCTCGGCCGGCCGGGTTCCCACCGACCGTGCGTACCGGTTCTACGTCGACACCCTGATACGGCTCCGTGACCCCAACCCGCGGGATCGAGACCTCATCCAGCGGGGCATCAGCAGCGGCGCCCCGCTCGAGGATGCCCTTCAGGAGGCCGGGCGGCTTCTCCACTTCCTCACCCGGCACGCGGGTGTCGTGGTGACCCCGCGGCCGACCTCGGGGACCTTCCATCGCATCGAGTTCGTCCGCCTCCGCGAGGGGCGCGTCCTCGCGATCCTGGTCGACCAGGACGGTCAGGTGCACAACCGTCCGGTGGCGCTGGATTTCGAGGTGTCCCAGGAAGAGCTGGTCCGGGCGTCGAACTACCTCAGCGAGCTGCTGGAGAAGCTTCCCCTCGAGCAGATCCGGGGCCGCATCGAGCAGGAGCTCGCCCAGGACCAGGCCGCCTACGACCAGCTGGTGGCAAAAGCGCTCAAGCTCGGCCTGCTGGCCACCGGCGTCCCGCCGACGGAGAAGGTCTTCATCGAGGGGACCGGCAGCTTCCTCGAGGCGCCGGAGTTCGCGGACATCGACCGGATGAAGGCGCTCTTCCGGACCCTGGAGGAGAAGACCCGGCTGGTGGCCCTCCTCGACCGGGTGCAGCGTGCGCGGGAGATGCAAATCTTCATCGGCCATGAGAGCGACCTCTCTCCCGGCGGCGAGGTGTCGCTGGTGGCCACGCCCTACGGCCCGGCGGACCGCTCGCTCGGGACCGTGGGGGTCATCGGACCGACGCGCATGAACTACCAGCGCGTCATTCCCCTGGTGCAGTTCACCGCCCAGGTCCTCTCGTCGGCCTTGAAGGACTAGGAGAGAGCCGACTGGACGCCTCCCTCCCCAGGCCCGAGCCAGGCCGCTGGCTGCCGGCGACGCTCTTCGCCTGCACGCTGGTGACCGTCTTCGGGACCTACCTGCTCAGCCTGGCCGCCGCCTGGACCGACGCCGGGACCATCCGCATCACCCGGGAAGCCCTGGTGAGCTCGCTGCAGTTCACGGTGGCGGTGGTGAGCATCCTCGGGGCGCACGAGCTGGGGCACTACGTGCTCGCCCGCTGGCACGGCGTGAGCGCCAGCCTGCCGTACTTCATCCCGCTCCCGCTGCTGGGCTTCGGGACGCTCGGGGCGGTCATCCGCGTCCGGGACCGCATCCCCACCCGGAACGCGCTGGTGGACATCGGCGCGGCGGGTCCGCTGGCCGGGTTCGTCGTCTGCCTGCCGTTCCTCGCCTGGGGCTACGCGCACACGCGCTTCATCGCGGTTCCGCCGGCCGGAGCGCCCCTCCTCGGGCCGATGTCCCTCGTCGGCGTCCTGCAGCACGGCATCCCGCACCTCGACCCGACCGTCTACGGGGACAACCTCCTGCTCCGCTTCTTCGAGCGGACGTTCCTGGGCCCCCGGCCGCCGGGGACGGACGTGGATGCGCACCCGTTCATCTACGCCGGGTGGTTCGGGACGCTGGTCACCATGCTGAACCTGTTCCCGATCGGGCAGCTCGATGCCGGGCACCTGACCTACGCCCTCTTCGGTCGGTGGGCTCGGTTCATCGGGGCAGTTGCCCTCCTGCTGCTCGGAGGGATGACGGTCCTGGTGTCGTTCACCTGGATCGCATGGTTCCTGGTGGTCCTGCTGGTCGTCGGGGTCAAGCACCCTCCGGTCACCCGTCCGGAAGAGCCCCTCGGGGCTGCACGTGGGTGGTTGTGCGTGGCCACCCTCGTCGTGGCAGTCCTCTGTTTCCTGCCCGCCCCGATCCTTGCACTCCTCTAGACTCGCCGGTGTCCTCTAGACTGCTCGCCGCCCCCGAGCGTCGGATGGCGTCCCCTCGATGAAAGTTCTCTGCCCTTCCTGTCAGCGCCTGGTCGAGCTGGTCGACCTTCGCGTCGAGCGTGGTGGGCTGATCGCGCGCTGTTCCGCGTGCGGAGCCGAGCAGCGACAGGAGCTTCCCGCCCGGCCGGTGACGGTGCTCTCGCCCAAGGCGGCGGCGAAGGCGGTCGCGACGAAGGAGTCGGCGAAGAAGGAGACGAGGAAGGGCAAGAAGAAGGAGCCGCCCCCTCCCGAGCTCGTCGACGAGGACGAGAACGACGAGGGGCCGACCATCATCCTGCTGACGCCGACCTCGGACGCCTTGCCCCTGACGGTCGCCCCTCCCGGCTCGGCCGCACCACCGCCCCGGCCGGCCGAGGTGGCCCGGTTCGAATCCCCCGCGAGGCCGCCGGCCATCGCACCCGTCGCCGTGGCCGAGCCGGCGCCTCCACCCCGGCGGGTGGTGGATGCCGAGTTCGCCAATCTGCTGAACAAGCTGGGGAACGTTCACCCTCCCGCGCCGGCGCCCGTGGCCGCTCCGCCCCCCTCTCCGGCGCAGGCGGCCCAGCCTCTCCGGCCCCGGAACACCGGAAGCACACCGGTGGTGGTCCCGCCGCTCCAGCCGGGGGTGGCCCGGGGCTCGACCATCCAGATTCCTCCCGGTTACTGCCCGAAGTGCATCACGCCCCGGGCCCCGCAGGCGCTCATCTGCAACGCCTGCGGGCTGGTGTTCGCGAACTTCCGGGCGGAGGAGCACCAGCCGTCCGCGGCGCTCGAGTCGGCGTGGCGAGGCCTGGAGGACCGCTGGACCCGGCAGGACGAGCACGAGAAGTTCCTGCAGATGGCGTTCAACATGGACGAGCTGGCGAAGGCCGGACGGCTGTACCGGATCCGCCTCGCCGCCCTGCCGGACGACGCTCACGCGAAGGTGGCGCTGGAAGCGATGGTGCGCATGGCGTCCACCGCCGCCGCGGCCGCAGCGAAGACGGACCCGGCCGAGATGCAACGAAACCGGCGCAAGGTGCTGGCGGTGAGCGCGATGCTCTTCTTCGTGATTCCCATCGCCGCGCTCCTCGTCAACTTCATCCTGAAGGCCCACTAGGTGGACGACATCGGCGCGGTCCTGGGCCCAGGGGGCCGGCTCTCCCGCGCGCTGGCCGGGTACGAGAATCGCCCAGAGCAGCTCACCCTCGCGCGCGAGGTCGCCCGCGCGTTCGACGAGCGGCGGATGCTGGTGGCCGAGGCGGGCACCGGCACCGGCAAGACGCTCGCCTACCTCGTTCCCGCCATCCTGAGCGGCCGGCGCGTCGTCGTCTCCACCGCGACCAAGAACCTCCAGGACCAGCTCTTCCACAAGGACCTGCCGCTCGTTTGCGACACCCTGGGACTGCCGGTCCGGGCGACCCTGGTGAAGGGCCGCGCGAACTACCTCTGCCTGCACCGGCTGGAGCGGGCGCGGACCGGCGCACTGCTCGATTCACGCGAGGACGCCGACGCCTTCGCGATGCTCCTTCGCTGGGCCGAGCGGACCGAGACCGGCGACCGTGCGGAGCTGCTGCTGCCCGAGGGCTTCGGCGGCTGGCGGCAGGTCTCCACGACGCCCGAGGGATGTCTCGGCACCCGCTGCCCGCAGCACACGGCTTGCTTCGTGACCCGGCTGCGCCAGCAAGCCGAGGAGTCCGAGCTGGTGGTGGTGAACCACGCGCTGTTCTTCGCCGACCTCGTCGTTCGCACTGGACGGGGGAACGGGGAAGGCGTCCTGCCGCGCTACGAGGCCGTCATCTTCGACGAGGCGCACGGCCTCGAGGACGCAGCCACCGAGTTCTTCGGAACCACGGTGAGCAGCCACCGCTTCGAGGAGCTGGCGCGCGATGCCCAGTCGGCGCTGCCGGTGGAGGATGCGCGGGCCGGCGTGCTCTCGGCGCTGGCGGTCAAGGTGCGGGCGGAGGCCGAAGCGCTCTGGGCCGCCGCCCCACGGGTGGTCGGGATGACGGAGGAGGGGACGGTCCGGCTCACCGCCCGTGCGCTCGCGCCGCTGGGGCGGCAGGTGGAGGCGGTGCTCGAGGGCCTCGGGGCACTGGGTGGATTCGCCTCGGGCCACGAGGAGGCGGACCTCTCCGCGGTCGCACGTCGCGCCGCGGAGCTCGGGGCGGAGCTGGACTTCGTCCGGCGGGCGGAGGCGCGGGATCACGTGTACTGGGCCGAGGGGCGGGGGCGCGCCCTCTTCCTCCGCGCCGCCCCCATCTCGGTGGCGGAGGCGATGCGGGAGCGGCTCTACGGCTCGGTGGACACGGTGATCTTCACCTCCGCGACGCTGCGCGCGGGGAATTCCTTCGAGTACTTCTGCCGTCAGGTGGGCCTGCTCGATTCCGAGGGTGAGGCGGTGGCGCCGCTCACCCAGCTCGCGGTGCCGTCGTCGTTCGACTATGCGACGCAGTCCGCGCTCTACCTCCCGACCTCGCTGCCCGAGCCGCGCGAGCCGGGATTTCCCGAGGCGGTCGCCGAGGAGGTCGCCCGCCTGGTGGAGGTGACCGGAGGCCGGGCGTTCGTGCTGTTCACGTCGCTGCGCAACATGGAGCGGGTGCACTCGCTCCTCTCCGGTCGGCTGCCCTACCCGATGCTGCTGCAGGGGGAGGCGCCGAAGCCGGTGCTGCTCGATGCCTTCCAGTCGACGCCGAGCGTGCTCTTCGCCTCGGCGAGCTTCTGGGAAGGCGTGGACGTCCCAGGCGACGCGCTGTCACTGGTGGTGCTCGACAAGCTTCCGTTCGCCTCGCCGACCCACCCGGTCGTGGCCGCGCGCATCGAGGCGCTGGAGGAGGCGGGGCGCGAGCCGTTCTCGAGCTACCAGCTTCCGGAGGCGGCGCTGGCGCTGCGCCAGGGCTTCGGACGTCTCATCCGGACGAGGACCGACCGCGGCATCGTCGCGCTCCTCGACGTGCGGGTCGGGCGCAAGGCGTACGGACGGCAGCTGCTGGCCGGGCTGCCTCCGGCGCGGCGCTTCAAGGAGATCCGCCTGCTCGCCGACTGGTTCCGCAGCGGCGACAGACAGAGCTCCTGAGCCGGTACGGCGACCCCGACGACGAATGAGGTGTCACGAATGAGGTGTCAAACACCTCGTAGTGGCCCGCTCGAGGTGCCAGACACCTCGTCCCGGGACACCCCGTCACGAGCCAGCTGCTTCGTGGCGCGCGAGTGACCTCTTTCGTCCGCTCCGACCGGTGGTCACGCGCTAGGGTCCGCGTTCCCTCCCAGGAGGCCGCTCACCCGTGTCGCTCCGCCACACTCGCCTGCTGCTTCCGCTCGTCCTCGCCGCGTGTGCCTCCGCCCCGCCCGCGCCTCCGCCGCCGGCCACCACCGCCGCGAGGAGCGAGACCGCCGCGAAGGCCGCCGACGCGGTCGTCCGTCCCATGCCGTCCGGGCTCGATGCGGCCTCGCTCGACGAGTCGGTGAAGCCCTGCGACGACTTCTACCAGTACGCGTGCGGCGGCTGGCTCGCCGCCAACCCCATCCCTGCCGACCGGAGCCTGTGGGGCACCACCGCCGTCCTCGCCGAGCGGAACCAGGTCGTGCTCCGCGAGATCCTCGAGGCCACCGCCGCCGGCAACCCGCCCGAGGGCACGCCCTACGCGAAGCAGCTCGGCGACTTCTACGCGACCTGCATGGACGAGGCGAAGCTGGAGAAGGTCATGCCCGAGGTGAAGGCCCGGCTGGCCCGCCTCGATCGCATCTCCGGCAGCAAGGCGATCGCCACCGAGGTTGCGCGACTCCAGCGCGCCGGGGCCGACACGCTCTTCGAGTACGACTCCATCTCCGACGCCAAGAACGCCACCGAGGTCATCGGCGCCGTTCGTCAGGGCGGCCTCGGCCTGCCCGACCGCGACTACTACGTGAGCGACACCGCCAAGATGAAGGAGATCCGCGAGGCCTACCGCGCCCACGTCGCGCAGATGTTCGGGCTCCTCGGCGACGCGCCCTCCGTCGCCGCCGCGAAGGCCGACCAGGTGATGGACCTCGAGACCCGCCTGGCCCGCGCCGCGCTCGACCGGGTCGCGAGCCGTGATCCGATCAAGACCTACCACCGGATGACCCGCGCCGAGCTGAAGGCGCTCGGCAAGGGCTTCGACTGGGACCGCTACTTCGCCGAGGTGGGCACCCCGAAGGTCGACGCCTTCGACGTGAAGCACCCGCCCTACGCGACCACCGTGTCCGCCGTGATCGTCGAGACGCCCGCGAAGCAGCTTCGCACCTACCTCGCCTGGGCCTTCCTGCGCTCCCAGGTCCTCGCGCTGCCGAAGCGCTTCTCCGACGCGTCCTTCGCCTTCCAGAGCAAGTACCTCACTGGCGCCAAGGAAGACCTTCCTCGCTGGAAGAAGTGCGTCGCCGCCACCGACGGCGCTCTGGGGGAGGCGCTCGCGGTCCCCTTCGTCCAGCGCACGTTCGGCGAGGACGGCAAGCGGGCCACCAAGGCCATGGCCGAGGCGATCGTCCACGCCTTCGAGGCCAACCTGGACTCGCTGAGCTGGATGGACGCTCCAACCCGCGAGCAGGCCCGCTCCAAGGTCCACAAGCTGTACCAGAAGATCGGGTACCCCGACCGCTGGCGGGCCTACGACCAGCTCGCCACCGACCGGAAGAGCTTCCTCGGGAATCAGACGAGGGCCGCGGCCTTCGAGTCGGCCCGCGATCTCCGGAAGATCGGCAAGCCGCTCGACCGGGCGGAGTGGCGGATGACGCCGCCGACGGTGAACGCGTACTACAGCTCCTCGCTCAACGAGATGGTCTTCCCCGCCGGCATCCTCCAGCCTCCGATGTACGGGCGGGATGCGACCGACGCGGTGAACTTCGGCGCCATCGGGATGGTCATCGGCCACGAGCTCACCCACGGCTTCGACGACCGGGGGCGGCTCTTCGACGCCGACGGGAACCTCACCGACTGGTGGTCACCCGAGGCAGGCAAGGCCTTCGTCGAGCGCGCCGCCTGCGTGAAGACCCAGTACGACGGCTACGTCTCGGTGGACGATCTCCACCTGAACGGCGCCCTCACCCTCAGCGAGAACGTCGCCGACCTCGGCGGGCTCAAGATCGCCTTCGCGGCGATGCAGGCCTGGGCGAAGGAGCACCCCGACCGCATGGTGCGCGACGCCCGATTCACCCCCGAGCAGCAGTTCTTCCTCGGCGCGGGGCAGGCCTGGTGCCGCAACATTCGCCCCGAGGAGCTGCGCCGCCGCGTCACCGTGGATCCGCACTCGCCGGCGCGCTTCCGCATCGACGGCCCGTTCTCGAACATGCCCCAGTTCCAGGCAGCGTTTGGCTGTCCCGCCGGCGCGCCGATGGTCCGCCAGACCCGCTGCGAGGTGTGGTGAGCAACGGCGGCCTCCGCCGTTCGGGCTAGCGGGCCGCCGCGAGGAGCCCGCCCGCTGGGAACAGCTCCGCCGACTCGAGGTGAATGAGCGGGATGTCCAGCGTGCAGAGCAGGCCCGCGTTCTCGTGCCTGACCTGAAGGACGTGGTCACCGTGGTACAGCTGCTCGAGCCGCTGGCGCAGGCGGACCAGCCGGTCCGCGGCCTCGGTGACCTCGACCCCCGGCTGCGCGGCCGCCAGCTGGTGGAGACGGATCCGCAACCGGTCGTCGGCGATCGTCGCGGACAGCTCGAGCGCGCCCTCCCACGGGGTCGCCGGCAGCTCGGCGAGCTGGAAGAGCGCCAGCGAGGGTACCTCCGCGGTCAGCGCCTCCGCGGGGATGTCCACCCGGCTCCGGAGTCGCCCCGGATTCCGGATCTGCTGGAGCCCCAGGTACGCCTCGACGAACTCCACCTCCTGCCGGAGCGCCACCCGCTCCTGCCCGAGCGTCGCGAGTGTCAGGCGCAGCACGTCGCTCAGCCGCGCGAGCAGCTGCACCGCCTGCGTCGACGCTCCGGAGCGGACGAACGCCGCCGTCGTCCTCAGGGTGTCCTCGAGGAGCTGCGGCTGCAGCTGGACCCGCATCTGGTCGAGCTCGGCCCGGGCCAGGTCCGCCTCCAGTCGCGCCGCGCCCAGGGCCTCACGCCGCAGCCTGCGCCGGAGCTCGATGGTGCCCAGGATGCCGACGATCGCGAGGTAGTTGACCCCCGGCATGATGATTCCCCGGAAGTGCGCGAGGAAGACCCTGCTCGCGGGCATCTTCCGCACCGAGGGAGGACCGGTGAAGCGGCTGAGGGCCGCCCGCGCCGCGCTCCAGTACACCAGCGTGCCGAGGAATCCGCCGAGGAGGGTCAGCAGCACCACCACCGGACGGGCCCGCGCCGAGATCATCCGCCGGACGAGCGGAGAGGCGACCGCCACCACCGGAACCCAGAGCAGCCAGGAGATCCACTGCCAGACCCGGTAGGCGGTGCGGATCTCCGGCGGCACCATCGAGCGCATCTGGAGCCACTCGAAGAGCGCCAGCATCGAGGCGCCCACCACGGCCAGCCCCCAGAAGGCGGGCCGCGACCATCCAGGGCGGACGGTCGGGGCGCTGGGGGTACTCGAGGTCACCGCTCCTCTCTACCGCAGTTGCCGGATGCGCGCCTGCTGGCTGCGGGCAACGGGCAGCTCGGCCCCGGTCGCCAGCACCGCCACCAGGCCACCGCTGCCCGTCCGGCGAAGCTCGCGGAGCACCCGGCGGTTGACGATCGCGGTCCGGTGGATCCGGACGAACCGGCCGGAATCGAGCCGGTTCTCGAGCGCCGCCATCGACTCGCGGTGCAGGTAGGTGCGGGCGCCGACGTGCAGCTCGACGTAGTAGTCCGCGGACTCGATCCAGTCGATCTCCTCGGCCTCGAGGAAGATGATCCGGCCCCGGTCACGCACCACGATCCGCGACGAGGCTGCCGGGACCAGGCCCGCTTCCACTGCCTTGGCGCGCAGCTGCTCGCCGATTCGCGCCGCCTCCTCGCGGGAGAGCTGCTCCTTCGCCCTGCCCAGCGTCTCGCGGAAGCGTGCGTCCTCGTAGGGCTTGAGCAGGTAGTCGAAGGCGTGCACGCGGAACGCCTCGAGGGCGTACTGGTCGTACGCGGTCACGAACACCACCATCGGCAGCGGCGCCTCGGCGCGAGCGAGCACCTCGAACCCGCTCCCGCCCGGCATCTGGACGTCCAGGAAGCAGAGCTGCGGATGGGTGCGCGCGAGAAGCGCCACCGCCTCGTCCCCGCTCCCCGCCTCACCGACGACCTTCACTCCCGGGTCCTCCGCCAGGAGCATCCGCAGACCCTCTCGGGCCAGCGGCTCGTCGTCCACCACCGCCACCGTCACTGGCTCAGGCACGCACCACCTCCGCACCACGGAAAGGAATCGCGAGCAGCGACTCGACGCCGCCCTCCACCCGGTTGGCCACGCGGAAGCGGTGACGACCCGGATACAGGTGCTGGAGTCGAGCGCGCACGTTGCGCAGGCCCACGCCACCCGGAGACTCGGAGCCCGGGTGGAGCCCCACGCCGGTGTCGCGCACGCGAAGGACCAGCTCCTCGCCCTCGCGCACCGCCGCCACCTCCACCGAGCCGCCGGCGATGGACGGCGCGATGCCGTGCCGCACGGCATTCTCCGCGAGCGGCTGGAGGACCAGGCTCGGCACCTGCGCCTCGAGGGTGTCGGGGTCGATCGTCATCCGGATCTGGAGCCGGTCCGGGAAGCGGATCTGCTGGAGGGAGAGGTAGCGCTCGAGGAAGTCCAGCTCCTGCCGGAGCGGCACCTCCTGCTGCCCGGCCGTGGCCAGCGCGAGCCTGAGCAGGTCGCTCAGGCCGGCGATCATCCGGACCGCGGTGTCGCCCTCGCCCTTGCGGACGAGCATCGAGATCGCGTTCAGCGTGTTGAAGAGGAAGTGCGGATGAAGCTGCACCCGGAGCGCATCGAGCTCGGCCTTGGCGAGCTCGGCCTGCAGCCGCGCGCCGGTGAGCTCCTGAGCCCGCAGCTTCCGGCGGAGATCGATGGCGAGCAGCACGCCGACGGTCATCACGTAGACCATCGTGTCGAGGAAGGCGCTCTTGGCGACCGAGTCCCAGAGGGCCTCGCCGAGCGTCATCTTCTGCATGCTGTACGGCCCCATGAACCGCGTCAGCAGCGCGAGGAACCCCTCCTGGAAGAAGAGGAACCCGGTGCAGGTCACGAGGTGGATCGCACCGAGACGTAGCAGCCCGTAGCGCTCCACCGTGAAGCGGCGGACCAGCCACGCGAGCGGCGGGGTCAGGAACGCCCAGATCGCCCAGCCGGCGTACACGAAGAGGAACCGGTAGGTCCCCCAGGAGCCCATCTCTTGCTCCCAGGACTTCGACTGCAGCCCCACCGCGACACCGGGGATGGACCAGAGGAGGAGGAGGCCGGCGAACCGGCGCAGGGACGCGAGCATGGGGTGACCGCCGGGAAGAACGTGCGTATCTACGGACGATTCCGTCGGCAACCCGGGGGCTGCAGCGAGCGCCACGGCTCCCGCAGCGGACGGCGGAACGGGGGGAGCCTACAGCTCCCGGGACATGAGCAGCCGGAGCTTCCCCGACTTCTTGCTCACCACCGTCGCGACCGTCGTGAAGCCTGCCTTCCGGTAGAAGGCCACCGCCGGGGCATTGGCCGGATCTACCCGGAGTGCCAGGGTTTTCCGGTACATGTCACGGGCGACCCCCAGGCCGTGGTCGAGGAGCGCCATCCCGACCCCCCGGTGCCGGAGCTCCGGCTTGACCACGATGTTCCGCATGTAGGCCGCGCCGGCCACCGGGCCATCCCGCTCCACGGTGACGTAGCCCACGATCTGCCCCTGCAGCCGCCCCACGTGGATGAAGGGGCGCAGCTGGGTGATGGCCTGCATCGACTCCTCGGGAGTCTCGCCCCGCTTGGCCCAGGGCTCCGACGTGCCTCTCAGGGATGCCACCGGCTGAAGCTCGGACTCTCCGAGAGCCCCGAACTTGATGGCGGACGGGAGGTCGGCCGGGAGGCTAGCGACATCGAGCGGCGGCAAGGTCGGCTGCTCCGTCACGGTCTCCACCCGCTTCATCGTCATCTCCGCCACCCCCTCATACCTCCTGTGGATCCTAACCCCAGCCTTCCCATTCGTGCACGTTCCGAAAATGAGGCCCCTTTTGTGGTCCAGGGTCGTAGGGTGGAGCCATTCTCGACGTGCGCCGGCCTCCTGTATTCTCCGGGGCTGACTCCTTGCCGTCGCCACCCTGAGCGCGGCCGGGTCCCTGCCTCGTGCAACTGAACCACGCCCAGCGCGAACTGACGGTCAAGGTCGTCTACTACGGCCCCGGTCTCTCCGGGAAAACGACGAACCTCCAGATGATCCACGCCCGCACCGGCAGCGAGGGGCGGGGAAAGCTGTTGACGGTCGAGACCCACGACGACCGCACCCTCTTCTTTGATCTGCTCCCGGTCTTCTTCCATACCAAGGGCGGCTACACCGTGAAGGTGAAGCTGTTCACGGTCCCCGGGCAGGTCATCCACAACGCCACGCGGCGTGTGGTCCTGCAGAACGCGGACGCGGTGGCCTTCATCGCAGACAGTCGCCGGAGCGCTGGCCAGGAGAACAACCAGTACTGGGCCAACCTCCAGGACAACATGCGGGAGAACGGGCTCAACGCGGCCCAGGTCCCGATCGTGATCCAGTTCAACAAGCGGGACCTGCCGGACAGCAAGACCGACGCCGAGCTCCAGGAGACGCGCGCTCGCGGCAAGGAGCCCGTGGTCGGCGCGGTGGCCATCCGTGGCGAGGGCGTGCTCGAGACGCTCTACGCGGTGCTCCAGCTCGCCTACCGCAAGATGGACGAGCAGGCCGGATTGAGCCGCAACATCGGGCTGACCGAGGCGGAGTTCCTCAAGCTGATCTTCGCCCGCATGGACCTGAGCGGCACGCAGGTCGGTGACTGGCTCGCCAACGGAGAAGCCCCGCGGTGAGCGAAGGCGGCGACAGCGGCCGTCCCGGACCTTCGGGAGACCACACGCCTCGCCTGGAGCAGCGGCCGCTGTCGGTCCTCGAGCGCCGGCTCACGCTGGCCGACATGCTCGACACCAGCACCTTTGCCGAGCTGGTGAAGAGCTTCGCCGAGCTCTACAAGCTGGGCGTCAAGGTCTTCGACGAGAAGGGCAACCGCCTCGCCGACATCAAGAGCGGAAACGGCGACTTCTGCGGCTACGTCTTCTCCTTCCCCGAGGGGAAGCGCTGCTGCACGCAGACCGTGGCCCGGGTGAAGGACGGTCCGCTCGCGACGACCCAGAACGCACGCGCTCCCGCCGCCCCGCAGGGCACCAAGGTTCACGGGATGATCGCGGTGCCGTGCTTCACCGGGCTGCGCTACCTGGTCCTGCCCATCCTCTGGGAGGGTGACATCCTGGGGCGAGTCGTGTTCGGGCCCTTCGTCCCCGAGGACCTGGGCGAGCTCCCGTCGTCGCTGACCGACCTGACGCCGGGCATCGACCTGGCGCAGGCGCAGAGCTACCTCGCGAAGATTCGCCGCGCGCCCGAGTCCACCATCGTCAAGGTGCTGCTCCACTTCGCGCAGCTCCTGGAGACGCTCGTCGCGGCGGGACAGAAGACCTTCCTCACGAGCCAGGTGCACATCGAGGCGACGCTGGAGAACAACCGCGAGCTCGAGACCCAGAACAAGCGCCTGGAGCTGATGAACGTCCAGCTGAAGGACATGGACCGGCTCAAGTCGAGCTTCCTCGCCACGGTCAGCCACGAGCTCCGGACGCCGCTCACGTCGATCATCGGCTATTCGGAGATGCTCTCCGAGGGGCTGGTGGGCACGCTCAACCAGGAACAGACCGACTACGTCCGCACGATCATGGAGAAGGGGGACACGCTGCTCAAGCTGATCTCCTCGATCCTCGACGTGACGCAGATCGAGGCCGGCAAGGTGCGCCTCACCTTCGAGCCGGTGAACGTCGGCGATCTGGTCTCCACGGCGGTCTCCAGCATCAAGCCCCAGGCGCAGAAGAAGGGCCTCACCCTCGACCTCCGTCTTCCCGGGCGCGCGGTGGAGGTCCGGGCCGATCGCGAGAAGCTCCGGCAAGTGATGGTGAACCTCCTGTCCAACGCGGTGAAGTTCACCCCCAAGGGCGGCTGGGTGCAGGTGCTGGTGACCGAGGTGAAGTTCCAGCCCGAGCTGGACGGGGAGGGCTGGCAGTTCGTGGTCCAGGACTCGGGCGTGGGTGTCCCCACCGATCAGCTGGACAAGATCTTCCAGAGCTTCTACCAGGTGGACAACTCGAGCACCCGTGAGTTCGGAGGTGCGGGTCTGGGGCTGGCCATCGTGAAGAGCTACGTGGAAGGGCACGGTGGGAAGGTGCGCGTGCAGAGCGAGCTCGGTCAGGGCTCCCGCTTCGAGGTGATGCTGCCGGTGAGCCCGCCGCCGCCGCGCTCGGTCATCGCCCCGCCGCTGTCCGAGCCCCCACCGCCGCCGCCCGACCGGTTCTGACCGGGTCCCGCGTGACGATGGGCCCGGAGTTCCAGCTCATCGACGCCTTCGTCGCCGCGGCGGCGGTGTCTCCCCGCGCGCCCCGGGGTCCGGGCGACGACGCGGCGGTGCTTCCGCGCAGGCGCGGAGAGATCTGCGTCACGGTGGACGCGGTCGTCGAGGGCGTGCACTTCCGCCGTGCGAGCAGCCGGCTCGAGGACGTGGGGCACAAGGCGCTGGCGGTGAACCTCTCCGACCTCGCGGCGATGGGAGCGCGGCCGCGCTGGGCGCTGGTGGCGCTGGGCGTCCCGCGCGGTTTCCGGATCGCGGACGCGCGCAGGCTCGGCGCGGGTTTCGGCGCGCTGGCGCGGCAGAGCGGGACGGCGCTCGTCGGAGGAAACGTGACACGGGCCCCGGGGCTCGCCCTCACCGTGACCGTGGGAGGGGAGGTCGCGCCGGGGCGCGCGCTCCGGAGGTCGGGAGCCCGGCCGGGCGATCGGGTCTGGGCGTCGGGGACTCTGGGCGATGCACGGCTGGGTCTTTCGCTGCTCGAGCGGCGCGGAGGTCCGGGGGCGCGGCGGCTCCGCGGGGTGCCTCGCCTGGCGCGGATGGCCATCGCGCGGCAGCGCCGGCCGGTCCCGAGGCTCGCGCTGGGGGCGGCGCTGGTCGGGGTGGCGTCGGCGTGCATCGACCTGAGCGACGGGCTCGTGCAGGACGCGGGACACGTCGCGGCGGCGAGCGGCGTCGCGCTCGATCTCGACGGCGGCCTGCTTCCCGTCTCGCGCGCGCTCGTTGCCGCGTATCCCGATGGGCGGGCGCGGGCCCGGGCGGCGGCGAGCGGCGGGGAGGACTACGAGCTGCTCTTCACCGCCCCGGCCGGGCGAGAGGCCGCGATCCGGCGACTGAGCGGACGGCTCGGTCTCGAGCTCACCCGCATCGGCGAGGTCCGGCGTGGCCGCGGCGTGCACCTCCGCGGCACTGGAACAGCCAGGGTGCACGGGTTCGACCACCTCGCCTGAGGCGGCCGACGCGGCAGCCGTGAGCATCGAACGCCTCGCAGGCGGCCGGCATTTCTCCGCAGGCCGGCCCCACCGGCCGTGCCCATCTTGCCCCGCCATGTCCCGTTCTCCCTCCGCCTCGACGCTCGCCGCCGCCTCGCTGCTCGGCCTCGCCACCGGCATGCGGTCGCTCCTTCCGCTCGCGGTCCTCTCGACGAGGCACGCCCGCCCGTGGGGGCTCCGGGTCCTGCTGCTTCCCCTGGCGGCGACGGAGCTGGTCGCCGACAAGCTCCCCGGAACCGGGAGCCGGCTCGCTCCCGCGCCCCTCGCGTTCCGGATCGTCGCCGGTGGCCTCGGCGCCGCCTGGCTGACGCGTTCCCGGAGGCGGGCGCCGCTGATCCTCGCCGGGGCCGCTGGTGCGCTGGCCGGCGCGCTCCTCGGCTTCCGCGCGCGGGCCTGGCTCCCCTCGGCCACCCGGACGCCGGACCTTCCCTGGGCGGTGCTGGAGGACGTCTCCGCCGCAGCGCTCGCCGGGACCGCCGTCCGCCTCGCCTCGGCCTGACGGCGCGCCTCCCCGACAGAAGCGCCCAGGGTGCGTCGTCGCCGGCCCGAGCGGAGCCCGCGCTTCCGCTCGGGTCCGGGCGCTCGGCGACTCACGCCGGGACCACGCGTCCTGGCCGGAGGGTCGACGCCGTTCGGCCCCGCGAGGGACGAGTCGATACCGGTGGTTTCGGCGCTAAGCTTCTCGCGCGAGAGCGGAGGACACGACGGGCTTGAAATACCTGGTGACGGGCGGAGCGGGCTTCATCGGCTGCAACGCGGCACGACGGTGGATGGAGCGCGGCCACGACGTCATCGTGCTCGACGACCTGTCCCGCCGCGGCGCGGACAGCAACCTCGAATGGCTCCGCGGGCGTGGACGCTTCGGCTTCGAGCGCGTCGACATCCGCGACCCTGCCGCGCTCGACGCCGCCCTCGCGCGCCATCCGGACACGCAGGTCATCCTCCACCTCGCCGCGCAGGTGGCGGTCACCACCTCGGTGGCCGAACCGCGTCACGACTTCGAGGTGAACGCGCTCGGAACCTTCAACCTCCTCGAGTCCGCGCGCCGCCACGCTCCCTCCGCCGCGTTTCTCTACGCCTCGACCAACAAGGTCTACGGAGGCCTCGAGCACGTGGGCGTGGAGCAGCGCAACGGCCGCTACGCGTTCCGCGACAGCCCGGGCGGCATCTCCGAGGACGAGCCGCTCGACTTCCACTCCCCCTACGGCTGCAGCAAGGGCGCCGCCGACCAGTACGTCCGTGATTACGCCCGCATCTACGGGCTGCGAACCGTCGTCTTTCGACAGTCCTGCATCTACGGCTGGCGCCAGTTCGGCGTCGAGGACCAGGGCTGGGTGGCCTGGTTCACCATCGCCTCGGTCACCGGGAAGCCGGTCACCATCTACGGCGACGGACGCCAGGTGCGGGACCTCCTGTTCGTCGACGACCTCTGCGAGGCCTACGACGCCGCCGTCGAGCGGATCGAGCGAGCAAGCGGCCAGGTCTTCAACCTCGGGGGTGGTCCTGACAACACCCTGTCATTGCTCGAGCTGGTCGAGCATCTCGACCGCCTCACGGGCCGACCCCTCCGTCCGTCGTTCGCCGCGTGGCGCCCCGGGGACCAGCCGGTCTTCATCGCCGACGTGTCGCGTGCCTCCGAGGCGCTCGGCTGGCGCCCACGCACCGGCGTCACCGAGGGTGTCGAGAAGCTCGCCGCCTGGGTCCAGGAAAATCGAGCCCTCTTCGGCTGAAGCCATGCCCCGCGTGTGGGGAGGGGTGTTCCGGGGCCGACCTCAGTCCGGAATGTGAAATCCGGTCCGTCCTACGCCAGAATCGCCGGCCGAATGGCACTCGTGCCCCCGCCGACCCGCAACGGAACGGTCCGCCGCTCCGTGCTGGACGAGTTTCCCGCCGCCCGGACGAGCCGGCGGCCGGCGCCGGTGCGGAGGCTCGCTGCGTCCCTCGAGGACCGGAGCCACCCCGTCTCGCTCTCGCTGCAGAGCAAGATCCTCGTCTCGCACTTCCTGCTGGCGATGGTGCTGGTGGGCACCCTGCACTTCGTCCGCAACGCGAGCTGGCCGGTGCAGGCGCTGGTGGCCGGAGCCCTGACGCTGGTGCTCGCGCTGCTCCTCCCGGCGGTGCTCGCCCGTGTCACGCGCCTGCGCTCGCTGAGCCGAAGCGCGCTGGACATCTCGCGCGGTGACCTCGCCTCGCCGGTGAGCACCGAGCCCAGTCTCGGCCGGGACGAGATCGACGAGCTCACCACCGCCATCGGCAACATGCAGGAGAACCTCCGCGAGCTGGTGGGCCACATCCAGCACACCGCCGCCAGCGTCGCCGAGTCGGCCAACGAGCTGCAGCGCTCGGCGGAGAACGTCAACGCCGCCACCACCGAGGTCGGCACCTCGATCCGGAAGATCGCCCTCGGCGCCGGCACGCAGTCCGACCTGGTCGCCCGGGCGCAGAAGGTCATCGGCGAGATGGCGGGGAGCATCCAGCGAACCGCTCTCTCCGCCGAGGACGCCGCGCTCGCCGCCGGCGAGACCTCGGTCGCCGCCGAGCAGAGCAGCAAGGCCGCGCGCCTCGCCGGCGAGAAGGTGAACAAGGTCTTCAGCCGGGTGGAGAGCGCCAGCCACGAGGTGTTCGCCTTCGGCGAGAAGACTCAGGAGATCTCCAAGATCGTCGACGTCATCACCCAGGTGGCGCAGCAGACGAACCTCCTGGCCCTCAACGCGACCATCGAGGCCGCCCGCGCCGGCGAGTACGGACGTGGGTTCGCGGTGGTCGCCGACGAGGTACGCAAGCTCGCCGAGTCCGCCGGCAAGAGCGCCGAGCAGATCAGCAAGCTCGCCCGCGACATCTCCGGGCAGTCGGTGGCAGTGGTCTCGGCGATGAAGCAGTCCATCGAGGAGCTGACCGACGGCCGCGAGGACCTCGGCACCATCGTCCGCTCGATGGGGAGCATCACCGACACCGCCCGCAAAGGTGCGGAGAAGGTTCACCTCATCAGCCAGAGCGCCCGGGAGCAGCTGGCCGGCAGCGAGGAGATGGTGAAGGCCGTCGGGGAGATCTCCGAGGTCGCCGAGGCCAACGCAACCTCCACCGAGGCCGCCGGGGGCATCATCGAGGACCAGAACTCCGCGGTGGCCCGCATGACCTCCGCTGCCCAGGAGCTCAACAACCTCGGTCTGGAGCTGCAGTCCGTCGTCCGCCGGTTCCGGCTGGGTTCGTGAGCGCTCCCGGGAGCTCCGCCCCGCGAGGTGGGACGGCATCCGACCGTGGCCCCGTCCAGCACGTCGTCTTCCTGGTGGACACCACCCGGTACGCGCTCCCCCTGAGCGCCGTGAGCCAGGTCGTCGTCCAGCCGGAGGGACTGGTCCGCGTGCCCCGTGCCCCGCCACCGGTGCTGGGCGTGGTCAACCTCCGGGGGCGGGTGGTCACGGTCGTGGACTTCTCGCTGCTTCTGGACCTCCCGCGTCCCACCCAGCCCCAGCGCAAGCTGATCCTCCTGGAACGGGGGCGGCGGGACCTGGCGCTCAGCGTCACCGACGTCGAGGGGTTCGAGTCCGTGGAGAAAGTGTCAACGCAACCACGCGAGTCACGCGCCCCGGTGCGTGGCGTGACCCGGGTCAAGGGTATGGCAGTGACGGTGCTGGACGCGGATGCGCTCGACGTTGCGGTGACACACCTCTTCGACCGCGGCTAACATCGGTCACTCCGCAGTCCCCCGGACCATGCCGAAGCGAGTGCTGATCGTCGACGACGCGGTGTTCATGCGGAACATGATCCGCGACATCTTCAGCTCCGGCGGCTACGAGGTCGTGGGCGAGGCCGCGCACGGCATCGAGGCGATCGAGAAGTACCGGACGCTGAAGCCCGACCTCACCACCATGGACATCGTGATGCCGTACAAGAGCGGCATCGAGGCCACGCGGGAGATCGTCCGGGGCGACCCGAAGGCGGTGGTGGTCATCTGCTCGGCCCTCGGCCAGGAGTCGCTGGTGATGGAGGCGATCGAGGCCGGTGCCGCGGACTTCATCGTCAAGCCGTTCCGTGCCGAGGACGTCCTGACGGTGGTGAAGAAGGTGCTGGGCGAGACGCCCAAGGTGTAGCCCTGGCTGCAACCCTCGACATGTCTCGGTACCTCGGGCTCTTCGTGGCCGAGGCCTCGGAGCACCTCGAGGCGCTGGGGCGAGATCTCGTCTCGCTCGAGGGCACGCCGACGGCCGAGACCGTGGACTCCCTCTTCCGCCACGCCCACTCGGTGAAGGGCATGTCCGCGTCGATGGGGCTCGAGCCCATCGCCCAGCTCGCGCACCGCGTGGAGGACCTGGTCGACGTGGCCCGCCGGGTGCCGGGCTCGCTCGGCCGCGAGCGGGTGGATCTCCTCCTCTCGGCGACCGACACGATGCTCGCCCTCGTGCGCGGCACCGGTGAGGGGAACGCGCCCGCGCAGCAGCCCGAGCTGCTCGCCCGGCTGTCCGAGGCCGTCGTCGCCCTCACCGGCCAGCAGCCCCGGCCCACCAAGGTGGCGCAGGTGGACCCGCTCACCCCGGGTCCGGCCGCGCCGCTCGCCGCACGGCACTTCGAGATCCGCTTCCGCATCCTCCCCGCGGCCCAGAGCCCGGGCCCGCGGGCCTTCCTGGTCTACAAGAAGCTCACCGCGGTCGGCTCGGTGACCAACCTCCGGCCCTCGCTCGAGGACCTGCGCGCCGGCTCCATCCCCGACGGAAAGGTGGCCCTGGTGCTGGAGACCGACGGCGGCCTCGACCCGGTGCGGACCGCGCTGGGGCTGGTGCCCGAGGTCGAGCTCACCTCCGCCGAGCCGCTGGTGGAGACCCCGGCCACTCCACCCGCCGCCGCGCCGGCGCCCAGCGCCGAGTCCGCGCGCACCGTCCGTGTCCGGACCGAGCTGCTGGACGATTTCCTGGAGATGGCCGGTGAGCTCCTCCTGGCGACCGCCCGGCTCCGCGACATCGGCCGTCACTTCCCCGAGCACGGACGTCCCGTCCTGGACGAGGGCGTGGACAGGCTCCACTCCCTGGTGAAGGACCTCCACGGCAAGGTGATGGGCGCCCGGATGACCCCGGTGGCGGTGGTGACCGACCAGCTCCCGCGCGCCGCCCGTGACCTCGCACGCAAGCGCGGCAAGGACGTGGAGGTGACGGTGACCGGCGCGGAGATCGAGATCGACCGCGCCATCCTCGACGCCATCGCCGAGCCACTGCTGCACGTGCTCCGGAACGCGGTGGACCACGGCATCGAGACACCCGAGGCCAGGGTGAGCGCGGGCAAGCCTGCGCGTGGCCAGCTGCGCATCTCGGTACGCCGCACCCGGGAGCGGGTCGTCGTGGAGCTCGAGGACGACGGGCGGGGCATGGACCCGGAGAAGCTCCGGGCCTCGGCCGTGGCGCGAGGACGGCTCTCCGCCGAGGCCGCCGCCCGGCTCTCCCCCCGCGAGGCCCTGCTCCTGGCCTGCCTCCCCGGCGTCTCCACCGCGAACGACGTGGACGACGTCAGCGGCCGCGGCGTGGGCATGGACGCGGTCAAGCGCTCGGTGGAGTCGCTGGGCGGCGCCCTGGAGCTCGATTCGCAGCCCGGGCGCGGCACGCGGGTGACCCTTCGGCTGCCGCTGACCGTGGCCGTGGTGCAGCTGCTGCTGGTCCGCGCCGGCGGCGAGGTGCTGGGGCTCCCCATCACCAAGGTCCTCGGCGCGGTCGAGCTCCCCGAGGGCGCGCTCCAGCGCTCTCCCTCGGCGGACCTCCTCTCCTACGGACAGCAGCTGGTCCCGGCGCACGACCTGGCCCGGCTCCTCGAGCTGCCGCCGGGTCCACCGCCCCGCACCCGGCCGTGGGTGGTGATGGAGGCCGAGGAGGGCACGGTGGCCCTCGGCGTGGAGGCGCTGCTCGGGCAGGAGGAGGCGGTGCTCAAGGCGCTCTCGCGCCCGCTGGACCGGGTGGCGGGCCTGGCCGGGGTGACCATCCTCGGCAACGGGCGCCCGGTGTTCATCCTCGACGTCCCGAGGCTGCTGGCCTGACCCCGAGCGACCGGAATGCTCGCCCTCGCGGTCCGCCTCCTGCTCCTCGGCACCCCGGTGCTCTCCGATGCCGACCTGCGCATCGTCGAGCGCCTGGCGTGGCGCGCCGGCGTTCCGAAGGGCACCGTGGAGTCGCTCTCCACCGACGTGACCGGAGACGGCGCGCCGGACGTCGTGCTCCTCACCCGCACCGGCGATCGGCTGGTGCTCTTCGTCGCGGAGGGGCCGGTGTCGCCGGTGGGCCGCTGGTGGCGCGTGGACCTGCACCGTGGCACCTCGGCCGGCGAGCTCTGCGTTCCGGCGAGCGCCGTCCGCGTCCACGTGGAGGACCACGGAGCCGTCTCCCACGCGCTGGAGTGCGACCGCGAGCGCACCGGCGCCTGCCCCACGCCGCAGGGCCGCGCTCTCCGCGTCGACTCCTCTCCCGCACCCGGGGGCCACTCGCGGAGCGCCGGAGGGCTGCGGCCGGCGGAGGCTCAGGGCGGCTGTCCGGCCGTGCACGTCTTTTTCGATGGCAGCGATCTCCGCTCCTGGTCCGGCACCGGAGCGGGCGGGCGGTCCCCCACCGCCAGCATTCCCGCCGGCCCCGATGCGCCCTAGCGTGAGTCCCGTGCCCGCCGAGCTCACCGAGCCCCAGGCAGACGCGCTCCGGGAGCTGACCAACGTCGCCGCCGGTCACGCGGCGCGTGCGCTCTCCACGCTGCTCGGCGGCGAGAAGTTCGGCCTCTGGCCTCCGCTGGTCCGCCTGCTCGATGCGCCGCAGCTCACCGCGCTGCTCGGCGGGCGTGGCACCCGGCTCACCTCGGTCGGCGCCGAGTTGCGCGGGGACGTGGGCGGAGCGATGGCGCTGGTCTTCACCGAGCCCCACGTCCAGACGCTGACCTCCCGGCTGCTCGGGGCGGCAGGCCAGCGCTTCCAGACTCCCGAGGTGGCGCTGCGGGACGCCGCGAACCTCGTCTACTCCGCCGCGCTCGACGCGGTGGTGCGCCTGTGCGGCGTGCGCGCGCTGCATTCGGTCCCGGTGGTCGGCGAGGGGCCCGCGGAGATGATCGCCCGCATGTGCATCCCGGAGCAGCGTGGCTGGGTGCTCGAGGCGGAGATCTACGCCTCTCCCCTGTCCGGCCGGTTCCTGCTGCTCCCGGACGCCCCGGGCCTGACGACGTTCCTCCGCGGCCTGAAGATGGCTTAAAGCCCTCTCCAGGTGGATCGGGACCGGCTCAGGAAGCTCCTCGGGGACGTGAAGCGCGGCCGCACGACCGTGGACGAGGCGGCGCGCGCGCTGGCCGATCTGCCGTTCGCCGAGCTGGGCTACGCCACGGTGGACACCCACCGGAGCGTCCGCTTCGGTTTCCCCGAGGTGGTCTACGGCGAGGGGAAGTCCCCCGAGCAGCTCCTCGGCATCGTGGACGTGCTCGTCCGCAGGAAGCAGCCGGTGCTCGTGACCCGCCTCAGCGAGGAGAAGGCCGCCCCGCTCCTGGCCCGCTGGCCCAAGGCCCGGTGGCATCCCCAGGCGCGCATCTTCCACCTTCCGCAGGGCCGCCCCCGCGCGGGCCGGGTGGCGGTGACCTGCGCCGGGACGAGCGACCTTCCGGTGGCGGAGGAGGCGGCGCTCACCGCCGAGGCGATGGGAGCCACGGTGGCGCGCATCTACGACGTGGGCGTGGCCGGTCTGCACCGCCTGCTCCGGAGGCGGAGCGAGATCCAGGAGGCCCACGTTGCGGTGGCGGTGGCGGGAATGGAGGGAGCGCTGGCCTCCGTCGTGGGCGGACTGGTGGGCATCCCGGTGGTGGCGGTGCCGACCAGCGTCGGCTACGGAGCGAACTTCCAGGGTCTGTCCGCGCTCCTCACCATGCTCAACTCCTGCGCCTCCAACGTGGCGGTGGTGAACATCGACAACGGCTTCGGCGCCGGCTTCTACGCCGCGCTGGTCTCGCGCAGCGCCCTCCGGATGGGCAGGGAACGATGAGCGCGGTGCTCTACCTCGAGCCGGTGGGAGGAATCTCCGGCGACATGTTCCTCGCCGCCATGCTCGACCTGGGCGTCGACGCGCGGGCCCTGGAGGACGGGCTGCGCACGCTCGGCCTCGAGGGCTGGGGATTCGAGGTGAGCCGCGCTGTGCGCCAGAGCATCTCCGGCGTGCACCTCGGCGTGGTCGTCTCCTCCGAGGTCCCCCACGTCCATCGCGGGCTGGTGGAGATCCTCGCCCGGATCGATGCGAGCGCCCTGCCGTCCCGGGCGAAGGCGCAGGCCCGCGCGGTGTTCGAGCTCATCGGCCGCGCGGAAGCCAAGATCCACGACGTCCCGCTGGAGTCGGTCCACTTCCACGAGGTCGGCGCGGTGGACAGCATCGTCGACGTCTGCGGAGCGGCGCTGGCGCTCGAGCTGCTGGGGCAGCCGGAGGTGTTCTCCGCCCCGCCTCCGCTCGGCAGCGGGATGGTGGAGACGATGCACGGGCGCATCCCGGTTCCGGCGCCGGCGACGCTGGAGATCCTCCGCGACCTGCCGGCGCGCTTCGAGGGACAGGGCGAGCTCACCACCCCCACCGGCGCCGCCATCCTCCGGGCTCTCTCTCGGCCCGGGCCGCCCCCGCCCCTGCGCCTGCAGCGCACCGGCTACGGGCTGGGCCACCGCGAGCTCGCCGATCGCCCCAACGTCCTCCGGGCCACCCTGGGGACCCCGGTCGAAGCCGCGGACGTCGAGGTGTGGGAGCTGGCGGTCACGCTCGACGACGCCACGCCCCAGCTCATCGGGTACCTGGTGGAGACGCTCCTCGTCCACGGGGCGCTCGACGCGTGGGTCGGCCCCGTCACCCTGAAGAAGAGCCGGCCGGGTCACGTGCTCTCCGTCCTCGTGGCCGCCGGCGAGCGGGAGCGGGTGGTGCGGCGGCTCCTCGCCGAGTCCCCCACGCTGGGAGTACGGGCCTGGCCGGTCCAGAGGACTGTGCTCGACCGTTCACACGTGGAGGTGGAGACGTCCCACGGACGCATCCGGGTGAAGGTCGGGACCCTGGACGGGGAGACCCTGAACGCCGCCCCCGAATACGAGGACGTCCGCGCGCGGGCCGAGGCGACGGGCGTCCCCTTCAAGCAGGTGTGGGCCGAAGCCCTGGCGGCGTACGCTCGCCGCCGGTGACCGCTCCGGAGAGCCGGAGCCAGACGAAGATGGAGGACGAGATGCCCGAACAGCAGTGGGACGAGAAGCTCCTCGAGTACGTGCGCAGAACCGGAGAGGACCTGAAGCGCACGGGCGAGGAGTTCCTGGACCAGGCGCAGCGGACCTTCGACGATCTGAGGGACCCCGCCCAGCAGGAGCGCCTGAAGGCCCGTGTGGCCGAGCTGCGCACCTGGGCAAAGTCCAAGTTCGAGGAAGCGCGCAGCCGCGCCGAGGACGCTCTGGGCATCGAGCGCCCGAAAGCGGCACCCACCCGGTCGACCACGACCCGCAGACCGGCGGCCAGGAAGGGCAAGGGCGGCTCCAAGACCACACGACGCGCGGGCGGCGGCGGGAAGGGGACAAAGCGTCGCGGGCGCTGACGTCGAGGCGCCTGACGTCCGGCACCTGTGTCACAATCAACGGTTACGGTGGGCTCCGAGAGCGGGAAATTCTCCACGAACATCGGCGAGGACGTCATCGCCGCGGCGGTGGAGAGCGTCGAGCGGACGCGCGAGGCCGCCGCAGCGGAGTCCACCGCGCCCGAGGCGGTGGACGAGGAGCTCGCCGCGCTCCGGGCACGGGTCGAGGCGCTCGAGGCACGGGAGCGCGAGCTGTCGGCGCAGGTGGATCAGGAACGCGAACGCACACTCCGGGGCCTGGCCGACCTGGACAACGCGCGGAAGCGCTCCCTGCGGGAACGGGAGGAGGTCGTCCGCTACGGGCTGGAACGCCACTTGAAAGACCTGCTCCCGGTCATCGACAACCTGGACCGGGCGCTCGACCTCGGGGAGCGGACCGGCAAGTGGGAGAGCCTCGCCGAGGGCGTGAGAATGACGCGCAAGCTGCTGGAGGACACGCTCGCCAAGCAGGGACTGAAGGCCTTCACCGCGCGAGGGCTGCCGTTCGATCCGCACGTGCACGAGGCCATGGGACACGAGGAGCGGCAGGACGTGGCCCCGAACATGGTGAGCACCGAGGTGCTGCGCGGGTTCACGCTCCATGACCGGCTGGTGCGTCCGGCGCTGGTGATGGTCGCCCGCGCACCGGCGCCTGCTCCTTCTCCGGAGCCGGAAGCCGGGCCGGACGTGGCGGAGGACGAACCGACGTCGCCTGAGACCGAAGCCCCAGGGGGAACCACCTAGGATCATGGCGAAGGTCATCGGAATCGACCTGGGAACGACCAACAGCTGCGTCGCCGTCATGGAGAGCGGCGAGCCGGTGGTCATTCCCAACAGCGAGGGGAGCCGCACCACGCCCTCGATGGTCGCCTTCACCGAGAACGGTGAGCGCCTCGTCGGGCAGATCGCCAAGCGGCAGGCCATCACCAACCCCGAGGCCACGCTCTACTCGGTGAAGCGGCTCATCGGTCGCAAGATGGACAGCGCGGAGACCAAGAAGGCCGTCGCGCTCAGCAGCTTCAAGGTGGTGCCCTCGCCCAACGGCGATGCCTGGGTGGACGTCCGGGGCAAGCTGCTCAGCCCCCAGGAGATCAGCGCCCAGGTCCTCTTGAAGATGAAGGCCACCGCCGAGGATTACCTGGGCGAGCCGGTCAGCGAGGCGGTCATCACCGTTCCCGCCTACTTCAACGACAGCCAGCGCCAGGCCACCAAGGACGCGGGGCGCATCGCCGGGCTGAACGTGCTGCGCATCATCAACGAGCCCACCGCCGCCGCCCTGGCCTACGGGATGGACAAGGGGACCGAGGGGAGCAAGACCGAGCGGGTGGCGGTCTACGACCTCGGCGGCGGCACCTTCGACATCAGCATCCTCGAGCTGAACGGCGGCGTGTTCGAGGTGCGGAGCACCAACGGCGACACCTTCCTCGGTGGCGAGGACTTCGACCAGCGGATCATCGACTGGCTCGCCAAGCGGTTCATGGAGCAGAGCGGCATCGATCTGCGCAAGGACCGGATGGCGCTCCAGCGCCTGAAGGAGGCCGCCGAGCGCGCCAAGCACGAGCTCTCCAGCGCGCCGGACACCGAGGTCAACCTCCCCTTCATCATCGCCGACGCGAGTGGGCCCAAGCACCTCACCGACTCCATCGACCGGCAGACGCTCGAGTCGCTGGTGATGGACCTGGTGGAGAAGACCCTCGAACCCTGCCGGATCGCGCTCAAGGACGCCGGCCTCACCACCCCGGCCATCCACCAGGTGCTGCTGGTGGGGGGCATGACCCGGATGCCGCTGGTGCAGCGGCTGGTGAAGGAGTTCTTCGGGAGGGAGCCCCACAAGGGCATCAATCCCGACGAGGTGGTGGCGGTGGGCGCGGCCATCCAGGCCGGCGTTCTCAAGGGCGAGGTGAAGGACGTCCTCCTCCTCGACGTGACGCCGCTGTCGCTGGGAGTCGAGACCGCGGGCGGAGTCGCCACCCGCATCATCGACAAGAACACCACCATCCCCTGCAAGAAGAGCCAGGTCTTCTCCACCGCGGTGGACAACCAGCCTCTGGTCTCGGTGCACGTCATCCAGGGCGAGCGCGAGATGGCGTCGGACAACAAGACGCTGGCCCGGTTCGAGCTGGTGGGCATCCCGCCCGCGCCCCGCGGCGTGCCGCAGATCGAGGTCTCGTTCGACATCGACGCCAACGGCATCGTGCACGTGAGCGCGAAGGACCTCGGCACCGGGAAGCAGCAGGCGGTACGGGTGGTGAGCAACTCCGGGCTGAGCGAGTCCGAGATCCAGCAGATGGTGCAGGACGCCCAGACCAACGCGGTGGACGACAAGCGCAAGCGGGAGCTGGCCGATCTCCGTAACAACGCCGAGGGGCTCATCTACACCACGGAGAAGAGCCTCGAGGAGTACGCGCACGTCGTCACCCCGAACGACGTGGCCGAGATCCAGGCCGACGTGGAGAACCTGAAGGGCCTCATGAAGCAGGACGACCCGGAGAAGCTGAAGGAGGCGCTGCAGCGGCTGGAGAGCAGCGCTTACCGGATCGCCGACGCGATCTACGCCGACCAGGCGAAGTCCTCGGCCTGAGCCGTCGCGGGCCGGCCCCCGAGCCGTGGCGAGGGCGACACGGGGCCGATCTGGATCGACAGGTCCCGGCGCCGCGGGTTCCGTGAAGAAGTACGAAGAGAGGCCGGGGCGCATCGCTGCGTTCGCCTCGCTCCTGGACCGCGGATCAAGCCCCCGCCTTCCGTGCGCCAGCGGATAACGCGCGGCCGTTCGCCGAGCCTCGAAGGCGCGACTTCGCTAATCGTTGGCCGGCGAGAGGTACGGGTGTGGGCCGGCGTGGCGTTCCCTCGGATCTGGTTCGGAACATCGAGCTCCTGGTGGGGGTGGCGCTCCCGCTGTTCCTCACCAGCGTCTGGCTCCAGGACCACCTCACCGGCTCCGGACACTGGGCGCACCCGCTCGAGTCCGCCTTCTTCGAGTGGCTGTCGCTCGTGCCGCTCCTCGCGTTCGTCGGCCTCCTCCACTCGGTGGGGATGGCGATGGTTGCGGCGCTGTGGCCGCGCGCGGCCCACCGGGGCACGGTGGTGCTCGGCGCGGTGCTGATGGTCCCGCTGCTCGTGCTCGCCGGGCGTCCACTGACGCTGCTCACCCACTACGCCGTGCCGCTGGCCCTCGCGATCGCCGTCTACGCGCTCACCAGCCGCATCCCCGGCAGCCGCGCGCCGCCGATGGAGGACCTCCGCACCGCGCCCCTGCGCGAGGAGGAGCTCCTCGGCCACGCCCCGACCCCGTGGGTGGTGCCCACCCTCGAGGTGCCGCCGCCCGAGCCCGCTTCGCCGGCCGCGGGCACCTCCCGCGAGGCGCGCTGACCGCCGCGGTCAGGTCTCGGGGAGCGCGAGGGGAACGATCTCCCGGCCTGACACCCGGAGGAAGCGCCACACCAGCGCCACCGCCACCGCGGTGAGCCCCGCGGCGAGTCCCCACCAGATGCCCACCACCCCCCAGCCCAGGTGGAAGCCCAGCAGGAGCGCCAGCGGAAGTCCGATGAGGTAGTGGCCGACGACGTTCGCGGTGAAGGTGAAGCGGCTGTCGCCCGCGCCGCGGAGCACGCCCGCGCCGACTCCCTGCAGCCCGTCGGACACCTGGAACACAGCCGCCACGCGGAACAGCGGCACCGCCAGCGCGGCGATGGCCGGAGCATTCGTCATCGTCGCGACGAGGGGCCCGGGGAACAGGAGGTAAGTGAGGGCCGCGCAGCCCATGAAGGCGGCCCCTGCGCCGAAGGCGAGCAGCCCGGCCCGCCGCGCGCCCGGCGTGTCTCGCGCGCCGACGGCCAGGCCCACCCGGACGCTGCCGGCGTTACCGATGCCCAGGGCGAAGGTGAAGGTGACCGAGGAGAAGGTGAGGGCGATCTGGTGCGCGGCGAGGCTCTCCGCTCCCAGCCGCCCGGCGAGGAAGCCCGCGAGCGCGAAGACGCCGACCTCGGCGCCGAAGTGCAGGCCGATGGGCACGCCCACCCGGAGGATGCGGCGCTCGTCGTCGGGCAGGCGACGGTGGAGGTCCGCCGGTCGCGCGGGGAGGGAGATCTGCTGGATGACCCACGCGAGGAAGAGCACCTCGCCGACCTGCACCAGGCTGGTGGCCAGCGCCGAGCCTCCCGCGCCCATCGGCGGGATCCAGCGCAGCGGGCCGACCCAGGCCGGCAGTCGCGCGCCGCCGAAGACCAGCAGGAGATCTCCGAGCAGGTTGAGCACGTTCGCCAGCACCGTGGCCCAGACCAGCGCGCGCGCCGCGCCCGCCGACTGCAGGTAGCTGCGCTGGGCATAGAAGACCAGCAGCGCGGCGATGCCGGGGAGCCTCCACCAGACGAACTCCCGCGCAGCCCGGGCGACGTCGGCCTCGATGCCGAACGGCTCGAGGAGGTAGGCCAGGCCGAGAGTGGGGAGGATCAGCACGGCGCTCGCCGCCAGCGCCACGCGCAGGGCCTGCCAGTAGAGACGCCGTGCGCGCAGCGGGTCGCGCGCACCGAAGGCCTGGCTGATGAGCGGATCGGCGCCCATCAGGGTCCCGATGCCGATGATGCACATCGTGAAGACCACCGCGTTGCCCAGCGCCGCGCCGGCGAGCTGGACCGCGCCGGCCCGCCCGACCACTGCCGTGTCCACGAGCCCCATGAGCGCTTGCCCGGCCTGCGCCAGGGCCAGCGGCAGCGCCAGGCGAAGCAGGATGCGCAGCTCGTCCGTCGAGCGCGCGGGAATGGGAGAGGACGCGGACATGGGAGCGGTGTGCCTCTCATGATCCAACTCGCGCCCGGCTGTCCACTTGCAGTGGCCGGTGCCGGGCCGCCACACTGGGCGGCCTCGTGACCGCGTCCGCGATCGACTTCTGGTTCGACCTCGCCAGCCCCTACTCGGCGCTGGCTGCTCTTCGCATCGCCGACGTCGCGCGCGGCGTGGAGGTCCGCTGGCACCCCTTCCTCCTCGGGCCCATCTTCCAGGCGCAGGGCTGGAACGATTCGCCCTTCAACCTCTTCCCCGCCAAGGGCCGCTGGATGTGGCGCGACGTTCCCCGGAGGGCTGCCCGCAGCGGCGCGGCCTTCCGCCAGCCGAGCCGGTTTCCCCGACACTCGGTGCTCGCCAACCGGGTGGCGCTGGTCGCGCTCGGCGAGGGCTGGGGAGAGGACTGCGTCCGGGCCATCTTCCGCGCCGAGTTCGAGGCCGACGCCGACATCGCCGACCCGGGGGTGATGACGGGCATCGTGTCCGGCCTCGGCCGGGACGGCCCGGCGGTGGTCTCCCGGGCGACGAGCCAGCCCATCAAGGACGCCCTCCGGGCGAGCACCGACCAGGCGGCGCGCCAGGGCATCTTCGGCGCCCCGACGTTCCTGGTGGAGGGTGAGCTCTTCTGGGGCGACGACCGGCTCGACGACGCCGTCGCCTGGGCGCGGGGCGAGCGGGGCGCTCCCGCGCGGGCAGGGTGAGGCGCGAGGGCGCGATGCACGGTCACCCGAGCCCGGCCCGGAAGGTCCTCCTCTGCGCGGCAGCGACGGTGGCGATCTGGTTCCTCACCATCGCGGTGGGATTCTCGCCCCGCCGGAACCTGCCCGACACGCCCGGAAAGCTCCTCTTCGAGGTGGTCTGGCTGACCTTCCCCGGCCTGGTGGTGGGGGCCTTCTGGGCCTCGCGCGGGCCCGAGGGGCGGTTCCCGGTGTTCGCCGGGCTGGTCACCGCGGTGGCGCTCGTCTGGTCGGCCCACAGCTTCGACCTCCAGGCCGACCCGCTCGCTGCGCTGACCATCGTGTTCGCCCCCCTGATGGTGGCCTGCGTGGCGGTCGGCGGCATCCTCCTGACCCTCGGTGTGGCCTACCTCCGCCGGCGGGCAGGACGGTCCGACGCTTCACCTTGACCCTCCTCGTACAGTCCACCTACAAGACCGCGGCCTGCTTCCTCGACGTCCCGAGGTTCCCATGCGCTCTGCTCTGGCCGCGGTGCTGACCAGCTGTGCCCTCGCTCTCGTCGGCTGCGAGAAGAAGACCTCCGCGCCGCCCTCCTCCGCCCCCTCGGGTGGCACCGCCGCCGCGCCGGGGGGAACCCCGGGCGTCACCGGCGACACCATCCTGATCGGCGAGGTGGGCTCGCTCACCGGCTCTGAAGCCACCTTCGGCATCTCCACCCGGAACGCGATCGACCTCGCCATTCGCGAGGTCAACGCCGCCGGCGGCGTGAAGGGCAAGAAGATCGAGCTCCGGGTCTACGACAACCAGAGCAAGCCCGAGGAGGCTGCCAACGCTGCCAACCGGCTCATCAACCAGGACAACGTGCTCCTGATCCTCGGCGAGGTGGCGAGCAGCAACTCCATCGCCATGGCCACCAAGGCGCAGCCAGCCAAGGTGCCGATGATCTCCAACGCCTCCACCAACCCACGGGTGACCGAGATCGGCGACTACATCTTCCGGGTCTGCTTCATCGACCCGTTCCAGGGCTACGTGATGGCGAAGTTCGCCCACGACAACCTCAAGATGAACAAGGTGGCGGTGCTCCGCGACCTCGGCTCGGACTACAGCCAGGGCCTGGCCGACGTGTTCGAGCGCAAGTTCACGGAGATGGGCGGGAAGATCGTCGCCCGGGAGACCTACACCAAGGGCAGCACCGACTTCCGGAGCCAGCTCACCGCCATCAAGCGTTCCTCGCCGGAGGCCATCTACATTCCCGGCTACTACAACGACATCGGCCTCATCGCCCGGCAGGCCCGCGAGCTGGGCATCACCGCCACGCTCATGGGCGGCGATGGATGGGACAGCGAGAAGCTGTTCGAGCTGGGCGGCTCGGCGATCGACGGCAGCTACTTCAGCAACCACTACAGCCCGGACGACCCCAATCCCCGCATCCAGAAGTTCATCGCCGCCTACAAGGCCGCGTACGGCTCGGTGCCCGATGCGCTGGCCGCGCTGGGCTACGACGCGGCGATGGTGGCGGTGGACGCCATCAAGCGGGCGCCCAGCTTCGACCGGGCGGCGATCCGGGACGCCATCGCCCAGACCAGGAACTTCCACGGGGTGACCGGCAGCATCACCCTGGACGAGAAGCGGAACGCCACGAAGCCTGCGGTGGTCCTGGAGGTCACCAAGGGCAAGACGAAGTACGTGGACACGATCGCCCCCTGATGTCGGACTTTGCGCAGCACCTCATCAACGGGGTCGCCGCCGGCACCATCTACGCGCTGGTGGCCCTGGGCTACACGATGGTCTACGGGGTGCTGAAGCTCATCAACTTCGCCCACGGCGACGTGATGATGGTGGGGACCTTCCTGGGGTACGCCGTGGCCCAGCAGCTGGGCTACGAGCACCAGTCCTCGCTGTGGGGCGTGCTGCTCATCTTCCTGGCGGCGATGGCCGGCTGCGCGGTGCTGGGCTTCGTCATCGAGCGGTTCGCCTACCGGCCGCTGCGGGACAAGCCGCGGCTCACCGCGCTGATCACCGCCATCGGCATCTCCTTCACGCTCTCCTACGGGTTCCAGCTGGACTTCGGCCCACTGCCGGGCGCCGCGCCGCGAGCATTCCCGGAGGTCATCGCTCCCCGCGAGTGGCTCGTCGTGGGGGACCGGGCGGTCGTCATCTGGAACTGGCAGGTCATCAGCCTGGGCATCGCCATCTTCCTGATGGTGCTGCTCCAGGGCCTGGTGTACCGGACCCGGTTCGGCCGGGCGATGCGCGCCGTCTCCTTCGATCACCGGACCGCGGCGCTGATGGGCATCCCGGTGGACCGGATCATCGCTCTGACCTTCATGCTGGGGAGCGCGCTGGCGGCCGGGGCGGGCATCCTCTACGCCATCAAGGACACCGCCATCCAGCCGCTGATGGGCCTCTACGTGGGCCTGAAGGCGTTCGTCGCCGCGGTGATCGGCGGGATCGGCAACGTCCCCGGCGCGGTGGTGGGTGGGCTTCTGCTGGGTCTGGTGGAGGAGTTCGTCGTCGGCTACTCCTCGAGCAGCTGGCGTGACGCGGTGGCCTTCGGCTTCCTGATCGTCGTGCTGCTCGTCCGGCCGGGTGGGCTCTTCGGCAGCGTCGCGGCGGAGAAGGTGTAGCGCATGCCGGCCTGGCTCCGCGGGATCATGCCGGTGGTGATCGCGATCGCGGTGCTCGTGGTCCTGCAGCTGCTGCTCGGCGACCTGCCGTTCTTCGTGTACCTGGCGTCGATCGTCGGAGTGAACGTCATCCTCGCGGTGTCGCTGAACATCGTGAACGGCATGACCGGTCAGTTCTCCATCGGCCACGCCGGGTTCATGGCGGTGGGCGCGTACACGGCCGGCAAGCTGAGTCTCCTCATCAAGGACGTGGCGATCGCCGGACTTCCCGGGGCGGTCTCGGATCAGGTGCAGTTCGTCGGAACCCTGCTGGCTGGTGGCATCGCGGCCGCGGTGTGCGGCTTCATCGTGGGGCTGCCCTCGCTGCGGCTCCGGGGGGACTACCTGGCCATCGTGACCCTGGGGTTCGGGGAGATCATCCGGGTCGTCGTCCAGAACCTGGACACGTTCGGGCGCGCGCTGGGGCTGTCCGGCATCCCGCAGACCTCGAGCCTGTTCGCGGTGTGGTTCTGCGTCTTCCTGGTGGTCCTCGTCGCGCGACGCATCGTGGGCAGCACCCATGGCCGCAGCCTGTGGGCCATCCGCGAGGACGAGGTCGCCGCCGAGGCGATGGGGGTGGACACCACCAGCTACAAGGTCCGGGCGTTCGTCATCTCCTCCTTCTTCGCCGGTGTGGCGGGCGGGCTGTTCGCGCACTTCGTGCCCATCATCAACCCCGGCTCGTTCACCTTCGTGAAGAGCATCGAGGTGGTGGTGATGGTCGTGCTGGGCGGGCTGGGGAGCACCACCGGAGCCATCGTCGCAGCGATCGTCCTGACGCTGCTCCCCGAGGCCCTGCGATCGCTGTTCATCCAGCTCGGCGGGCTGGGGGCCGGTGCCTCACTGGCGCAGAAGGTCGATCAGATCCGCATGCCGATCTACGGGATGCTGCTGGTCATCCTGATGCTGGTGCGGCCGCAGGGCCTGTTCGGGACGCGCGAGATCTGGGACATGATGCCTCGCTGGATCCCGCGGCCCCGGAGGGTGACGTGAGCGGCGAGGTCCTGCTCCAGGCGGTGCAGGTGGGGATCGAGTTCGGCGGCCTTCGCGCGCTGCACGGGTTCGACCTCGAGATCCGCCAGGGAGACCTCAAGGGGCTCATCGGGCCGAACGGGGCGGGGAAGACCACCGCCTTCAACCTCCTCACCGGGGTCTACGTTCCCACCCACGGCGAGATCCGCGTCTGCGGAGAGCGGGTCAATGGACGGAAGCCGCACCAGATCAACCGTCTGGGCCTGGCGAGGACCTTCCAGAACATCCGCCTCTTTCGCGCCCTGACGGCGCTGGACAACGTCCGCGTGGCTTGCCTCTCCGACGAGCGCCCGCTCTTCACTCGCGAGCGCATCGCCGAGCTGCGGCGGAGGGCCGCCGGCCGAAGCCCGGTGGCGAGCGCCATGGACGCGCTCAACAACTACGTGGACTGGTGGCGGGCGATCCTCCTCACTCCCGGGTTCCAGGAGGAGGAGAGGGAGATCACCCGCCGCGCGGAGGAGCTTCTCCGGGTGATGGGACTGGAGCACCGCCGCGACGAGGAGGCCCGGAACCTCCCCTACGGCGAGCAGCGCCGTCTGGAGATCGCCCGCGCGCTGGGGACTCGCCCCAGGGTCCTGCTGCTCGACGAGCCGGCGGCGGGGATGAACACCCGCGAGAAGGGGGACCTGATGGTCCTCATCCGCCAGCTGCGGGACCAGTTCTCGCTGGGGCTCCTGGTCATCGAGCACGACATGAAGCTGGTGATGGGCATCTGCGAGGCCATCACCGTGCTCGATCACGGGGTCACCATCGCCTGCGGCGCCCCCGAGGGCGTGCGTCAGGACCCGAAGGTCATCGAGGCGTACCTCGGAGATAGCTACCTGGCCGCGCACGGCCTGCAGGTTCCCGCCCGGACCCCGACCTCGGAGACGCCAGCGCCATGAGCGCGCCGGCCACGCTCGGGGCCCGGGAGCCGAGAGCCCCTCTGCTCGAGGTGAAGGGCCTGCACGTCTCGTACGGGGCGATCACGGCGCTGCGCGGGGTCTCGCTCACCGTGGGGCAGGGCGAGGTGGTCGCGCTGATCGGAGCCAATGGCGCGGGGAAGACCAGCACGCTCCGGGCCGTCTCCGGGATGCTGAAGCCGCGCTCGGGGCAGATCCGTCTCGGCGACCACGAGATCCAGGGCGTGAAGTCGAACCTCCTGGTCCCGATGGGGATGGCGCACGCTCCCGAGGGCCGGGGCATCTTCCTGAACCTGTCGGTGATGGAGAACCTCGAGCTGGGGGCGTACCTGCGGCGCGACGCCGCGGAGATCAAGCGGGACCTGGAGTACGTCTTCGGGCTCTTTCCCCGGATGCGCGAGCGGATGAAGCAGCAGGCCGGGACGCTCTCCGGCGGCGAGCAGCAGATGCTCTCCATCAGCCGGGCGCTGATGAGCAGGCCGAAGCTGCTGCTCCTCGACGAGCCGTCGCTGGGGCTCGCGCCTCAGGTGGTGGAGACCATCTTCCGCATCCTCCGGGAGGTGAACGGACGCGGGGTGAGCATCCTCCTCGTGGAGCAGAACGCGCACCTGGCGCTGAACCTCGCCCACTTCGGCTACGTGCTCGAGACCGGCGAGGTGGTGATGCAGGGCGAGGGGAAGGCTCTCCTGGCCGCGCCGGAGATCCGCAAGGCATACCTCGGGGAGTGAGCCGCGGCGGCGTTCAGTTGAACGTCGCGCTGAAGGTCAGGCCCGGAGCCACGGTGGTCCGCGGCGCCCCGCCGTCCTTGTTGAACGTCAGGAGGAGCTCCGCGGCGACGCCGAGGCCCCAGTGGTCTCCGACCCACCACTCCTTTCCGAGGGTGACCTTCACCCCCGGCCCCCAGTCGCTGCTCACGCTCGTGTTTCCCGTCACGAACATCAGGCGTGTGATTCCCGGGGAGGCGGAGAGGTACACGTTGGCAGGCATGAAGTAGTGCACCACCGCCACCGCGTAGCCCCACACGAGAAGGCCCTTGCCTGGCGGGTCCACGTTCTGCGGCCCGGCCACACCCCAGATCTCGCCGGCGAGAATCCAGTCCTCCGCGATCGCTCCACCGACCGCGAATCCGATCGGGATGGACACCGCGCTGACCGGTGGCTGAGGTCCGTCGGACCAGGTGCTCGAGCTGTGCACGTATCCGACCCCGATGTCGGCGCGGAAGAAGAACCCGAGGTGCCGGTGAGCGGTGGGCTCGGCCCGCGCGAGCGCCGAGTTCTCCTGCGCGAGTGCGGCACACGGCAGCGTGGCGAGCAGCAAGACGGCCACAGCGCGCATCGTTCCCCCTTCGAGGCGTCCGTTCGGAAAGTAGCCCGCCTGACGGCGTCATTCTCCTGAAAACGACTGCGCCCACCACTGCCGCTGGGCAGGGTGGGCGCGAGCGCCGGCCGTGGAGGTCGCCGGCGCGGCCGGGGAGATCCCCGGACCTAGTTCACCTTGACGCTGATGCTCTTCGGCTTCGCCTCGGCCCGCTTGGGGACGAAGATCCGCAGCACGCCGTTCTTCTGCTCGGCGGTGGCCTTGTCCGCCTCGAGGGTGGCGGGCAGCGTGAAGCTCCGGGCGAACACGCCGTGGCTGCGCTCGATCCGGTGGTAACCCTCACGACGGTCCTCGCGTTCCAGCTTCCGCTCACCCCGGACGGTCAGCACGCCGTCCTCCAGGCGAACGTCGACGTCCTTCGCGTCCACCTCTGGGAGGTCGAACTTGAAGGTCACGCCCTCGGTGTCCTCGAACACGTCCGCGGCCGGCGTCCAGCCGTAGGACTCGGTGCTCCGGGTGAGGGTGAGGCTCCCATCGAACAGACGGTTCACCTCGTCCTGCAGACGCGCGAAGTCGCGCGCCGGGTTCCAGCGCTGCATGGTGCTCATGGTGTCACTCCTTGTTCCGTCAGAAGTTTTGCTCGCCTCGCTGCTCGAGCGGGGCCAACGTAAAGCGGCGATCTGGACCGTCAAGCCGCCCGGCGCCGCGGTCGATCCGCACGTGCCGACGAGGACTTGCGCGCTTTTCACCGTCGGCGAACCGAGCCCACGCAGCGGAAACGGCCGACTCACGCCTGGTCGGCGAGAGTCCAGCGCGCGAGCGCCGTGTGCACCGCGCCGCCCGGCTGCGTGTCGCTCTTCATCAGCGCGATCTCCCGGAGCTCGAACGCGCCGTCGAGGCCACGGGCGAGCGCGGAACGGCACCGCCCGAGCAGCACGTCGCCGTGCGGGGACCGAGCGCGGGCCACGGTGAGATGGGGACGGAAGTGCCGCTCGGTCTCGAGCGGGACCAGAGGCTCCGCCGCGTGGCGGGCGTCGGCGACCAGCGACTGCAGCTCCTCCACGTCACCGGCCAGCGTCGTCGCGAGCACCCTCGGTGAGCGCGATGGACCGAAGGTCTCCACCCCGCCGAGCGTGAGGTGGACCGGGTGATGCCGCCCGCAGACGCTCCCGAACGCCGCCTGGAGCGGGAGGACCGAGGCGTCGGGAACTGCCCCGAGGAACACCAGCGTCAGGTGGAGGCTGTCGGCCGGGAGCCAGCGCGCCTGCGGCGTCGCGACGCGCACCGGCGTGAGCTGCGCGTGCAGCGTCTGCTTGACCGCGTCCGGGACCACGCCGGCGAGGAACAGGCGCACGCCCGGAATGCTACCTCCGCCCCGGGCTCAGCGGCTCGCCGGACGCCCCACGCCGGCGGTCCGGGGCTCGACGTGCGGGGCGAAGGGGGTGATCTCCAGCGCGGCGTGGATCTCGTCCGGGTAGAACAGGGCTCCATCCTTCACCACCAGCCGGCCCTTCCGGATCGCGTGGATGTCGGTGAGGGGGTCGCCGTCCACCAGGTAGAGCGCGGCTCGCTTGCCCACGGCGATGGTTCCCAGGTCCCCTTCGCGCCCGAGGAAGCGCGCCCCGCCCAGCGTCGCCGCTCGCAGCGCATCGACCGGTGCCAGGCCGGCGCTCACCCACGACTCGAGCTCCCCGTGGAGAACGAGCCCGGCCAGCTCGTCGGTCCCGGGGACCAGCGGCACACCCTCCCGGTGCAGGGTCACCAGGATCTGCTCCAGCTTCTTCCAGCTCGCGTCGTAGCGGGCGTACTGCTCCGGCTTCACGTCGAGGACCAGGGTCCTCCGGTCGCGCTGCACCGCCGCCGGAACGTGGTCGATCCACGGGGCGTCGGTGGGTGAGCCCTTCCCCGGTCGGGCCACGAAGAGGGGCGCGAAGGTGGCCATCGTCGGCTCGAGCGTCGTCTTGTGCTCCTTCATCAGCTTCACCAGACCGCGGAACTCCGGGCCCTGCAGATCGAGATCCGCCAGCCGTTCGCCAATGACGGTGAAGCGCAAGGGGGTCCGCGGATCCTCGCCGGGCTTGAGGACGAACATCAGGACCAGCTGGTTGATGTGGTTGATCTCGTCGTACCCGTCGCGGATGGCCTGGTCGGCGTTCATGAACGCCGGGACGTGACCGGAGACGTGGAGCCCGAGCCGGTGCGCTTCCGCGGCCATCGGCTTCACGAAGGGCGGCGGCATCGAGTTGTAGATCTTGATGCCCCAGAATCCGTGGTCCGCGTACCAGCGAACCCGGTCCACCGCCTCGTCCACCGTCTGCACGGTGAATCCTCCGGAGGCGGAGAACGGTGACTTTCCCTCGAGGAAGCCGCTGGCGAAGACCCGCGGGCCGATGAACTCTCCCGAATCGAAGCGCGGCATCAGCGCGAGGAGGGAGGTGTTGTCGTTCCCCGGATCGCGCACCTGGGTGACCCCCGAGGCGATGTCCAGGAGCCCGTCCCAGTCACCGGTGTGCGCGTGCGAGTCGATGAGCCCGGGAAGAAGCGTGCCTCCCTGTGCGTCGACGACCGTCGCTCCGGCCGGAGGCGGGTCCGCCCGCAGGCCGACGATGCGGTCGCGGAACAGCACCACGTTCTGCCCGGTGGTGGCGGTGCCGGACACCGGGTCGAACAGCCGCGCGTGGGTGATCCACACCGGCCCGTCCGGCCGATGGGTGAGGCGGCGCGCGAGGTCCCGGAGGAGCTCCGCGTTCAGTTCCCGGGCGATGCCCGACAGCTCCGCGAACCGGCCGACGTGCTCCTCCCGGGTGAGCACGGCGTAGGGGTTGACCGTGGCGACCAGCGTCGTCCCGCGCACCAGGAGCAGGGTGGGAGCGCCGATCGACGTGCCCCACAGGGCATAGGCCTGGACCCGCTCCTTCGCCGGACCGATGGTCAGCTCGCGGAGCTTCTGGAGGCGGAGCGTCCCCGAGGGGAGCGCGGCCCGCGTCAGGCGCTTGCTTCCGAGCATCACCCGCACGAAGTGCAGGGCGGTCCAGGGGCTCCCGCGGTTGTCGACGTAGAGCGCCTCCCCGGCGGGCGCCTCGCCCTGGTCGTCGATGCTGGCCCAGCGGGCCTTGCCACCCTGGACGCTGAACGATTCCTTCACCGGAGCGCCGAAGGTGGACGTCCCCTCGATGACCCGGGAGGTCGGCAACCCGTTGGCGCCGAGGACGATGTGCTCGCGGATCTTCGACCCCCGCCCGTTGTCGTCGACGCGCCAGTCGACGTCCACCGTCCGCCCCTCGGTGGTGACGGTGAGCGTCCCGGTGCGGCCGTTGGCGGTCACCAGGGCCATCCGCTCGGTGGTCGCCGCGAGCGCCACCGAGGGAACGAGCGCGAGAAGAAGCCAGCGACCCATATCGGACCCTCCAGAGGGACCGGGGACGCTAGTACGGACCCCGGCCGCCGCGGGCCTGCCGCAGCGAACGGTCCGCGCGGCGCCCGGTCAGTACGCCTTCGACCAGACCCACGCGCCGGAGCTCGGGCTGCCGCAGACCACGCAGCTCCCGGGCTCCTGCTTCAGGTCAAAGGGCCGGTTCCGCGAGGTGACCCCGCCGGTCTCCTCCTTGATGCGCGCCTCGCATGCCGGGGCGAGGCACCATTGCGCGACGAGGAAGCCGTCGTCGGCCCGCTTCTTCATCTCCTCGAGTGAGCCGACCGGGAAGGTGTTTGCGTCCTTGAAGGCCTTCGCCCGCTCGAACAGCGCCTTCTGCATGGCGTCGAGCTTCGCCTTCGCCACCGCCACCGCCTGGTCGAGCGGGACGGCCTCCTTGCTCCGGTCGTCGCGCCGGACGAGCACGCATGCGCCCTTCGCCAGGTCCTTCGGACCGAGCTCCATCCGCAGGCAGACGCCGGCCAGCTCGTACTCGAAGTACTTGAAGCCGGGGCCCTTGCTCTCGTCGTCGTCCACCAGCACCGACAGCCCGGCCCGGCGCAGGTCCTCGGCCACCGCCTGCGCGCGCGCGACGACCGGGCCGCGCTCCTCGCCCTTGCCGATGACCACGATGACCACGTGGGTGGGCGCGAGCTTCGGAGGGATGACCAGGCCCGCGTCGTCGGAGTGGGTCATCACCAGGCCGCCGATCAGGCGGGTGGACGCGCCCCACGACGTCTGCCACACGAAGTGCTGCTGTCCGTCCCGTCCCTGGAACTGCGTCCCGAAGGCCTTGGCGAAGTTCTGGCCGAGGTGGTGGCTGGTCCCGGCCTGCAGGGCCTTCTTGTCCTGCATCATCGCCTCGATGCTGTAGGTACGGAGCGCGCCGGCGAACTTCTCGCTGTCCGACTTCTGTCCCGCGAGCACCGGCATCGCCATCCACTCCTCGGCGAAGGTCCGGTACACCTCCAGCATCCGCAGCACCTCCTCCTGCGCCTCGGCATCGGTCTCGTGGCAGGTGTGACCTTCCTGCCAGAGGAACTCGGTGGTGCGGAGGAAGAGCCGGGTGCGCATCTCCCAGCGCATGACGTTGGCCCACTGGTTGAGGAGCAGCGGGAGGTCCCGGTAGCTCTGGATCCACCGGGCGAACATCGAGTTGATGATCGTCTCCGAGGTCGGCCGGATGACGTAGGCCTCCTCGAGCTTCTTCCCCCCCGCGTGGGTCACCACCGCGAGCTGCGGGGCGAAGCCCTCCACGTGCTCGGCCTCCTTGCGGAGGAAGCTCTCGGGGATCAGCAGCGGGAAGTAGGCGTTCTTGTGCCCGGTGGCCTTGAACATCCCGTCGAGGCCGCGCTGGATGTTCTCCCAGAGCGCGTACCCGTTGGGGCGGATGACCATGCAGCCCTTGACGTCGGAGTAATCCGCGAGCTTCGACTTGAGGACCACGTCCACGTACCACTCGGAGAAGTTCTTCTCCCGAGGGGTCAGCTTCTCGGCCATGACGTTTCGTTCACCCTTCGCTGCAGAGGAAGGGGGTCACGTACCGGAGAGGGCGGGGCGGCGCAACTACCGGTTCGCCGGGCTGGTGACGGCGGGGATCTCCTGCACCGGCTCGAGCGTCTGGACCCGGCCCTTGTCGGGGTCCACCGTCACCCGCATCGGCTCGGGGACGCCCGGGCCGAGGTCGAAATCCAGCTGCAGCATCCCGCTGGGAAGCGTCTGGCTCTTGCTGACGACGGGGCGGTCCACGCCGGTGCTGGCCACCACGTAGTCGCTCCCGGCCTTCACCGCCCCGTCGAAGCCGAGGTTGGAGATGGAGGCGGAGGAGGGCGCCGGGGCGACGTTGGGCGGCCGATCGCCGTGTCCGGCGGCGGCGCACCCGGTAGCGACGAGCAACACGAGGAGCCATCCGGAGGAGCGGGAGCGCACGGTCGGCAGCCTGTGGCCGCGGTGGGGTGCCGTCAAGCGCCGACGCCGACCTCAGCGCGCTGGCTGCGTGACGCCAGGGACCTGCAACGTCTCCATGGACCTCACCTCGCCGGCGATCCGGTCGACCGTCACCCGGACCGGGAACTTCCCCGGACCCAGGTCGAAGGTGAGCTCGACGAGGTTGCCCGGCAGCTCCTGGCTGGAGATCAGCGTCACGTCCCCCACGCCGCTGGACTGCTTCACGTAGTCACTGCCCATCCGCACGGCCTGGTCGAACCCGAGGTTGGCGATCATCCCCGGCGAGGGGGGCGGTGCGGGAGCCGCCGGGCGGTTTCCGTGTCCTGCGGGTGCGCAGGCCGTCCACATCAGGAGGAACCCAGCCCGCCAGGCACGCGTCATGTCACCGGCAGGGTGGGCCCGGCTCCGAAGGAGGTCAAGCGTGCCGACGCAACCACCAGTACCTGTCCGCTCCGGTGCAGGTCATCCGGACGCTCACGCTGGAACCCGGGTCCGTGGCAGCCCGCGCGCGCCGAGGTGGCACCGGTGTGTCGCAGCGAGTGGGCGCGTCGCCTACGCAATCGAACCGCCTTCCTCCCCGACGGGATTTGTTAACGTCGTCACGAATGCCGCGACCGCGCCTCCTCGTCGTCGATGACAACCTCGAGCTGCTGTCGCTCCTGACGCACCTCTTCGAGGACGCCGGGTACGACGTGGTCTCGGCGTCGAAGGCGAAGCAGGCGCTCGACGTCGCCCGGGGCAACGCGCCGGCGCTGGCCGTGCTCGATGTGCTGCTGCCGGACATGATGGGGTACCACCTGGCGGATCAGCTCCGGAAGGAGTTCCCCCAGCTTCCGGTCATCTTCGTCACCGGCGTGTTCAAGGGTGGCAAGCACGGCGCTGACGCGAAACAGAAGCACGGGGCGGTGGCCTGGTTCGAGAAGCCCTTCGAGGCTCGCAAGCTGCTCGAGGCCGTCGGTCGCCACGTTCCGGCGGGTCCTCCCAGCGCCACCGGCGGAACCGAGGAGTTCGAGGTCGAGCTCGACATCGACATCGAGGAGGAAGAGCAGCCGGACACGATGGAGCTGACCGGCAAGATCAAGATCGCCGGTGGCGAGGGCGCGGTCAGCGCCGAGCTCCACGGCGCCGATCTCCGCGCCCGTCCGATGGAGCGCTACCCGGACACGCTGGTGCGGACCCGTCCTGCCGGGGCACCGAAGGCGCCGCCGCCGACCAAGGCGCTCCGCCGCGGAGAGCTCAAGGACAACCTGCCCTCGCTCATCACCGCCTTCTTCCAGACTCGCGAGACCGGCGAGCTCGGCGTGCAGCGGGGCCAGGTCAAGAAGGTCGTGTACTTCGAGAGCGGGATGCCGATGTTCGCGCTCTCCAACCTCCTCTCGGACCGGCTGGGGCAGTTCCTCGTCCGCACCGGGAAGATTCGCCCCGAGCAGCTCGCGGACGTGGCGCTGATGGCGCAGCAGACGAAGCGGCGCACCGGCGACATCCTGGTGGAGCGCGGGCTGCTCCGCGACACCGAGCGCCTGTACTACGTGGGGCAGCAGGTCAAGTCGATCATCTACTCCCTCTTCGCCTGGGAAGAGGGGACGTACGTCATGTCCTTCGGCGGGAAGGCGCGCGGCGAGACCGCGCTCAAGCTGGACGTGAACCCCGCGAACCTCATCGTCCGCGGGGTCAAGAAGCTCTACAAGGCCGACCGGGTGAAGCGCATCCTCGCCCTCGAGGATCGCCTGGTGCCTTCCCGGCAGCCGGTGTACCCGCAGTCGGACATCGAGCTCGAGCGCTGGGAGGGCGATGTCCTCGCCCACGCGGACGGGACGCGGACCGTGGCGGAGCTGATCGCCTTCGCGCGCCGGCCCGAGCCGGTCGTGCAGCTCACCCTGGCCTCGCTCCTCGCGGTGCAGGCGCTGGAGAAGGCTCCGGCCTAGCCGAGCAGCTTCGGCACCAGCGGCCAGCCCCAGAGAAGACCCATCGCCACGCTCAGCAACCCGGCCGCGGCGCTGGTCCACCCCCGGGCGCGCGGGGTCCGGAGCAGACGCGCGAGAGGCCACCCGGCGATGCCCGAGAGCAGCCCCATCCCCAGCACCGAGCCGCCTCCGAAGACGACGGTGTAGGCCAGCCGCTCGAGGTTCGTGTCGAAGCCGGCGAGCACCAGCGCGGTGAGCGCGCCGCTCCCGGCAAGCCCGTGAACGATGCCCACCACCAGGGGCCGTACCGCGTAGGCGCGGCGACCGAGGTGGACGTGAGCGGCCTGGCCGGGGTGCACGTGGGGGACTCCTCGGTGCTCGTGCTGGCGGAATGCCCCGCGCGCCATCTCGCCCCGCGCGCGCACCAGGGCGCGGGCACCGAGCAGCAGCAGCATCGCCGAGACGAGCAGCTCGAAGGCGACGGTCAGCCGCTCGGAGAGCGTGGTGCGGAAGAGAGCGAGGACGAGGCCGACACCCAGGAGCGCCAGCGTGTGGCCGAGCCCCCAGAATGCGCCCAGCCAGAGACCCGAGCGGGGGTCGTCCTCCTCGGTGACCAGGGTGGAGACCGCGGCGAGGTGATCGGGCTCCAGGGCATGGCGCATGCCCAGGAGCAGACCGAGGAACCATGCGGTGACGGTGGCCACGGAGGTCTCCGCGCAGGCTGTATCACGCCTTGCGTCGAGAGACCCGGCGGCCCTGCTGGCGCCGGGCTGTCAACCACTTCCATCGGGCGCCCGGTGTCGTCACCTCGTGTCGAAAGCGCAGCACACGGGAGATAGCGATGAAGCGCACAGACATGATCGGAATCCTGGCCGTCGCCGGGGCCCTGGCGTTCGGCGCCTGTGAGCAGAGCTCACGTCCGGGCAGTTCCGAGCGGGGCGGGACGACCTCGGCGCCCGCCAGCCGTGCCCCGGGCGGGGAGCCTGGTTCGCGTGCGGGGTCGAGCAGCGGCGAGCGGTCCCCGTCGGGAATGGCGACCAGCTCGTCCTCGTCCAGCTCGATGGACCAGTCGGGGACGGGCGGCTCGGGTGATGCCGGCTCCGGCGCCCGGGACGGCGGGATGAGATAGCGCCTGCAAGGAAAGGAATGCAGAGAGCGCACCGTGCACGTCCCGCGTGGTGGGGACTCCGGCTCACCTCGCCGGACGGCGCACGGGCGCGGTGACACCCTCTCCTCGAAGGGGGAGCCTCGCGTGCTCAGCCTGGCGCGTCGGGGCGCGCGGTCGGGTCCCGGCCGCTGACGGTCGCCGGCGAGGGGAGGGCGATCTCGTCCGCGATCCGGCGATGCTCGGCAGACCCGAGCTCGCTGGCGCGGTCCTCGTGCCCCCGGACGAAGCGCTGGACAAGCTGCTCGATGCGGCCGTGTGCCTCGCGGAGCCGCTCCTCGGAGACGTGGCCCGTGCGCGCCGCGGCCACCAGTGCGTCCAGCACCCGGTGTTGCACCGCCGCGTGGTGGCAGACCAGCAGGACGTCCACCCCCGCGCGCACCGCATCCACCGCCGCGGCCTCCGGATCGGCGATGGCCTTCATCTCCAGATCGTCGCTGACCACCACTCCCTGGAATCCCAGCCGCTCTCGCAAGAGCCCGGTGATCGAGGCCCGGCTCATCGTGGCGGCGACGTCCTCGCCCAGGGCGGGGAAGCGGACGTGCGCCGTCATCACCGACGCGAGCCCTGCCCGGGCGTAGGCGCGGAAGGGGACCAGCTCCACCGTCTCGAGTCGCTCCAGGCCGTGCTCGAGGACCGGAAGGGTGAGGTGGCTGTCCTGCAGGGTGTCCCCGTGACCGGGGAAGTGCTTGCCGCACGAGGCGACGCCGCCCGCCTCCATCCCCTCCGCCAGCGCCACGCCGAGGCGCCCGACCTCCGCCGGGTCCGGGCCGAAGCTGCGGTCGCCGATGACCGGGTTGGCCGGATTGCTGTCGACGTCGAGCACCGGGGCGAAGTCCCAGTCGAAGCCGGTCGCGCGCAGCTCGAAGGCGAGGAGCCGTCCCACCCGCCGCGCGACCTCCGTGTCGGCGCGCTGGCCCACCACGCGCATCGGCGGGAGCGCGACGTACGGCGCCCCACGCAGCCGGGCCACCCTGCCGCCCTCCTGGTCCACCGAGACCGGGAAGGGACGGCCCGCGCGCCGCTTCAGCTCCCCGACCAGCCGGGCGGTCTCCACCGCGGTCCCCACGTTCCGGCCGAAGAGGATGGCGCCGAGCACCCCCGCGTCGACCAGACCCGCGAGGTCGCGGTCCAGCTCCCGGCCCGGGAATCCCACCAGCAGCAGCCGCGCGCACGCCTCACGGAGATCGATCACGGATCCATCGAGTCTAGCAGGCCCGCCGCCCACCTCCGGCGCGCCTCATGGGACGCAGCACCCGGGCCCACTCCCCTTGGCACAAGCCACTTGCACCCGGGCCCTCCGACTGGAATCACCTGGTTCGCCATGGCCGACACCGCCCACACGACCCTCTCCACCGGCAGCTTCTATCGGTCGCGCATCGCCTCGCTCCTGGCGGTCGCCCCGCTCGGCGTGTGGACCGTGGTCCATCTGTGGGACAACCTCAGCGCCTTCGAGAGTCCCCAGGCCTGGGAGCAGGCCGTCACCGGCGCCCGACACCCGTTCAACCAGATCCTTCTGGCCGTCCTGGTGCTGCTCCCGCTGGTGCTTCACACGGTGTGGGGCATCGCCCGGCTCGCCTCCTCCCGCCCGAACAACGTCCGCTACGGCAACTACGACAACCTGAAATACCTGCTGCAGCGACTGAGCGCGGTCGGCCTGCTCGGATTCATCGGCGCCCACCTCTGGCTGGCCTGGGCGCACCCCCGCTTCGTCGAGGGGCGACCCGAGCCGTTCTCCGACATCTCGCACGAGATGGCGCACCACACGCCCACGCTGGTGGTCTACGTCCTCGGAGTGCTGGCGGTGAGCTACCACCTGGCGAACGGGATCCAGACCTTCGCGATGGGCCAGGGCCTGGTGGGGAGCGCCGGCGCGCTGCGTCGCCTGGAGTGGGTCGTCTACCTGGCCTTCGTGCTGCTGCTGGCGATGGGCTGGGGCGCCGTGTTCGCCCTCTGGCGCGCGGGCTGATCTGTGACGGCGTCCGGCGCCGGGCTCGGCTACGGTGTCGGCGACGTGGACGGCGTGCCCCTCACCATCGGCTTCCTGATGGACCCGCTCGAGCAGGTGCTGGTCCACCACGACACCACCTTCGCCCTGATGCGCTCGGCGCAGGCGCGCGGCCACCGATTGCTCAGCTTCGACCAGGAGGCGCTCTTCCACGAGGGCGGTCAGGCGCACGCGCGGGCGCGCGAGGTGGAGGTGTTCGACGAGCAGGGTCACCACTTTCGGGTGATCGCCGAGCACGAGGTCCCGCTCGGCGTGCTCGACGTGCTGTGGCTCCGGAAGGACCCTCCGGTGGACGTCGCCTTCCTGCACGCGACCCAGCTGGTCGAGGCCACCGGGGGTCGCGCGCCGGTCTACGTGAACTCGCCCGCGGGACTTCGCACCGCGAACGAGAAGCTCTGGGCGCTTCACTTCCCCGAGCTCACGCCCGAGACCCTGGTCAGCCGGGACCTCGCGCAGATCCGGGCCTTCATCGACGGCTCGGCGGAGGGAGTCATCCTGAAGCCGGTGGACGGCCACGGCGGCGAGGGTGTGGTGCTCCTCCGCAGCGGAGACCGGAACGCTCCGTCGGTGCTCGAGCTGCTCACCGCCCGCGGGCGGGAGTGGGTGGTGGCCCAGGCGTACGTCCCGGCGGCGCGGGAGGGCGACAAGCGGATCCTCCTCCTCGACGGCGAGCCGCTCGGCGCCATCCTCCGGGTCCCGCTGGAGACCGAGAACCGCGCCAACATGGCGGTGGGCGGCAAGCCCGTGAGGTGCGACCTCACCCGGCGAGATCTGGAGATCTGCGCCCGCCTCGCGCCAGCGCTCCGCCGCGAGGGGCTGGTCTTCGTCGGCATCGACGTCATCGGCGACTTCCTGATCGAGGTGAACGTCACCAGCCCCACCGGCCTGGCCGAGCTGGCGCACCTGGACGGCGGTGACCCCGCGGGCCGGATCCTCGCCCACGTCGAGCGGCTGGTCGCCGAGCGGCAGACGGACGCACCTGTCCGGGGCTCGACGCCCGGGCTTGGCACCGGCCGCTGACGGACACAGCCTTCCTCGATGCGTCCTGCGTCCCTGTCTCTCCTCGGCGTCCTCGCGGTCGCTTGCAGCGGCGGATCCGGTGGGGGTTCCCCCGACGGCGGTGGGCCGGGCCAGGGCGGCAACGGCTCGGGGCAGCAGCCTCCCGGTGCGACGGCGACGGTCCAGGTCGTCGTGCCGGCGTCGATGCGTGGCGCGCCCTTCGACGTGCCGCGGTCGCTGACCGTGCCCGAGGGCTTCTCCATCGCGGTGTACGCGCGCGTCCCGGGCGCGAGGTTCATCGCCGTGACGCCGGAGGGGAACCTCCTGGTCTCCAATCCCGGGGCCGGGAAGGTCTCGCTGGTGCGGCAGGGCGGCTCGGGCGGGGACCCGGTGGTGTCGGACTGGGTCACCGGCCTTCGCAAGCCCCACGACCTCGTGTTTCACACCGTCGCCGGTACGCTCTTCCTCTACGTCACCGAGTCGAACGGCGTCCGCCGCTTCGCCTGGACCGGCGCCCCGACCGCCCCGAGCGCCGAGGTCGTCGTGACCGGGCTGCCCGACAGCAGCACCCCCGAGCTCCAGGGCGTCTACGGCCACGAGCTGAAGAACATCGCGCTCGATGGCCAGGACCGCCTCTTCGTCTCCATCGCCTCGAGCTGCAACGTCTGCATCGGCGACGCGGTGGCCGACCCGGTGCGGGGAGCCATCTACGTGTACGACGCCACGGGCGGGAACGGCCGGCTGTACGCGCGCGGGCTCCGCAACGCCGAGGGGCTGGCGTTCTTCCCGGGCAGCGACGACCTCTGGGTGGCGGTGAACAACCGCGACAACCTCCCGTACCCGTTCGACGACGGGACCGGCCAGTACGGGCAGGTCATCCCGAGCTACGTGGCCGACCACCCGCCCGACGAGTTCATCCACCTGCGCGACGGCGGCAACTACGGCTGGCCGTACTGCAACCCGAACCCCGACATGGCCACCGGCCTGTTCGACATGCCGTTCGACCGCGACTTCGACACCAACCGCGACGGTAGCCGGGCCGACTGCGGCACCATGGACCGGGTGACGCTCGGCATCCAGGCGCACTCGGCCGCGCTGGGGTTCGCCTTCCTCCAGGGGACGCCCTTTCCCGCGCCCTGGAGCTCGGGGGCGGCCATCGCGCTCCACGGCTCGTGGAACCGGGAGACGCCCACCGGGGACAAGGTCATCCTGGTCCCCTTCGTCGGCGCGAACCAGCAGCCGTCGAGCGCGGTCGACCTCGTCACCGGGTGGACCGACTCCGACGAGAACTACTGGGGGCGCCCGGTGGACGTCGCGGTGGACCCGGGCGGCGGACTGCTCATCTCCGACGATGCG
>Ga0310810_10000348_pt1 | contig 48355 bp, 49 predicted proteins | sample NCmetagenome_FD_207641 | JGI IMG/M metagenome (GOLD analysis project Ga0310810, IMG submission 207641) | Soil microbial communities from experimental microcosm in Duke University, North Carolina, United States - NC | ecosystem: Engineered > Artificial ecosystem > Soil microcosm > Unclassified ...
CGCCGCCGACGCGTACCTGGTCAAACGCGGCCCAGGCAAAACCATCGTCGCGGGATATCCGTGGTTCACCGACTGGGGACGCGACACATTCATTTCGCTTCGCGGCCTCTGTCTTGCCACCGGAAAGCTCGACGACGCGCGCGATATCCTACTCGAGTGGGCCGCCTTGGTTTCCGAAGGCATGCTGCCGAACCGCTTTCCCGATCGCGGCGACCAGCCCGAGTACAATTCCGTCGATGCTTCGCTCTGGTACATCGTCGCCGCGCGTGAATTTTTCACGGCGGCAGAAACTTCCGGAAGGACGATGTCGCCGGCGCAAAGGACTTCGCTGCTGACAGCGATCGAAGCGATCTTGACCGGTTACGCGCACGGCACGCGCTACGGCATCCGCATGGATGAGGACGGCCTGCTCACTGCCGGTGTTCCCGGTGTCCAGCTCACGTGGATGGACGCCAAAGTCGGCGCTCGCGTCATCACTCCGCGCATCGGCAAGCCGGTGGAAGTAGAGGCGCTGTGGCTGAACGCGCTCTGGGTCGGCAGCCAATTCAACAACGCCTGGAAAGAACCGTTTGCACGCGGTTTGGAGTCTTTTCGCCAGCGCTTCTGGAACGCCGATCAAACCTGCTTCTACGACGTGGTCGACGCGGATCACGAAGCGGGCAAGGTCGATGCTTCGTTCCGGCCCAATCAGATATTCGCGGTCGGAGGATTGCCGCTGCAGCTCATCGAAGGCGAAGAGGCGCGGCAGATCGTCGACGCCGTCGAGCGGCGGCTCTGGACGCCGCTGGGCTTGCGCTCTCTCGCGCCCGACGAGCGGGGCTACACGCCGTACTATCAGGGCGGCCCAAGCGAGCGCGACAGTTCGTATCATCAAGGCACCGTCTGGCCCTGGCTGATCGGGCCCTTCGTCGAAGCCTGGCTGCGCGCGCGCGGCGGCAGTAATGACGCCAAACAAGCAGCGCGCTTGCGCTTCCTCGCGCCGCTACTCGAGCACTTGGATCGCGCCGGTCTCGGACACATTTCCGAGATCGCCGATGCCGAGCCGCCGTACACACCGCGCGGCTGCCCGTTTCAAGCGTGGTCCCTTGCCGAGTTCTGCGTCTCGACCGCGTGGTGCTCGCCGAGAGCAAAAATCTGCCCGCAGCGCATCGTCGCGCGGCGCGCTGACATCTAATCGATATTCGCGCCCATAAAAATCATTGCCGTCCATCGGCGGACCTAAACTTGGAAGCCGTCTGGAAGTTCTGTCAGGTCTTGGGTGGGAATGTGCTACAATGCCGCCTAGGAAATCAGTCAAGCTGTAAACAAAGAAATGACCGCCGAAGAACTGCGACTGCGGGAAGATCGCGCGCGCAAGGCCAACTGGAAGCGTTGGGGTCCCTATTTATCCGAGCGCCAGTGGGGCACCGTGCGCGAAGACTACAGCGCCCACGGCACGGCATGGGATTATCTGCCTCACGACCACGCGCGCAGCCGCGCCTATCGCTGGGGCGAAGACGGTCTGGGCGGCATCTGCGATCGGCACCAGTTCGTCTGTTTCGCGCTGGCGCTCTGGAATGGCAAAGATCCGATTCTCAAAGAGCGCCTCTTCGGCCTCAACGGCAACGAAGGCAATCACGGCGAGGACGTCAAAGAATATTACTACTATCTCGATTCGACACCGACGCACTCGTACATGAAATTTCTCTACAAATATCCGCAGCGCGAGTTTCCCTACTCTCGGCTGGTGGAAGAAAACCGCAGGCGCGGCAAAAGAGACCCCGAATTCGAATTGATCGACACCGGGGTTTTCGCCGACGACCGCTACTTCGATGTGTTTGTCGAATATGCCAAAACCTCGCCGGAAGACATTCTGATTCGCATCGAAGCGATCAACCGCGGACCCGAGGCTGCTGCAATCCATCTGTTGCCGACGGCGTGGTTTCGCAACACCTGGTCTTGGGGCCTCGACGAGCGCAAGCCGAAGCTCCGCCGCGACCCTTCGGCCGAAGTCGCTGCGATCAAACTCGATCATTATTACTACGGTACACGCTGGCTTTACTGTGAAGGTTCTCCCAATCTCGTGTTCACTGAAAACGAGACCAACTATCAGCGGGTGTTTAACGCCGAAGGCCCTGAGCCCTACGTCAAGGACGGCATCCACGATTTCGTCGTGCACGGCGTAAAGACGGCGGTGAATCCGAACGACTACGGCACCAAAGTGGCCGCGCATTACGTCATGAACGTGCCGGCCGGTAGATCGACGACGCTGCGCCTCCGGCTCTCGCCCGCGGCGCCGGCGGGGACCGACATCCTCAACGGCAGCTTCGATACTCAGATCGCACAGCGCCGCGCCGAAGCAGACGAGTTTTACCGCAGTGTCGTGCCGGACAACATTGCGGCCGATCGTCAAAACGTCATGCGTCAGGCGCTCGCCGGACTGCTGTGGAGCAAGCAGTTTTACCACTACGATCTCAACCGCTGGCTCAAGGGCGACCCCAACGGGCCCGAACCGCCGCGCGAGCGTCTCAATGGTCGCAACCACGAATGGCGCCACCTGTACAACGCCGACGTGATTTCCATGCCGGACAAGTGGGAATATCCCTGGTATGCCGCCTGGGATCTGGCCTTTCACTGCATCGCTCTCGCACTGGTGGATTCGGATTTTGCCAAGGAACAGCTCCTGCTGATGACCCGCGAGTGGTACATGCATCCCAACGGCCAGTTGCCGGCCTACGAGTGGGCCTTCGGCGACGTCAATCCGCCGGTGCATGCTTGGGCCGCGTGGCGCGTGTACAAAGTGGAAATGAAACGGCGTGGCGTCGGCGATCGGAAATTTCTCGAGCGAATTTTTCAGAAACTCCTGCTCAACTTTACCTGGTGGGTGAACCGTAAAGACACCGAAGGGCGCAACGTATTTCAGGGCGGGTTCCTCGGTTTGGACAACATCGGCGTCTTCGACCGCAGCGCGCCGCTTCCCACCGGCGGCCACATCGAACAGTCCGACGCCACCAGTTGGATGGGCATGTATTGTCTGAACATGCTCGCCATCGCTCTGGAACTCGCCAGAGAAAATTCGGCCTACGAAGACGTAGCCAGTAAATTCTTCGAACACTTCGTCTATATCTGCGAGGCAATGAACAACTTCGGCGGACAGAATATCGAATTGTGGGATCGCCACGACGGGTTCTATTACGACGTACTCCATCGCGAGAACGGCCAGGCGATGCCGCTGAAGATTCGCTCGATGGTCGGATTGATTCCGCTCTTCGCGGTGGAAACCCTCGATCCGGAGATTGTCGACAAGCTCCCGGGCTTCAAACGCCGTCTGCAATGGTTCATCGAGAATCGTCCCGGCCTGGGCGAGCACATCGAGACCCAGTCCACCGACGACGGTCCGCGCCGATTTCTGTCCTTGGTCAATCGTCATCGGCTGAAGCGCGTGCTCGGTTACATGCTCGATGAGCGAGAATTTCTCTCGCCCCATGGCATTCGCGCAATCTCGCACTACCATCTCGATCATCCGTACAAATTCCCGGTGAACGACATGGAATACCGAGTCGATTACGAACCGGCGGAGTCGAGCACCGGACTTTTCGGCGGCAACTCCAACTGGCGCGGGCCGATCTGGTTTCCGGTGAATTATCTGTTGATCGAGTCGCTGCAAAAATTTCATTTCTTCTTAGGCGACGATTACCTCGTCGAATGCCCGACAGGTTCCGGCAAGCGGGAAAATCTCTGGACCGTCGCCGGAGAAATCTCCCAGCGCCTCACTCGGATCTTTCTCCGCGATGAGGATGGCCGCCGCCCAGTTTTCGGCGGCACGGAAAAATTCCAGATCGACCCCCACTGGCGCGATCTGATTCCTTTCTATGAGTATTTCCACGGCGACAACGGAGCCGGCATCGGCGCCAGCCACCAGACCGGCTGGACGGCGTTGATCGCCAAACTGATCCAGCAGTACGGCGGATAACAGTTGCCAGTCGTCAGTAACCCGTTTGATAGATGGCACGGCATGTAACGTTTTGAGTTCTTCCGCGGAAGTCGGAAAAGTTCTGAACGCCTCTGAGCTCAATTTCCAAATAACGCACTGGTAACTGACGACAGTATGCCCGCCCCCACTCTGCTCTTGTCCTTCACACTGGGACTCACCACCCTGGCGTTCATCGTTGCTAAGACCGGGCGTGACGCTTTGTTCTTTCAGGGAAGCGGCGGCTTGCTGCAGTTGCCGCTGATCTATATCAACATCGCCGCGGCGTCCTTGCCGTTGGCGATGCTCTTCGTCAAAGCAATGAAAACCTGGCGCGCGGCCGGCGCGGCTGGGCTTGCTTTTTGGCGCTGCAACGATCCTATCGGTAGCCGCTCCGTTTCTCGAACCAGGGGACAACTGGCTTCTGCTCGCAACGTTCATGTTCATCCCGGCAATTTTCGGCGTGCTCTTCGCCAGCCTCTGGCTTCTCGCTTCTGATCTTTTTGAGAGCACGGAAAGACCAGTGGCGGCACGCGCCTTCAGCAGGATCGGGGCCGCCACCCTCGCGGGCGGCACCGCCGGCGGCCTGATCGCCAAAGCCCTCGCGCCTCACATCGAAGCGAAATGGCTCATCCAGATCGCCGCGCTGGTTATTTTCGCCGTCGCCGCTCTGGTCCGCGACATCCATCGCCGGTTTCCGGTGCAGCGCCGCGCAGCCGACTCCGCCGGGAAGAAGGCGGGCTTTTTCGCACCGCTCGGCAACAAGTATGCGTTGGTTTTACTGCTCATTTCCATGAGCGGCGCGCTCGCCGGCCTGTTGATCGATTTTCAATTCTACGCCGCCGCGGCCGGCGCGCGCATGGGAACCAAAGGCAACGCCAATTTCTTCGCCAATTTTTATATTTTGCTGAATTTCAGCTCACTCTTCCTGCAGCTTTTCGCAACGCCGAAGATTCAGGAAAAGATCGGCCTCCGCGGCGGTCTGATGGTTCTGCCCTTCGCCCTCGTCGGCGGCGCGACGTTCGCGACCGCGGCGGCGACCGCGTTCAGCCGCTCGGTGCTGCGCGTGACCGAAGGTGGGCTGCGCGCTTCGGTGCATCGCTCTATCTGGGAGCAGGCTTTCATTCCTGTCGATTCCGCCGAACGTTCTACGGTCAAGATAGCCGTCGATGGCATTGCCGCGCGCATCGCCGAAGCGATCGGCGCCTTAGCGATTCTTTTGTGGCTCAGACAGGCGGCGCCGGCTGACGTCATTGGGATGCCGCTCGACACCCGATGGATGTCCTGGATACTGCTCGCGACGGTGGCAGTCTGGTTGACCATCACGCAAAAGCTCAGTGCGCAGACGATATCGGCAAAATCCGCCGCATCTGCTGAGCCGGATTGCGAGAGATTTCCCGATCAATGCCCATGCACCACGGAGCTCGGCAAGAACATCAATTGATCCGCCTCGCCCATTTCACCACCGCACCTTCCTTGCTCCGGCGCACTCTAAGTGATGTAATCAAAGCGCGTAACAGCGATGGATGAAAATTCCGCACAAACCGCACACCCCAAAGGAGCGTTGGTCTACCGCCATAACCGGGTCACGCGCCTCACTCATTGGCTGAGCGCGTTGGCGCTGATGATTCTGTTCATGAGCGGGCTGCAGATCTTCAACGCGCATCCGCGTCTCTATTGGGGCAGCACGTCGGAGCCGGAAAAGGCGTTTTTCGTGATCGGCGCGGCCCAGGATGACGGCGACGCGCGCGGCTTCGTCGAATTTTATGGCCGGCAGATCGACACCACGGGATTTCTCGGCGTACAGCCGGGCCTTTTCGGTCCGATGGCGCGCGCGTTTCCGAGCTGGCTCACGGTGCCGGGCTACTATTCGCTGGCGGCGGCGCGCCGCTGGCATTTTTTTTTCGGCTGGCTCTTTGTAATAACGGGCGCGCTCTACGTCATTTACAATCTCGCCGCCGGCCATCTGCGAAAATTTTTCTTCACGCCGCGCGATGCCGGTAGAGTGCCGGCAATGATCGCCTACTATCTCCATCTGCGAAAAAATTCACCCCAAGAGGGCGAATATAATCCGCTGCAAAAAATGGCCTACACCAGCGTCTTCGTGATGCTGGTACCGCTCATTCTGCTGAGCGGCATGGGCATGTCGCCGCAGCTCAACGTCGCCTTCCACTGGCTGCCCGCCGCATTTGGCGGCCGCCAATCGGCGCGTGCGATTCATTTCATTCTTGCGTTCGGCTTTCTTTTCTTTGTTCTCGGCCATGTATTCATGGTTTTGACCCAGGGGTTTTTCAACAACATGCGCTCCATGACCACGGGTTGGTACCGGGAAAAAATTCCCATGCCCGCTCAACCAATCGAGACACGCCGCGAAGCGCCCGCGCCGGAAAACGCGGCTTCCGCGCCAGCCCAGGAGACCAACAAAAATGCCGATGTGGAATCCTAACCTGTCCCGGCGCAAACTCTTGCTCGGCGCCAGCGCGAGTTTGATGCTGAGCGGCTGTGAAAAATTTTTCGACAGCATCAGTCAGAACAAACAGGTTCAGTCGCTGCTCGAATCCGCCGAAGGCGTCAGCCGACGCGCGCAACGTCTCCTCACCCGGCGCGGCAAGCTCGCCCAAGAATTCAGCCCGGCCGACATCTCCGCCAAGTTTCGCGCCAACGGCAATCCGCCGCCGATCACCATGGACTACAACGCCGACGCGCAAAGTCACTGGACGAAGTGGCGCCTGGAAGTGACCGGCCTGATCGAACAGCCGGCGCGTTTTTCGCTCGAAGAATTGAAATCCATGCCTTCACGCACGCAGATCACGCGCCACGATTGCGTCGAAGGCTGGAGCGTCATCGGCAAATGGAAAGGCGTGCGTCTGGAAGAAATCATGCAGCGTGTCAAACCCAAAGCCGACGCCAAATACGTCATTTTTCGCTGCATGGACACCGACAGCGACGGCAACGCCTATTACGAGAGCATCGACCTCGTCGATGCTGTTCATCCGCAGACGATCCTCGCTTACGAACTGAACGACCGCGCGCTGCCCGTCGACAACGGCGCGCCGCTGCGCCTGCGGGTCGAGACCCAGCTCGGCTACAAGCACGCCAAATACATCCGCGCTCTCGATTTCGTCGCCGACTTGAAAAGCATCGGCCAGGGCAAGGGCGGCTACTGGGAAGATCAGGGCTACGAGTGGTACGCCGGGATCTGACCTGACTCCAGAAAATTCCTACAGGAAGTAAATTCTTCGCGCCAGCACCAGCGAAGCGGCGATGCCGATCGCGCCGCCCAAAACCAGAGCACCGGTCACGTCGAGGACCGCCGCGGTCGCGCCCCGTTGCGCCTGTCCGAGTAATGGACCGCCCATGACGAATAGCAGAATCAAACTCTGCACGCGTCCGCGCAGAGAGTCGGGCGTCTTGAGCAGGGTGACGGTCATGCGAAAAGTCTCGCCGACGGAATCGAAAGCACCGAGCAAAAACGCCGCCGCCAGAGAAAGCGCAAGGGAGCGCGACAGCGCGAAAAGCATCAGACAGACGCAATAAAGCACGGTCGTCAAGAGCACCAGGCCGCCTTTGTGTTTCGGATTGCCCATGAAAATAACTACGCCCGAGCCGACCAGCGCGCCCACCGCGGGCGCGCCTAACAACACTCCCAAACCCTGCGCGCCGACGGCGAGTAAATCCTTGGCGAAAATCGGCTCATCGATTTGAAGGCGCCGACCAGATTGACGATGGTGTCGAGGGTTAGGAGCGCCATGATGTCACGGTCGTTCCAGACAAACTTTACTCCCTCGCGAAGGCTTTGCAGCGACGACTCACGCCGCTGCTTTGCCCGCTCTTCGCGAATTTTCATGACGCCAGACAAACGATCACGCCGATGAAGCTCACGGCGTTGATCCAGTAGGCCGAGCTCACGCCGTAGGCGGCGATGATCGCGCCGCCAAGAAACGGTCCGGCCAGACTCGCGGATTGGCGCAAGGTCACGCTCATGCCGAAGGCAGTCGCGAGGTGCTCGCGTTCGACCAAACCGGGCACCAGCGCGCTCCGCGCCGGCTGATCGAAGGTATTGGCGACACCGGCGCAAAACGCGATCAAATAAATTGCCAGACTCGCACCAGCCCGGTACAGGTCAAGAAACCGAGGATCAACGTCAGCTTCATACCGACGCTCTGAGTGCCGACTAAAACCTTACGCCGGCTCGCGCGGTCGGCCAGCAAACCGCCGCCCAATGAAAATATGAGAATCGGCAAACCGCGAAACAATCCGGTGAGACCCAGTTGGAGCGGTGAATGGGTGATTTCATAGATCTGCCAAGCAATCGTTACGTTGGCGCTCTGATCGCCGATCGCGGAAACCAGTAAACTGCTCCAGTACAAGCCAATTTTTTTGCCCCAGTATGTGCCAGGGCCGAACGCGACGCAGCATAAACTTTTATCACTAGCATAATCGATTTTTTTCGGCTAATGACGAGCCATGCGCATCTGCTCTTTGCTGCCCGGTGCGACGGAAATCGTCTATCTGCTCGGTCTCGGCGATCAAATCGTTGGCGTGACCCACGAATGCGACTACCCGCACGAGGCGCGGCAAAAGCCCGTGGTCGTGCAAAGCGCCATCGATCCGCAGCGCATGTCGAGCGCCGAGATCGATCAAAAAGTAGGCGAGTTGCTTCAGGCCGGCACAGGACTTTACCGTATCGACGAAGTGGCCTTCCTCGACGCCGCGCCCGACATTATTCTGACCCAAGGTCTGTGCGATGTCTGCGCGCTCGATTACAACGACGTGGTGAAAGCAGCCGCACGTTTATCCCGCGCGCCGGCGATTGTGTCGCTCAACCCGCACTCGCTGAACGACGTGCTCGACGACATCGTGCGGGTCGGCGCGGCGACCGGACGCGAAACTGGCGCCGATAGAGTGGCCCACGAGCTTCGCGCGCGCATCGAGCAAATCGGCTACCGCGAACCCGGGTATCGGCCGCGCGTGGTTTGTCTCGAATGGTTCGAACCGCTTTACGTGGCCGGTCACTGGGTGCCGGAAATGGTCGCGCTTGCGGGCGGGCGCGATGTGCTCGGCCGCGCCGGCGAACCATCCTTCAAAGTGGAGTGGCAAAACGTCGTCGACGCTCGGCCGGACGTGCTGCTGCTGATGCCGTGCGGGTTCGACACGCGCCGCGCGGTGAAAGAATCGGAGCCGCTAAGGGCACTGCCGGGCTGGGATGAATTGCCGGCGGTGAAGCGCGAAAATGTCTACGCCTTCAACGGCAGCGCCTACTTCAGCCGGCCCGGGCCGCGCCTGGTGAACGGACTCGAGATCCTCTCGCGCATTCTGCACCGGCCGGCCGAAGACTCCGCGCTGCCTTCGATCGACGCGACGCGCATTCACTGACGCCGCGTCACACCGCGGCAAATTTGCCCCGCGATTACGTCAATGATAGCTTCACGGAAAAATCGCCATCGAAGGAGCACTTCGTCATGAGCAAAACCATCCTCGTCACCGGCGGCGCCGGCGGCATCTGTTCGGATATTTGCCGCGGCTTGGCCGCCGACGGCTTGAATGTAGTGGTCGCCGATTACGCTGTGGACGCGGCCGAAAAAGTCGCGGCGGAAATTCGCGCCGAGAAAGGCGAGGCCCGCGCTGTCAAGGTCGACGTCGGCGATCCGAAGAGCGTCGCCGCGATGATGCAGCAGGCGATTTCAAAATACGGCCAGATCGATTACGCCTTTTGCGGCGCCGGCATCATGGATCGCATTCCCGTGGTCGATATGCCGGAAGAAGTCTGGGATCGGCTGATGCGGATCAATCTCAAGGGCGTCTTTCTCTGCGCCCAGGCGGCGGCAAAGCACATGGTGCCGCGCCAGGAAGGCCGGATTCTCAGCATCGCTTCGGGCCGCGGCGTCGCGGGCGCGCCGCGCTCGGCGCACTACGCAGCCTCGAAGGCCGGCGTGATCGCGTTCACCAAATCGCTGGCTGTGGAACTCGCGCCCGATAACGTCTTGGTCAACTGCGTATGCCCCGGCGCCACCGACACGCCCATGTCGCGTATCGGCTACACCGACGAGCAATTTCGCAAGCGCGAAGAGATTCCACCGCTGCTGGACGGGCTCACCCATAAGTTCGAAATTGTCGGGCTTGTGCGCTACTTGCTTTCCGACGCGACCAAGTTCGTAACCGGCCAGACGTTTTTTCTGCGCACGCCGAAATAGAAACGGCCGAGGCGAGCGTGCGGAGCGTAAAGACGTGCGCTGCGCGCGATTAATTGATCAAGCCGGTGGTGCTGTCGAAGGTGAAGCTCGGCTGAGTGCCGTTGGGCATGGCGGCATTCAAGGTGAAGGATGAAGGCGAAGTCACACTGATCGTCAGGGTCACGCCGCCAGTTTTGCGGTAGCCGACGATTTGGATCGCGTTGAGCGTCGTTGGATAATCCAAAAATTCGCCATAGTAACTCTCCATCGCTAACGCCGCGTTTTTCAGGTCCGAGCGCATGGCGGAATCCATCGCGCGGCTGCGAAAGAGGGAGAACTGCTGGATCGCAATCGCGGCGAGAATCCCCAATACGGCAACTACCACGATCAACTCGAGGAGCGTGAACCCTGCTTCGGGTGAAGAAACATTAGAGGGCTGCATCAGGTTTTGTTACCAAAGCGAATATTAGCGTCATATTATAATGGCAAATGCGCTGATTTGCGAGTAAAAAATCCCACCCGCATCTCGAGCACACAATTGGCTCAAACAGCAGAGCCGGCGCGATGTTCAACACCGCGCCGGCTCCGTGACTTGTTTGCAGCGAGCTTGAAGTGGATCAGGCCGCGAACATGGGCATGCGCGCTTCCGCGCCGCGCGTGGCGCACTCATTCAGAAAGACATTGTGAATTTCCGGATTCTGATCTTCGTATTCGATCTGCGCGCCGCCTTTTTTCACGTCCTCGCCGGTGTCCTTGAGGTCCTCGACGTTGAACTTGAAACCCCACGGCTTGAGTGCAAGATAGCGCGCCGGCTCGGGGCCGGGATTGAAATGTTGATGCCACCACTGCATCGGCGGCACGAACATGCTCATGCGCCCCCACTCCACCCGCTTTTTGGTGCCGTACTCGCCCTCGGGCCAGAGGAAGGAATAACCGGCCCCGGTTAACATCACGATGTGTGCTCCGGCGCCGTGGCGGTGCGCCTTCTTGTATTTGCCGACCGGAAATTCCGACAAATGCGCGCTCATGGTGTTGTCGACAAACTCGAAGAGCGTCGTGCGGTTGTCGCCACCGCGCTCTTTATAATCCTTCGGCTGAAATCCCCACAGATCAGCGATGAAGTTCGATTCCCACACGCGCCCTCGCTTCACTTCGGGTAGGTATCGCCCGCCCTTACCCCATTCATCGGCGCCGCCGCTGTAGCGGTCGGCAAAAATGAAATTGTTGTTGAAGATGTAATCGAGATTACGGTAGCGGTTGATGATCACCGGCACATCGGTGAGAGAAATCATCCGCACCGGCGCGCTTCCTTGCGCGTTGAAATGCTGGTGCCAAGTGTTGAGCGGCGTCGAGAAAAGGCTGCCTCTCTGCCATTCAAGCGTGTGCTTTTTGCCGCCTTCGTTCCAGATCGTCGTCGCGCCCTGCCCTTCGAGGATGAAGATCGCCTTTTCGTACATGTGGCGCACCGGCTTGAGTTGGCTGCCCGGCGCAATTTCTTCGATCAGCGTGTCGCAGGTGCCTCCGGCGCCATCCATGTTGGCGAAGGCGGCCTTTCCGCCCGTGCGCGTCCAATCACCAAGCTCCAATTTCAGCAAATCCGGAATGATGAAATCTTTGTAGACCGGGATACCTTCCCATTCCTGATAGATTTCGTAGGGGCTCTTTTGCGAGTAGGCCGACGTTTCGTTGAGATTCAGATTCTTGGTCATCATCTTTGGATTCCTCCTGATTTCGGACTGATGCGCTCTATGCGAGCCGCGTTTAGTTGATCTGCGCCATATAATAGCCAACTGCGCCGCGATAGGCGCGGTCGATCGCCATGGACTCCTGCGCCCCTTTAAGAACCAGATCGCAGTCTTCCTCGGTTTTGACGTAACGCTCGAACATCTCCGAGATATTTTCCGAGTGATCGGTATCGGCGACCACGTGCACGTCGAGCGAAATCATTCTTTTCAAATTGATACCCAGCTCGTTTTCGAACTTCTTGCCGACCCGATAGGACATGCCGCCGCCCTTGACGATCTTGCCATTGTTGCGCCGTTCGAGCATGTGCGACGCGGTATACGCGGAAAGCCAATGGTTGTGCATGGCGATGTGGTGCCACGCATGAAAACAGGCCTGCACCATCGCCGGGACCTGAGCGCGCTCGAAGTCTTCGGGTTTGAGCCCGATCACCTCGCCCTGCTTGACCGTCAGCGCGTAGTGATCCATACCGGCGCGCGGATCGTTGATGAGCTCATCGCTCTCGTGCTCCCAGATAACCCGCTTGACATCCAGCGGCGAGCCGCCCTGTACGTAGCCCCAGCAATCGCGCCGGTTGCTCGTGTAGAGAGCGTTTTGAATGACGTAAAAGCGTCCGCGTTCCAGAGTCAGCGGCACGGCGAGAAAATTCTTGAACTCGACGCTTTCGAACTGATCGTTGACCATCTTGTCGAGTGTTTTGAGCAATTCTTCCAGCAGATTCATGAATCCTCCGGGCCGGCGACCGGCGGCGGTCGCCCAAGATTACCTCGCTTACGCCAAGGCCTCGAGCATGTCGGCAAGATGGCCGCGGTAGACCCGATCGATCATCAGGCTCTCCCGCGCGCCGCGCAGGATCGCGCGCCGCTCGGCTTCGTTGCTCGCGTACTTTCGCGCCACCTGCATCAACAAATTCGCGTGCTCCACGTCCATCACCACGTGCTCGGCGTTGTTGATCTGCTTTTTCATCGGCACGCCGAGATCGCGCTCCAGCATGGCGGCGATCCGCAACGACAGCGATCCGCCGCGGATGAGCTCACCGGAGTTACGCATTTCGAGGATCGCCGATCCCGCGATCGCTTCCAGCCACGGCCGCTGCGCCAGGCGAATCCAGGCGCTGAAGCACACTTCGCCGCCTTCCAGTCGCGCCGTTCGCTCGAACGCTTCGGCGCTGAGACCGAACACTTCGCCCTCTTTTACCGCCAAAGTGATATGGTCGACTTTTCCCTGTGCCTTCTGACCGATCAGCTCATCTTCCTCGTGCTGCCAGATGAGTTTCTTCACCTCGAAGGGCGCCGAGCCCTGAACATAGCCCCAGCCGTCGCGGCGGTTCTGCACATAGTACGCCATTTGGATTGAATACTGCTGCGCCCGCGCCTGAGTGAATTTCATGGCGAGCAAGCGCTTAAACGGCGACGAGTTGAATTGCTCGTTGCACAACTCGACCAGCTCACTCCACATCGTTTCAAGACCGTTTGCCGCGCTCATGATCATCCTCGTTCAATGTGCTCACGGCGTCTTACGCCATGCGCCGTACTTTGTTCGTTTCTTATCACAGCCCAGTTTCCACTGTCCAACCTGCGGCCAACGCCGCCTCTCGCACTCAGACGATCACATACCGAAAGCGAGACTCTTGATCACAACGGGAAGAAAACCTTCGCTTTCGACCACTTCGCCGAGATCGATAAAATCCAGCTCGGACAAGCTCACTTCGTCGACGCAGGGCATATCCCATTTTTCAGACAATATGCCGCCGACCACTTGGCCGACATTCTGAACGAAGACCAGCGCCGCAGGACGGTCCTCCGCGGGCAGGTTCGCCAGCGCGCGGTCGATGCCCCCAGCCATATCCTGTACTGCGCCGTAACCGTTGAACGCCGGCGTCAAGAACGCCAGGACGAATGGCGTGCCGCGCACCTCCGGATCGCGCTCGCCAAGAGCTTTTTTCACTGCGCTTTCGGTCTTGTCGGCTACCGGTGCTTCCCAATCGACGCTCACGACAAAGACACGGAGGTTGCGCGCCGGCAGTTGCATCGACTTGGGAATGAAAATCGTTTCACCGCTCAACTGCACGGTGTATTGCGAGGCGCCGATGACCGTGGCGCGGATGCCTTCGCCGGCTTCAAGAATGTTGAAGCCGCGGCTTTCCGCCTCGCGGCGAATTGCTCGGCCCAGGTAGGGGCCCAGATCGCCGAAGGTCTGCGCCTCGCGCGCGTAGATGTACTCGGATACGCCGCCGGAAAAGAGAATGCCGTCGATCGCCGGCAGCTCGCCCAAACCAGGAGTCACGTAGAAATCCGTCCACGGCTCGGCATTTTTGGCAGCGGCATCGAACAGCGCCCGAGCCATCCGCGCTGCCAGCCGTGCGCGCAAATCGTCGGGAACCTTGGCGCCGATGTCCAGACTTTCACCGAGATCCGCGAGAAAACGCCGGCCGCCTGTTTCCAAGCGCACGATCGCGTCCGCGCTGTCATGCGCCACCAGCCGCGCGCCGATATTGACGGCAGTCGTGCCGCGAATCTTGCCGTTGTCGATTAAGCTGATCTTCGTCGTGCCGCCGCCCACGTCGATGTTGAGCAAAACCAAACCCTGATCGCGGCTCTGCTGCACGGCGCCCGAACCATGCGCCGCCATGATCGTCTCCAGGGTCGGCCCTGCGGTGGCGCACACGAAACGACCGCTCTCGTTGGAAAACAGCTCGGCGATCTTTTGAGCGTTGTCGCGCCGCGCCGCTTCGCCGGTAATGATCACCGCCCCGGTATCGATATTCTCGCGGCTCAGGCCGGCCCCCTGAAAAGTGTCGTCGACCAATTCCTTCAATGGTCCGGCTTCGATGTTCCAGTCGCCGCTGAACGGCGTCAGCAGAATCGGCGAGCGCGCGATGACGTTTCGTTCGAGCACGATCGGTTTTCGCTGCAGCACTGACGGATAGCCGATCAGGAGCCGTGAAAACATCAGATGCGAAGTCGAAGAGCCAATATCGATGCCGACACTGGTCAGATGCGTGTGCGGCCCGACGGCGCCCTCGTGATCGTGGCCGTGGTCGCCGTGGCCGCCGTGCTGATGGGTGATGATCGCCATGATGAAGTTAATCCTCGTCTATGATTGCGGTTCATCGATTTGGATGAACAAGTCGGCAATGGTCATTTCCTTCGCCAAGAGCCCTTGCTCATCGGCATAACGGATCAGCGCATTCAGCACCTTCTCGTTGCCCCGGATACCGAATTTCCAAGGATCGGCGCCCAGCACGGATTGCTGCTCTTCCCACACTTGGCGGTTCCAGGCGAAGTTGGAATAAGTCGCGTCGGCGTCGTCGCGCAGCGCAAGGTTTTTCGCTTCGAGACAAGCGTCGAACATCTCCTGGGCGGCCTTGGGATATTTTTCCAAGTACGACGAATGAAAAGTAATCGCGTGGCTGGTCGGAAAGATCCCCGTGCGGCGAAAAAACTCTTGCTCGACCACTCTTGAATCGGTGAACAGCCGGCGCCAGCCTGTTTCCTCGGGAAAATCCGGCACGATGATCGCGTCGAATTCGCCCTTGAGCATGCGCGCCGCCAGTGTGTCTTCGCCTAGCGCCACGTCGAGACGCGTGCCGGCCGGCAAAGACAAATCGAGCTTCATCGGGCGCGGCATGATCCAGTGAATATCCTGCGGCTTGACCCCGTAGTCGTCGCTCAGCACTCCGCGCGCCCACAGGCCGGCGGTATTGAGCCAGCCGAGAATGCCGACTTTCGTGCCTTTGAGCTGAGCGGGCTCTTTCAGCGGCGAATTTTCCGGCACGAAGATATACGACTGGCGAAACTTGCGGTTGGGAAACACAGGGATCGCCATGAACGGGGCGCCGCGGCTCTTCAATGCCAGATAATTGGCCAGGGAAAATTCTCCGGTATCGTAGTTGCCCGCGAGAAACTCCTCGTGACCGGCAGCGTCTTCCGGGAACGGCACCGCTTTGAGCTCGAAGTTTTTCATTTTGATTCGGCCGTCACATAATGGCCGGGCGCGCAGATGATAGCCCGCGGCAAGGGATAGAACCGGTTTTTGCCCTTCGCTCATCGCAAACTCCTTAGGATGGAATAGTCGACGACGTCGTTGCTCGACACGTTTTTCTCGCCTTCGCTTCGAGCATACGGCCCGTCGAGCGTTTTCTTGAGCCGTTCTTCGGGCATGATCATGTCGTCGAGCATGACGTCGCGGATCTCGTTGTAAGAATTCTCAGCGATGCGCTCGCTGACTTTGAAGCTCTGGCGGATGTAATCGATACTGCCGGCGCGGTCCTGCTTGATGCGGCGAAAAGATTCGAGCAATGCCTTCAAGCTTTTGCGGATACGCTCGGGACGGCTATGAAGCTTTTCCTGGCTTGTCGCCATGCCGTTGAACGGTGTTTCTACCGCGTCGCCGGTCTTCGCGAGAATCTTGAAGCCCTGAACGACCATATCGCCGCTGAAGGGCGGACTCAGCACCGAAGCGTCGAGCGAACCCTGTTGCAGTCCGATCATGCTGACGATTGTGCTGCCGGTTTGGATGAACGTAACTTTCTTTACATCGACGCCGCCATGCCCGAGCATCCACACCGCCGCGTTGTGACTTTCCGAGCCGATGCGGGAGACACCTACTCTTTTGCCTTCCAGAGCCTTGGCGCTTTTGACCCCTGCACCGCTGACAAGGGAGAACAACGGCGCGCGGTAAAGCACGGCTAACACTTTGAGCGGAACACCTTTGCGCGCCGCCTCGATCGCCGTGCCGACGCCGGACATGAAGTCCAATTCGCCCGAGGCGACGCCTGCCACCTGCAGATTGCTGCGGATTTGAATGATTTCGGCGCGCAAGCCTTCTCGATCGAAGTAACCTTTGTCCTTGGCGAAATAGTAAGGCATCAGCACCACGTTGCGCACGGAGACGGCGATCCGGACAGTGTCCTGCGCCGCCGCTGGTGTGGCAGCCAGGGTCATTGCGAGAATGATCAAGAATCGCGGGATTGCTGCCATGCTATTTCAAACTTCGGAGCAAGGAGAAATCGCACATCTCCGCTGCCGTGAGGCGCTTGGGAATCTCGCCGCGCGCGAAAGAGCCGTCGAGATATTTCTGGATCTGCTCGTCGCGCAAGGCCAGCGAATCCACCATGACGCCGCTGATATCATCGTAAGACTCCGTCGCGTTGGCGCTGCTCACTTTGAAATTCTTTTCGATGTACGAAATCACCGCCGCCTTGTCGCGTCGGATTACGCCGATCACATCGCGCATGGAGCGCAGCATGTTGCGAATTTGCTCGGGCTGGCGCTCCAGCTTCTGACGATTGGCAACCAAACCGAGCCACGGTGCCTCGGCCAGCGAGCGGCTTCGCGCAAGAATTTTGAAGCCTTTTTCAGCCATCATCCCAGTAAACGGCGGGCTCAGCACTGCCGCGTTCACCGTGCCCTGCTGGATCGCCGCGAGACTGATCGTCGTGCTGCCGGTCTGGATAAACGTGACCTTCTTCGGATCTGCGCCACCGTGTTCAAGCATCAAGGAACCGTAGCGGTGACTCTCGGAGCCGATGCGCGAGACCGCAACCTTTTTGCCTTCGAGATCCTTGACGCTCATGCCACCCGGCGGGCTCACCAGCGAAAACAAAGGCGCCCGGTAGAGAATCGCCAACGCTTTAATCGGCAAGCCGTTGGCGATCGCCGTTCCCGCCGGTCCCACCGACGGCGTGTAATCGATCTCACCGGAAACGAGGCCGGCCAGCTGCAAATCGCTGCGCATTTGAATCAGCTCGACGTTCAAGCCGTGGCGATCAAAGATTTTGGTATCCCGGGCGTAATAAAAAGGCAGGAAGACCACGTTCTGCACTGACAGCGCCAAACGAACGCGCTCGTCGGCACGCGCGGGTCGGATGCAAGCCACACCAAGCGTTGCCAAGAATAAAATCGCAAAATTGAATTTCAGGGATCGCAAAAAATTCTCCGTTACAATTTCAGGCGCGCCGCCACCGGCGCATCGATGATTTTTAGCTCGGTAAAAAGATCGCGCATCTCATGATACGCCTCCAAGGTGAGCGGTTTCGATGGCCAGCGTGGGTACATTCTTACGTCGAAGCCGCGGAGACGCATGCCTTCGCAGTAGATCGTCCGGCCGAACGGACCGGCAAGGCGCAGGAAGAGATCGTGAATGCGAATGACGCTCTTTTGCAGCGCCAGCGCTTCCTCCGCATTGCCCGCGTCGATGGCGCGGACGAGCGCGACGCCGATCTCCGGTGTCACCGCGAGCGGCGGGCTGATCGTGCCGGCGACGCCCACCGACATGGCGGAGACCAGATTGCTCGCCAGCGCGTAAGACGCAAACGGCGCCCTGACCAGTTTCATATAAGCCATCGCTTCATCGACACTGCCCATCGCCAGTTTGGCGCCGAAAATATTCGGCACCGCCTCGACCAGACGCGCCATGAACGAAGGGTGAACGTTATAACCCGAATAGCGCGGGTTGTTGTAAATCAGCATCGGCATGCCGAGCGCGCGATCGACCATCTTGAAGTGCTCGATGATCTCGTATTCCGAACGGTCGGCATAATAGTACGGGCCGACGTGGCCGAGCGCATCGGCGCCGATCGCTTTGGCGTGTTTGCCGAGATCGATGGCGGTGAACGGGTCGACCGCGCCGATGTGGACGATGACCGGCACGCGATGGCGCACCTGCTGCACGATGATCTCCGCGACTTTTTTCCGCTCCTCCGGCGCCAGCGCCGGCCCCTGACCATAAGAGCCGAGAATGAAAAAGGCGTGCACGCCGCAGGCGATGAACCAATCGGTCAGCTCGCGCATGAGTCTTTCGTCGACTTTGCCGTCCGCGCAAAATACCGTGGGCGATGGAAGCACGATGCCGCGAATCTCTTTCATCTAAATTCTCCACCACAAAAGGGGCGACCACCGGTCGCCCCTACATTTGCGATCTCTGTGTCTCCACGGTTAATTCGTCCGCTCCGCCTCTTCTAGTGCCGAGCGCAGCATCGCGCCGTGCAAGTCGACCGAAGTCATGGCGCAGTACTCGAGCCCGTAGGTCGGTCGCTCGTCCGCCATGCCCTTTTCTAAAAGCCGCTGCAGCGCCATACGGTTGAAGCTGGCGTGCCCCATCACGCCCTCTTCATGTTCGGCGAGATCCGCTTCGACGTGGGTTGCAAAGTAAGTCGCCTTTTCGCGGTCGAAACCGTAATGCGTCGTCAGCGCCTTGTAGCACGCCGCCGACCAATAGCCGATCTGCTCCTCGGTCGTCACGGCCGCGTACCACTCCGCCGCCGTGCCCTCATAGACGATGCCGCGCATGAAATCGATCTTGCCGCGAAACTCCGACAGCATCGGGGTGGTGAACACTTCTTCTTCCGTCAAACCGAAAGCCTGAGCGGTTTGCAGCATAACCAAAAAATGGCCGGGCGGCTTGGGATGAATGAACTCATCGGCGATCTTCTCGCCGATCGGCCCCATCAGATCGCGGTTAACTTTTAGGAACGTGATGTTCTTATGATAGGTGCAGGCGGTCAGCGTGTTGATCTCGATCGTGTAGGCGCCCCAGTTGCGAAAAAAAGCCTGCAGGGTTTTCAGCGGCAGCGTTCCCGCCATGAGTTGCTGCATAAACGGCTTCTGGTTGACCCTTGCTTCCCAGCGCTCGCGCACCAAGCCGTAGAGGCTGTCGACGATCGCCTTGGCGTCCGCGGACGAATACTTTTTTCCCAACTCAACTTTGAGCGCCATAAGTCTCCCTTCGATTTGCGCTGACCTTACTTGATCTTGAGCTCTTTCTGAACTTCACGGAGCAGAGAGAAATCGCGCACCTCGTCCGCGCTTTTCTTTTTCTCCGTGAGGATGTCCCATTCCTGGTCCGTAATCTCGCCGTTGCGGCTGAGCGAAACGGTCAAAAGCTCGTAGGATCTTTCCGCGACCTCGGGGCTTTGATCCAAATAGCGGATCATTTGCGGCAGCACATTTTTCTTGTTTTCGAATATGTAGCGATGCGCTTTCATGAGCGCGCGCACCCCGCGCTTTACCAGCTGTGGATTCTGCTGCAAGGTCCGACTGGCCACGGCCAGCCCCGACGTCGGCAGGGCAATCTGCACATCCTGCGGCCCCGCCAGCAGACGAAAGCCTTCCGCTTTGAGATTCAAATCAAAAGGCGAGGTGATCGAAATCGCGTCTACCAAACCGGCGCGCAGCGCTTGGGCTCGAACCGGCGATTCTCCCAGCGAGATCGGCTTCATCATATTCGGCGCGAATCCCTTGCCGCGGATCATTTCTTCCGCCGCGCGCTGATCCGAGCCGAACAGAGTAGACACTCCCAGTTTTTTACCGTTCAGATCGCGAATCTCTTTGTTCTCCGGGCGCGCCACCAGAAAGTGCTCGGACTTCTTCACCGCCACCGCGACAAATTTGATCGGAAACCCGCCGAGAATGCCGCGCAACGTGGTGCCGAACGTCGTCGTGAAATCGAGATCGCCGTTGAGTACGGCGGTGGCGCCGAGCCGTGGGTTGACCTGAATCAGCTCGACATCCATCGCCTCTTCGGCGAAGAAACCTTTGTTCTGGGCGATGATGAAGGGTGTGTTTGAATTGCTCCGGCTCGAATAGGAAATCCGCACCTTGGTCGGCTGCGCCGCCATCCCATTTCCCACTATCAGCACCAACGCAACAACGAGTGCAACTGAAACCGCGCACCCGCGCCTCATCGCACGACTCCACCACTCCATTACGCCATCACTCCATTCTTATTCTGCGAACCGCTCCGGTGAGAAGGGCGCCGACTTTTTGCCAGTGCCACCGCTGATCAGCTCTGCCGCCAGCTCCCCCACTGCCGAGCTGGTGGTCATGCCGTGACCGCCGAGACCAGCGGCCCAGAAAAAATTCTTTACCGCGCCATCCCAGCCGATCACGAAGCGCCCGTCGGAAGTAAGAGTTCGAAAGCCCGCCCAACCACGGCTGATGCTGACCGCGGACAGACCCGGCATAAAAGCGGCGATTTTCTCGGCCAGCAATTCCTGCACGCTGCCGTCCACCGGCGGATCGCCGGGCGGCAATTCGGTTTGATCGCAAGCGCAAAGCAACAGACCTTCCCCTTCGGGGCGAAAATAAATATCGTGGGTCACGTCCCAAACAAACGGCCAGCGCGGATCGACCCAAGCCATCGGCGGCGAGATAAAGAGATGGCGTCGGCAAGGCCGCAGCGGCAGCTCCCGCGCGCCAGCCATGCGCGCCAGCACGTTGGCCCAAGCGCCACCGGCATTGACGAGCGTGCGCGTATGGATGGATTCCCCATTGGTTGTAATCTCAAACCCGTCAGCGCTCGATCGAATCGCTCGCACCTGACAATCGTAGCGCAGGCGCGCGCCTTTACTGACAGCTGCTTTCAAATATCCCGAAAGCAGTGCATGGATGTCGACGATGCCGTCGCTGGCGCACCACGCGGCGCCTTCGAACTCCGCCTGTTCGAGAATCGGCACGCGCCGCTTGGCTTCTTGCGGCGTCCAGAGTTCGACGTCGATGCCGACCTGACGGCCGCCCGCGGCATCCTGCTGAAGTTTTTTCCAGCCGGCACCGCTGCCGAGCAGCAGGGAACCGTTCTGTTTGAGCTGCACCGGCTCGGGCCAATCGTCCGGCAGATTGCGCAGAAACGCGGCGCCGTCGCGCGTGAGCTTCGCCAGATCCGGGTCCGGCACGCACTGGCGCATCATCGCCGCGTTGCGTCCCGACGAGTGAAATCCAGGAATGCTTTCCTGTTCGATCAACAAAATGCCGCCGACGCCGCGCCGGCTCAGATGGTACGCGGTGGCGGCGCCTGCGAAGCCCGCGCCGACGATTACAATTTCATAATTTTCCATCATGCAACACCAAACTAACCCTTTACTTACTATCTGAACTCGCAGTGAATTCCAAAGGGTTGAGCGACGGAGAAAAACAGCCCAGCGCCCACACGCGACGGCGGAATTAGGGTTTGAAAGCCCACCAAACTGCGCTATAGTCAAAAACAAATGAGAATCCATCGTTACACTTCGTGGGACGGCACGCAGCAAGTTCTCTTCCCCACGACGGACGATCTCCTCAAGCATCTTTCCGATCATCTGCTCGAAGAAGAAGGCGTGCGGCGCGCGCTACGCGACCTCATGCGCCGCGGCTTTACATCCGAGGACGGCCAGCGCTCGGTCAAAGGCATACGCGATTTTCTCCGCGAGGCGGATGAAAAGCGCCGCGAGATGCTGAACAAATATTCGCCCGACTCGTTCAAGCTTACACCGGAGGAGCAAAAAGCGCTGAGCGACAAGCTCAACAGCCTGGCGGAAAAACTCGAGGCCTACCAAGAGCAGATGCGCAACTTCATGGAGCGCATGTCCGGTAAATTTGCCGATCGCATGGACGAGCTCAACGAGAAGATGCGCGACGCCTACCAGCGTTATCAGGAGCTGCAGAACCGGCTAAAGAATCAAATCTCCGAGCGCGGCATGCAGGGCAAGTCCAACATGGGCGGCCAGGATCCGCAGGCCTTGATGGACATGCTCGACCGCATGCGCAAGCTTCTGGAAGACGAAAATTTTTTGAAGAATCTCCCCAGCATGATGGACAACGCGGTCAACAATCTCGAGAGCATGCTGGAAAATCTCGACTCGATGACCCAGGACCAGTTGCAGCAGCTGAGCGACATGATGAACCAGATGCAGCAACTGGAGCAGTTGATGAACCAGTTCGGCTTTCAGGGCTCGCAGCGCATGGGCATGGGCGAAGCCGGACAAATTCTCAGCCAGCTGCGCGGCCTCGAGCGTTTTCTACGCTGGGGACAGCGCGGCATGGGCGATCCCTCCGAGCTCAATCTTGAAGAGCTGCGCGAAATCCTGGGCGAAGAGGCCTACGAGCATCTCAAATATCTCCGCGGCGTGGAGCAGACTCTCGAAGACGAAGGTTACATCGTGCGCACGGATCACGGCCTGCGGCTGACGCCGAAGGGCATGCGCAAGATCGGCGATAAGGCGCTTCGGGAAATTTTTCAGATGCTCAACAAAGGCCGCTGGGGCAATCATGCGACCTCAACCCGTGGCTCCAACGGCGAGCGCATGGAGGAGACCAAACAGTACGAGTATGGCGATCCGCTCAACGTCAATATCGGCGAGACTTTGTTGAACGCGCTGGAGAAACGCAAACGAGGCGAACCGCTACGGCTTGCGCCGGAGGATTTTTCCGTGCATCGGGTCGAGTATTCGACGGTCAGCGAAACCGCGTTGCTGATCGACGTAAGTTACTCCATGTTGATGAACGATGCGCTTCACGCGGGCAAAAAAGTCGCGTTGGCGCTGCATCGCCTGATCCAGACCAAGTATCCCCAGGACACGCTTCATCTGGTGGCGTTTCGCTCCAACGCCAAGCTGATTCACGCCGAGGACCTGCCGTCGATCGTCTCACTGACCTATTTCATGGAGCACGGAACGGACATCAAGGAAGCGCTGCGCTACGCGCGCCAGTTGCTCGGCACAAATCGCAGCGCCAATCGCCAGATTATTCTCATCACCGACGGCGAACCGACGGCCGCGACCCTGGATCGCGGCGGCCGGTTGCACAGTGGCTGGGGCTCGCAGCTACTGCACAGCCGCATCGTTCACGAGACTTTGAAAGAAGTGAAGCGCTGCACGCAGAGCGGCATCAAGATCAACACGTTTATGCTCGGCGCGGATTTTTACCGGCAGGGATTTATCGACCAGCTCTCGCGGCTCAACACTGGCCGCGTTTTCTACACCACCCCCGACCAGATGGGCAATTACATCGTGGTCGACTACCTGAACAATAAACGCAAGCGTATCGGACGCTGACCCGCCCTTCCCTCCGCACCATTTTGGATTTTCGATTTTGGATTTTAGATTAGGGGAGAGTTCGGAGCAGTGACAGCGCTGTCTCCGATGCCAGCAATCGGAAATCCAAAATCGAAAATCTAAAATCGTCTAGTTGATTGTCTCTGCCCCGCTCACCAGCGCCAATACGCCGGTGTACGCGAACAGGTGATTGGCGCGTCCAAGCGGCGCCAGCTCGTACCCACCGAACATGCCGATTAGCGGTATGTCGCCGAGCACCTGGCGGATGTAAGCGGAGTCGATGCCTGGAATGCCGTAGAGAGAATTACCCCGCGCGCAGCAATTGAAATACAAACCGAACGCAGGTTTCCTGCCACTGAGCGCCTCTGCCTGGCGCTGGAGCATCTGGTTCAGATCTTCGCGGGCGCGCTCGCCGTCGCGCATAGTGAAAATCATCGAATCGCCCGCGGCGACCTGGTCGGAGACTCCGAGAATGCCCTTTTGCGGATCGAGACCGATGATGTTGCGCACCAGATATTTTCCCGCCGCCACACTGTTCTCCTCCCGGTCGGCGGGAAGGCCGACGAACAAAACCATCAACGCGCGGCGTACGTCTTCCGCCAGTGGACCTTTGAGCAGTCGCGCGAAAACTTCGAGGGCGGGACGATGATCGATCTCGTAGATGAGATTTTCCTCGGCCTTGGTGATCGTCATCGGTTCCGCTACAGGCTGGCAACCCTGGGTGATATCGACACTGACGTGGAATTCACCGGAAAGATAAGCGCCTGCGATAGCATTGTTGGTGAGCTTATCGGCGCAAAGTTGATAGGTTGCGCCGGACGTGCCGCTCTCCGTCGCACCGGCGCCGACCGTCGGGTGAAAGCCGGCCTTCTCTGCCATCGCGCCGAGCAGCGGTTGCGGATTGCCGTTGTAGGAATCGGGCAGCAGGATCATCAAGGAATTTTCATCGTCAGTCTTGGCAAGGAATTCGCCGAAGGTCGCGCCGAGATTGGCTTCGTTGCCTTTAAGCGGCTCGAAAATAAACGGACGTCCGCTGATCTCCGCCGCCGCCACTACGAGCACCGCAACGCCACTCGCCCCTTCGATTTCACCCTCGCCGGTGAGAATGCCCGCGCCGCTGGAGCCGAAAACACAGTCGGTGCCCACCGACCGAATCAGCGATCTACACAGCTCTTCCCCTTTGGCCGCGTGATCCGAGGTGAAAAACACCAAAGCCAGATCGGCGCGGGAAATGCCCGCGCGGCTCATTGCCAGACGCGCGGCTTCTTCGACCGCGGCGCCCGTTTGCGACTGCTGCGACTGTCCGACTCCGGCGCGAATCATCGAGGCCACTATAGAAACGACGGCCGCCAGGGGTCAAGCGGAAATCCTGCGCCGATTTGAAAATATCACCGCTTGGGACTAGTATCGAAACTAAATCTTATCGTTTCGCTCAATTACCCGCTATGAAAATTGTTCAAATTCCGCTGCTCCGAGATAACTACGGCTATCTGATCGTCTGCGAAAAAACCAAGAAGGCTGCCGTCGTCGATCCTTCGGAGGCCGATCCGGTGCTGGCCCGCCTCGAGCGGGAGCCGGTCGAGTTCGAAGCGATTCTCAACACCCACCATCACCGCGATCATACCGGCGGCAACGAAGGGATTCTCGCCAAACGCCAGGTTGAAGTTTACGGCCACAAGAGCGACCATGGGCGCATTCCCGGTTTGAGCCGCGGTGTCGACGAAGGCGACGAGGTTCAGGTCGGCGAAATGCGCGGCAAGGTATTTTTCATCCCAGGCCACACCACCGGTCACATCGCTTATCTTTTCGAAAACAATTTATTTTGCGGCGACACGCTGTTCACGGCGGGCTGCGGCCGGCTCTTCGAAGGCACCCCGGAGCAGATGCAGGTGTCGCTCAAAAAGCTGATGGCGCTGCCCGATAACACCAAAGTCTACTGCGGCCACGAATACACCGAGAGCAATTTGCGCTTCGCCATGTCGGTGGAGCCGAAAAATCCCAAATTGGCATCGCGCTTCGAACGCGTGCAGGGACTGCGCGCGCGCGGCACTCCGACCGTTCCGTCGACCCTCGAAGAGGAAAAACAGACCAATCCGTTCTTGCGTTGGGATAGCAAGGAAATCCAGGCGCACGTCAAGGCGGCGAATCCGACGACCCGCCTCGATCCGGTTTCAGTCTTTGCCGCCGTGCGAAAAATGAAGGACTCGTTCTAAGCGCGAGTGCGGCCATCGGAATGTCTCCGCCGGGCATCGGCCGAAAAGCGCACCGACGCCGATCATCGCGCCATCCGTCGCCGCTCTCCGGGGTCCACGGATGAACCTCAAGGAACGCACCTACCTCTGGTATATCGCCGTGCTGCGCATCTATGTGGGCTTCTACATCCTGCAGCAGGGCGTGCGTAAATTTCTGCGCGATTTTCCCAAGGGCGACTGGATCGGGCGGCAGATCGGCGATCTTGCGATCATCGATATTTATCCCTGGTATCGAAGATTTCTGTTCGACTACGTGGAGCCGCACCGGGAGTTTGTCGGATATCTGGTGATGATCGGCGAGATTGCGGTGGGCGCCTGTCTGCTGCTCGGATTTTGTACCCGCTTCGCCACCGCAGTCGGCCTGTTCATGCTGCTCAATTATTTTTTTGGTCCTGGCATGGCGCGGGGCGGCGCAACTCTCGCCCAGCAGCAGACCTTCATCGCGCTCATGGTGATTTTTATATTAGCCAATCCAGGTCGCACCTTGGGCCTTGACGGGCTATTTGGAGGTCGTGGAAAGGGGGCGCGATGAAAGTTCCAGGATCGGCAACAGCGGCAGGCACCGAGCGCTACCGGCGCCGCTTCGAGGGTCGGATTCCGTTGGAACATTTTCGCCACGAGCAAGGTCTGTGGATGTCTTCCATTGGCATTGGCACCTATCTCGGCAACCATGACGAGGCCACCGATCGACAATACTGCGCCGCCATCGTGCGCGCGCTGGAATCCGGCTGCAATGTCATCGACAGCGCGATCAACTATCGTTGCCAGCGCAGCGAAAGATCCATCGGCGCAGCGCTGAAAGAACTCGCAACCAAAGGTTACGGCAGGGATGAAGTGGTGATTGCCACCAAGGGCGGTTTTCTGCCCTTCGATGAAAAACCACCGAGCGATCCGCGTGCTTATTTCACTAAGACTTTCATCGACACCGGCCTGGCTGCCGCTGCGGACATTGCCGGCGGTTATCATTGCATGACGCCGCGCTACCTGGCGCACCAGCTCGATGCGAGCCTGCGCAATCTCGATGTGGAATGCATCGATGTTTATTACGTTCACAATCCGGAGAGCCAGTTGGGCAAGGTTCCACGCGAGGAATTCAATGAGCGATTGTTGAAAGCCTTCGAAGCCCTGGAACAGGAGGCCACCGACGGCAAGATCCGCATGTACGGCACGGCCACCTGGAACGCGTACCGCAACGCCGTCGACGCCAAGGATTATCTTTCTCTGGCCGAAGTCGTCGCGCTGGCAGAGAAAGCCGGCGGCAAAGGACATCACTTCAAGGTCATTCAGCTGCCGCTTAATCTCGGAATGAGCGAAGCGCTGTCAAGCGCCAACCAATCGGTCGGCGGAAAAACTAAAACCCTGCTCGAAGCCGCGCAGGAACTCGGCGTGACGGTCATGTGCAGCGCTGCGGTGCTACAAGGGCAGCTAACTCACAATTTACCCGAGATGATCCGAGACACGTTCGACGAGCTGGAAACCGACAGTCAGCGCGCGCTCCAATTCGTGCGCTCGACTCCTGGCGTGGCCACCGCGCTGGTCGGCATGAAGCAGGTCGCGCACGTGGACGAAAACCTCAAAACCGCCCGGGTGGCGCCCGCGGCGTGGGAACAGTACTCCAAATTGTTTCAGGGCGCTTAGTTCGGGTCGAGGATGGAAGATGGAGAATTGAGGATCGCAGTTGCCATCCTCGATCTTCGATCCTCTATCCTCGATCACTAAGCGCTTAATTGCCCGTCAGCGAGTCCAGTCCGCCGAACAGACGGTCGAGCCGCTCGAGCACAGGCTGCGGCAGCGGAGGTTTCAAAATCGCCGCGATATTTTCCTTCAGATGCTCGGGGTTGCCGGTGCCGGTGAGAACCACATCCACTCCCGGTTCGTGGCGGCAAAAGCGATAGGCGGCCTCGGGCAAGGTCGCGGCATCGGACTCGCGCAGCAGAAAACCTAGCGGATCGTTCGCGTCCAAATCATTTTTGGTGATCCGGCGCTTTTGGATCAGCTCACCACACATTTCTTTCAAGCGCTCGGGTTGGCTTAGAGCGCGGCGGACGGCGAACATGTCGAGGACGCCCGTGCCGTTGGCTTTCGTCAGCGGCCACAGATTCTTACGCGCCGATGGATTGAGCAGGCTGAAACCGACCATCACCACGTCCCAGAGCTTTTCCTTGAGGCTTTTCTCCAGCATAGTGTGCGCCGAATCGGTGACGAACCCTTCGGTGACACCGATGAAGCGGATCTTCCCCTGCTCTTTCAGTCGACGCATGACCGGCATCAACCGGTTTTTTGCGAACTCATAATCCTTCGGTTCCACTCCGTGCAGGTGATACACATCGATGTAGTCGGTGCCGATGAGTTTGAGGCTCTCTTCCAGCCCCTTCACCACTTCGCCTGCGGAATCCGGATGATCCTCCGCTGGCAGGGTTTTCTTTGTCGAAATCACCAACCGCTCGCGCGCTGTGCCGGCGATCGCTTTGCCGACGATGGGCTCCGTGCCGTAGGTTTGCGCCGTATCGAGAAAGTTGACGCCGAGATCCATGGCCTGCTTGATCAAGGCGATCGCATGATTCGCCGATTGTGGATCGTTGCGCATGCCGAGCCGGCTGGGTCCGCCGCAGCCAAGCCCGGCCACACTAACTTTCAAGCCGGTGGAACCGAGTGTAGTGTATTCCATCCTGCTCCGGTCTATTTCTCTTTGTCGAATTTTAGCGACGCCGAATTGATGCAATAGCGCAAGTTGGTCGGCCGCGGGCCGTCGTCGAAGACGTGGCCCAGATGGGCGCCGCACTTGCCGCACATGGCCTCCGTGCGCCGCATCATGAAACTGTTGTCCTCTTCTGTTTCTACGTTCTCTTCTGTCACGGGTGCCCAGAAGCTCGGCCAACCCGTACCCGAGTCAAACTTAGTCGACGAATCGAAGAGCTCGTTGCCGCAACAGGCGCAGCGATACATGCCTTTGTCGTGATTGTCCCAGTATTTGCCGGTGAAAGCGCGCTCGGTGCCCTTCTGCCGGCAAACCTGGAACTGCTCGTCGGTGAGCTCCTTTTTCCATTCCTCTTCGGATTTTTTGACCTTGTCCATATAAGCCTCCCGCGCTGGAATTCGCCTGCATTCAGCGCTGCATATTGATGAACTGCAAGGGAATCGCAATGACACCGCCGCGCAGCAGCTGAATCACTTCCTGTAGATCGTCGATTTTTTTTCCCGTCACCCGCACCTGGTTTTCCTGGATCGCGGCTTGAACCTTGAGCTTTCGGTCCTTGATCATCTTCACGATGCTGCGCGCGGTGTCGGAATCGATGCCTTCCTTGATCGCAATATCGCGCTGCATCATGCCGTGCGCCGCCGCCTCGGGTGGCTTGGGATCGAGGCACTTGCGGTCGACCTTGCGCTTGACCAGGTTCTCGATCAGGGTGTCCTGCACCGCGCGCAGCTTCATCTCGTCTTCTGTGGTCACGCGGATCTTCTTGTCCTTCTTGTCGATGGTGATCTCGGTTTTGGAATTGCGAAAATCGTAGCGCGAAAGAATCGCTTTCTTGGTGATATTGACCGCATTGTCGACCTCCTGGAGGTCCACCCTATTGACGATATCGAAAGACGGCATGACGCTGCTTTTCTAGTTCTTTCCGCCGGCGTTACCCGGTTGGCGTTTCTTCCCCACCGGCGGACGGCGCGAAACTTTTTTTCGCCCGGTTCTCGCCGCGCGCCCGGTACCGTCGCTCAAGACAAAATCCAGAATGTCGCTGCGCGTGATGATGCCCACCAGATCCTTGTTCTGCACCACCGGCAAGGCGCCGATGCGGTGGCGCCGCAGCAAACCCACCGCCGTCTTCAACGGTGTATCGGGCCGCACCACGAAAATGTCGTGGGTCATCACTTCTTCGACGGTGATTTTCGCCGCGAACTGATCAATCTCTTTGGCACGATTGATCATCATGCTGGTCGGATACGCGTCGCGAATATCGCGATCGGTAACGATCCCGACCAGGCGATCGTCGTCTACAACCGGCAATTGGTTCACTCGATGTTTGGCCATCAACTGGCGCGCGATCGCGATGCTGTCGAAGGTTTCGACCGCGAGCACACCGTCGGTCATCCACTGGGCGACGCGCACGGGCGCGCCTTGGTTTCTTTTCTGCGCCATCACTTTTGCTCCACGCTATAACCTTTGGCTTTGAGTATCTCAATCACACCGTCCGGCCCGAGGAGATGGGCCGCGCCCACCGTGATCATGACTCCACCCTGATGAACGAATTTTTCGATCTCCGGCACCCAGCGGCGATTTCGCTCGACGATGATCTTCTGATACACCTCGGGATATTCTTTCATGCCCACCAGCAACAGTGCGCTCAGCGCGTCTGCGTCACCCCGCTTCCAGGACTGGACGATATCGTCGAAGTTTTTGTCGAGCAGATCCAACTCGCGCACGGCTTCGCGCAACATGAGATCCTGATCGGCTTTCGACAATTGATCCAACAGCCCGATCTGGAATTCCAAGGTCTCGAGCCCGCGAGTCGACTTACCGGAGGCCTTGGCCCGCTCGGCCAGGTAGCGGTCGACCCCGGCGTTCGCATCCAATCCCAGGGTTTGGAGTTTGATCACCACCAGCGTCAGAGCCACAAACCACGGCTTCATCGGCTGCAGGATGCGCATGTCGAGACCGAGCTCCTTGGCGCGTTGGGCCGCGAGTTGATACGTTTCCGGCGCCACGTTCTGCGCCAGAGTCGAGCCGTCAGCATAGGACGCCTTTTCCATGGTCGCACGCTGGGCCGCGGAAGCCGCCGTGGCGTTGAGATCGATCTCCAGCACCAGCGTGTTGCTCGCATCGAGCGCGTCCAAGATCGCTTTGTTGAGCGGATAGTTTTCCTTGCGCAGGTAGTGGATCGATCCAAGCACAAAGGCGCTGCTTTTCCCGTCGCTGATTCTCCAGAGAAGACTCTTGTCCTGAGCCGCCGCGCCGCGTGCCTCGATCAGCGCGCTCAGCGCCAGCACGAGCATGAAGAAGAGCCGCATAGCGCGGCCGTGAACCGTGCGGTCGGAAAAGTCAGCGTTGCGATCCGTCATGCGGTAAATCCTTGCGGGAACACGAAGCTCGCGGCGACAGAAAAATTGAACTTAGGTCAAACTCCGAGCGAGCGCGCTGTTCACCATTCGAGGCGAATGCAGATCTCTTCGCCTCGTTCTTCGGCGGGTAAAACCGTCAGTGGCGCTGCGCCCTTGGGCAAAGTACATTCGCCCGATGTGAGATCGTAGCAATAACTGTGATTGTTGCAGCGGATCTTGCCGCCGTCGAGGAATTGTCCGGCGGTCTTCAGATCGGCTTCCTCGTGCGGGCACTGTCGGGAAAAAGCAAAATATTTTCCCCCGACGAACGCCAGAAGCACCGGGCGTCCGCCGAGGTCGACTTCCTTCATACCACCCGGGGTCAATTCACCCGCCCGGGCCACGGGGATGTAGCTCACTCCCATGAGGTCAGGCCGCTGCCTTCTGCTGCCGATAGAGCGGCCCGCGTAGCACCTGGCCCGGCAGATCGCCGGTCATGCGGCCATCCTGGTGGATCACCTGTCCGTTGACGACGGTGTAATGCATGCCGTCGGCCCGCTGAACGAGCCGCTTGCTGTTGGCCGGATAATCGTTGGCCCACTCAGGCTCGTGCGCGCCCACAGTGTTGGGATCGAAGATCGCCATGTCAGCCGCGTAACCGGGCCGGAGCAGTCCACGGCCCTCGAGCCCGAAGATCGACGCGATGTGGAAGGTCAGTTTGTGCACTGCCTGCTCCAGGCTCATCACCTGGCGCTCGCGCACCCACAAGCCGAGGAGAATTGTGCCGTAGCCGAAGTCGGCACCGAACTGCACGTGGGCGCCGGCGTCCGAGGTGCCGACCAAAACGTAGGGACTGCGCAAGATTTCGCCCATTGCCTGCGAATCGCCGCCGTTGTTAGCGTTCCAGAAAATCGTGCCGAGATCTTCTTCGAGAGAGAGATCGAGAAATGCATCGAGCGGGTCCTGATTGCGCAGCTTCCCCAGCTCTTCGATGCTCTTGCCGTTGTATTTTTGATTTTCTGCCTTGGCGGCTTTTTCCACTTTGAGAATGTCCCAGCGCCGGTGAAAGTTGGTTGGCCGCGGATCCGCCAGATCGGCGCGCAACTTCGCTCGGGTGGCCGGGTCGGCAAGCGCTTGTCTGCGCACTTCGACCGGCAGGAACATCAAATTCTTCCACACCGGGAATTCGTCGAAGACCTGGCAATCTTTCAACGTGAAATGGCGGGCCAGGGGAACGGTGTGCGACAAACCGTAGGCTTGATAACCCGCTTTGAAGATTGGCTCCACCGCGGCCAATTGCTCACGCCACAGATTGGGCTCGACCCAGCGGTGCTGCAGGCTCTGCCAAAGCACCGGCCGCTGCGTGCGCTTAGCGAGCTCGTGATAGAACTCAAAATGCTCGATCTTGTTGCGGCCGAGGATCGTCTCGATCACGCCGGCGTTGCGCTCGCCGAGCACATCGCAGAGCGCGAACAGTTCTCCATCGTCGGCCAGGCGGCTCGCCACCGGCTTGCCGTCTTCGCGCATGTGGCGCTCATTGCGGTTGGTCGACATGCCGAGCGCGCCGCCTTCCATGGCATCGAGGACCAAGCCGCGCATTTTTTGCACCTCGGCGCCGGTCGCCTTGCGCTCCACCGCATCCTCACCCATGACGTTGTGGCGCACTGCGATGTGGCCCACCAATCCGCTGATATTGATGCCGACCTTGCCTTCGAAATTGTCGAGATACTCGCCGTAGCTGTGCCAATTCCAAGTGACGCCCTGCTCGAGGGCGTGGCGCGGGATCGCTTCCACTCGCACGAAGCTTTTCACGATTGCGTCTTCGTCGCCTTTTTTGACCGGTGCCAGCGTGAGACCGCAATTGCCCATAACGACTGTTGTCACCCCGTGCTGCGGCTCGCAGGTGCCGTAGGGATCCCAGAGCATCTGCGCGTCGAGATGCGTGTGGTGGTCGATGAATCCCGGAGCTACCGCCAAACCAGCCGCGTCGATGGTGCGCGCTGCGCTTTCTGTCAAACGCCCCACTTCGGCGATTTTGCCGTCTTTCACTCCCACATCGGCGACATACGATGGTAATCCGGAGCCGTCGACGATCCGTCCGCCGCGAACGATCAGATCATAAGCCATGACTCTCCTCCGTGAAGCGTTGTTGGCCGCTGCGGGCCGATTATTATTGTGACGTCAAGCAATTATTGCCTGCAACCATACGCAATGACAAGGTAGGCGTCAACGGAGCGGCGCAAAACGGCGCGCTCGGTTGACTCCTTTTTCATGCCAACTTAGTATAACGGTCATCCTTGGGAGGTTTTGATGACCGACGTCACCGACATGAGAGGCTACATCGAGGTACTGGAAGAGATGGGCGAGTTGCGCCGCATCGACGGCGCCGATTTGAAGACCGAAGTGGGCGCGCTCACCGAGTTATCCGCCGACAAGCAAGGCCCGGCGCTGCTGTTCGACAATTTCAAAAATTATGCAGCGGGATTCCGAATTATTTCCAACGTGTTTCGCACCTGCAAGCGCACCGGCCCGGCCATGGGCCTCAAAGAAGAAACCGGCATCGACTATCTTTATGCCTGGCGCAAAAAACTCGCGGCCTACAAGCCCGTGCCGGTCAATCAATTGGAAGGCGGTCCGGTACTGGAAAATCAGATGGCCGGCAGCGACGTCGATCTCTACAAATTTCCCGTGCCGCACTGGCACGATCTGGACGGCGGACCGTACATCGGCACCGGCTGCGGCATCATTACCAAAGACCCGGAGACCGGCGCGGTCAACATCGGCACCTATCGCGTCATGGTGCAGGATAAGAATCATGTGTCGGTGAAGATGAACATGGGCAAGCACGGCCGACTTGCGTTCGAGCGCGCGCGCGAAGCCGGCAAAGCGCTGCCCGCGGCGATTACGCTCTGCCAGGGCCCGGCGATTTTTCTCGCCGCGCAGATGCCCCTGCCGCCGGATGTGAATGAATTTGAATTCGCCGGCTACTTGCAAGGCGCGCCCGTGCCCGTCGTGCGCGGCGCAGCCACCGGGTTGCCGATCCCCGCCAACGCGGAGATCGTCCTCGAAGGCGAAATTCTTCCCATGAAAGACGAAGAGATGCCGAAGGAAGGTCCCTTCGGCGAATGGCCGGGCTATTTCACCGAAGCGAACGTCGGCGAAACGCCAGTCATGGAAGTAAAGCGCGTTTACTATCGCAACAATCCGATCCTGCTCGGCGCGCCGCCGTTGAAGCCACCGTCGAGCTATCTGCCGATTCCGCTCGGCGCGGCGACCCTTTGGGAGCAGCTCGAAAAGGCCGGCATACCGGAAGTCAAAGGCGTGTGGGGATTTGTTTACGGTGGACAGCCGGGACCGTTTACCGTCGTGTCGATCAAGCAGCGCTACGCCGGGCATTCGAAGCAGGCGTTGCTGGTCGCCGCCGGCGCGCGCGCGGGAGCCTACGGTGGCAAATTCGTCGTCGTCGTCGACGACGACATCGACATCACCGATCCCGCCGAAGTGATCTGGGCGATCGCCACGCGCTGCCACGTGCGCGAAGATCTCGACGTGGTTAAAGGCGTCTGGGCTTCAGTGTGCGAGCCCGCGTTGCCGCCCGAAGAGCGCTCACCGCGCGGCTACACCACTGATCGCGTGCTGATCGACGCTTGCCGGCCATTCAAATGGATGGATCAATTTCCGGCAGTCAACGCTTTTACCCGGGAGTACAAACAGCAGATCGCTAACAAGTTCAAGATTTAGCCGTCGCCATTGCCCGCTGCATGATATGGTTTGACCCGCGGCAACGTCCAAACTCTTATATGCTGGCGCTCGCGGCCGGATCGGAGTTCATCTATGGGCGCGATTGAATCACTAAGCTTGGCCATGGGAACCGCGTGGACGTCGGGCATCAATTTGTACGCGACGGTCGCGGTGTTGGGGATTGCCAGCCGGCTGGAGATGATCCTGTTGCCGCACAATCTCGAAGTGCTCTCCCATCCCGGCGTTATCGCCGTGGCCTGCACCATGTACATGATCGAGTTTTTCGCTGACAAAGTTCCCTACCTCGACACCGGCTGGGACGCCTTGCATACGTTCATTCGCGTGCCCGCCGGCGCGATCCTGGCGGCCAAGTCCCTCGGCGACGTGAACCCGGCGCTTGAGTTGATGGCGCTTCTCGGCGGCGGCTCCATTGCGCTGGTCGCCCACGGCACCAAGGCGACGGCGCGCTTGGCGATCAACGCGAGCCCCGAGCCATTTAGCAACTGGATCGCGAGTGTGACCGAAGACCTGACGGTTTTCGGCAGCCTCTGGCTGATGTTCAATCATCCGATCCTGATGATGATCCTGGTGCTGATTTTTCTGGCACTGGTCGCGTGGCTCGTGCCGAAAATCTACCGCCTGGCCAAGCGCGGTTTTCACGCCTTGCGCAACAAAATGCGCGGCGCCAACCCCGATCAACCCACGCCCAACGGATCTTCGCCGCAGCCGACATAAATATCTAACGCCATGGAACATCCATCCACGCCGAAAGCCGCCGGCGCTCTCCCGCCCACGCCGCTCACCTTGGACGGCTCTTTTATTTTGCATCAGATGTATCGTGTGCGCTGGACCTCTTGGCGCGCGCTCGACAATTCCGGGAAAAAGCACGTTGTCGCCGGTGCCGCAGCTGCGTTCGCAGCCATGGAAACCGATAAATCCGCATCCACCGGACTTTTCTCGCTCCTCGGTCATAAGGGCGACCTGATGATCGTCCATTTTCGCAAAACTCTGGACGAGCTTAACGGCGCGGAGCTCACGGTTGCGCGCACGGAGCTGTGCGAATACCTCGAGCCGACCACTTCGTATCTCTCCGTGGTCGAGCTCGGTCTTTACGAAGCCTCGGTCAAACTCTACGGTGAACTCACCGCCAAAGGCCTGCAGCTTGGCACGGCCGAATGGAATCGCGAAGTCGACGCCGAACTGGCGAAGCAGCGCGAAGCCGCCACGCCGCGGCTGTGGCCGGAAATTCCGCAGCGCCGTTATCTTTGCTTTTATCCGATGAATAAATTTCGCGGCGAGAACAAGAACTGGTACAGCGAGCCGATCCGCGAGCGCCAGCGCATGATGCGCGAGCACGGTATGATCGGCCGCCACTACGCTGGCCGCGTGACTCAGATCATCTCCGGCTCCATCGGTTTCGACGACTGGGAATGGGGCGTCGATCTTTTCGCCGATGATCCCTTGGTGTTCAAAAAGCTCGTGTACGAGATGCGCTTCGACGAAGCGAGCGCGGTTTACGGTCTCTTCGGCGCATTTTTCGTCGGCCTGCGTTTTCCGGCGGCGCGGTTGGAAACTCTGTTCGACGGCGCACCACCCAGCTTCACCTAATCTCCGCGCGAGTCCATTTCACACAAGTCAATTGCCGTTCAGTCGACCGGAGGCTCCATGCGCTTGAAAGACAAGGTTACGATCATCACCGGGGCCGCTCACGGCATCGGCAAGGCCTACGCACGGCGCTTCGCCGAGGAAGGCGCGCACGTGGTGATCGCAGACATTGACGGTGCCGGCGGAGAAGCAACGGTCAAAGCGATCGTCGACAGCGGCGGTTCGGCCTGGGCGCGCCAAACGGACGTGCGAAGCTTTTCCGACGTCGAAGGCCTCATATGCGAAACCGAAACAAAATACGGCCGCATCGACGTGCTGCTCAACAATGCGGCGATCTACGTAACACAGAAATTGTGGAAAGGTCCGGTGGAAGAAGTCGCAATCGACGAATGGGACCGCGTGATCGAAGTCAATTTAAAGGGCGTGTTTCTTTGCAGCAAGGCGGTGATCCCGATCTTGAAACGCCAAAAGAGCGGCAAGATCATCAACATCGCCTCAGGAACTTTCTTCAGCGGCTCGGGCAACATGCCGCATTACACCGCGGCCAAAGGCGGCGTGGTCGCATTGACCCGAGTGATGGCGCGCCAGTTGGGCGAATGGAGCATCAACGTCAACTGCATGACTCCCGGCTCAACCATGAGCGAAGAAGCGGTCTCGGACGACGTGCTCAAGCGCCGCGAAAACAGCGTCGACAAGCGAGCCTTCCGCCGCATCGAAACCCCCGCCGACATCGTCGGCACGGCGGTTTTTCTCGCAAGCTCGGACAGCGACTTCATCACCGGTCAGCTGCTGGTGGTCGAAGGCGGCGGCGTGATGCATTGAGTTTCGCGTGGCGCCGCCGCGCTGCACCCCGCGATCAATCACAACCCCGAGAAGATCAGGAAACGCTCGCCGTGATGCCGTAGACGTGGCCGCAGGCGTCGCAGAACACTACATTGAAGGGCGACAGCACGAACTGCTTGCCGCGCGAGCTCGACGCGCCGCCTTTACGCGAGATGATGTGCTCCGTACCGACGGCAGAGCAGGAAGGACACTTGGGCTCCGGCTCAATTTTCTGTCTGAAATCCTGAGTGAAATGAAAACCCTGGGTTTGACCGTCGCCGAATTTTGGTTCGCTCGCGCCGTCCGGCTCTTCCTCGACTTCCTCCTCGACGTCGTTGGCGCGCGTGGACTCGTCGTAGTTTGCCCGCTTGCGATTGTCCGACAGCACTTCGTAGGCGTCGAGTACCTGCTTGAATTTGCCAGCGGCCTCTTCGTCGCCCGGATTACGGTCCGGATGGTAACGAAACACCGCCTTGCGGTAGGCCCGCTTCACCTCTTCGGCGCTGGCGCCGCGTTTGATACCGAGGAGAGAATAATAATCGGCAGCGGAATCCAACTTCTGAACCTCGATCTTGATGCGCGGCTAACCGCGCCCGCGCGAGCCCCGTCCGCCTGTGCCGGTGAGTTTTCCTCTTTGCTTGTACATGGTCACGCACATGTCGTAGAGCGCGGAACCGGCATGATCGTCGACCATGTGCTCGCCGTCGCGTGTGACGTATTCTACTTTGAACAGCGCCTCTTTTCCTGAAGGCATATTGTTGGTGATGCGGATCAGGCGCGCCTCGTTCTTATCAAGATAGCCGCCAATGGTGCGAAAAACCTGTACCTGATTGAGAAAATCCTTGGCCGGCACTGTATCGCCACGCCGAGCCGCGCCGGCCTGTTCCAACTCATCAAGCTCCTTCAGCGTATAGTGAATCGTCACCGGCGTCGGCGCCGGCGGCTCCTGGTAGCCGCCCTCGACGAAATATTCTTTGCCGCTCGCCAACAGCCGAATGTCGAAGGTCTTGACACCACGCCGCTCGATATCCTGAGCGATGCAGCGAAGAATGGCCGCATATTTGGAACGAAACATTACCTAAACTTCCTCAATCGACGCGCGGGCGAACTAGACTGCTTTGATGGATTTTCGACATCTGCCGTATCGCAAATGGTACGAACAGTAGGCTGAAAAATCAATAAAAAAAGCGAGCGCGGCGCCATCGTTGGCGTCGCGCTCGACTACTTTTCAGACTTAGGAGCAGGGGAAAGTTAGCGGAAGAGCACGGAGCTATTCGGGAAGCACGGTCAGCGGATCCATCACTCCGATCAGGCTGTCGCGGGTCACCAGCTTCGCCAGATCCTCTTCTTTCAACCCTTCCGTGTTGGCCGGGCGCAGCGGCAACACGAGGTAGCGGATATCCGCCGTGCTGTCGTGCACGCGCACCTCGACATCGTCCGCGGGCTCGAGACCGAACTCGCGCATCACGCCGCGCGGATCGACCACGGAACGCTGGCGGTAATTGAAGCTCTTGTACCAGTCTGGCGGCCGTCCGAGGATCGGCCGCGGATAGCATGAGCACAACGTGCACACCACCATGTGGCGCACCTTCGGCGTGTTTTCGAGCACGACAAATTCATTGATCGCAGTGGCGTCGATGTCGAGTTCCGCGCAGGCGGTCTTCGGGTCGGCAATGAAGCGCGCCTTGAACGCAGGATCGATCCAGGCGCGCGCTACGAGCTTGGCGCCGTTGGCCGGAGTGCGCGCTTCCTGGTAGTCGATTTGGCACTGAATGTCCTTTTCAGTGATGATACCTTTTTCAATCAGCAGGTCGCGAATCGCGTAGATGCGCTTGGCGTAATGGCTGAGCTCATGCTTCGGGTGATCGTGGCCGTGCTCCTCGGTTTGATCGCTCATGGCGCATCTCCTCCGGTCGGTTCGAGCCAGTGCTCATAAATATCGACGAGAATTTTGTCGCGGCTTTTAGCCGCGTCATACCAGACGTCGGTCTGATTGAATGCAACTAAATAAAGAATTTTTTTCGGCAGGCCGTTGTGGCCGAAGGCGAGCGATTCAGGATTCAAAAATTCGCCGTAGACGCGCTCGACCCAGCCGCTCTTGCCGCGAATGTACCACGGCGTTCGCAGGTGTCCGGGGCGGTCTTCGAATTTTACTTTGACCCGATCACCCAGCTTGAATCGGGCCGATGCCTCGTTCACGGCTCGCCCCATTTGGTTTCGAACTGCGCGAGTTTTTTGTCGATTTCGTCTTTGGTGAGAATTTTCTTCTCGATCAGGATCGCTTCCATGCTGACGATCCAGCGTTCGTAATAACTCAGGTCGTGGTAGGCGGCGGAATCCATCTCCTCGCGGGCGCGGCGCAGCTCATCGGTGCGCTTGATGCCGCGGACGCCGAGCGCCTGATTGACCGCGTCGGCGAGAACTTCCCAGTCGGAAAGCTGATGCTCGGTTTGATTGATTTCCCCTACGCCCGGCAATCCGCCGACGTCGTGATGCCCTCGCGCCATCTTTTCCTCCGCAGCTATCCTTTGAGCCGGTTGGCCAAGGCCTTGTGCTCCGCCTTGATGCCGGCGGGCAGATGATCGCCGTACGTGTCGAAGTACTCGCCCTGGCTTTTTAGATTGTTTTTCCAACCCTCTCTATCGACGGCGACCAGCTGATCGAGATCCGATTTGGAAACACTCAGCCCACCGCCGTTGAGCGCCGTAGCTTTCGGCACGTAGCCGATGGGCGTTTCTTCGGCCTGACCGCCGCCCTTCGAGCGCTCGATAACCCAGCGCAAAACCCGCAAGTTCTCACCGAAGCCCGGCCAGATGAATTTTCCTTGATCGTTGCGCTGAAACCAGTTGACGCGAAAAATTTTCGGCGGGTTGGTGGCGCGCTTTGCCATGGACAACCAGTGGCCCCAGTAATCACCCATGTTGTAACCGCAGAACGGCAGCATCGCCATCGGATCGCGCCGCACCACACCGACCGCGCCTGTGGCGGCAGCGGTGGTTTCCGAGGCCAGCGTTGCGCCGAGAAAAGTCCCGTGCTGCCAATTGAAAGACTCGTAGACGAGCGGCACCAGTTTGTTGCGGCGCGCGCCGAAGAGAATCGCGCTTATCGGCACGCCCTCGGGCTTTTCCCATTCGGACGAATAGGTTGGACATTGTTTGATGGAAACTGTAAAACGCGCGTTGGGATGAGCCGCCGGCTGACCGCTTGCCGGATCCCAGGCTCGACCACGCCAGTCATGCGCATTGTTGGGCGTCGGATCGTCGTGACCTTCCCACCACACCGTGCCGTCGGAGCGAAGCGCGACGTTGGTGAAGATCGTATCGTGCTTGATCATTGCCATGGCGTTGGGGTTGGTTTTCGAGCCGGTGCCCGGCGCCACGCCGAAAAATCCCGCCTCGGGATTGACCGCCCAGAGACGACCGTCGGATCCCACCCGGAGCCAGCAAATATCATCCCCGACGGTGTGAATCTTCCAGCCCTTCATGCTCGGCGGCGGCACCAGCATGGCCAGATTGGTCTTACCGCATGCGCTCGGGAACGCGCCGCAAACGTAAGTGATCTCGCCGTCCGGGCTTTCCACGCCGACGATCAGCATATGCTCGGCGAGCCAGCCCTCTTTTTGACCGAGTTTACTGGCGATGCGCAAAGCCAAGCATTTTTTTGCCAGCAAAGCGTTGCCGCCGTAGCCTGAGCCGACGCTCCAGATCGTATTGTCCTGCGGATAATGACAGATGAAGCGCCGCTCGATGTCGAGATCGGCCTTGGAATGGAGACAACGGGTAAAGTCATCGGACGCACCCAGGTGATCGAGCGCAATTTTTCCCATGCGCGTCATCATGCGCATGTTAAGCACCACATAGACGCTGTCGGTAATCTCAATGCCGACTTTGCTGAACGGAGATCCCGCCGGGCCCATCAAGAACGGAATCACGTACAACGTTCGCTTCTGCATGGCGCCGGAAAAAATCTTCGCTAGCTTGTCGTAGGATTCCGACGGCGCCATCCAGTTGTTGTTGGGACCCGCCTCTTCCTTTTCCTTCGTGCAGACAAACGTCAAGTTCTCCGTCCGCGCGACATCGTTGACGGCGCTGCGATGCAGATAACAGCCCGGCAGCGCCTTCTGATTGAGCGGCATGAGATCGCCGGTTTTGATCGCGATCTCGGTCAATTTTTCCTTCTCTTCCTCGGAACCATCGCACCAGTAAATGTCGTCCGGCCGGCACATGGCCGCCATTTCCTTGACCCACTTTTGAATATGTTGATTTGCCGGAACCGTGCCTGTCGAGGAACTCATGAGTGACCTGTCTTTCCTTCCATTCGGGTGGATTTTTTAGGATGCCGCGGAGTGCGGGTCGATTCACTTACGTTGTAATTGTAAAGCCTATCCGATGCAGAGCGGCGATGTCAATATTCGATGGCTATTCGTGAAAGACGCGCGACAGCCGCCAGTGCCCGCCGGGAATATCATCGTTCCATTTTGCCAGCGCTGCGAGCCCGCCGCGCGCATCGAGAATACGGACGAACTCTTCGTCGCCGAGGCGTTTGCCGATCTGGCCGAGCACGGCCTGCTGTCCCAACCGGAGACGCGCCACCAGCGGGCTTTGCCAGCTCACGGCGCGGAGCTGTGCCAAAGCCGCGCTCAGGGATAGAAAGGGCAATCGGTGAGTGGCCGCGCGCGCTTTCAGCGTCTCCAGATCGATCGCCTGATCGACGGCGAGATGATCGCACGCCGTGCGCCGGAGAGTTTTGAGATGCGCGCCGCAGCCAAGTTCTTTCCCCATGTCCGCCGCCAAAGTGCGGACGTAAGTGCCCCGCGAGCAGGTCACGTCGAACTCGATTTCGCAATCGTTCAGTTTCTTTAGCTTGAGCGCATCGATGCGGATATTGCGCGGCTCGCGCGGCACTTCCTTGCCCTGGCGCGCCAGACGATACAGCCGCACGCCGTCTTTTTTGAGCGCCGAGAACATCGGCGGAACCTGTTGAAGCGCCCCGGTGAATTTCTTTTCCAGCGCGCGCAGCTCGGGCGTGCCGATGCGCGGCACCGCCTGCTCGGCCACGACAGTTCCGGTGCGGTCCTGAGTATCGGTTTCGACGCCGAGGGTCATGACGGCGCTATAGCTTTTGATCCCGCCGAGAAAAATATCGGCGATCTTGGTGCCTTCGTTGACGCCGATGAGCAGCAGGCCGGAAGCAAATGGATCGAGGGTGCCGAGATGGCCGACTTTTTTCGCGCCCAGACTCTTTTTTACCTGATGTACGACCTGGGCCGAGGAGGGACCTTCCGGCTTGTCGATCAATAAAATGCCGCTCTGCGTCGTCATGGATTTCAGACGGAAGGATCAAACACGCTAAATTTTCACGATTTCAAGAGCGAGTCGATGCGTCGGGCCTCTTCCTCGAGCTCGTCGTAGGCAAATTCGATGGCCGGCACGAAACGCAGATTGGCCTGCCGGCCCACTTTTGAACGGATGAAGCCCGCAGCGCTTTTCAATCCGGCGAGCGCTTCGCTTTTGTCCACGCCGTCGCCGAGGAGATTGAAAAAAACCTTCGCGTGGCGGAGATCCTTGGTCACTTTGACCGCGGTCATGTTGACCGAGCGCAGGCGCGGATCGCGGATATCGCGGCGCAAAAGGTCAGCGATGATCTCGTGCAACAGGTCGCCGACGCGGTCGGCTCGTTGAAATTCCATAGCCAGCACTTATTCAAAATCGGCGCGCGATCAGCAGTGGAAGCATTCCACTTCTGTACCGTTCAACTGCGCCAGGCCGAGGCCGTCGATGAAGTCGACGACTTTATTCAACGTCGCCTCGACGATCGGCTGGCTCGTGCCGGCGGCGGCAAACCCCAAGACCGCGCTTTGCCAAAGCTCCTGGTCGTCGCACTCGGTGACCGACACGTTGAACTGGTTGGCCACCCGCGACTGAACCCGCTTCAAAACGCCGCGCTTGCCCTTGAGCGAGTGGTTTTCGGGAATGATCAGCTTGAGCTTGAGAACGCCCACCACCATGAGATCGAGAGGCTTCGCGAAGCTTAGGCGCCAGCCCGCGCCCCTTCGCGTCCCGTCGGCGCCGGCGCGATCCGTCGAATCACCGGAATGCGCTCGAAGGATTCGATCACGTCGCCCTGCTTGATGTCTTGAAAGCCTTCGAGCGAGAGACCGCACTCGTAGCCCGCCGCGACCTCGCGCACGTCGTCCTTGAAGCGCTTGAGGCTCGCCAGCTTACCCTCGTGCACGACGACCTGGTCGCGCAACAGGCGCACGTTGTTGCCGCGCGAGACTTTGCCTTCAGTGACATAGCATCCGGCGATGGTGCCCACTCCGGCAATATTGAAAATCTGGCGAACTTCGACCCGCGCGTGAGTTTGTTCGCGATAGGTCGGTTCGAGCATGCCTTCCATGGCGGCGCGTACATCGGCGACGGCTTCGTAGATAATCGTGTACAGCCGCACGTCGACGCCTTCCTTCGCGGCCAAGGCGGCGCCCTTCGATTCCGGCCGCACATTGAAGCCGATGACAATCGCGTTCGACGCAGCGGCGAGCAGAATGTCGCTCTCCGTGATGCCGCCGACAGAGCCGTGAATCACGCGGAGCTTGACTTCGTTCGTGGACATCCGGGTCAACGCATCGGTGAGCGCCTCGACGGAGCCCTGCACGTCGCCCTTGAGCACGACGCGAAGCTCCTTCACATCGCCGGTCTTGATCTGATCGTACAGTTCTTCCAGCGACACTTTGCTCGATTTCACCAGTTCGGTCTCGCGCTGCTTGCTCTGACGGTATTCGGCCACTTGGCGCGCTTTGGCCTCGTCGGCGACGGCGACAAATGAATCGCCTGCCAATGGCACACCTTGAAGGCCAAGGATCTCCACCGGAAATGACGGCGGCGCTGCGTCGACCTTGCGGCCATGATCATCGATCATCGCACGCACCCTGCCGTGATAAACGCCGCAGACAAAAGCATCGCCGCCGTGCAAGGTGCCTTCCTGCACCAGCACGGTGGCCACCGCGCCCCGCCCGCGATCGAGCTTGGCCTCGACGATGGTGCCGCGCGCAAGTTTTTCCGGACTGGCTTTGAGCTCGAGAATGTCGGCTTGCAAAAGCAGCATTTCCAGCAGATGTGGAATGCCCTCATGGGTCTTCGCCGAAACCGGCGCGAACACCGTATCACCGCCCCAGTCTTCGGCCGCGAGGCCGTATTCTGAAAGTCCGCGTTTTACTTTTTCCAGGTTGGCGTCCGGCCGATCCATCTTGTTGACGGCGACAATGATCGGCACCTCGGCGGCGCGTGCATGGTTGATCGCTTCCACCGTCTGCGGCATTACGCCGTCGTCCGCTGCGACGACCAAGACGACGATGTCGGTCACCTTAGCCCCACGCGCGCGCATGGCGGTGAAAGCCTCGTGGCCCGGCGTATCTAAAAACGTTACGCTGCGGCCGTCCACCTGAACGTGGTAAGCGCCGATATGCTGAGTGATGCCGCCGTGTTCCTGCTCGGTCACATGGGTGCTGCGAATGGCGTCGAGCAATGAAGTCTTACCGTGGTCGACGTGGCCCATGATCGTGACCACGGGCGGCCGCGGCAACAACGCGCCTTCTTCTTCAACCTGGTGTTCAAGCTCAAGCGCGCTTTCGGCGTCGAAGGCGACGTTCTCGACCTGGTGATCGAACTCCGATGCAATCAACGTCGCGGTGTCGGCATCCAGCACCTGGTTAATGGTCGCCATCATGCCCATGCTCATGAGCCTCTTGATGACTTCGCCCGCTTTGACGCCCATTTCGCGCGATAGATCGCCAACTGTGATCACTTCGGAAATTTTGATCACGCGCTTGCTTGCCCGCGGCACAGTGATTTCGGTCTTGCGCACTTCTTTGCCGGGGAGCACACGCTTTTTCTTGGGAATGCGCCCGCCGCGCATATCTTTTTCGCGCGATTCGAGCACGTCCTGCTTTTTGACCACTCGCCGTTTATGCCGCCCGGCTTTCGGTTTGTCGTCGCCCTCAGCCTTCGGCTTCTCCCCTTCTGCAACCGCGCCTGGCTGAGCGGGCGCGCCTGGCGGGCGACGCACCGGCGTGGGCGCCGGTTCCAATCGCATGGTCTGCTTCAGGTCGATGCGGCCGAGAATACGCGCGCTGCCGCGCGGTGCCTCCGGCTGCGCTGTCGGCGCGGGCGCCTGCGCGGCAATTTTCTGCTCCCGCTCGGCGGGCATACGTACCGGCTCAGTCTGTTGAGCGGCTTCAGGCTGCTTCTCCTCGGGGGCCGGCTCGGCGGGCGACTCCTCGAGTACTGGAAATTCTTCCAACGCTTCGAGCTCCGGCTCGGCGTACGGCGGAAATTCTTCAACGGGAGCAGGCGAAGTAACGGGTTCGGAGACGGGAGGCAGGTCGGCAGCGGGTCCTGGGACTGTTTCCGCGGAAGCCGATTCCGTCGGCGCGACTTCCGTTCGATTGACGCGACGGCGGATAACATTGGCTTTGACCCGCCGCTCGACTACGGTCTCACGCGATTCGGCGCCGCCGATGCCCTCTTCTTCGCTGCGCACCATGCGATCGGCGACGATTTTCTCCTCGCCCACGTGAACCTGCGGCTTTTCCTGGGCCGCCAAAGCAGCGCGCACGCGCGCGACCTCGTCGTCCTCAAGGGCGCTTTGAGCTTTGCGTCCGCGGATTCCCAACCGATCGAGTTGGGCGATGAGATCCTTCGTCTCAATTCCTAATTCTTTGGCTAATAAGTGGACTCTTTTGCCCATCGGCTCTTACTCCCGAATTCGATCTTTGAGCAGCTCGAACAATCGAGCTTTCGCGGCGCGATCCACTTCCGCGCGAAATGCGCGATAATGGCTCTTTCGCGTCAAAAATAATTGCCAGCAGTTCGCGCTTCGATGCAGGTAACCGCCGCGCCCCCGGCTCGGGTGCGGCATCAATTGGCCTTCCAGCAAGCTCAGCCGGATCAGTTCTCTCTGATGTCCCCGCTGGCCGCAGCCCAGGCATGTGCGCTGCGGCTGGTGATCTCTTTTCGGCACGCTACTCCGGTAACGACTCCGGCACGGGCACCGCCGCCGCGGCCTCGGCCGCTGCGCTCGCCGCGGCTTCAGCTTCTTTCGCGCGTTTCTCCGCAACGTATTGCTTAGCCGAATTATGCAAAGCTTCTGCCTTTTCCTTGCTGATGCCTTCCACGTCGAGAATTTCTTCGAGCGGGCTGTCGGCAACATCCTCCGCCGACTTGAAGCCTTCCTGGTAGAGCAGCTCTGAGGCGAAATCGCCGATCCCCGGGATCGCGCCGATGGACTGGCGCGCCCGGCGCGTCTCCTCTTCGGCCTCTGCTTCGCTGCGCACGTCGATGCGCCACGCGGTCAGGCGCGACGCGAGCCTGACGTTCTGGCCCTTCTTGCCGATCGCCAGCGATAGCTGATCGTCGGGCACAATCACTTCCATGGTGTGATCGTCATCATCGATGAGAATTTTCGAGACCTTGGCCGGTGCCAAAGCGCGGCAGACAAACTCCGCCTGATCCGGAATCCAGTGCACGATGTCAATCTTCTCGCCGCGGAGCTCCTGTACCACCGCCTGCACGCGCGTGCCTTTCATGCCGACACAGGCACCCACCGGATCGACGTCCGGATCGTGCGACACCACGGCGATCTTGGCGCGCCCGCCCGGCTCGCGCGCCGCGCCTTTGACTTCGACGATACCTTCGTAAATCTCCGGCACTTCCTGGGCGAAGAGCTGAATCAACATGCCCGGATGCGTGCGTGAGAGCACAATCTGCGGCCCGCGGCTGGTGATCTCCACGCTGACAATGAAAGCGCGGATGCGGTCGCCCTGGCGATAGCGTTCGCGCGGCACCTGTTCCTTTTCCGGAAGAATCGCGTCGGTACGGCCGAGGTTGACGATGATATTGCGCTTTTCGAAGCGCTGAACGATGCCGTTCACGAGCTGACCTTCACGGCCTTTGAATTCGTTGTAGATGATCTCGCGCTCGGCGTCGCGCAGCCGCTGCACGATGTTTTGCTTGGCGGCCTGGGCGGCAATGCGGCCGAAGAGACTCGAGTCGAGCTTGCAAAGCAGTTCGTCACCTATCTCGGCGTCGGGATCGAGCGTGTCGCGCGCTTCCTGCAAGGTGATCTCGGTGGCCTCGTCCTGAATGTCCTGCACAACGGTTTTCGCTTCGAACAGCTCGACCTCGCCGATCTCAGGATTGAATTGCGCTTCGATTTTGCGCTGGTGGCCGAACTTCTTCTTGGCCGCCGACACCATGGCGTTTTCCAGGGCGCTCACGAGAATCGTCTTGTCGATTCCCTTTTCCTTGCTTACTTGCTCGATGACTCTATTTAGATCCTGCTGCATATTCGGCACTCCAGTCGTGCTCGTAATTGGCTTTTTCAATCAGCGCGAACGGAATCTCGCGGCGTGCGCCGTCCTGACTCAAAGTAATCCTATCCCCGGAGACTTCCAAGAGCGGCCCAAGAAACGATCTTCGGCCCTCGATCGGCTCGTGCGTGCGCACGCGAATCTTTTTGCCCACGTATTGCGCAAAATGCTCCGGCTGCTTGAGCGGTCGATTGATACCCGGTGAAGAGACCTCCAGGGTGTAGGCGCCATCCACCACATCGTGCGTATCCAAAAGTGCGCTCAGCTCGCGGCTCATGCGGCTGAGATCATCCATGTTGGGACCGCCCGTCTTGTCCAAGTACAAGCGCAGCACCCTAGCGGCGCGCGTCCCTTCACGCCGAAGCTCGATATCGAGGATTTCCAATCCCTCGGTTTCGGCCAGCGGCGCCGCGAGCTCCCAAATGCGCGCGACGGTCGCGTCCATCTATAACGGCCCCAGAAACAAAAAAAGCGGGCAAAGCCCACTTCGAGTACTAACTCCTAAAGTGTAAGAAAATTCATAGCATGGCCCAGCTTGCCAATGCAAGAGGCAAGCCCCGCCGTGATTGCGTCACCATCGGTATCTGCTATGATTCGGCGATAAAATCCGGTCTCTCTCATCATGAAGGTTCTCACCGCGTCGAAACGACGCTCGTCTCGACAGATTTCCTGGGAGCAGATTCTCACCAACTTGGACGACGGAGTCATTGCCCTGGACGATGAGCAGAGGGTCATTTTTTTCAACGAGGCTTCGGAGGTTCTCACCGATATTTCTTCGGGAGCCGCAGTGGGCCAGCTGCTCGAGCAGATTTTCAAACGCGAGCCATGGCTCATCGAGCTGGTTCAGACAACGTACCC
>Ga0310810_10000349_pt1 | contig 48307 bp, 40 predicted proteins | sample NCmetagenome_FD_207641 | JGI IMG/M metagenome (GOLD analysis project Ga0310810, IMG submission 207641) | Soil microbial communities from experimental microcosm in Duke University, North Carolina, United States - NC | ecosystem: Engineered > Artificial ecosystem > Soil microcosm > Unclassified ...
GGGCCGACGCAAAGCTCGCCAGCCTCTTGTCGCGGCTGGATCGCGTAGCCGACACTACCGGGCTCGACGGACTCGTCGACGAGCCCGAGCCGTTCGAACCGCTCTGGCCCGGATTTGTGGAGGCGCCGACGGACTTTGACGTGAGGACGGCCGATATCCACAGCGTCGTGTGGGCAACCGGCTACCGCCGGACCTATCCCTGGCTGAAGATGCCGCTGCTGGACTCGCGGGGCGAACTGCGCCATCACGGCGGCGTCACACCGTGCGCGGGTGTGTATGCGATCGGACTGTCGTTCCAACGGACGCGCAAGTCGGCGTTCATCGACGGCGTCGGCGCGGACGCCCACGTGCTCGCCCGATACATCGCGGCAAGACTCGGACAACACTATGATTCGATCCACGATTCCGCCATCGCGGTTTGACGTCGTCGTCGTCGGCGCACGATGTGCCGGGGCGGCGACGGCCATGCTGCTCGCGCGTGCCGGCCACCGTGTGCTCGTCGTCGATCGCGGGCGCTACGGCACCGACACACTCTCGACGCACGCGCTCATGCGCGGGGCCGTCGTCCAGTTGCATCGCTGGAACGTCCTGCCGGCCGTCATCGCGGCCGACACGACGCCCGTGCGGCAGGCCACGTTCTTCTATCGCGACGAGTCGGTCTCCGTGCCGATCGCGCCGCGCGACGGGATCGAGGCGCTGTACGCACCGCGGCGGTACGTGCTCGATCGCGTGCTGGTCGATGCCGCCGGTGCCGCCGGCGCCGACATCGTCTATGGCATCCGAATCAATGGACTGGAACGCTCGGAGACTGGCACCGTGACCGGCGTCGTGCTCGAGGACGAGTCCGGTCAGGTTCATCGCGTCGCGTCGCGCGTGGTCGTGGGCGCCGACGGTTTGCGGTCGACGGTCGCCCGGCTGGCCGGCGCGCCCACCTATCGCGTGGGCCGGCATGCGACCGCCACCATGTTTGGACACTGGAGCGGCCTCGACGTCGGCGGCTACGAGTGGTACTTCATCCCCGGCGTCAGCGCGGGCGCCATTCCCACGAACGCCGGTCAGGTGTGCGTGTTGATTTCCGTGCCGGACAGGGAATTCGCCCGTCTGTTTGCCCATCAACCAGAGAGAGCCTTCCGCGAACTGCTGGCACAGGCGGCCCCTCGTCTCGGCGAGCAGGTCGGCCTGGCCGCTGCATCCCGTCTTCGCGGATTCCCCGGCCATCCGGGATTCTTTCGGCAGGCACACGGACCGGGCTGGGCGCTGGTCGGCGACGCCGGATACTTCAGGGATCCGCTGACCGCCCATGGCATCACCGACGCGCTGCGCGACGCCGAGCTGCTGGCTCGCGCGATCGACGACGGATCCAAGGACGCGTTCGTGCAATACCAGGAGCAGCGGGACGCGGCGAGTCTGGAGGTGTTCGAAACTACCGATGCGATTGCGTCGTTCGCCTGGAATCTGGCCGACGTTCGCGTCCTCCACGAAACGCTCGCCAAGGCGATGTCTCGAGAGGTCAAGCTTCTGGTCAGCGCATAAGCCAACCTCTCCGCGCGGCGGCCGGAAATATACTGAGAGCCGTGCCGCAGAGCGTCGGCTTCGGCGAATATCGCTTCCAGCTCGACACCGGCCAACTGTGGTTCCGAGGGCAGGAGGTGCGCCTGACCCCCAAGGCCGCGGGCGTGCTCAAGCTCCTCGTATCCAACGCCGGTTCTCCGGTATCGAAAGGCGAGTTGTTTGCGGCCGTGTGGCCGGACGTGGCGGTGACCGACGATGCGCTCACGACGTGCATTCAGGAACTGCGCCGCGTCCTCAGCGACGATGCCAGACGGCCGCAGTTCATCGAGACCCGCCACCGCAGGGGATATCAATTCATCGCGGCGGTCTCTCGAGAGGCCGCTCCGACGTCAGCCCCGGTCGCGACGCAGACGACCCCGGCGATCTCCTCGATTGCTGTTCTGCCGTTCGCGGATATGAGTCCGACGCACGATCAGGAGTATCTCTGTGAAGGGCTGGCCGAGGAACTGATCAACGCGCTCACGCAGATCGGCGGCCTGCGCGTGGCCGCGCGCACGGCGTCGTTTCAATTTCGCGGCAAGGGCGAGGATATCCGGAGCGTCGGAGAACAGCTCAACGTGGAAACGCTGCTCGAGGGCAGCGTCCGCAAGTCCGGCGATCGCCTGCGTGTGACGGTGCAGCTCATCGAGGTGGCGAGCGGCTACCACCGATGGTCGCACCGTTTCGACGGGCAGTTCGAAGACGTGTTTGCGGTGCAGGATGACATCGCCGAGAGCGTGGCGAGGTCGCTGCGCGGCGACGCCGCCCGTCCGCCAGAAACGCGGACGCTGCATCGGGCTCCGAGGGGCACCGCGGCGTACGAGCTGTACTTGCGCGGACGCCAGCGGCTGCACCGGATTCTCCACTCCGATCTCGATTCAGCCGTCGATTTGTTCCGTCGGGCCATCGAGCTCGATCCCGTCTATGGTCCGGCCTACGCCGGGCTCGCGACGGCGCATGCGACGCTCTACGAGTGGTTCGGCGCGCGCGATGCCGACCTCGCCGGAGCGGAGCGCGCGAGTCAACGCGCGCTCGAGCTGGCGCCGGATCTCGCGGAGGCGCACGTCGCGCGTGGATGTGCCCTGTCTCTCATGCGGCGCTACGAGGACGCCTCGCGGGAATTCGAGGAGTCGATCCGCCTCAATCCCAACTTGTTCGATCCGCACTATTGCTACGCGAGAACCAGGTTCGCCCGCGGCGATGTCGCCGGCTCCGCGACACTGTTCCGCAAGGCGGCGGATGTTCGGCAGGAGGATTTTCAGAGCGCTTTCCTGCTCGCGCAGTCGCTCAAGATGCTCGGACAGGAGGACGAGGCCTCCGCGTGGCGACGTGAAGGAATCCGTCGCGCGGAGCACGCGCTGGCCCTCAATCCGCTCGACGGCCGCGCCATGTCGCTCGGGGCGTTGTACCTGCTCGAGGAGGGACAGGCCGAGCGTGCGGTCGACTGGTCCGCGCGGGCCCTCGAGCTCTATCCCAACGACATGAGCTCGTTGGGCAACGGCGCCTGCCTGCAGGCGAAGCTTGGACACATCGATCGGGCGATTGAACTACTGGAGCGCGTGTCTGCGCTCGGCTGGGGCCAGCGTGACTGGCTGGAGCGCGACCCGGACTACGACAACCTGCGCGACGACCCGAGATTTCAGAGACTTCTGACGACGTTCAAATAAGCGAGCAGCCGGCGCATTCCCGGACAAATCCCGGCCGGCTCTCGGGACTCCACATCGCCCTGCCTCCTACTCTTGTCCTGCAACGACCGGACACCAAGCCGGTCGGCTACGCCCGATGGACGGGCGAAAAGAGAGGACATATGACGAAGAGAATGCTGGCTGGTGTGTTCATTGCGTTGGCGGCGCTGGTGGGACTCGACTCCACGGGCGTCTCGGCGCAACAGGCTTCGCAGTCGTGGTCGGTCGCGGTCCATATCAGGTATCCGGACGGCTTCATCTACGACCACGCGTTCGCGACAGGCGTCCCGACGTCGGAGCTGCCGTCGATTCTCGAAGAGTGCGGCCGCGCTCATATGGGCGGGTCCGCGGTCCAGTACCATTGCTATGCCATCCCCGAATGATTGACGGCCCGGTCGCGCGATACAATCGGGGGCTCGTGGCCGTTCGGTCACGAGCAGGAGTCCCGATGTTTCGCGCAGTGGCCCTGATCGCCTGCCTGGCGGCCTCGAGCGCGGCGCCGCCGCGCCAGGATCGCCAGGCTCCTTCCCCGCCGCAGGAGTGGGTGGCGTTTTCAGCCGACGTCCGGATCAACATCCCGAACCGCCCAGAGGCGTGGGGACGATACGTCCAGGACGAACACGGCTGCGTGCGCCAGGAGATGGTGCATCCCGACGGCTCCGCCCTCATCACCATGACCAACTTCCAGACCGAGCGTATGTACCGGCTGTATCACGGGGCGTGGACGAGCCAGCCGATGCACATGGGCACGACGCCGCGACGTCCGTATCAGCTACCGGTCGGCCGGAAGACAGATTCGATCGAAGGATTCGATGTGTACATCTCGGAGACGAGCGTGCGATCGCCTCGCGGAGACTACAAGCAGGAGGCGACGGTGATCCCCGCGCTGAACTACTTCAGGGCGATTATGACGACGCCGTCGGGAGAACGTCGGACCGCGGTGAACATCCACCTGGGCCCGCAGCCACACGATCAATTCGCGCCGCCGCCCGGCGCGATCGTCACCGAGGAGCCCGGGTTCGGCGGCTACATGTCTTTCAGCGCCGTCGTCCTGCGGATAGGGTTCGCCGGGCAGACGCCGATCGACGCCGTCACCACCGAAGAGACGCCGTATGCCGTGAAGACGCCGTCGGGAATCCCGCTGACGATCGTGACGTCGGTGGTCGATCGCGAGAAGGCTCTCGTGCGCATCCGCGTTCTGCAGAATGCGAGCGGGCCGCGGGGAAATGTACGGGGCGATCTGCTCGACGACGTACAAGTAGCGCTGGGAGCGACTGGCCACACGACGAGGATCGGCGAGGCGCTCACGCTGACGGTGACGCGAGTCGGAGGCCTCACGAAATAGTCGGAACATTCAGGATCGGTCGCAAGTGAGTAAGATTGTTCCCATGCCTCATGAAAAGACCGACGGGATGATTCGCCACACGCGCCTGGAGAACGAATCGCGCGAGTATCTCGAGCGCCGCGAGGAACTGCGGCGCGCCGAAGTCGAGTTGATTCGTCAGAGCGAGACGGTCGCCGCCCTCCGCCGCGCTCTGCCTCAGGGCACGCCCGTGCAGGACTACGGCTTCCTGGAAGGGCCCGAGGACCTGGATGCCGGCGACGCGGTGCGCCCGGTCCGCCTGCGCGAGCTGTTCAGCACGCCGACGAGACGGCCGCTCATCATCTATCACTTCATGTACGGCAAGAAGCAGACGCTGCCGTGCCCGATGTGCACGATGATGATCGACGGCTTCAACGGCATCGCCTCCCACCTGGCGCAGAACGTCGACTTCGCGATCGTCGCCGCGGCGGAGCCGGCGGCCTTGCGCGCGCACGCGCGCGCCCGCGGCTGGCGGAGGCTGCGCCTGCTCAGCGCCGGGGACAGCACGTTCAAGTACGACCTGCGCAGCGAGGACGCCGAGGGGCGCCAGGATTCGGCGACGTCTGTATTCACGCTCGACGCCGACGGCACGATCCGGCACTCGTACACGAATCACCCGTGGCTTGCGGACGACGTGCACGAGCGCGGCGAGGATCTGACGATCGCCGTGTACAACCTGCTGGATCTCACCCCTGCCGGACGCGGGGACTTTTATGCCCGCCTCGATTACGGCGTCGACGTCCATTGGGGCGCGTATCCGCCGACGTCGTGACGCCATAGTCGCGGACTGCGCGGATCTATTAGCCGCGGAAGACACGGACTCCACTGACCCGTGAATCAAGAAGACTAATACATCCGTGTGCTACCGCGCATTCACGGCCGCCCGCGCTATTCCCCGCGAAGCGCAGTAATGGGCTCGACGGCCAGCGCGCGGCGCGCGGGGATCCAGCTCGCGAGCAGAGCGACCATCAACAAGCCGGTCGGCAGCGCGACGAAGGTCAGCGGATCGTGCGGCGATATGCCGAACAGCAGGCCCGAGAGCAGGCGGCTGGCCGCGGCCGCCGCAGCGATGCCGATCACGGTTCCGGCCGCGCCGATGCGCAGGCCATCGCGCAGCACCATCTGCAGCACGTCGACGCGCGTCGCGCCGAGCGCGACGCGAACCCCGATCTCGTGCGTGCGCTGCGCGGTCGAGTACGCGATTACTCCATAGATGCCGACTGCGGCAAGCAGCAGCGCGACCGCCGCGAACATGGCCAGCATCATCATCGTGAAGCGCCGATTCGCCTGCGCGCGCGCCAGGAGCTCCTCCAGCGTCCTGATGCTCGCGACCGGCTGCGCCTGATCGATCGCCCACACCTGTTGCTGGGCGGCGCGCGCCATCGCGATGGGGTCGCCGGCTGTCCGAACGAGCACGGTGAGCCGTGGATCGGCCGACTGCGCGAGCGGGAAGTACACCTCCGCCCATGGCGGCCGGCCGATGCCGCCGCGGCGCGTATCGGCGACGACCCCGACGATCGTGAGCCACTGGACGTTCTTGTCTTCCGGATTGTTGAACGTCACGCGCTTGCCGAGCGGGTCTTCAGACGGGAAAAAGCGCCGGACGAAGGCCTGGTTCACGACGACGCGGGCCGGAGCCGCCGCCGTGTCTTCGGGCCCGAATAGGCGGCCGCGCGTGAGCGGGATGCCGAGCGTCTTGAAATAGCCGTTGGTGACAGTGTCGTACGGCACCGGGATATTGACCGCGTTGCGCGGCGACGGCCGTCCCTCGACGGACAACATGGCGGAGCCCGGCAGCGGCCCGAGCAGCACCGTCGATCCGACGCCGACCGACTGCACGCCCGGCAGAGCCGCAATCCGCTCGCTCGCCTGCTCGTAGAACTGGATGATCCTCGCATCCTCGGAGTACTTGTACCGCGGCAGCTCGATCGAGAGGGCGAGCACGTTGCGGGGATTGAACCCGAGGTCGGTCTTCGCAATCACAGCGAGCGATCGCGCCAGCAATCCCGCGCCGACGAGCAGCACGAGCGCGACCGCGACTTCGATCACGGCGAGCGTGTGGCGAACCCGCCGTCCGCGCGATCCCTCTCCGCCGGACCGGCCGCCTTCCTTCAAGCCTTCCGACTGGTTCGCCGACGCGCTCTGCCATGCCGGCGCAACGCCGAAGATCAGGCCCGTCGCGATCGCCATGGCGAGCGTGAAGAGCAGGACCGGCATGTCGATCGCGATCGACGTCAGGCGCGGGATGTTCGTCGGGGCCGCCTGCTGCAGCGCCGCGACGGCCCATGTGGCGAGAAGCAGCCCGCCGGCCGCGCCGGCCAGGGCGAGCACGAGACTCTCCGTGAGCATCTGTCTGACGATCCGGACCCGCGCGGCGCCGAGCGCCGCCCGGATCGCGAGCTCCCTGTGGCGGCCGGTCGCGCGCGTCAACAGCAGGTTCGCGACGTTGGCGCACGCGATGAGCAGCACGCAGCCGACCGCGCCGAACAGCACGAGCAGCGCGCGCCTCACGTCGCCGACGATCTCGTCGTGAAGAGACGTCACCCGCACGCCCTGGCCGCCGCTGGTGTCGGGATACTGCTGCTCGAGCCGGCGCGCGATCGTGTTCATTTCGGTTTGCGCCGCCGCTTCGGTCGAATCGGGACGCAGGCGTCCGATCACGTTCAACCAGTACGAGCCCCGCGACTCCATGAGCTCCTTGTAGGGCCCGACCGGCGCGAGCGGTACCCAGAGCGCCGCGCCCTCCGGATACTGGAATCCCGCGGGCATCACGCCGACAACCTCGTACGGCTGGCCGCTCAACTGGATCGTGCGTCCAACGATCGCCGGATCGCTGCCGAATCGCGCCTGCCACAGTCCATGCTCCATCATCACGACGCGTTCGTGGCCGGCCGCGGCGTCCTGCTCGGTCAACCAGCGGCCGAGCGCGGGTTGCACGTTCAGCGCAGGAAAGAAGGCAGGGGTCACGCGGGCGCCGCGCAACTGCGCGGGATCGCCCGCGCCAGTCAGGCTGAGGCTCGCGCCAAAATAGGCGGCCAGATGCTCGAAGCTGCGGCTCTGATTCCGCCAATCGGTGAAGGTCGGATACGACGCCACGTCCTTGTCGAATCCCTGCCGCGGGTTGTAGATCCAGACCATCATCAGCCGTTCGGAGTGCGGGTAGGGGAGGGGGCGCCACAACACCGCGCTGACGATGCTGAAAATGGCCGTGTTCGCGCCGATGCCAAGCGCGATCGTCAGCAGCGCGATCGCGGTGAATCCGGGATGCTTGACGAGCGTGCGGATCGCATATCTGAGGTCAGACATCATCCGCATAGTTTATAGGCGTTGCCCCGTATAATCCGCGCATGAAAGCCGTCCTCGCCGCTGCCGTCCTGGCCCTCTGCGCCCCACTTGCTGCAGCCGCACAGGAGACCGACACCGAGAGAACCGCCGCCAGGGACGTGATCCGGAAGATGGCCGAACTGGAGGAGTCGCTCGACGTCCCCGGTCTGGTCGCGAAGCTGACAGGACCGGACTCCGCCCGCGATGCCGTTGTCGCACGGGCGAAAGAACTGATGGATTCCGACTTGCTGGCGATGGCGGACGACATTGCGACGCACCCGGAGATTGGATTCGTCGAGAGACGATCCGTCGGCATCCTCACCAGCTATCTCCGCAAGCACAACTTCCAAGTCGAGATGGGCGTCGCCAGGATGGCGACGGCCTTCGTCGCGAGATATCAGGGCAGCGTCGGCGCGCCCAACCTCGGGATCATCGTCGAGTACGACGCCCTACGCGGAACGTCGGGGCCGTTCCACGGCGATCAGCACAGCGCCCAGGGGCCTGTCGGCCTGGCGGTGGCGGTCGCGATCTCGGAATTCCTGTCGCGCACACACACGCCCGGCACCGTGACGGTATTCGGCACGCCCGGCGAGGAGATGATGCCGCCGAACGCCAAGACGGATATGCACCTCGCCCATGTCTTCGACGGAATGGACGTGATCGTCCGCAGCCATTCTTCGTCGCAGACGTCGCGTCCGGCGCCCGGCTTCGGCACGTGCTGCATGAACATCGACGGCGTGAAGTACACGTTCTCCGGAGCGCCGGCCCATCAGCTGACGTCCTGGAACGGCCGCAACGCGCTCGAAGCGGTGATTCACCTGTTCAACAACATCGACGCCGTGCGCAGCAGCATCCGCCCCGAAGCGCGCATTCAGGGCGTCATCACCGAAGGAGGCGCGGCGCCCAACGTCACGCCCGATCGCACGGCGGCCGACTTCTACGTCCGCTATCCGGACGAGGTCTACCTCGCGCAGGTCACCGAATTCGTCGACAACGCGGCCAGAGCAGCGGCGCTCGCGACCGGCACCAAAGTGAAGGTCGATCACTACGGCAAGGATCGCGACGGCATCAGCGAGGCGGCTCTGTCGGAGCTGTCGTTCGCCTATATGAAGAAGTTCGGCGCCACCAACGTCCAGCCGCAGCCGGGCAAGCCGCAGGGCTTCGAGGAGACCGGCAGCGTCTCGCGCGACCTCCCGGGCATCGGCGTCAGCGCCCAGTCGTCGCTGTCGCCGAATCACACCTACGAGATGGACGCCGACAACCTGAAGGAGATCGGCCACAAGGGCTTCACGATCGACGCCCAGACGATGACGGCGATCCTCTTCGATTTCGCCACGCACGACGACTATCGCGCGGCCGTCAAGAGGGAATTCGACGGGCTCAAGGCGCTGTTCGCCGAGTATCTGGCGGCGCTGAAGAAAACCTACACGGTTCCCGCGGTCACCGATCCGAAGTAGCTGGCTATTGCAGCAGCGCCGTGATGTTCCGCTTCGGCACCTGGCCGACGGCGATCGTCGCCACTTCCTTCATCCTCTTCACGTCGACGACGCTGACGGAGTTCGACCCGGCGCAGGCGACATACAGATGCACGCTGTCGGGGCTGAACGTCAGCCAGTCCGGATGATGACCGACAGAAACGACGCCGAGCGGCTTCAAATCCGGCATCGAATACGCCGCGACGAAGTGATACCACTTGCTCGTGACCCACAGCGTCGCGCCGTCGGGTGCGATGGCGATGCCGTGTGACGGCGATCCTTGAACGTTGAGACTCTTCGCCGCGCCGGGAACGTCCGGCAGGGTCACGCGTCTGACTTCCCGGTGCGTCGCGAAATCGACGACGGCAAAGCCGTGCAGATCCGACAGCTGGACGAACATCCGCGAGGTCGATCCGTCCGGCCCCTTCTCGAACGCAATCGGACGAACCCCTCCGTCGAATTTCATCGACCATGCCGTCGCCTCCGTCGCCTGGTCGATGACGGTCAGCGAACGCCCGGCGATCGAACCGGCCACGACGAACCTGCCGTCAGGCGTGACGAACGTGTTGTGCACCGCGCCGTCGATGGCGATCGATTTGGCTCTGGTCATCGACGCGCTGTCGACGACGTCGACGGCGCCGGGGGCCTGCGCGATGGCGACGTAGATGCGCGCGCCATCCTTCGAGATCGAAAGATTGTTGGGGTGGCCGCTGAGCGGGATGTGCGTGACGACCTTCAGCGTCCTCGCGTCGACGACGTCGAGCGTACTCTCGGCTTCGTTGGTGACGTAGAGGCGACTGCCGTCCGGCGCCGCGGCGGCGCCGTGATTCGCTTCGATGTCCTTGATCTCGCCAACCACTTTGTTGGTCGCCGGATCGATCAGCAGGACGCTGTCGCCGGCGCTGTTGGTCTGGACGATGCGCACTTTGGCCCCACCGCTCGCGGTCAGGCCTGCGGCGGCGAGCGCGACGGCGAAGACGGCGAACGACCGCATCACTTCAGCCTTTCCCCGCGAATCCACGCGGCAATCGTCTGCCACCCTGGCGTGTTTCTCGCTGCGAACTGCCGCCCGCCTCCGTGAAAGTCGTCTCCGCCGGCTTCCTCGGCGAGCGGGTGAATCAGCAGCCGGCTCTGCTCCGGATGGCCGGGGACGATGTACCTCCTGACGGCGTCGAAATTCTTCCGCGACTGTTCGTCGTTCCATGTCGCGGCGCCTGGCGACAGAACCTGCAGATAGCTCGTCGCGCCGCTGCCACGGTGGCAGACGTAGCAGCGCGCGTGGCCCGGACGCTTCGCCAGGAAGATCGGCTGCACGCGTGCCTTGAAGAATGCGTAGTCCACGGTGAGAGCCGGCGGAGACGCGGGCATCGCCGCCGTCTGGCGGATCAAGACGGCCAGCACGATGACGAGCGGCACGGCCTTCATGCGCGGAGTGTAGCACCCGCCGTGTGTCACCGATAGCTTGACAACGAGTTCTACTTTGTAGAAATCTTGCCGCATGGGCCGAAGCGGCTATCTCGGCGAATTCGAGCAGATCGTGCTGCTGGCGGTCGCGCGGCTCGGCGAAGACGCCTACGGCATGCGGATTCGCGCCGAGATCGAAGGGCGGGCCGGACGCAAGGCGACGATCGGCGCCGTCTACGCCACGCTCGAGCGCCTAGTCGCCAAGGATTACGTCCGACAGGGCGACGCGCCCGGCGGTGAGGAGCGATCCGGCCTGGCGCGCCGGTTCTTTACCGTCACCCGCGCCGGTGAGTCTGCGTTGGAGAACGCGCGCGACCTCCAGACGCGCATGTGGGCGGGGCTGAAGCTTCGCGGCGCGCGGAGGCGATCGTGATACCGCCGCGGCTGCCGCGCTGGGTCATGTCGCGCCTGTCGCCCCGCGAGGATCGCGATATCATCGTCGGCGATCTCGACGAGGAATTCCGCCAGCGCGCGCGGCAGGGGCGTTCGGCCTCCGCGTGGTACTGGCAAGAAACGCTCGCGTCGATGCCGGCGGCCCTGCGACTCCGCTGGCAGCGCGCCGGTCTGACGCGGGACATCGGGGGAGATTGCCGCCGCGCGATCCGTTTGCTCTGGCGGCGTCCCGGCTTCGCCGCCGCGGCGCTGGTCGCGCTGGCGTTCGGCGCCGGCATCACGACCGCCGTCGCCTCCATTTGCGAGGCGATTCTCGTCCGCCCGCTGCCGTACGCCAATGGCGATCGCATCGTTTACCTTCGCGAGCACGACCCGACGCGGCAAGGCCCGAATCTGTCGTGGGCCGACTTCGACGAGCTCGCGTCGAGTCTGCGATCGTTCGCCGCCGTCGGTGCCTTCAGCGACGGCAGCCGCACGCTGAGCGGCCTTGGCCCCAGCGAACGGCTTCGGGCGATCGAGATTACGCCATCGTTGTTTGCCGTCCTCGGCGTCGTGCCGGCGCTAGGACGCACCTTCTCCGATGCCGACGGGGTGGGAGGCGCGCCCGGTGTCGTCATCCTGAGCCACACAGCCTGGCGCCGGCGGTTTGGCGGCGATCCCGCCGCGGTCGGGCGAACCGTCGTGCTGAGCGGCGCGCCGTTTACGATCGTCGGCGTGCTGCCGGCGTCCTTCGCCTTTGCCCCGCGCGCGAATCCGGAGCTGTGGCTGCCGCTGCGCCCCTCGCAAGCCCAATTGACGCGGGGGGATGTGCACTCGCTCGACGTCCTCGCGCTGCGCCGGGCGGAGGTGACCGCCGCCGCGGCGGCGGAGGAGCTCCGCGTTCGAGCGGACCGCTGGCAGCACTCCGGCGCCGCATGGCACGCGTCGACCACGCTGCAGACCCTCGGTCTTCGGGACGAGATGGTTGCGGGCGTCCGTCCTTCCCTGATGCTGCTGCTGGGCGCCGCCGTGCTGGTCATGCTCGCCGCTGCGGTGAGCGTCTCCGGCCTCGTGCTCGCCCGCGCGGCCGCCCGCGCGAGGGAAATGCAGCTCCGCGCCGCGCTCGGCGCCGGCCGCTGGAGAATCATTCGTCAGCTCGGGATCGAGGCGCTGACGATCGCCGTTCCCGGCGCGGCGCTCGGCCTGATCCTGGCGTCGTGTACCGTGGCGTTCTTCGACGCCACGACTCGGATTCCGTTTCGCGACACGCTGCCCTTCGCCGATCGGTTCACGCTGTCTCCGCTGGCCGCGGCGGCAAGCGTGACATCGACGATGATCGCCGTCCTCGTCGCCGGCCTGATTCCGGTGCTGCGCGGACGGCGTCCCGGTACGCCGTTCACGACGGGCGCGCGCGCGACGGCCGGCCATGCAGAGACCCGATTGCGCGGCGTCGTCGTGGCGGCGCAGATCGCGCTTGCCGTCGTGCTGCTCGCCGGTGCGGCGCTGGTCGGACGAAGCGTCGTGAACCTGTCGCGCGTCTATCCCGGCTTCGCCATCGACGGCCTACTGACCGGACGCCTCTCGCTGCCGGACACGCCGCGCTATCAATCGCGCGAGGGCATGGTGCAAGCCGTCGATCGCGTCCTCGAGCGCGTACGGGCGGTCCGGGGCGTGTCGAGCGCTGAAGCGATCAATCGGCTCCCGCTCGGCGGACGCAGCTACACGAGCGATTTTCGGATCGTCGGGCGCGGCGAGCAGACGAAAGTCGACGCGTTGATTCGCAACGTGACGCCCGGCTATCTCGCCGCGATGGGGATTCCGCTCCTCGCCGGCCGGGCGATTGAGCCGACCGATACCGGAAGCGCGGAACGCGTCGTCGTCGTCAACGCGATGCTCGCGCGCCTGGCGTTCGGCGGCCGCAGCCCGATCGGCGAACGCCTCGTGCTCGAATTCCTCGGCGGCAAGCCGGCATGGACGATCGTCGGCGTCGCCGGCGACGAGCAGTTCGACACCCTCGACAAGCCGATGGCGCCGGTCGTCTACGTTCCGTTCGCGCAGAATCCGGTGCCCGCGTTCAGCCTGGTCATGCGCACGGCCGCGCCCGAGGCGGTCGTCACGCCGGTGCGCGCCGCAATCACCGACGTGGATCCGGCGTTGCCGCTCTACGGTGTTCAGACGCTCGCGGCATCGGTCGCCTCGTCGAATGCGGTGTTCCTGCGCACCCTCGTGATGCGGCTGCTCGTGTGGTTTTCGGTCGCGGCGCTGCTGCTTGGCGGCGTCGGGGTTTACGGCGTTCTCGCCGAGGCGGTCACGGCGAGGACCAGAGAGATTGGCATCAGGCTGGCGCTTGGCGCGACAGGCGCCGACGTGGCGCGCCTGGCCCTGCGCATCGGTCTTGCTCCCGCGGCGCTCGGCGGCGTCTGCGGCTTCATCCTTGCCGCGATTGCGGCGCCGTCGGCGCGCACACTGCTCTTCGGCGTGGCGCCGCTCGATCTGCGGTCGCTTGCGGCGGTGGCGCTCGTCGTCGCGGCGGTTGCGCTGGCGGCCTGCGCGCTTCCCGCGCGGCGCGCCGCCCGGTTGCCGGCCGTGGCCGCGCTACGCCACGAGTGATCACGAGCCTCCGACTTTGTCCGACAGACATGCGAAGAATCTGTCCATCGTCATGCGCGCGACGCTCTCGAGCAGACGCTGGCCGACGCGGGCGATCATGCCGCCTGCGTCGGCTGTCGCGGTTACCGTCACCGTCGTGCCGGTGTCCGCGGCAGCAAGCGACACCTGCGCGCTGCCTTTGACGAACCCTGGACGTCCTGTCGCCTCGACGAGCAAGCGATAGGACGCCGGCGGCTTCTTGTCGGCGATGGCGACGGTCGCGGAATACGTAGCCGTGATCGCGGCCACGCCCACCGTCACGTCGGCCGCATAGCGATCGTCGCCGAGCGGCCGGAGCTGCTTGCAACCGGGAATGCACCCGGCCAGGGTCTCGGTGTTCATCAGCGCGTCCCAGACAACGGCGGGGGGCGCGTTGAACGAATAGGTGGCCGTGATTTGCATCAGTGGCCCGCCGTAGCCTTACGCGAAGGCCGGAAGGCCTGCACGACGGCGTGCCCGTGGCGAACCGCGCGCAGGTGGGCGGCGAGCTGTTCGAGACTCCGGAGATTGTGCGCCGGCATGAAGTCGTCGATGTGCGGCAGCGCCGCCTGCATGCCGCGCGTCAGCGGTTTGTAGCTTTCGGAGCCCAGCAGCGGGTTCAACCAGATCAGCCGTCGGCTGCTCCGCCGCAGGCGCGCGATCTCGCGCGTCAGCAGCGATGGCTCGCCGCGGTCCCAGCCGTCCGACACGATGAGCATGACCGGCCCGTTTCGCATCACCCGCCGCGCCCAGCGCACGTTGAACGTCCGCAGCGCCTCGCCGATGCGCGTGCCGCCGCCCCAGTCCTGCACGTCACGGATCATGCGCAGCGCGGACGATCCGAACCGGCGATCGCGTGCCGCGCGCGTCAACCGCGTGAGCCGCGTCGCGAAGACGAAGGACTCCACGCGCGCCGTGCCGCGCATGACACCGGCGATGAAGTGCAGCAGCATGCGGCTGTAGCGCTCCATCGATCCGCTGACGTCGGCCATGACCACGAGCGGACGCGGTTTGAGCACTCGCGCCCGCCGCGGCACGTCGATCAGCTCGCCGCCGTGTTTGAGGTTGCGCGCGACGATCCGCCGCAGGTCGGCCGTGCCGCGCGACGCGGGACCCCACCGCCGCGTGCGGCGGCGCGCGAGATCCCAGCCGAGATCGCGGAGCAGGATCTCCGCGCGCGCAAGTTCGCCTGGAGAGAAATCGGCGAAGTCCTTCGTCCGCGAGACGTCGGCCGGACTGTAGGCGCCCACGGCCAGACGCACCTGGCCGGCTGTCGTTCCGTCATCGGGCGCGCCGGACTCCAGCGTGGGGGCGCCCGCCGGCTTGACGGCGACGCGCGGCCGCTCGCCCAGGGCGAACAGCGGCAGGCCGCCGCCGCCGGTCTCATGGGCGCGCCAGAAGAGATCGAATGCCGCGTCGAATCTGGCGATGTCCTCGTGGCGGTGCACGAGCAGCGTGCGCAGCGCCGCCCGGACGTCGCGGCGGCTGGTCACGCCCACGGTCTCAATGGCGGTGACTGCGTCCGGCATCCTGCCGGCATGGCTGCCGAGTCCCGCGCGCCGCAGCAGGTCGCCGAAGAGCAGGACGTTGTGGACGAGCGCGTCCGTCATGCGCGTGTCAGCGCCCGGCCGACCATGGCCTGCAAACGTTCGCCGCGCACCGCCTCGATGTCCTCCTGATTCTTGAGCAGCACGCCGATCGTCTGTTCGACGATCGCGACATCAAGAACGCGGCTGTTCAGCGTGACGAGCGCCGCGGCCCAGTCGAGCGTTTCCGAGATCCCGGCCGCCTTGTATAACTCCACGCTGCGCAGTTCCTGCACGAACGCGGTGACCTGCGCCGCCAGCCGCTCAGACGCGCCGGGCACCTTGGCCCGGACGATGCGGAGCTCCTTGTCGAATTCCGGGTAATCAATCCAGTAGTAGAGACAGCGGCGCTTGAGCGCGTCATGCACTTCGCGCGTGCGATTCGAGGTGATGATCACGAACGGCCGCGTCTCCGCGCGCACGGTGCCCAACTCGGGAATCGTGACCTGAAAATCCGACAGCAGCTCCAGCAGGTAACCCTCGAACTCTTCATCCGCGCGATCGATCTCGTCGATGAGCAGCAGGGGAGGACGATCGGCCGGCGCCTGCAGCGCGCGCAGGAGCGGACGCTTGATCAGGAAGGCTTCGGTGAACAGCTCGCGCCCGGCGCGCGATCGATCCAGCTCGTGGCTCGCTTCGAGGAGCCGGATCTCGAGCAACTGCCGTGGATAGTTCCATTCGTACACCGCCTGGGCGATGTCGAGACCTTCGTAGCATTGCAGCCGAATGAGCTCGGCATCGAGCACGACGGCCAGCGCCTTCGCGACTTCGGTCTTGCCGACGCCCGCTTCGCCCTCGAGAAACAACGGCCGCTGCAGCCGCAGCGCCAGGAACAGCGAGACGGCCAATCCGCGATCGGTAATGTAGCGCTTGGCGGCGAGCGCGTGCTCCAGGTCGTCAACGGAACCGGGAATACCCACGTTGGAACTTCGTCAGGCGCTCGCGCGCCCGAACGCCGCGGCGAGCGCGCGGCGGACGTAGACCGGAGCCACGGCTGCACGATATTCCGCCGACGCGAAGATGTCGCCGCTCACCTCATGAGCGAGATCGTCGGCGGTGCGCGCCGCCGCCTCGGCAAGCATCGTGTCGCCGGGTTTCTGCCCCTGCAGCGCTTTTTCCACCGCGGGCAGCCGTCGCGCGTGCGGCACGAGTCCGACCACCGCGACACGCGCGGACGAGCAGACACCTTTGGCGACCGACACCGACGCCGCGACGCCGATCACCGCGTAGCGGGACGCGGGATGCGCAAACTTGACGTACGCGGATCCCTGGCCGGCGGCCTGGACGGGCACCTTCACGGCCGCCACGATCTCGTTCTCGCCGAGCGCCGTAGTCATGATGCCGGTGAAGAACGCCGCCGCGGGGATATCGCGGCCGCCGTCCGGGCCGATCGCGGCGATCGTCGCGTCGAGCGCGACGATCACCGCGGGCAGATCGGACGCGGGATCAGCGTGCGCGACGTTGCCGCCGAGTGTGCCGCGATTGCGCACCGCCGGATCGCCGACCTGCGCGGCGGCTTCGGCGAGCGCCGGCGCCGCCCGCCGCACCACGTCGGACGAGGCCAGCTCCGCGTGCGTCGTCAGCGCGCCAATCCGGATTGTGCCGTCGCTGGTGGCGATGCCGCGCAGCTCTCCGACGCGGCCGATGTCGATCACCGCCGCCGGCGAAGCGAGCCGCAGCTTCATGATCGGAATCAGGCTCTGGCCGCCGGCGAGCAGCTTTGCGTCCGGATGCGCGGCCATCAGCCGATGCGCCTCGGCGAGCGACGTCGCGGGATAGTAGTCGAAGGAATCGGGATACACCTTACGCCCCCTGCATCGCGCGCCATACCCGTTCCGGGGTCAGCGGCATCCGTATCGTCTCGAACTTGAATGGCGCGAGCGCATCGACGACCGCGTTGTAGACCGCGCACGTCGACGCGATCGTGCCCGCCTCGCCGATCCCTTTCACGCCGAGCGGGTGGTGCGGCGACGGCGTGACCGTCGAGAGCACTTCGATGTCGGGCAGCACGTCGGCGCGCGGAATGGCGTAATCGGCCAGCGAGCCGGTGAGCAGTTGTCCGTTGTCGTCGTAGACCGCCTCCTCCCACAGCGCCTGGCCGATCCCCTGCACGACGCCGCCGTGGACCTGGCCTTCGACGATGACCGGATTGATTTGCGGCCCGCAATCGTCGACGGCGACGTAGCGTCGGAGCGTCACGCGTCCCGTTTCCGGATCGAGATCGACGACGGCGACGTGCGCGCCGAACGGATAACTGAAGTTCGGCGGATCGTAGAAGCTCGACGCCTCCAGTCCCGGTTCCATGCCTGCAGGCATGTTCCACGCCACGTGCGCCATCAGCGCAATCTCGGCGATCGATTTCGCGCGATCCGGACTGCCCTTGACGAAGAACTTCCCGTCGTCGTAGTCGATGTCCTCGACGGCCGCTTCGAGCAGGTGCCCCGCGAGCAGCCTGGCTTTCTCCTTGATCTTGCGCGTCGCGACGGCGAGCGCCGCGCCAGACACCGCAGTCGTCCGGCTCCCGTACGTGCCCCAGCCCATCGGCGTGTTGTCGGTGTCGCCGTGGAATACCTTGATATCGTTCACCGGGACGCCGAGCTCGTCGGAGATGACCTGCGCGAAGGTGGTCTCTTCTCCCTGTCCGTGCGGCGACGCGCCGATGAACACGTTCACCTTGCCGCTCGGGTGGAACCGCACGATCGCGCTCTCCCAGAGTCCGCCCTGGAAGCCGACGGCGCCCGCGACCTGCGACGGACCCAGCCCGCAGATCTCGACGTACGTGGTGACGCCGATGCCCATCAGCCGCCCCTGCGCGCGCGCCGCTTTCTGTTCCGCGCGCAGCCGAGCGTAGTTGACGTGGTCCAGCGCCTTCGTCAGCGCGGCTTCGTAGTTGCCGCTGTCGTAGGTCAGGCCGGTGATCACGGTGTGGCCGTTGGCGAACGGCGGAATCAGGTTGCGGCGGCGCACGTCCACCGGATCGAGTCCGAGCCGGTGCGCGACCTTGTCCATCATCCGCTCAAGCATGAACGTCGCTTCCGGTCGTCCGGCGCCGCGATACGCTTCGACCGGCGTGGTGTTGGTGTACACGCCGTAGACGTCCTCTTTCACCGCCGGAATCGTATAGGGCCCTGAGAGCATCAAGCCGTGCAGGATGGTGGGAATCCCGGGCGCCGCAGTGGAGAGATAGGCTCCCATGCCGGCCCACACGGTGGCGCGCAGGCCCGTGATCTTTCCGTCGCGTGTCGCGGCGACGTCGACCTCCTGCACGTGATCGCGCCCGTGCGTCGTCGAAATGTAGTTCTCCGATCGCGTCTCGATCCATTTCACCGGCCGGCCCAGCTTCATCGAACAGAAGACCGTGATGAAGTCTCCCTGCAATTGCGGAATCTTGCTGCCGAAGCCGCCGCCGACCTCCGGCGCGATCACGCGCAGCTTGTCTTCGGAAATGCCGGTGACGAGCGACATCACGAAACGGACGATGTGCGGGTTCTGCGTCGTGTTCCACAACGTCAGCTCGCCCGTCGCGGGCACGAACTGCGCGACGGCGCCGCGCGGCTCCATCGCCGTGGGGATGAGGCGCTGCTGCACGATCCGCTCGTGCACGACGACAGCCGCGTTCGTGAACGCCGCGTCGATGTCGCCGCCGGCCACGTTCCAGTGAAAGGCGACGTTGCCTGCGGCGCAGTCGTGCAGACACGGCGCGCCGTCCTGCGCCGCCTTCTGCGGATCGACGACCGCGGGCAGCGGCTCGTAGTCGACGACGACGAGATCCAGCGCGTCGTAGGCTTGGTACGCCGTTTCCGCGACCACCACGACGACCGCCTCGCCGACGTAGCGCACCACATCGGCGGCGAGCGCCGCGTAGGGACCGATGCTGAGGCCCGCGTTCGGCAGCAGCCAGCAGCACGGAATGGCGTTGAGCACGCCGGCCGTGTCGGCCGACGTGTAGACGGCGACCACGCCGGCCGCCGTCTTCGCTCGCGATGCGTCGATGCCGCGAATGCGCGCGTGCGCGTGAGGGCTGCGCACGATCGCGGCGTGCAGCATGCCCGGCAGGTGCATGTCGTCCGTATAGCGCGCGGTCCCGGTGAGGAGCCGAGGGTCTTCCCGCCGTCTGATCCCCGAGCCGAACACGCGTGACGCCGTCCGGGTGGCGCTCATCGCGACGCTCCCGCCGCATGCTGCACGGCGCGGACGATGTTGTGATAGCCGGTGCAGCGGCACATGTTCCCTTCGAGGCCGTGCCGGATCTCGTCCGCCGTCGGATGCGGATTGGTCCGCAGCAATTCGGTCGCGGCGAACACCATGCCGGGCGTGCAGAAGCCGCACTGCAGGCCGTGCTTGGCCCAGAACGCTTCCTGCATCGCGTTGAGCCGGCCGTCGGTGGCGAGTCCCTCGATAGTCGTGATCGCCCGCCCGTCGGCCTGAACGGCGAGACAGGTGCACGACTTCACCGCCACGCCATCGAGCTGCACGGTGCATGCGCCGCACTGGCTGGTATCGCAGCCGACCTTCGTTCCGGTCAGGCCGGCGACCTCGCGAAGAAAGTGCACGAGCAGCAGGCGCGGCTCGACGTCGCGGTGACAAGGCCGTCCGTTGACGGTGATCGTGACGGGGATGATCATAACGGGCGGATGTTAGGTCCGCGCCGTTCTGCAGTCAAATAACCGATCAGAGAATGAGCGACGGCAGGGATTGGAAGTTGCGCCGTGGCCAGGCGGCTGACCGACCGTCTGTCCCCTGGTGGCGCCGGTTCGCCCCTTGCCCCTTTGTCGCGGTCGACGAGCCACGCGACGATGCGGAATGCGACCGTTGACGTTTGTCTGCCTGTTTCTTTCACTCGGCGCGCCGCTGAAAATGGCGGGCGCTGTCCAGCCGGCTCCCTCGCTGGTGCCCGCGCCGGCCCGCACGACTCGGGATACGCACGTCATCGAGCGTTACAGCATCACATCATCGATCCTGAAGCAGACCCGGATGGTTGATGTCGCGCTGCCAGCATCTTTTCCGCAGACCGGCGCAAACCGTCGGTATCCGGTAGCAGTCCTGTTTGACGGCGAGACAAACACGACAACAGGGGCCACCGTCAGCGGCGAACTCGCGCGCAATGGCCTCATTCCGGAGATGATCCTGGTCGGGATCGAGAATGTCGACGCGCTCAACGGGCGCGTCTACGATCTCACGCCGCCCGGTTTGTCTGTCAGCGGGAGCGATCTGAATCAAGGAGGCGATCGCTTTCTCGATTTCATCCAGCAGGAACTCCTGCCGGCGGTCGATCTGCAGTTCAGAGGCGCGGCGCCGCGCCTCTTGATTGGCCATTCATCAGGCGCGATACTCGCCACCTACGCCGCCGCCACACGGCCGGCGTTCCGCGGCGTCATTGCGATTGACGGTCCGATCGCGCTCGAGAATTCCTGGCTGGCCAGAAAGCTGATCGCGCGTGCGAAGGAGCCATCGACTCCGCCGCTGCGATATGCGTTGTACGAAGCGAAATTCCGATGGCCGGACCGTATCTGGGACGAACTCGCCGCCGTCGCACCCGCGTCCTGGCGCGTGCGCCGCGACACGATGCGGCTCGAAGGCCACGAGACCGTGTACATGATCGCCGCCTATCAGGGCTTGCGTGAGATCTTCGCAGACTACTCGCGGCTCGCCGCATCCGCGAAGCCGGGCACGCAGATGATTTCCCACTATGACGAGGTGAGCGCTGGTTTTGGCGCGATGCTCGTGCCGCCGCGACGGCTGCTCGTGGATGCCATGTCGGATTTGATCTCGGAAGGTCGCGGAGCACAGGCCCGTGCCGCGTATGACCTTCTCGTGGCCGGCTACGGCGCGCCCCCGGACGGCGCCGACTGGTCCGCGCGAATAGCCGACGCCGAGCGTCAGCCGGCGCCAGCCGAAACCGTCGAGGGACTGCTGAAGACGCCGTTTCCCACGCCGGAGGAGGTGCGGCCGTTTCTCGGCGAGTGGATGGGCAGCATCTGGATGACCGCCGCCCAGCCGCGCCGGAACAACATAACGCTTCGCATTCGCGTTGAAAATGGACGGGTAATCGGCGAAACGAGGAATGCGGATGCACCGCCGGAGATGTCGGGCTGGATTCGGGTGGACTACCTGCGCGTGACGCAGAACGGCCTGACATGGGGCAGACTGAACGGCATGCGTCCCCGCGGGGTCATGCTTTGGGAAGGCACGCTCCAGGGCATCACCCTCAGCGGCACGGGACGCTGGGGAGGAATCGCGGTGACGGATCCGCCCGGAACAGAACGGGGATTTTCGTTCACACGGACCGTCAGGTGAGACGTTCGCAGTGGGTGCGGTTCACGCTCCTCTGGACTGGCGCCGGCGTGCTCATGATCGCGCTGGGCCGCTATGCGACACCGGCGTTTCTCAAAGCGCCGGTCGGCGGGCGCATGGTCCCTCGGATTCCGCCGCCTCCGCCGGACCTGCCGACGCTGCTGTACCAACTCGGCGTCGGTTCGGTCGTTTGGTACGTCGCGATCGTGGCGCTGCCGATGCTGCTCGTGTTCGCACGATACCTCGATGCCGAGCGCTTGGGCCTCGTCCGGACGCTGGCGATCGCCCTCGGCGCCGCGGCCACCCTGATCGCCGTCACCTCGGCGATCGATTATTTCTGGACCTATCGTGGAACGTCGCTGCGTCCGCCACCGTCCGCCTTCGTGCCCGTGTCTCTGCGTCAGCATCTGCCGGCGTGGCTAGCGCTCATCGGACTCGTGGCGGCGATTGAAGGCGGTCGAAGGGCCGTTCAGGCCGCGGTCGAGCGCGAACGGCTTCGCGCGGAAGTCGCCCGACAGCGTCTCATCGCGCTGACCGGACAACTGCGGCCGCACTTTCTGTTCAACACCCTGCAGGCAATCTCCACCCTGATCTATCGCGATCCGGCGGCAGCCGACGAGATACTCACCAGGCTCGGCGATCTTTTGAGCGACGCGTTACGGCACCGCGATTGCCCCTTCGTCCCGCTGCAGGACGAGGTGCGGTACGCTCGCACGTGGCTGGAGATCGCGCGCGCCCGCTACGGCGCGCGGCTGGAATTCGAGATGGACGTCCCACAGGAGCTGAACGATCTCCAGGTGCCGCTGTTCATCGTACAGCCGCTGCTCGAGAACGCGTTGAGCCACGGGATCGGTGGCGTGATGAAAGGCGGCCGCGTGATCGTTCGCGCGCGACGCACCGGCCGCCGTCTCTGCCTCGACGTGATCGACGACGGTGCCGGCTTGCCCACCGCATTTCCGTTCCGCGAAGGGATCGGCCTCGCCAATACGCGCGAGCGCCTGGCGACAGCCTACGGGTCCGATTACATGTTCGCCCTGACGTCTGGATCACCTGACGGGACGCGGGCGCACATCGATATCCCGGCGACGCTCGCGCCGCCGACACCGCGTGCATGAAGGCGTTGCGCACCATCGCCGTGGACGACGAGCCGCTCGCGCTCGAACGTCTCTGCGAACTGGTGCGAGGCACCCAAGGGCTGACGCTGGTCGGCCAGGCGCAAAACGGACTGGAAGCGCTGGATTTGATTGCCAGCGTCGAACCGGATCTGATCTTCATCGACGTGGAGATGCCCGAATTGAGCGGGTTCGGCGTGGTCGCGGCACTCGACGGACAGCGCATTCCCGGGATTGTCTTCGTCACGGCGTTCGAGGAGTACGCACTGAGAGCGTTCGACGTCGGCGCGATCGATTACCTGCACAAGCCGCTTACGAAGGCGCGATTTGCGGCCGCGGTGGACCGCGCGCGTCAGCGGCTCGAGCGGACGTCGGAGATCGATTGGCGAACGGTCCCGCCGGGCGCGGCGCGGCTCGAGCGTCAACGGGGCTTGCGGACGCGCTTCGTGGTGCGCCGCGGAAACAGCCACCACTTCGTGCGCGTCGGCGACGTCGACTGGGTGGACGTGGCCGACAACTACGTGCAGCTCCATGTCGGCGAGCAGGGCTATCTCGTGCGCGGGACGATGAACGACCTCGACGAGGAGCTCGATCCGCTGCGGTTCGTCCGCATTCATCGTTCGACGCTCGTGGCCACCGATCGGATCGTCAGCATCCAACCGCGGGAGTCCGGCGGCTACGTCGTCGAGTTGCGGACGGGCATCCGCTTGAACAGCAGCCGTGGGTACGCCGATCGCGTACGCGCGTTGCTGTGCGCCAGGAACCCAAGGTCGAGAACGAGGCGCTGATCGCGATTCTCACAGGGTCCCTGGCCGAGAGCCCGCTGCACGGCTACGGCATCAAGCTGGACATCGAAGCGCGGACCCGCGGCGAAATCAGCCTCGGCTCCGGCACGCTGTATCAGGCGATTCAGCGGCTCGAGCGCGAAGGGCTGATCGCTGAAGCTGCCGCCGGCGACGCCAGGCGCGGGTGCATCTACCGACTCGAACCGAGGGGACGCGCCGCCCTCGATCTCCATCTGGGCCGGCTCAGTCGATCCGTGGACTACGCGCGCGCGCAACCTGCTGCCGTCAAAGTCGTGAGTGCCGGCGAACGAATCTTCGCGGTTCTGCTGCCTGCGTACCCGCGAGCGTTTCGCGAGCGCCATGCCGCGGACCTGATGGCCTTCTTCCGGCAGGAATACCGCCATCCCCGCTACGGCCGCGGTCCGCTGAGGCCGATCAGGTTCTGGTCGGCCACCCTGCGCGATCTCGCGCGCACCGCGCTCGCCGAACGCGGAGGCTTTCCGATGCGTCCGTTCGCCGCGCTCGCGGTGCTGACGCTCGGCATCGGCGCCAGCGCCGCGATCTTCGCCCTGGGCTGTCTGTCGACCTACCGACGTGTCCTCTTGACCTCCGACAGGTCAGAGATCTAAGCTCCCCTCGGGGATCGAGAGGTCGATTGTGAACAAATCGCAACTGCTCCAGGGCACGCTGGACCTCCTGATCCTGCGGATCCTGGAGGTCGGACCCAATCACGGCTGGGGCATCTCGAGCCGGCTGCAGCAGATGTCGAAGAACCGCCTGAAGACCAGCCAGGGCTCGCTCTACCCGGCGCTTCATCGTCTCGAGATGCGCGGCGAGGTACGATCCGAGATGACGGCGTCCGAGAACAACCGGCGGGCGCGTGTCTATACGATCACGCGCGCCGGTCGAAAGCGCCTGAACCAGGAGACCGAAACGTGGGAGGCGTTCGCGCTTTCGATGCGGCGCGTCCTCGGGGAGGGCCGATGATCGGCCGCCTGTTTGCCGCGCTGCGCGGACTGCTTCGTCGCCGTCGCATACAAGCGGAGATTGCCGAGGAGCTCCGCGATCATCTCGAACGCGAAGTCGAGGCGCACGTCTTGCGGGGCCTCCCGCCGGAGGAGGCGCGCAGGCTGGCGCTGCGCGATCTCGGAGGACTCACGCAGACGATCGAGGCGACGCGCGCAGTCCGCGCGACCTGGCTCGACGCGTTCTGGCGCGACCTCGCCTACGCCGCCCGCGTGCTGCGCCGTTCGCCTCGCTTCACGCTGACGGCGCTCATCCTGCTCGTCGTCGCGATTGGTTCGACGACGGCGATTTTTTCGATCGCGTATGCCGTGCTGGTCCGGCCGCTGCCATATCCCGAGGCTGATCGGCTCGTTTTCGTCGCGGGCTACGACGGCGCCGGCGTCATCTGGCCGAATTTCGAAGAGTGGCGGAGTCGCGCACGCTCCTTCGACAGCCTGGCCAGCTCGTTGGCCGATGCGGTCATCGTCACCGGCGGTCCCATCCCGCGACGATTCGAGTCCAGAAGCGTAACGGCGAACTTCTTTCGGGTCCTCGGTGTCAGGCCCGTGCAGGGTCGCCTGTTCGACGATGCCGACGCGCGCCCGGATGCCGCTCTGACCGCCATGGTGAGCCACGCCTTCTGGATGCGCGAGCTCGGCGGCGCCCCCGGAGCGATCGGGCAAACGCTGTCGATCAACCGCAAGGCGTTTACTTTGATCGGCGTCCTGCCGCCAGGCTTTCGTTACATGACGCCGGCGGACGTGTACATCCTGCTGGAGCCCCAGGTTGCGGCGAACTACCGGGGGATGCAGAGCCGCAATACGCGTACGACTTTGTACGCGGTCGGCCGGTTGAAGTCTGGAGTCAGCGTTACGGCGGCCCGCGCGGAAATGCAGACCATCGCAGCGGCGCTGGCACTCAAATACGGTGCAACGGCCAAGGGCAGCGACGTCACGCTCGTCGCGCTCGCCGACCGCGTCGTCGGGGACATGGCGCCCACGCTGACCGTCGTCACTGGCGCTGTCATGCTGCTGTTGCTCATCGCCTGCGTCAATCTCGCCGGTCTGCTGTTGAACAGGAGCGCGTCCCGCGCCCATGAGTTCAGCATCCGCTCGGCGATCGGCGGCAGCCGATGGGCCCTGATCCGCCAGCTCCTGATCGAACAGGCGCTCCTCGTCGTCACAGGTGGTGTGCTCGGTGCGTTGGCCGGCGCGGCCATCCTCACGGTTCTGGTCAGGGTGGCTCCGCGCGAGATGCCCCGCCTCGACGAAATCCGCCTGGACATCGTGGTGCTGACGTGGACTACTCTTTTCAGCAGCGCGTGCGCGTTCCTGTTCGGGATCCTTCCGGCAGTCAAGGCTTCCGGCGTCAGCGGCCAGGAGCTGGTCGTCCGCTCCGGTCGAGGCTCGACCCGCCCGGCAACGGCGCTGCGCAAGGCCCTGATGCTGGCGGAGATCACTGTCGCGACGGTGCTGCTCTCCGGAGCGGGACTGATGGTGCACACCATGGTCCGGCTCTCGCGCGTCGATCCCGGCTTCGACCCACACAATCTGCAGACGTTCATGTTCTCGCTGACGGGCCCCCAGTGGCCCGACGCCAGGAAACAGGTGTTCTACGACGCCGTGGTCGAACGCCTTCGTGCCGTACCGGGCGTGGAAAACGCCGCGGTCACCTATTCGCTCCCGACTCTCGGCTCGAACTGGTGGAACGTGTTCAATTTCCCCGGCAAGACGAGGGAGGATTGGATATCGGTCGGGGAATTTCCGAATGCGGGCATGGTCCCGGTGACCGCCGGTTATTTCGAGACCCTGAGGATTCCGCTGATCAAGGGCCGGTATTTCAACCGGTCGGACACACCCGACTCGCTGCCCGTCGCCATTGTAAACAGCAGCCTCGCCAGGAAGTACTGGCTGAACGAGGACCCGGTCGGGAAGCAAGTCAGACAAGGATTCCCGACCGAGCCGTTCGGTCCGTGGCGGACCATCGTAGCCGTCGTCGGCGACATCAAGCAGGAAGGCGTCGATCGGGAGACGTCTCCGCAAGTATTCATGCCGATCGTGCAGCAGCCGCGGACGACGGTCTTCGCGATCGCCCGCACCCGAGCGACGGTGACGCCGTCGTCGCTCGAGATGGCCATCCACGAGTTGGACCGGACCATACCCGTGTTCAACGACCGCACGATCGATCAAGTGATGCGTGAAGCTTCCAGTCGCCGCCGCATCGCGATGATCGTGCTCTCGGTCTTCGGCGGCGTCGCCGTGCTTCTCGCCGCAATCGGGATCTACGGCGTGATCGCGCAGGGCGTGGCCGAGCGCCGCCAGGAAATCGGCGTGCGAATGGCGCTCGGTGCGACCGGTGGTCAGATCCTGCGATTGTTCCTGCGCCACGGGCTCGCCATCGTGGCGGTTGGCATCCCGTGCGGGATCGTTGCGGCGGTCGCGGCGGCTCGAAGCCTCGCGAGTCTGGTGTTCGGCGTCACCGTGACGGATCCTGCGACGCTGGGGACGGCCGCCGCGGTGCTCACAGCCGTCACGCTGCTGGCGTGCTACGTCCCCGCGTGCTCCGCCACCCGAGTCGATCCCCTGGAAGCGCTCCGATCGGAGTGATGCCCCTTTGACTTGAGGCGAAGTGGTACAACGCGCGCGGCCATAGGGCATTTACAAGTGCCAGCTGTCTATGGCCGCGCCAGAAACGTTCGATCTCATCGTCATCGGAGGCGGCCCCGGCGGCTCGACGGCGGCCACGCTCGTCGCGCTGCAGGGACATCGAGTGCTCCTGCTGGAGAAGGAGCGTTTTCCCCGGCATCAGATCGGGGAATCACTGCTGCCGCTCACCGTTCACGCCATCTGCCCGATGCTCGGCGTGCTGGACGAGATCAAGCACGCCGATTTCGTCCCCAAGTTCGGCGGCGTGTTCCGGTGGGGCACGCGCGAAGAGCCGTGGCACTTCACGTTCGGCACCGTTCGCGATCTCGAGAAGGCGGGCGCCGGGTACGCCTACCAGGTCGAGCGCTCGCGCTTCGATCAGATTCTGCTGAACAACGCCCGCCGGCGCGGTGTCGACGTGCGGGAGCAGCACGCGGTGATCCACCCGCTGCTCGACGATGGCCGCGTGACGGGCGTGCGGTTCGTCGATGCCGCCGGCCGCGAGGGCGCCGCGCGCGCCAAATTCGTCGTCGACGCCTCGGGCAACGCGAGTCCGTTCCACCGGCACGTCGGCCGCCGCGTCTATTCGGAGTTCTTCCGCAACGTCGCGCTGTTCTGCTACTTCCACAATGCGGGCCGGATGCCGGGCGATCAAGCCGGAAGCGTCCTGTCCGCCGCCTTCGACGAGGGCTGGTTCTGGTTCATCCCGCTTTCCGACACGCTGACGAGCGTCGGCGCCGTGATCGCCCGCGAGCACGCGAACATGCTGCAGCAGGATCACGAGTCGGCGATGCGGGGATTCATCGAGTCGTGTCCGCTGATCAAGAAGCTGCTGGCGTCGGCCACGCGCATCACCGACGGGCCGTACGGACGGTTCCGCGTGCGCCAGGATTATTCGTACAACACAACCCACTTCTGGCGTCCCGGTCTCGTCCTCGTCGGGGACGCGGCATGTTTCATCGATCCGATCTTCTCGTCCGGCGTGCACCTGGCGACCTATTCGGCGCTCCTGGCCGCGCGCTCGATCAACACAGTCCTGCGCCGCGACGCCGACGAGCTCCGAGCTTTCACCGAGTTCGAGCGCCGCTATCGGGCCGAGTTCGAGAACGTCTATGGGTTTCTCGTCAGCTTCTATGACGTACATCAGGACGAGCAGTCGTACTTCTGGCGGGCGCGCAAGATTCTCAATACCACGGAGCGCGAGAACGAAGCGTTCGTGAGATTGATCTCGGGTTTCTCGACGGTGGAGTCGAACATCTTCGAGACGGCGACCCGCGTCAGCGCGCACATGAAAGCCTTCGAGGCGTCCGGCAGCCGCGAGGCGCTTTCCCGGATCGAGGAGCTCGCGCGTCCCAACCCGAAAGCCATTCGATCGCCCGGACAATCGGATGCCGACGATTCTTCCGAACGTCCACGCTGGCCGGGCGGACTGGTGACCAGCCGCGACGGTTTTCACTGGACGATTCCGCCCGACTGAGATCGAACCTTTCAACGCGCCGGTGCTATCCTTGCCCTCCTCCTCTGGCGTGAGCGCACGAAAGGAACGTCATGCGAGCCAGCAGCACCAAGGACGGACTCACCGTCCGCGTCGTCGCCGGGACCACCAGCGTCATCATCGGGATCGACCTGCAGAAGAACAAGCGAACGGGGTGTCTCGGCTTCACGATCCGGCGTACCGATCTGAGCGCGGGTGGGAAGTCAGTTCCCTTGCCCAACATGCTGAAGTTTCCTAGCGATACGGCCGCCGATGGAATCACCACGGACCGCGCCCCGCTGCAGAAGTTCCGCTGGGGCGACTACACGACGTCACCGGGCAGGCGCTATCGCTACCAGGTCGTCCCGCGCTTCGGCGCGCCCGGACATCTTCAGCCCGCCACGGTCGGCGACGCGGACGGCGTGGCGGTCGACATCACGACGGAAGACGATCGGCAGCAGGACACGGCGGTCTTCTTCAATCGCGCCGCCGCGGCGAGCCGCGCGTTCGGGCTCGAATTCCCGCACATCACGACCGAGGCGCTCCTGCTCGGCGCGACGGCTGAAGCGCAGAAGGCGCGGGCGTGGCTCGCGCGCCGGCTCGAAGAGGCCGCGCTCGCGTTTCTGGCCCAGGCAAAGGACAACACGTTTGCCTTGCACGCGTGCGTCTACGAGTTTCAGAAGCCGTCGCTCCTCGGCGCGCTGCGCGACGCGATGCAGCGCGGTGCGGACGTGCAGGTCGTGTTTCACGACCGTCAGAAGCTGAAAAAGGGGAAGCCGGATCCCGCCGACAAGACGGCGTCGAAGAACACCGACGCCATCAAGACGGCCGGGATCGGCGCGGCGTGCAAACCGCGGAAGGCCGATCCGCAGGATGCCATCATGCACGACAAGTTCGTCGTCCTGCTGCAGAAAGACGGCGCCGCGCTCGCGCCGAAGGCGGTCTGGACCGGTTCGATGAACTGGACCGATGGCGGCGTCTACGGGCAGCTCAACGTCGGCCACGCCGTGTACGACGCCGGCATCGCCACAAAATACGAGACGCTTTTTCAATTGCTCCACGCCGACAGCGAGGCGGCGGATCTGAAGAAAGCGCTGAAGACGCTCACGCCGGTCCCCGCGGCGCCGCCCCCGGGCCATGGGATCCATCCGATCTTTTCCCCGCAGTCGAGCACGGGCATGCTCACGCTGTACGCCGGCATCTGCAGGGATGCGACGTGCCTGATGGTGTCCGCGCCGTTCGAGCTCCACGAAAGCATCCGGAAGGCGCTGCAGAAGCGACCCGAAGGAACCGTGCACTATCTCCTGCTCGATACCCGAAAGGCCCTCGGAAAACCGGAGGAAGTCCGAGTCCAGGAAGGGGACCCGCGGAATACGCTTGCCGTCGCGACCACACTCTCGTCGGCGCTGCACGACTTCCAGGGAAAGCTCCTGGAAGGGAACGAGAGCTTCCTGCACGCGGGCATCCACATTCATTCGAAGATCATCCTCGCCGACCCCTTTGGATCGGATCCGATCCTCGTCACGGGCTCGGCCAACTACAGCGCGAATTCGACGACGAAGAACGATTCGAACAGCCTTCTGATCCGCGGCGATCTGGCGGTCGCCGATATTTACGCGACCGAATTCATGCGGATGTTCGAGCACTATCATTTCCGCGCGTCTGAGGCCGCCGCGGAAAAAGGCAAGAAGAAGGGCGCGACCCCCAAGAAGGGGAAGGCCGGCGACGCGCTCTCGTTGAGCGAAGACGACACCTGGTCCGACAAGTACTACAGGTCAGGAAGCCTGGCGGAGCTGGACCGGCGGATGTTTGCGGGAACGCTCGTCTGAACAAACGACGGCCAGCCCGGCCGGATGACTAGCGTGGACCGGAACCGACCGGCTCGGTTGGCGGTGCGCTGTCGTCCAACCACTCACGAAAGACCACTCGTTCGGAACCAAACGTGATGCCAGTGCCGTCCAAAAGAGGGTGCGGCGTCCAGATTCGCGTACCGTTCACGGATGTTCCGTTGGTGCTGCCACGATCCTCGACGCTGGCGCGTCCGGCCGCGACGACGATGCGCGCGTGCACCCTCGAGACACTGCTCGCGTCAATCCAGACATCGCTCTCCGGGTGTCGCCCGACAGTATTCTCCCCCTCCGAGAGCGGCAGGACGATGTCTTTCCACGTCAGCCACCAGCGAAACGATCGATGCGCCGGCGTCGCGCCGGCGTCGCCGACCTCCTCCAGGTCAGCACAGAACCGGTAGCCGCGTCGCGACACCGTAGCGATGTATTTCGGCGACTTCGGGTTATCGCCGAGCGCCTTTCGAATCTCCGCCGTGGCATTGCCGAGGTTGGCCTCCAGGACGACGGTGTCCGGCCAGAGGCGGTCCTGCAGCTCGCTCTTCGTGACGAGCGCCGGCCGCCGTTCGATCAGGATTTGCAGAAGATCGAACGACTTCGGCGAGAGATGTACCGGCCGCTCGTCGTGCAGCACCTGACGGGTCGCGGAGTCGAAGACGAAGGCGCCGAAGCGGACTCTCATCCCAGATCTGCGGAATGGTTATGGTTTGCCTGCGACATCGGCTGAAGCGCCTCCTCATAATAGCGTCTGCGAGCGCTGCCGCAGGAGCGCGGGCATGACACAGACGGCGAAAGCACCCACCGGGATCAGCATCTGGAACGCGATACGCGAAGAGCTGACGCTGAACCTCTATCCGCTGCCTTACACGACGCTGCCGCCCACGATCTTCTACGTGTACCTTCACTCCGCCGACTTCGATCGCATCGAAGGCATTGTGCCGCGGCTCGTCGCCGAGTTGCAGCAGGCCCTCAGCGATGAGGTCCGGAAGATCAACGAGGGGCGCGTGAAATCAGGCATGCTGTCGCGGCTCATCGCCCAGGACGAGGCGCCGCCGATCGAGGCGCCCCCCGGCGGGTGGGAAGTGCACATCAGCGCGGACCGGAATGGCACCCTGCAGCCGGGCCACCTCGGAATCGAGTCGACGCTGTCGCTGCCCATGCCGCTCGAATTCGGAGGCCCGGCCACCACGCGGATCGTGAAGTCGGTGCTCACCGAAACGGGCCGCAGCAGCACAACGATCGATGTCGCTCCGCCGGCGGCCTCCAATACGGATCTTCGCGAACGCGCCATTCTGACCTATGACGACGAGCAGGGGCATCACGAGTTCGCGATTCGGAAAGATGCGCTGTCGGTCGGGCGCGGTGGAAGTTCTGTCTGGATCGATGTGCAGGTCATCGCCTCGTCGAAGGTGTCACGCGAGCACTTTCGCCTGCGACGCGACCAGGGCGGCCGGTTCTTCATCCAGGACGTGAGCAGTTGGGGCACATCGGTCGACGGGGTCGCGATTCCTGCCGCGGTGAAGAGTCCCGACGGTGTGTTGCGGCCCGGCGCGGAGCGCGAGCTCGCGTCTCCGGCCCGGATCGATCTGGCAGGCGCGCTCGCGATGCGGTTCGAGGCGAAGCCCGTCAAGTGACGGCGCTCTACTGGCTCCATTTCGTGTTTCTCGGGGCGATGGCCGTCGTCGTGGCCGGCCTGGTGTGGCTCGCGCGGACACACGATCGTGGCTGAGACGCGCACGTTCGCCGGTCCCCTGTTGCGCGCCGCGGCGCGCACGCATCCTGGACGCGTCCGGCTGAACAACGAGGATCTGCCGGTCGTCGACGCGGCCCGCGGCGTGTTTGGCGTGATCGACGGCATCGGTGGCCATGCCGGCGGCGAGGTGGCCGCCGCCGTCGCGAAGGACGTCATCCTGCAGCGGCTGGCGCGTCCCTTTGGCGCGCCGGCGGAACGCCTGCGCGAAGCGATCGCGATCGCCAACAACGAAATCTTCAAGCGCGCCGGCGATTCCGGCGAACTCGCCGGCATGGCCTGCGTGATCACGCTTGCGATCGTCGCCGACGACCGGCTGACGATCGGCCACGTCGGCGACACACGTCTCTACAAGCTCCGCGCCGACGGGATCCGGAAGCTCACTCGTGATCACTCGCCCGTCGGCGAACGGGAGGACGCGGGAGAGCTGAGTGAAAACGACGCGATGCGCCATCCGCATCGCAACGAGGTGTTTCGCGACGTCGGCACCATATTCAGGGACAAGGACGAGCAGGAATTCGTCGAGATCGTCGAGGAGCGGCTCGAGGCGGATGCCGCGATCCTGCTCTGCTCCGATGGCCTCAGCGACATGCTGCCGGCATCGACCATCGCACACATCGTGCGCCAGCACGCAGGGAACCCGGAGCAGGTGGTGGAGGCGCTGGTGGCCGCGGCAAACGACGCCGGCGGGCGGGACAACATCACCGTCGTCTATGCGGAGATGCCTTTGTTCGCCGGCGAGGTCACAGGCGGCGCCTGCCACCAGCGGACCCCGACGGAGCCGATCGACGGCAGCGTTCAGCCGCCGACGAAGGACGCGGCGCCGTCCGCGGCGCCTGCCAGGAGCGGAGCGTTTCGCCGCGCGGCGCGCGCCGTCACCGCGAGCCGGACGGTGTGGTTTACCGCCGGCGCGCTCGCCGGCGTGCTCGGCGCCCTCGCACTCACGGCGTACGTGGCCAGCCGGCAGCTTCACGGCTCGCAGACGCTGGTCGTTGCGCCAGACGGCACGTCGCCTTTGACGACCATCGGGGCTGCGCTCGCCGCCGCCCGGCCCGGTGACGTCGTGCGGGTCGAGCCCGGTGTTTACCGCGAACGCGTCGAGGTTCGCGATGGCATAGACCTACTCGCGCGCGTGCCGGGCACCGTCACCATCATCCCGCCGGGAAATGCCGGCGCCCCGATCCTGACGATCGCCGGTGCGCTGAACGTGCGAGTGGCCGGCATCAGGATCGAGGCCGGGACGCCGGCCGAGATCGGTGTCCGCGTCGCGGCACCGGCGGCGACGCTGGAGCTGATCGACATCGCGGGACCGATTCGGCACGCCCTTGCGCTGTCGCCGGCATCCTCCGTTACCGTCCGGGGCAGCCGAATCGCCATCACCGGCTCGCTGCTGGAGGTGCCGGATGACGGCCACGCGACGTTCGTGAGTTCCATCCTGACGCGGACCGGCGCATCGAGTGATGCCGCGCTGTCGCTGAGCCCGTCGGCGCAGCTCGTGCTGCGAGGAAACGTGTTCGCCGGTTTCGGTACCGCGATCATCGATGGCGTCGCGCAGGCGCAGCGGGCAGAACTGCTCGCCGGGAACATCGTCGTCCCCGGAGGAGGCCGCTGATGGCGCGCGAGGATTTCGAGATCGTCGACGAGAAACCGATCGGCTGCGGCCAGTTCGGAACGGTATTCCGGGCCCGGCGGCGATGCGACGGCAGGGCCGTCGCGCTCAAGGTAATCCTTCGGCGTGGCGAGAACGGCGCGGACGCGATTGCCGCGGAACGGCGCGGCGCCATGCTCCAGCAGGGATTTGCCTCGCTGCACGGGATGGTGCCCGAGCTCTTCGAGTTCGGCGAGGACGGAGACGACTTCTACATTGCGATGGAGATCATCGAAGGCCCGTCGCTCGAAGAGCGGCTGCGCGGAGGGGCCCTTCGGCATGACGAGGCGGTGGGGCACGCGCTGTGGCTATGCGAGTTCCTCGAGAAGGCCCACGCGTTCTCGCCCGTGGTCGAAGGGCGCCCCTACCGGCTGCTTCACAACGACCTGAAGCCGGCGCACGTCAAGATCCCCGACACGGGGGAGCGGAAGGTCCTCGACTTCGGGATCGCGAAGGCGCTCGAGGAGACTCGGGAGTTGGCGACGGATGTGGGACGCACGATCGCGTATGCCGCGCCGGAGCGGCTGCTGTCGGAGCGCGTCAACGTGCACGCGGATTTCTGGTCCCTGGGCGTGATGCTCTACGAGATGGCGTCCGGCCATCGACCATACGCCGCGCTCGAGGGCCCCCGGTATCGGCGCCAGCTTTACAGCGCTATTACGAACAACCTGCCGCGCGATCCGCTTCCTCCAGGCTGCCCGCAGCACCTGCAGAGCATCATCAATCGGCTGCTCGCCTTTCAGCCGGAGCACCGCTATCAGAGCGCGGTGGAGATCTACGCGGATCTGGAGAGGTTCACCCGCGGCGAAACGCCGGCGGCCGTAGCCTACTTCGAGACGCCGGCGACGCTGCCCGTCACGAGGACCGCGGCCGCGTCCGTTGCGGAGACGTCTCCCGTCGCGGTGTCCGTGCCGTTGCCGATCGCAGCGATACCGCCGACGGATCCGATACCTGCGTCCGATTCACAGGTTGCAGGGACCGCTGTGCCGACCGCGCTCGCGAAGCCGCACCCTGCCCGGCGCCGATCGGTCGCGAGGCCTCTGATGACCGCCGCCGTCATCATGGCATTCCTCGCGATCGTGGCCACCGAAGGCGTGGCCTGGCTGTTCGCGGAGCGGTTTCGCGACTCGATCCCCGCGATAGACGAGCGTACCGTCACCTCGAGCCGCGAGGCGTACGACGCGGTGGCGCGCTGGTCGCCTCTCGATCTCGGTCTCAGGCTGCGCGTGAATCCACCGCTGGCCGCGGCGCTCCGCGCGGTAGGCGATCGGGTGATTGCGGACTATCGGCGCGAGGTGCCCACGATGGGACCCGAAGAGTGGCGGCAGGCTCAGGCCGCATTCGCCTGGGCGCGGGTGCTGTCGCCGCGCGACAACAGCTTGCGGTCCAAAGAGCTCACGGCAGATGGCCATGTGCGGCGCCTGGCGGCGCAGAAGTCGCGTCCGGCCAGCGCCGGCACGGCGATGTCGCTGACCGCCCTGGCGCGGTTCCGCGACGCCGCGGCGGCCGATCCGGCGTCATTCGATCCCTACATCGCCATGGCCGTCACGCAGGTCTATGCACTCGGTGACGTCGACGGCGCGCTGGCGTCGCTGGACGAGGCCGCGAAGCGGGGCTATACGAAGACCCGCCGCGACACCGCGCTCATTGGCGACGGCTACATGCGACGGGGGCTCTCGGGTCGCAGGCGCGCGGCGGTATTGACGGGTGAGCAGCGGCACGACGCGCTCGTCAAGGCGAAGGCCGACTTCGACCAGTGCGTCTCGTCGTTCGCGCAGATCATCGAGTTTGGCAAGGCGGCGGAACACCTCGAAACCTGCAAGGCGCAAACGCGCCGGATCGATCAACAACTGAACGCGGAAGATTTTTGATCATGCGTGTCATCGACGTCGCCCGGGTCGAGGTTCGCGCCACTGCCAGGCGGCCGCGCGCATTGAACATCGAGCTCGTCGGCCTTGCCGCCGCATCGATCGTCGTGCTGTTCGGAATTGCGCTGGTCAGCGCGGCGAAGGTTGCCAGACTGAAGGAGGTCGCGGCTCCCGAGACGGTCATCCCGCTGTACGCGCTCGGATCGCCGGCGGATCTCGATCCCGTCCTGACGATGTTCACATCGCCGGAGGAGCGACAGGCGGCGGCGCTCGCGCTGTACAGGCGCGCGACGTCCGCGCATGGCCCGCTGGATCACGTGGGCGCCCTCGCCGAGGTGACCATCCCGGCGGCGGCCGTCCGCGCGGATCGACGGCTGACGGTGCTTGGAGTGCGTCTCGACCGCCGGCCTGATGCTCGAGAGGTGCCGGTGTTGTCCCGCGCGGACATCGTCTCGATGAAACCCCGGCTCGCCGTACGCACCGTCGGCCAATTCAATCGCGGTGTCGCCAGAGCCGTGGCCGCCTTCACGGCCGCCTTCTGGATCGCGCACGTGTTCCGGCGATGGCGACGGCGCGATGACGACCCGGTCGTGCTGCCGGCGCTCATGCTGCTTTGCGGCATCGGCGTGATGACCATGATCGCCCTGCGAGATCCGGTGCGCGACACGCTCTCGGCGGCCGTGTTCGCGGGCGGGGCCGCGCTGAGCATAGCGGTCCTCGTGCTGGCGTCGGAAATCGAGTTCGAGGCCTCGCGGCTCCGCCGCGCCGTCGTCCTGCCGCTGACGATCGCCGTCGCGCTCGCGACGCTGCTGCTGGTCTTCGGCAGCGGGCCGGGAACGAGCGGCGTGAGAGTGAATCTGTTCGGGGCGCAGCCGGTGGAAGTCATCCGTCTGCTCGTCGTCTTTGCTCTTGCGGCGTACTTCGGACGGCGGATCGAGCTGGTCCGCGAGCTGTCGGAGCCCGCCACTCCATCCCGGCCGTGGCTGCGCCACGTGCGCCTGCCCCGGTGGAAAGACGTACGGCCGGTCCTGGCCAGCATGGCGCTGGTGCTCATTTTCTTCTTCCTCCAGAAGGACTTCGGGCCTGCACTCGTTCTTTCGTGCGTCTTCCTCGGCCTCTACGGCCTCGCGCGCGCTCGCACGGGTCTGGTCGCGCTCGGATTCACGCTGCTGCTGGCCGGGTTCGCCGCGGCGTACTGGACGGGCGTGCCGGCGGTCGTGCGCGATCGCGTGATGATCTGGGCCGATCCATGGAACAACGGGGTGCCTGGCGGCAACCAGGTGGCGCACGGTCTCTGGGCGCTCTCGACCGGAGGAGCGTGGGGCAGCGGCGCCGGGCTCGGCAGCCCGAACGCGATTCCCGAGGGCCACACCGATTTCGTCCTCGCGGCGATTGGAGAGGAGCTCGGATTCGTGGGGCTCGCGGCCGTCATCGTTCTGTATGCGTTTCTGTGCTGGCGCTGCCTGCGGATCGCTCTTCGCGCGCCGGGGGACTTCTCGACGTTCCTCGCAGTCGGCGTGGTGCTGGTCCTCAACGTGCAGGCCCTGGTGATCGGAGCCGGGCTGCTCGGGCTCGTGCCGCTCTCCGGCGTCGTAACGCCGTTTCTCAGTTACGGCCGTTCGTCCATGCTGGCGAACGGTTTCGCGATCGGGCTCGTCCTCTCGATCGGACGCCGGCAATCGGCTGTACGCGAGCACATGAGGCGACCGATCCGCGTGATTGCCGCCGTGCTGAGCGTCGCCGCCGCGATCGTTCTATCGCGCATCGCCTGGGTGCAGGTCGTCCACGCCGACGACATGGCCTCCGCGCCGAGCCTGACGGAACAGGCAGATGGCGGGTACCGGTTCGAATACAACCCGCGTCTGCTCTCGGCCGCGCGCACGCTGGTGCGCGGCACCATTTACGATCGCAATCGGCTGCCGCTCGCGACCAGCCGGCCGGAGGAGATCGCCGCCGCGAGCGCCGCGTATGAGGCCGCGGGCGGCGTGGCGCCCGAAGACTGCGCCGGCGTTTCCGCGCGGTGCTATCCGCTTGGCGGACTCGCCTTTCACGTGGTGGGTGACTGGGTACACCAGGCGAACTGGGCCGCGCGCAACGCGTCGTATCTCGAGCGCGACAGCGACGCGCGCCTGAAGGGGTTCGACGATGGCGCGCGGCTCGTCGAGGTCGTCAATCCGCGCACCGGCCGGCGCGAGCAGGCGATCCGGCGGGACTTCCGCGAGCTACTGCCGCTCGTCCGCCAGCGATACCGAACGGGCAGCGAGCAGGTGCGCGCGATCCGGGCGCGCGATCGGGACGTGCAGACGTCGCTCGACGCCAGGCTCCAGGTCCGCGTGGCCGCGGCGCTGCGCGACGGTATTGCGTCAGGCGGATTTGCGCGCGGCGCGGCCGTCGTGCTCGATGCGGCCACCGGCGAAGTGCTTGCGGCCGCAAGCTATCCATGGCCTGAGGCCGGCGACCTTGAACGAGCCGGCTTGGGACCTGTGGATCGCGACACCGCGCCGCGATGGCTCGATCGGGCTCGATACGGTCTGTATCCGCCGGGCTCCACCTTCAAGCTCGTGATCGCCGGCGCCGCGATCCGCAGCCACCACGATGCGGACCGGTTCATGTGCACGCGGCTGCCGGACGGACGAGTGGGAGCCTACGTGCCTGGAATGTCCCGCCCGGTTCGTGACGATCCGATGGACACGGTGCCCCATGGCGACGTCGATCTCGAGCGCGGACTCATCGTGTCGTGCAACGCGTACTTTGCACAGCTCGCCCTTGCGCTCGGGCCGCGTCCGGTGCTCGACGCGGCAGCGCTGTTCCAGATCGACGTGGCGCGGACGCCAACGCCTGACGGTCTGCGGCCGGCGCTCGGACAGGTCGGGTATGGCCAGGGAGAGGCCCTCGTGTCTCCACTGAAGCTGGCGCGGGTCTCGGGATCGATCGCGTCGGATGGAAGCATCGCGCCCGTGCGGTGGGAGCCGGCGGAGGCCTCCGCTGAGGGTTGTCCTCGATTCCTGTCGGCACAAGACGCCAACCGCGTCGCGCGCGCCATGCGGTCCGTCGTGACGTCGGGCACCGGGCGAGCGCTGCGCTCGCATTCGGTGGCGATAGCCGGCAAGACCGGCACGGCCGAAGTCGCCGGCGCGCCGGCACACTCGTGGTTCACGGGATTCGCGCCGTACCGGGGGACGGGACGGCGTATCGCCTTTGCCGTGATCGTGGAGAACGCCGGGTACGGCAGCCGGGCGGCCGCTCCGATCGCGGGCCAGATCGTGTCGGCGGCGAAAGAGCTCGGACTGATCAAGTAGCCAGCGCGGTCTCGCGCTCAGGACGGAGACGTATCATGACATCGCTGTTGAAAGTCGGCCGCAGATTGCACGCCCGCGTGCGGAACTTCTTCGACGCCGCGCCAGAAGGCACGGCGTTGCCGCTCGAGTTGCTGCAGTCCGCGCTCGATCAGCTCGAGCGCCAGGCGCTGCCGTCCGGACGCGGGTCCCGAATCTTTCCGTACAACCGCATTGTGGTGCACGTGACCCAGCCCGAAGCCGATCGCGTGGCGATCGAGGCGGTGTTCGGTCAACTCGAGACGCGGCTGCGCGAGCGCCTCGAGGAACTTCGCTGCGACATGCCGGCGGATCTCGAGGCGTGCGTGACGATCGATGGTTCCTCGGCCGGGGACCGCGCGGTCGTCTGGGTCGAGTGCAGCCGCGAGCAGGGCGTCGCTGCTCGAGTCGAGCCGGACTGCCCGCCGCCGCCGCTGCACGTATCCGTGGTGAAAGGCCAGTGCGAACAGGCCGAGTACACCTTTCACGAACACGGGATCGCAATTGGCCGAGGCGCCGAGCCGACGGACACGTTCGGCCGCACGCGGCGCAACCATGTGGCTTTTCTCGAGGTGCGCGACGGGGTGAGCGAGACCGTCGCCCGCGCGCACGCGCGCCTGCAGTTCGATCCCGCGTCGCGCGCGTATCATCTTTTCAACGAGTCGGGCAGCAATCCGACGTTCGTACGGCGTGATGGGCGGAGCCTGCGCGTCGCGCCTCGGGATCCGCGCGGCGTGCGGATTCAATCCGGCGACGAGCTGCAGCTTGGTCGCGCGGTGCTGAAACTGGCCGTGACGGACCCTGCACGCTGACGCGCCGGTCATCTCTCATCGCCCGTTCAGCGCTGCAGGCGCAGAAGCGCGTTCCGCAGCTCCGCGCTCGACGCGAATCGGTCGCCGCGATGCGAGGCGAGCGCGCGATCGAAGAAGCGACCGAGGTCCGCGTACCGGCCGCCGCCCGCCTCCAGCAGCACCGTCGCCAGTCCCCAGAGATCCATCGCCGCGTCCGCGGGCGCGCCGTCGAGGGTTTCGGGAGGCAGGTAGGCCGGCGTGCCGGCCGGCGTGCCGGCGTCGGCCGAGAGGCCGAAGTCCAGCAGTTTCGCCACGCCGTCAGACGTGAGGCCGATGTTGCTCGGTTTCACGTCGCGATGCAGAAGGCCGCGCTCGTGCATGTAGGTCAGGGCGTCCGCGAGTCGAATCCCGAGCGCGACAACCTCAGCCCGCGGCAGCGGACCCTGCATGAGTCTTTCCGCGAGCGTGCCGCCGGACATGTATTCGACGACGAGCACGGGCGTGCCGCGCCAGACTTCGAGGCCGTAGATGATCGCAAGCGACCCATGGTTCAGCGTCGCCATCGCGCGCGCTTCGTCGCGAAGGCGCGCGACCGATCCACCGCGAAGCGCCGGCAGCGTCTTCAGGGCGACGTCGCGGCCGAGCGCCATGTCACGCGCGAGATACGCTACGCCGGCGCCTCCGGCGCCCAGGCGCCGTATGACCTCGAACTTTCCCGCGAGTCTCCGTGGCAGCGAGGCGGGTATCGACGCGGCGCCGCAGGCGCACGGCGCAGGCGGCGCATCCGACACGCCGCCGCAGCGTTCGCATTCGAACGCCGGCGGCTCGCGGCCCGGCTGATCGTCGGCGACATCCCATGCCACTGCTGCGCCGGTCAGGAGCGTCGAGACGAACCATCGATCGATGCGATCGTACGGTGCACCGCCGCGTGGCGGTCCAAGCACCGCGACGGCGGCCATGGCGCCGTCACGCAAACGAATCGGCGAGGCGAGCGCGACGCCGTGGCTCTCGAGCCACGTGCGATCGCACTTCGGCAACAGCGCGAAAAGCTCAGAATCCCGCGCGAGCGCGATCGGGCCCGATGATTCCTCGAGGACGGCTGGAAGCGCCGAATCGCGAGGCAGATCTCCGGGCGCCAGAATCCTGACGGCGCGCGCCCCGACACCGAACCGCAGCTCGCGGCAGACGACAGCCGCGATCTCCCGGGATCCGCGCGCGAAGCGGATCCGGTCCAGCGCCGCCGTAAGCCATTCCCGTCGGCGATGACGCCGGAACGATCCCATGTGCGCCGCCAGCCATCGGCGCGCGCGGGCCGGGACGATCCCCCCGAGCTCGAACGGACGATCGACGATGACGGCGAGCGTCGCAAGGATCGGCATCAACGCAAGCGCTCCAACGACAGCGGCGTCCACGGCGAGACGCCCGATTCCGCCGGGAGCCGCTACCCAGCGATCGACTCCGGGGATCGTCAGCCGGGCCAGGCCGGTGAGCAGGAGCGGCGCCGCCCCGCCCGCCAGCGCCCATCCGAAACGCACCGCCTTCGAGCGCTCGACCGGCGGCGATCGGTACGCGCGGACGAAGATCGCCAGGAAGGCGGGCAGCGCGGCCGCTGCAAACACGTGCCAGAAGAGATTGCCGGGATCGTCGCGGCCGAACGCGCGCAGCGGCCGCGCCAGCCAGCCGTAACCCACGATGAGATTGGCGACAAACAGGTATGCGGACACCATCCACGCGGCCGCCGCGATCGTTCTCGCGCGCAGATCGAAGCGCGTGAACCGGTGGACCGTTGGAAAAATCACGGCGAACTGCCACAGCGCGGCCGGCACGAACGCCTCGGGAAACACGCCGCGAAACAACAGGGACGACTCGGCAAGTCCGCCGCTCAGACGAGTCACGATTGCGCGCGCGAAGGCGCTGGCCGCAAATGCGAACGTCGCCATGAGCAGCAGAACCCGGCGGTCTCTCGCGGACACCGAGGCGAGCAGCAGACCGGCGGACGCGAACGCGGCAGCGACCAGCAGCGGGGGAAGGAGCGCACCGATGGTGCCGCTATTCCAGATCGCCAGCGCGCCGCGCGGCAGGGCCGAGCACGTCTGAAGGGCCGCCACCCCGACGAGCAGGCGAAGCAGCACGATTCGCAGATCGCGCCCTGGAGGCGGTACCGAGGGATCCTGCGGGCTGCGGAGGCGATCGAGACGCCAGAGCGCCTCGATCGCTGCGCGATCGCGCGGATCGTGGATCCGATCGAGCAGCGCGGGCCAGTCGATCGGCGTCCGGTCGACCAGGGCGCCGGCGACCGCGGTCGCGATCGGAGGCGAGGGCTCAGTCTCGCATCCGCGCGGCGAGACGGGCGATCGCGCGGGTAAGCGCCATCCGTGCGGCATGGGGAGACCGGCCAATCATGCAGCCGAGCTGCGCGTGGCTGTAGTCGAGCTCGAAGTGCGCCACGATCAACTGCTGATCGCGGCTGGAGAGCCGCGCGAGCGCGGCGCGGTATCGACGGTCCGTCTCGGCGCCGATCGCGCGCTGCAGCGGCGACGCCGCGTCGGATGGAAGGGCATCTGCCAGCTCGCCGGACCCAATCCACCGCGCCGCGCGGCGATGTTCGTCGGCGATGCGGTGGCGCACGGCCGTGCGCAGGTAACTCGCAATGGCGCGACGTCCCTGCGGCTGAAACGCATCGAGCCGCGCCAGCGTGCCGAGCACCGCGTCCTGGATCAGGTCGTTGGTGTCCGCCGCCGAGCGCACCCACTGTGGCAGCCGACCGTGCGCCCATCGGCGCAGATCCGGCAGGCATCGAGCGACGAGCAGAGCGATGGCGCCGGCATCGCCGTCCCGCGCCCGCGCGAGAAGACGCTCCGACGTCGGCGTGCCAAGACGCGCGTCCGACGGCGTTCGTGCGGCCACGACATCACCTCGCCCGCGATCGTACGGCGTGCCGCAAGACCGGTATCGGTCTGCTTACGATGCATAACAGGAGTTATAGAGAGTGGTGGGCCCGCGATCCTTATTGAATAGTCGGGGGTCATGCGACACTCCGGCCGCGCGACCCGCACCCGGGTCGGGAGAGCGATCCAGCGGTTTCGTCTGCTCCGCAGGTTGAGCCAGGAGAGGCTTGCGGAGCTCGCGGGCCGTTCCTGGAAACACCTCGGACAGATCGAGCGCGGACAGGTGAACGCGAGCCTCGACGTCCTGGAAAGCATCGCCCAAGCGCTCGCGATCGATATCGGCGATCTCTTCCCGCCGCCGCGCGGCCGCCGGCGGTCGAAGGCCGCCATGCGGCTCATCACCGTCGACGAGATCGATCAGATTCTCGAGATCGCCGGCAGGGTCAAGGGCGTGCGCGTCGCTCGCTCGAAACGCGCGTCCAGGTAATTCCACGCGCTTCTCCCGCCTCGCGCAGCCTCTTCAGCCATAACCGCTATGAGGGGTAGTAGCGCTTGACAATAAGGCTTATAGATGTCATCGTCCTTCTTGCCTGACGGCGTGCCGGGTCGGCAGTCTGGAGGTCAGCGGGAGGAACGCCGGGGCGCTTTGAGCGACGGCGGCCTGGGCTTTCTTGCCAGGAGCCGTTCGATGGCTGCAGTGAGCGCCTGCAGCGCCGCCGTGACTCCCTCGGCATCGTCCGCCGGCGGCCACACGATCGGCGTGCCCGACGGCGTGATCGTCTCGAACAGCGCGCCGACCGGAACGCCGAGGGCGCGGGCAAGCCGAACGAGAACATCCGCACCCGGGTCGGTCTTTCCGAGCTCAATCCGGCCGATGTGCTTGTAATTCAGGCTGGCCAGCTCGGCGAGCTTCTCCTGCGTCATCTGCCGATCGAGGCGGAGACGGCGGAGCTGTGCTCCAAGCGGCCGGAGAACGGCCGGACGCGGCGGCGGCCTATCGGCAACTGACTTCCGGCGAGACACAGACTGTTCTGTATCGCACAGCCGTAATTAGTAGAACCACCTATCGAGGTCATCTACTCATGATGGTAACATCTATCGAGCCTACCGGCGCCATCCGGCCCCGGACCGACGCCGAGTTGATCGGTGACATCTGTGCCGAACGGACGGGCGCGCTCGAAAAGCTCTTCCATCGCTACGTCCGTCTCGTGACGGGCATCGCGCATCGCATCCTGAACGACCGCGCCGAAGCGGAGGACGTCACGCAGGAAGTGTTCCTCGAGATTTATCGGAAGGCGCATCTCTACACTCCCTCGAGAGGATCGTTCAGGGTCTGGCTGCTGCAGTACGTCTATCATCGGACGCTTCGCCGCAAGGCGGTCCTTCAGCGCCGCGCCGCCTATCGCGGAGAGCCGATCGAGACCGTCGACGAACGCACACCCGCCCGCCGTCAACGGCTGACGCAGGATGAGTGCCGGTGGATCCTCCATACGGCGCTGGCCCAGTTGCCCGAGCGGCAGCGCACGACCCTCGAGCTGACCTGCTTCGAGGATCTGCCGCTGCGCGACGTCGCCGCCCGCCTCGGTGTGTCAGTCGGGTGCACGCGGCACGACTACTACCGTGGGCTTGCGCGCCTGAAGCAGTGGGCGCGCCTCACCGATCGTCTGACTGCCTCCGAATGCCGTGCCGCTTCGCGAGCCGGTACAACTGATGACGCGACAGGCCCAGATCGGCCGCCGTACGTCCATATCTGAATCCGTTCAGCTCCAGCGTCTCCAGTATCCTGGCGGCCGCCGGCGGAGCGGCACCGGGCGCCGGACACCCTGATCCCATGCCGGCGGACTCGCGGGGGAGATGGCGTGCCTGCAGCAGCGATTCGCCACCCGCAGCCACGAGCATCCGTTCGAGCACGTTCTCGAGCTCACGGACATTGCCAGGCCACGGACTGGCGGCCAGCCACTCGAGAACATGCTCGTCGATCGCCGGCGGCGCACGGCGACGACGCTCCGCGAGGCGCTGGAGGATAGCAGCCGCCAACGCCCTGACGTCGTCCGGTCCGCGACGCCGCAACGGCGGTACGGCGATCACGTACACCTTCAGGCGGTAATACAGGTCTTCCCGGAATCTGCCTCGCGCGACCGCCGCCGCAAGGTCAATGTTCGTCGCGGCGACGATGCGCACGTCGAACGACGTGTCCTGCCGCGCGCCCAGGCGCTGGATCGTGCGGGACTGGATCGCGCGTAGCAGCTTCATCTGCAGATCCAGCGGCAGCTCGCCGATCTCGTCCAGGAGCACGGTGCCGCCGTCCGCTCGCTCGAATGGGCCGGCGCGCTCGTCGATTGCGCCGGTGAACGCGCCGCGCACGTGGCCGAACAGAGTGTCTTCCGCGAGCGTCGCCGAGAGCCCCGCGCAGTCGACGACGACGAACGGGGCAGCGGCGCGGGGCGACGCACGATGAATGGCGTGCGCGATACGCTCCTTGCCCGTGCCGGACTCTCCGACCACGAGCGCGGTGACGTCGGGATCGCGCGCGACAGCGAGCATCTCGCGCTTGAGCGTGCGAATGGCCGAGGAGGTGCCATCGATCTCGGGAAAGCTGTCGATCTCCGCTGTGCGGCGGACGGACACAGCTTCTTCGTCGTGGACGAGCTTTGCGCGGAAAGAACGCGTCCACACCATGCCGCTCTGAACGGACGGCGGCTCCGAAACGCACACAGCGGGCGAAGAATGTCCGCTGCTAGCGATCCCGGTACACCGAGATCCAGGTCAGGCCGAACGCGAGTCCCGCATAGAAATAGGCCGTGTCGGAGACGCACTGAACCTGAAGAGCCGCACGTTCGATCCGGTCACGCGTCTCGAGATCGAGGCGGGCGCCCCGCAGCGCCGTTCCCCAGGCGGCGCGGGCCCGCGTTCGCCCGAGATGGCGGTTGGCGATGACCTCAATCGCGGTGAACAGCTCTTGCTCGCCCCGCGACGTCGGGTCGAAGATGCCCCTCGATGGCACCTTCCTCACCGCGAGCGCCGTCAGGTCCCTCAGCGCGTGCGCATGCCCCTTCGGGCACTCGCGCTCGGCCGCGCGAAACACCTGACGCAGATGGACCGGCAGATCGGCGGACATGACGGAAGATGGCAAATGGCGAGGCATGGCAGCTCCTTCGAGGATCACCGCCCGGTCAGATCCGAGGCAGAATCACACTCAGACCGCCGCCAGTACGTCGATGGCGACGATTCTTTCCGCCGCTTGCCGTGTGCCAGCAGGCGCGGCCGCCAGGTGAGGATGTTGGGCGGCTCGCAGCGAAGAAAGAGCAAGCGAACACGCTCAGGCTAGCTCCCTCCACTCCCAAACACAAGCGAGAAGGTCGTGCCAACTTTTCCAGGCGCGCGGCGTGCGCGCGAACAGCGCGCGCCTGCGGGCGCGCATGGGATCCCGCGTACATCTCCGGCAAAGTCGCGACTCCCGAACCGGTACGAGCGTTGCCTCGCACGTCCTCGGGATATCGCTCATGGACCACGAACGGTTCCGTCCTTCACTCACCGCAAGGGCCTCCATCTCCGGCGACGGTCTGATACTGCTCGACGTCGACGAAGGGCTGGTTCTCACTTCCAATGCCGTCGGCGCGCGAATCTGGCAGCTCATCGAACAGGACCGCACCACCGCCGAGATCGTCCGTCAGATCGTCGACGACTACGACGTCCCGATCGAGCGCGCGCAGGGCGACGTCGCGATGTTCGTTGCGGCGCTGATCTCGCGCGGCCTCGTCGCCGGGGATCCACGAGCATGAGTCTCCGCGCCCTTCGCCGGTTCTCCCGCCTCGGCGTGCTGACAATGCAGGCCTGGATCGGGCTGGCCGCGTTCGACATCGCGCGCCCGGCTGGATTTGCGCGCCTCTGCGCCGCGGTCCATCGCTGCCGGCGCTCGAGCCAACGCAGCCTGGTCGACCCGACGGAGGTCGTGTGGAGCGTCGACGAAGCGTGCGTCTGGTATGTGAAGCGCGCGCTTTGTCTGCAGCGGTCGGTCGTGTCCACCTGGCTCCTGCGGCGCAACGGGTTCGCGGCTGAAATGGTGATCGGGTACCGACCGCTGCCGTTCGAATCGCACGCGTGGGTCGAGATCGAGGGGCGGGTCGTGAACGACCTGCCGCAGTACCAGCGCGCGTTCACCGTCCTGAATCGCCTGTAATCCCTCCCATGTCGACGCAATCCGGAATCTTCAGATTCGACGGGCGCGCGATCCTGACGCAAGGAGTCGACGGCGTATGGCTGCGTGAACGGCGCGCGTCCGGTGTCAGCCGCCTGCCGTCGGGATCGATCGCGACAGGCGACGCCCGCATCGACAATCGCGACGACCTGCGGCTTCGTCTGGATCTCTCACGTTCCTGCACCGAGCACGATGCGGGCCTGGCGCTCGCAGCGTTCGAGCGATGCGGCATCGAAGGCCTGCGGGCGATCGTCGGCGACTGGAGCTTCGTGATCTGGGACGACGCGCGGCGTACCGTCCATCTCGCGCGCGATTACATGGGCGCGCGGCCGCTGTACTACTGCGTGGATTCCCGCTATGCCGCATGGTCGAGCGACCTGGCTGAGCTCGTGACGCGCGCGGGGCGCCGGGACGACCTCAGCGATCGATTCGCGGCCCGCTTCATGAGCCTGTCGATGCTGCCGGACGCGACGCCCTACGAAGGCGTGTACGCCGTCCCGCCGGGCGTGTGCGTTTCGATCTCCTCGACCGGCCGCGTCACGCGGACCCGTTTCTGGATGCTCGAGATCGGCGACATCAGATACCCGGACCCGCGCACGTACGAGGAACAACTGCGCGCGCTGTGGCGCGATGCGGTTCTCGCGCGATTGGGAACCGACGAGATCGTCTGGGCCGAGCTGAGCGGTGGGCTCGACTCCTCAGCGGTCGTCTGCATGGCCGACGCGCTCATCCAGCAGCGTGCGGCGGCGGCGCGATCGATTCGCCTCGTCTCTCACGCCACGCTGCAATCGCCCGAGGGCGACGAACGGCGGTTCATCGCCGAAGTCGAGCGCTGGGTCGGCGTTCGCAGCGAGATCGTCGGCGTCGAAGAGAACCAGGAGCAGATCGATCTGGAGCGCGCCTGGGTGACGCCCTACGCGCTGCACGGCGTGGGGCTCGAGACCGTGCGCCGGGTTCGCGCCGGCGGCGGGCGAGTGGTCCTCTCGGGCCGGATGGGCGATGCAATCATGGGATGCCAGCCCGACAACAGCGCCGCGGTGTTCGACGATCTCGCGCGCCGGGCCCTGCTGACGGCGATACGAAACCTGCGGGGGTGGAGTCGCGCGACTCGCAAGCCGCTCGTTGAAGTCGCCTGGAAGCTGCTGGCGGCCGACGCCTCGATCCCGCTCGACACAGGCGCCGATCTGCTCACGCCGCGGCTGCAGGCGATGCTCCGCGATACTCCTCGAATCGAAGTGCCGTC
>Ga0310810_10000350_pt1 | contig 48227 bp, 37 predicted proteins | sample NCmetagenome_FD_207641 | JGI IMG/M metagenome (GOLD analysis project Ga0310810, IMG submission 207641) | Soil microbial communities from experimental microcosm in Duke University, North Carolina, United States - NC | ecosystem: Engineered > Artificial ecosystem > Soil microcosm > Unclassified ...
GCATCCAGAAGTCCTTCTCGATGACGACCTCGTGCGGCTTCTCATCGCTGTTTCCCTGGGCGTCCCCCATCAGGAACTTGCCGCGCTTGACGAGCACGAACTCCATGCGAACGCCGCTGGCCTCGCTAAGCGGAATCACGATCTTCGGCGGACGGTACTGGTCCTCCAGCTCCTTGCGGCGGGCCGCGATGCCCGAGTCGGCCTTCACCCGGAGGGCCCGCTCGTAGGCCTCGATGGCGTCGGCCCACTGCTTCTTCTCCTCGGCCCCTTTCGCCTCCGCGACCGCGACGTCGAAGCCCTTCACCCGCCTCGCGGTCGCGACCTTGGTAAGCGCCTGGCCGGGCGCCAGCTCCGTGACCTTGAGGCCCTGGGCGCTCTTGAAGGCCTTCTCGGCGGCGTCCAGGTCCCCGGCCGCCAGCGCGGCCTCGCCGGACTTCATCGCGTCGGCGTAGCGCCGGTCGCGCTCGGCGGGGTCGACCCAGGGCTTGAGGGCGTCCATCTTGCCGTCGACCTCGGCGACGTCCTTGGGGTCTTCGGCGAGGGCCTTGGCCTTCTGCCAGAGCTCGTAGGCCTTCGCGGGGGCGCCCTCGGCGCGGGCGGCCGCGGCGGCTCGGTCGAACTCCAGCTTGCGCTTCTTCTTCTCGAGGGCCGTCTTGTAGGCCGCGAGCTCGGCGGGGGGCTCCGGCGCCGCGAGGGCCTTGGCGGCCAGATCCAGCGCGGCGGCGAGATTGCCCTTGGCCTCCTCCTCGCGGGCGGCGGCCCAGTCGAAATATTGCTGCGCGACGACCGCCAGCTCGCGCGTCAGCTTCTGCTGCTTCTCGGTGGGGGCCTGCTTCTCCGCCTCGGCGCAGGCGTCGAGCACCTTCTTCCACCCGGCGCTCGTGTTGTTGAGGCGCGCCACCTCCTTCCGCCCGTCGGCGGCGCGGCGCTGGGCCGCGTCCCAGGCCTCGAAGCGTTTCAGCTTCTCCTCCAGGCGGGGGCGGAGCGCCGCCAGGCGGGCGTCGTTGGGCTCGAGCTTCTCCAGCTGCCGGAGCGAGAAGACGGCGTCCTTGAATTCGCCCTTCGCCTCGGCGTCGTCGAGCTGGCGGAAGAGCTCGGCAACCTTGGCCAGATGCGCGGGATCGGGGCCCGTCGGCTTCTCGACCTTCGTCTCGACGACGGGTTTGGTGTCGCCGCCCATCCTGAGGATGATGACGAGCGCCACGACGGCGACGACCGCGGCGCCTGCGATGATGGCCCACCTTTTCATCGGCTGCTCCCTTCGTGAAAGGGTCCGTGAGTCGGAGGGCTCGCCCGAATCCCCTTCAGGATAGTCTTACGGCCGCCCGAGGGCAACCTACTTGAAGCCGCGGCGCTTGCGGCGGGCGGCGAGCTCCAGGGCGGAACGCACCGCGTCGACGAGGTCCTTCTTCTTGAAGGGCTTCTCCAGGTAGGTCACGGCGCCCGAGGCGAAGGCCGCCACCTTGTCGCGCGGGTCCGTCCGCACCGAGAGGATGACGACCGGAATCGCCCAGGTGCCCCGCTGCGACTGGAGCTTTTCGGCCAGCGCCAGGCCGTTCATCGCGGGCAGGTTGATGTCGAGCAGGAAGAGGTCGGGGCGGGACATGAGGAGCTGCGCGAGGGCCGACTCCGCATCCTCCACGGTCACGACCTCGTGGCCCGCGGCATCCAGAGTGGCTTTGACGAACTTGCGGATCTTGGGATCGTCGTCGACGGCGAGGATGTGCGCCATGGCAGTAGTCCCTCTAGGCCGCGGGTGGCGGCGGCGGGGGCGGACCCCCGCTACCCTCGCGGCGGATCGTCCTCACGACGACCGTGACGATGGTCGCCGCGATGCCGAACACCAGCCCGAGCAGCAAAAAGATGCTGATCTTCCAGGCTACCCCCTCACGGGGGGAGATGGCATCCTCTCATCACTTGCCCGACTGGGCAAGAAACGTCATCATCCAGCCGATCATAGGTCGCGCATCCTACCGAATCAGCGGCGCCGCGCCAAGGCGGTCGCCAAAGAAAACATGATCGCGGCGAACGCGATCGTCACTCCAATCGAGACCCCGTACCCCAGCTCCCCCTCGCCGGTCAGGGCGCGGCGGAGGGCGTCGACGCCGTAGGTCAGCGGGTTGGCCACCATGACGTGCCGCACCCAGGGAAGCGCCGTGCCCGGGCGGAACACCGCGCCGGAGAGGAGCCACATGGGGATGAGGAGCAGGTTCATGATGGCGTGGAAGCCCTGGACGGACTCGAAGCGCCAGGCCAGGAGCACCCCGAGGGCCGTCAGGCCGAACGCGACGGCCGCCATGATGCCCAGCGCGGCGGCCCAGCCGGCCGGCCCGGGGCGGATCCCGACGAGCGGCCCGAGGAGCAGGAAAAGGGTGCCCTGGACCAGCGCGATGGAGGTCCCGCCCAGGACCTTGCCCAGCACGATCGAGGCGCGGGAGACGGGCGCCACCAGCACGCCCTGGAGGAAGCCCTGCTGGCGGTCCTGGATGATGGAAATCGTCGAGAAGATCGAGGCGAAGAGCAGGATCTGGATCAGGGTCCCCGGGTACAGGTACCCCATGTAGTTGAAGCCCGAGCCGATCAGGGCCCAGAAGATCAGGGGAGTGCCCAGCACCCCGATGATGCGGCTGCGCTGCCGGAAGAAGCGCACGAGATCGCGCCGGCACAAACTCAGGGCCGCCAGCATAGGCCCCTCCGACCCGAGAATTTAATCCGGTCAATTTCTCGGTCCTGATCAATGAATCGGATTACTTTCTCGGCGCTCATGACCAGACCTCCCGGGTCTTGGCCAGGAAGACGTCCTCAAGCGACGGCTTGGCGACCGTGACCGACTCGATCAGGCCGGGGAAGGACTCCACCAGACGCACGACCACCTCGTGGCCGCGCTCCTTCGACAGACGCACCGTGCCATCCACGACCTGCGGCTCCTCTCCCCACTTCTCACGGATCGACGAGGCCAGGCGCCCGGGGTCCCGGGACCGCATCGAGACGATGTCGCCCCCGATCTCCCCGCGCAGCGCCATCGGCTCGCCCAGGGCCGCGATCCGGCCCTTGTGGAGGATCGCCAGGCGGTCGCAGCGCTCCGCCTCCTCCAGCAGGTGGGTCGTCAGCAGCACCGTCACGCCCTTCAGGCTCCGCAGCGCGTCCCAGAGGTCCCGCCGCGCTCCGGGGTCGAGCCCCGTCGACGGCTCGTCCAGCAGCAGCACCTCGGGCCGGTGCAGCAGCGCCTTGGCCAGCTCCACCCGCCGCTGCAGCCCCCCCGACAGCTTCTCGACGCGGTCCCCCTTCCGGTCGGCCAGCCCGAAGCGCGACAGCTCTTCGTCGATCCGGGCCCGCAGGGCGGCCCCGGAGAGCCCGTAGAGGTGGCCGTGGTGGAGGAGGTTCTCGCCGACCTTGAGCTTGCCGTCGAGGCTCGGGGACTGGAACACGACCCCGATCCTGCGCCGGACCGCGCCGTCGCGCACGTCGATGCCGGCGACGCGGGCGAAGCCCGAGCTGGGCGTCAGGGCGGTGGACAGGATCTTGAAGAGCGTGGTCTTGCCGCCCCCATTGGGGCCGACCAGGCCGAACACCTCGCCGCCGCGAACCGCAAAGGAGACGCCGTCGAGCGCCGTGCGCTCGCCGTAGCGGTGGGTCAGTCCGTCGACGTCAACGCTCAATCACTTGTGGCCCGCCGGGGCCGCATGGCCGGCATGCTTGATCACGGGATCGGGGTCGCTGAGCAAGTCCCCGCCGCTGTGCCGGCCGTTGAGCCCGGTGTCGGGGAGGTTGGAGCCGATGATGATCAGGACCAGCGCGAGCGGGAAGAGGACCAGGCCCGCCCACCAGCGCTGCTCGTACTTCAGGTGCATGAAGAACATCACCACGAGCGAGGCCTTGACGGTGGCGATCGCCAGGCCCAGGCCGATGTTCCCGGCGCGGCCCAGGTGGATCCGGGAGGCCGCCACGGTGATGAACGTCAGCACCGCGAGGGCGATGAGGACGTTCAGGTACACCTTGCTGTGGTCATGCGCGTGGTCCTGCGAGGAGTCGGACATATCTCTTCCTTTAGAGCAGGTAGACGATCGGGAACAGGAAGATCCAGACCAGGTCGACGAAGTGCCAGTACAGGGCCAGGTTTTCCACGACCGCGTAGTGGTGCTGGTCCATGCGCTTCACATAGAACGCGCACCAGAGTAGCAGGATCACGCCGACCAGCACGTGGATGCCGTGGAAGCCGGTCATGAGGAAGTAGCAGCCGTAGAAGACGTTGGTGTCGGGGCCGATGCCGTCGGCGAACTTGAGCGAGTACTCGTACATCTTCACGCAGAGGAACAGCGCCCCGAGAGCCGCGGTCGCGACCATGTAGTCTTCGCACTTGGAGCGGTTGCCCTTCGAGATCGCGTTCACCGACTTCACCATCGTGAAGGAGCTGAGGATCAGCACCGCCGTGTTGAAGCAGGCGATTTTCCAGCTCAGGTGGTGCTTGCTGAACGCCGTCTCCGGGCCGTCATGGACCTGTTCCGGCGCCGACATCCACAGCACGACGTACGCCGCGATGAACGCGCCGAACATCATGATTTCGGAGGAGAGGAAGAGCCACATCGCCATGCGCGCCCGTTCGAACGCCGCGACGTGGTCCTCGGCCCCGTGGCCGTGCGCAGCTGCTTGATCCATGAATCCCTCTCAGAGTAGAGCCAGAGCTCCCAGCAGGAGCGGAAGATACGTGATGGACGCCAGGAAGAGCCGCGTCGCGCGCTCCCGCGACCGCCGGGCCGCGAAGGCGACGCCGAAGCCCAGGAACCCGGCCCCCAGGACCAGCGCCGCCACCAAGTAGCCCTCGCCCGCGACGCCGAAGCCGTAAGGGAGGAAGCTCACGACCAGGAGCGCCAAGGTCTGCAGGACGACCTGCCGGCCCGTGCTGGCCCCCGTGGGCTCCTCGACGGGAAGCATGGGGAAGCCGCCCCGGGCGTAGTCCTCGCGGTACATCCAGGCCAGCGCGAGGAAGTGGGGCAGCTGCCAGAAGAACAGGATCAGGAAGAGGACCCAGGCGCCCGCCTCGAGCGAGCCGCGCGCGGCGGCCCAGCCCATGACGGGCGGCAGCGCCCCGGGGATCGCCCCCACGAGCGTGCAGACCGAGCTCTTCGTCTTGAGCGGGGTGTAGAGGGCCAGGTAGCTCAGGATCGTCGCCCCCGAGAGGGCGGAGGTCAGCAGGTTCGTCCCGAGGGCGAGCCAGACCAGGCCCGCGGCGCAGAGGAGCGAGCCGAAGACCGCGGCCTCGACAGGCGCCATCCGGCCCGACGCGAGCGGCCGGGCTTTCGTGCGCTCCATGAGGGCGTCGAGCTTGCGCTCCATCAGCATGTTGAACGCGGCGGCCCCGGCGGAGCTCAGCAGGGTCCCGCCGATCAGGTGCAGGAAGATCTTCCAGTCGAAGCCCCCGTGCGAGGCCACATAGAAGCCGACCGCGGTCGTGATCCCGACCATCACGGTGATGCCGGGCTTGGTCAGGGTCACCAGGTCGGCGATGCGGGCCGACAGCGAGCGGCTCGGGGCCTTCTCGGCGAAGGCCGGGGCCGGGACCGCTTCCACGGTCGGGTTCACGCGCCCACCGCCTGCGGCGCCGGGACGCGGCCGCGATGGCACATCAGGGTGATGGCGAGCGTGGCCGCCAGCAGCGCGGCGCCCACCGCCACGTGGGCGCCGATGGTCAGGATCTGGAGGAGGGGCGCATGGTGGCTGCGCTCGAAGCCGGAGGCCTTGATGGCCCAGGTGGCGCCGCCGAGCACCAGCTGGAAACCCAGGAGGGCCACCAGGAGGTTCGCGCCCTTGCGAAGCGGGGTCAGCATCAGCCGCGAGGCGAAGAGCGACACGTGGAGCAGGACCAGGCCCGCCCCCACGAGATGGACGAGCAGGACCGCCCCGGTGTGCCGGGTCACGGCGCCGGCCACCAGCTGGAGGAACGCGAAGCCGGTCGTCACGATCCCGAGGTTGCGCGCGCCGCTCACGGTCTCTTCGGCGGGCGTGCGGCGCCAGGCCTCGGAGACGAAGAGCGCCACCGCGACGACGCAGCAGAAGACGAGCTGGCCGAAGCAGGCGTGGACGATGGCGACGGGAACCTTCGGGAGAACGAAGTCGTGACGGTCGGCGAAGATCCGGACGCCGCCGATGACGGCCTGCAGGAGCACGCCGCCCAGCGCCAGCCAGCCGATCCGGCGAACCCAGGGCCGGGATTCGGAGCGCTGAAGCCAGAAGACCAGGCTCAGCACGAGCAGGCCGACCGCCGCGGCCACGTAGCGGTGGCTCGCTTCGACGAACCAGCCGGGCGCTTCCGTGCGGCCCCACGTGGCGGGCCACGTCGGAATCGTGTCGCCGGTCTTCGTCGTGGTGACGAAGCTGCCGGCCAGGATGAGGGCGAGCGCCATCGCCGCCGTCAGCGCGGCGAAGCGCCGGATCCCTTTGTGCGACTGCATTTCCATCGTTACGTCTTAATCCAGTTTACTTAGTGGGCGGGGCCCTGGCCGCTCGCCTCGGTCATGGGCGTCCAGTCCTTGTCCGGGTTCACGCCGTACTCGTAGGGGCCGCCGTGGACGGTGGGCACCGGCGTGTAGTTGTGCTCGGGCGCCGGCGACGGGATCGTCCATTCCAGCGTGTTGGACTGCCAGGGGTTGTTCTCCGCCTTCCGGCCCTTGTACATGCTCCAGAAGAAGTTGAAGACGAAGATCATCTGCGAGAAGCCCAGGCAGATCGCGCTGATCGTGATCATCCGGTTCCAGCCCTGGAAGGGCTTGAGCCACTCGTACTCCATCAGGCTCGCGATGCGGCGCATGTGGCCGCCCGCGCCGATGATGTGCATCGGGAAGAACGTGGCGTTGAAGAACACGAAGGTCAGGAACCAGTGGATCTTGCCCAGCGTCTCGTTCATCATCCGGCCGAACATCTTCGGGAACCAGAAGAAGATGCCGCCGAAGACCGCGAAGAGCGAGCCGCCGAACACCACGTAGTGGAAGTGCGCGACGATGTAGTACGTGTCGTGGATGAAGATATCGACCGGCGTCGCCGCCATGAAGATGCCCGAGAGGCCGCCGATGATAAACATCGACACGAACGAGATCGCATTGAGCGTGGGCACGTCGAAGCGGATCGAGCCCTTCCAGAGGGTGCCCAGCCAGTTGAAGACCTTGATCGAGCTGGGGAGCGCGATCATCATCGTGGCCATCATGAACGCCGTGCCCAGGCCGGGCTTCATGCCCGACTGGAACATGTGGTGCGCCCACACGATGAAGCCCAGGCCCGCGATGCCGGCGATCGAGAACACCATCGCCTTGTAGCCGAAGATCGGCTTCCGGGCGCCGACGGCGAGCAGGTCGCTCGCAATGCCCATCGCGGGCAGCACGAGGATGTACACCGCCGGGTGGGAGTAGAACCAGAAGATGTGCTGCCACATCAGCACCGAGCCGCCCGAGTGCTCGACCGCCTTGCCCGAGACGTCCAGGCCGCCCGGGACGAAGAAGCTCGTCCCCAGGAGGCGGTCGCAGGTCAGCATGATCAGCGCGCCGGCCAGCACGGGGGTCGCCAGCAGCTGCAGGATCGCGGTGATGAACTGCGCCCAGGTCGTCAGGGGCAGGCGCCACATCGTCAGGCCCGGCGCCCGCATCTTGAGGATCGTGGTCATGTAGTTGACGGCGCCCATGATCGACGAGAAGCCGACCAGGATCGCCGCCAGCAGCACGAACGTCATGCCCGTCGAGTTGCCCGGCGAGCTCCAGGGCACCGCCGAGAGCGGCGCGTACATCGTCCAGCCGGCCGCGGCCGGATTGAAATTGCCCGTCGTGGGGTCGGGGATCAGCAGCCCCGCGCCGGCCAGGATGCAGGCCAGCCAGAACACCCAGTAGGATGCGGCGTTCAGGACCGGGAACGCCATGTCGTGCGTTCCCACATGCAGCGGGATCAGGAAGTTCCCGAAGGCACCGACCAGGATCGGGATCACGACGAAGAAGATCATCAGGAGGCCGTGCACCGAGGTGAGGCCGATGAACTGCTCCGGCTTCACCGAGCCCAGCACCCTGGCCTGGGGCGAGTCCGGGCCCGCCTTCTCGGCCGCCTCGCGCTCCGCCGCCGTGGCGAAGACGTACTTGCCGATGATCGGCACGGGCTTGCCCGGGAAGGCCAGCTGCCAGCGCAGCGAGAGCGCCAGCGATCCGGCAATGAAGAGGAAGACGATGCTGGTGACGAGGAACTGCTTCCCGATCGTCTTGTGGTTGGTCGACCACAAGTACTTGCGGAAGAAGCCCATCTCCTCGTGACCGTGACCGGCGTCGTGTGCGTCGCTCATAGTTCGTTAATCTCTCCAGAACTTCCAGGCCGGGGGAGGATCGGAAACGTCTTCCATTTCCGCCTTGAGCCAGGTCTCGTACACCACGGCGGGTTCAACGTACAGGAAGGCGCGCATCGTGTAGTGGCCCATGCCGCAGAGCTCGGCGCAGGCGATTTCATAGATGCCGAGAGCGTAGTCGCACGCGCTCAGCGACTGCTTCTCGATGATTTTGCCCTGATAGAGAACCTTCACCTTGAATTCCACGCCGTTGATGGGGGGCGGAACGGTGTACTCGTTGTCCTTTTCGAGGTGACCCTGGACCGCGATTCTCTTGTCAAAAAGCTTGCCGCCGGGCGCGAAGTCCTTCGCCATGAAGGCCTCGCCCTTCTGGAGCGCCTCCGTGGGGAGCTTCTTGGGGTCTTCGTCATCGAGGTAGACGTAGCGCTTGGGCTGGAGCTGGGGGGTCTTCTCAACCCAATACTCCTTGGGATCCGGCACATAAATGGGATGGCCGGCCTTCCGTTCTGCCTTGAGGTCCACCAGGAACATCCGGTTCGGCTTGAACCAGAGCTTCTGGCGCAGGCCCGGCACCGTGTCCTGCTTCACCCGCATCAGAGGAATGAAGACGCTGTGAATGACGTCCTTGGAGCGGAGGTTGAAGAAGGCCGTGCTGCCGAACGGCATGTGGATGTTCGAGAGGTTGGTGTAGTCGTTGTCCGCCTTGTACTTGGCCTTCGTTCCGGGATAGCGGACGTTCCACTTGTACTGCTCGCCCAGGACATCGACCGTGAGGACGTTGGGGTCCTTCTGGTCGGGGAACTTCTTCTTGATGTTGTTCCAGGTCGGGATCTGCCAGATCGCCAGGCCCACGAGCATGAGCGCCGGGATCACGGTCCAGGTGATCTCAGCCGTGCTGTTGCCGTGGGTGTAGGTCGGCCGGTGGCCGGCCCGTCTGCGGTAGATGATGCAGAAGATCAGCAGCAGCCCCTCGGTCAGGACGAACATCCCCGTGGTGACCCAGAAGATCACCCGGTAGAGGAAGTCGATGTCCTCGGAGTAGGAGGATGCCGAGATCGGCAACCAGACGCCGGGACTGTCTTGCGGAGTCCCCTGGGCCATCGCTACCCCGCCCAGGATGAGAAGGAAGGCTGCAGCGCCCCCCCAGGAAAGAATGGTGCGTGTCTTCAAGGCTATGTTCTCCCCCAGTTGAGGCTACATAATTATCAGGTAGTGAGTTGTTGTCAAGCAAAAGGGAAGCCAATACTATAGTGAGTAGAACCTGGGGTTGGTGGGACAGGCTGTCCCATCGCGGTGACAAAACGAACCGTCTTTTTTGTCACTGATCCGATGGCCGACGGTTCGTAAAGCGATCAAGCATGCCGCGTGAAACGACGATGGGAGGGAGCGGCCGGGGCTTCGGCCAGACCGCCTGGACCCTGATCCTGAAAGCCCGCGACAAGCGGGAGCTGGGGGCCCTGGTCGAGCGCTACTGGAAGCCCTGCTACTTCTACATCCGGCGCAAGGGGCACGACGTCGAGGACGCCAAGGATCTCACCCAGGGATTCTTCAGCGACTTCATCGAACGGGACGCCCTGGCCCGCGTGACCAAGTCCAAGGGCAAGTTCCGCAGCTTCCTGCTGGCCTGCCTGGAGCACTACCTCTCCAACGAGTACGACCGCCGGAAGGCCCTCAAGCGGGGCGGCAAGATCCTGTCCCTGGATTTCGACGGCGCCGAGGAGATGCTGACCCGGGCCGGCGAGTCCACGCCCGAGCAATCCTATCGCCGGGAGTGGGCCGTCGGGCTGATCGAACGGGCCCTGGCGGCCCTGAAAGCGGAGATGGGCCCCCGCTTCGACGCGCTCCGGGAGTACATCACGGCGGGCCAGCCCGGCACCCTCAAGGAGGTCGCCGTCAAGCTGGACCTGAGCGAGGCCAACGTCAAGGTCATCATCCACCGGGCCCGCCGGCGCTACCGCGACCTCCTCAAGGAGGAAGTCGCCCGAACCGTGGAGCGGAAGGAGGAGATCGACGAAGAGCTGAAGGAACTTTTCGCCGCCCTCTCCTGACGTGCTACCATTCCTCCGCGGAGAAATTTTTTCCGGCGACTGTAACCTCCTTCACACGGTGCTTATATGACGGGTGGAGATATGAACACGATGAAGAAGTGCTCCACCTGCGGGAACCTCTATTCGGGGGACCTCTGCGCCAAGTGCATGGCCGGCTTCGCCCAGAAATCGTCGGAGCCGACGGCCCCTCCCGAGGACCTCCCCCTCAAGCCGGGCCAGACCTTCCACGGCCTCGAGATCATCGAACTCCTCGGGAAGGGAGGCATGGGCGTCGTCTACAAGGCCCGGCAGCCGGCCCTCGACCGCCTGGTCGCCCTCAAGATCCTCCCCCAGAAGATGGCCCTCGACCCGGACTTCCAGAACCGTTTCATCCGCGAAGCCAAGGCCCTCGGCTCCCTCAGCCACCCCAACATCGTGGCCGTCTACGACTTCGGCGCCGACTCCGGCCTCTTCTTCTTCGCCATGGAGTACGTCGACGGAACCAACCTCCGCCAGGTCCTCCGCGACCGTAAACTCACCCCCGAGCAGGCCCTCAAGATCGTCCCCCAGCTCTGCGACGCCCTCGAGATCGCCCACACCGAAGGCGTCGTCCACCGGGACATCAAGCCCGAAAACATCCTCCTCGACAAGAAGGGCCGCGTCAAAATTGCCGACTTCGGCCTCGCCAAGCTGGTCGGCGCCGACGTGGCCGCCGCCAACATGCTCACGGTCACCAACATGGTCATGGGCACGCCCCACTACATGGCCCCGGAGCAGGTCGAGAACCCCAAGAGTGTCGATCACCGCGCCGACATCTACGCGATCGGGGTGGTCTTCTACGAGATGCTCACGGGAGAGCTCCCGATCGGCCGCTTCGAGCTCCCCTCGAAGAAGGTGCAGGTCGACGTCCGCCTCGACGACGTCGTCCTCAAGGCCCTCGAGAAGTCGCCCGAGCGCCGCTACCAGAACGCCAGCGACGTCAAGGAGGCCGTGACCAAGGCGACCGCCGTGACGTCGACCGTCGACTCCTATTCGCCCACGGTCATCACGCCCCGGCCCGCCGAGAAGAAGGGCAAGCTGCCCGTGGTCGCCGGCCTGGCCGCCCTCGCGATCGTGGCCGTGGTGGCGATCTGCTGGATTGCCCTTTCGGGCTCCCGCCATCCGAAGCCTCCGGTCGTCGTCAAGGACCCGGATCCGAAAGTTCCGGTCACGCCGGTCGCCGCGGGCCCCGTCGATCTGACGCCGATCTACTTCGGGCCGAACGACCGACCGGGGGGCTACGTCTACCAGAAGCCGGGGGAGGGACTTCCCCGGAATCCGATGCCCATCAAGGACCCCGGCGAGATCGACATTCTCATCAAGAACCTCGACGGCATCGGCCTCCAGAACGTCGGCCGCGGGGACGTGAAGCAGGGCTACGTCGCCGCCTGGTTCCGCTGGGAAACGGCGTTCATCGCGATGGAAACACCCGTCGCCGAACGCCTCGAGCAGGAATTCCTGGCCTTGAAATTCGACAACAAGTGGACGCACCGGAAGGGCGAGCTTCTGGTCCTCGCCTGGGCCCGCCGTTCGGACGCGCGTTCGATCTTCGTGCACCTGGTGTCGATGATTCAGAAGAAATTGGGGCTGCCGGCCGAGGCGCCTGACGTCCCCCTGGAGAACATCTCTCTCGATAGATCGTGGCTGCAGGAGGGGTGGGTCCTCGAGCCGCTGCAGCCGCCGGTCCTGGGGAAGAGGACCGGCATGAGCGCGGGTTCCGAATACTCGATCGTGCACCCCGAGCTCAAGGGCGCAATCCTCGCGATCGCCGCGAGCTTTGACACGCCGGCCCGCGCCAAGGCCGAGGAAGCCGAAATCCTCAAGAGTCTCAAGAAGGACGCGACGAAGACGGAGTCCTACGTCGTCGGCCGCACGCTGCTGGCGCTCGCGCTGCGCGGACGCCAGGTGGGCGCGTACGAGAAGCTCGCCGCCAAGCTGCGGACCGCGATGGGTTTCCCGGACCACACGTTCGACACGATCCTTCCGATGGAGGCGGAGCTCCCCGAAGGGTACCGTTTCGACTCCGTCGAGACCGACGTGCGGGCGATCCTGAAGGCCATCCCGCTGACCGGCGTCCAGCCGGGGGAGATCTCCCGCGCCTGGAGGGCGCTCCTCAAGCCCCACGGGTCGATCGTGCTCCTGCAGACCGTCGATTCCTCCTCCCACAGCGGGATCCGCGAGCAGCTGTCCAAGCGCGGCGCCGGCTGGGACGGCAACGGAATCTCGTGGGGGGTCGAGGCGCCCGACGACGAGGCGCTCGACGCCATCGAGAACTTCGTCCGCGAGAAGTTCGGATGGGACCGCAATAGCCCCCGGCCGCTGCAGCTCCAGTCCGCCCGCCTCCAGCCGGCGGACCTGCCCGCCGGGTTCGAGCTGGCCGACGAGGCGATCGACGCGAGGACGTTCACGTGCACCCTCAAGAGCGCGGACTGCAGCCTCGCCTGCAAGATCCAGCAGACCTTCGACTACGGGGTCGTGGAGAAGCTGCACAAGGAGCTGCCGTCCAAGCCGGGCGACGTCGTCCTCATGAAGGACACGGTGCTGGCCTGGGTGAGCGGCCCGCCGAGCGCGTGGAAGACGCTCGACGCGCTCGAAGCCACGCTGCGCCGGAAGATGCGCCTGGGCCCGCCCACGGTCTCGGACATCGCGCTCCGCAAGGCGGATCTCCCGCAGGGATCCCTCTACCTGAACCGCGCGCCCGTCCTGACGCCCAACCCGCGCCTCTCCAAGTCCAGCTCCACCGAGGTGAAGGGCTGGTGGGAGGCGATCGTCGACCCCAGCGAGACGAAGATCGACGTCTACGAGCTGCGGGACGAGGAGACCGCCACCGCGTGGGTGACCCTGCTGGAGGAGAAGCGGAAGAAACAGAGCCCCGCCTCCGTCCACTTCCGGATTCTCCGCCGGGGCCCCTTTGTCGCGGCCCTGGAGCAGAAGAAGCCCGGCGAGGCGGTCTTCAACACGCTCGTGGACGCGCTGCGCGGAAAGCTCCGGATCGCCCAGCCCTGACGGCTACTCGGTCTGCCCCGTGACCGGGTTGTAGCTCTGGTGCTTGAGCGCCCACATGTCCACGCGGCAGAACGAGCAGTGGATCATCGGGTACTTGTATTTCCCGCCGGCGAACTTCTCCAGGCGATCGAGCACCGTGCCCAGCTTTACGCCGCGGCCGATGTTCCAGCGGTTCCGGATCGTGAGCACGTCGTAGGACTTGTACTGATCGACCAGGGTCTGGGGAACCGGCTTGATTCCCATCTGGGCCGCCTTGGGGTCGCCCGCCAGCAGCTGGTTCATCTGCTCCCAGGTCGTGCCCTTGGTCAGCAGATCCCCGATGGACTGATAGGTCTCCGCCCCCTTGCTGTGCTTTCCCTGATACTTGCTGAGGAAGTAGTTGATGCAGGTGCCGCCGTGGTTGACGGCGACGGCCTTTGCCCGGGCATCCATGATCTTGTCCAAGCCGGGGTCCTGGAGCGCCACCTTGTGGGGGCCGTAGAACGCGAGCGTCGTCCACTGCGGCAGGGTGATCCGGTCTTCGCCCGAGTAGCCGCCGTGGGCGCTGATGACCAGGTTCGGCGCGGGGTTGCCCGCGGCGTCATACGTCCAGAGATACAAGTCGTCCCCGATGGCGATCTGCTTGGGCATGGATGCTTCCTCCTCAAGGCTCTGGTCGAATCTCCCCGCGGCGGGGGTGGATAATTATGGTCCGTGCTCCCGACACTCGTCAAGGAACTGTACTTAGACGACCTCCCGTCCGATCCGGTTACAGAACAGCCGTGCGCTAAGGGTTGGGCTTCACGGGTTTCCAGAGCTCCGCTTCCAGGAGCTCGGGATCCGTATGCCGCACTTCCTTGAGGGTGGCCCCCTCGAAGCGCGCCTCCGATTCCAGCGTCGCGTGGAGGTTGGCGCCCGAGAGGTCCGCGCCCGAGAAGTCGGCCCTCTGGATCTTCGCATGCGAGAAGTCGGCGTAGGTCAGCTGCGCGCGGAGGAAGCGCGCGGACCGGACGTCGGCCTCGACGAACCAGCCCTCGGCCATCGCGACGCCCGAGAAATCCGCGCCCTCCAGGAGGGCGTTCTGGAAGCAGGCCGACTTCATCTGGGCCCGGACGAAGGACGCCTTGGAAAGCTTCGCCTGGCCGAAGAACGTGGACACGCCGGACGCTTCCTCGAAGCGGGCCTCGGCGAGCTCGGCGCCTTCGAAGGTGCAGCCCTTCAGCAGGGCACGGCTGAGGTTCGCGCCGGCGAGCTTCGCCTTCGTGAAGTCGGCGTCCGTGAGATCGCAGCCCGAGAGGTCGGCGCCCGCCAGGTCGCTGCCGGCCAGCGCGCACTTCACCAGCGAGGCGCCCTGGAGCCGGGTGCTCTTCAGGTCCAGCCCCTTCAGGTCCGCGCCCTCGATCTTCGATCCGCTGAGGTCGGTGTTCTCGAGGCGGCAGGCGCTGATCTGGGCGCCGAGCAGGTTGGCCCCGGCGAGCTTGACCCGGGTGAGGTCGACCTTGTCCAGGATGGCCTGCTGCAGATTCGCGCCGCCGAGGTCCGCGCCGGCGAGCCGCGCCTCCGTCAGGTCCGCGCCGGCCAGGTTGGCTTTGGCCAGGCGGGCGCCGCTGAGGTCCGCCTTGGACAGGTCGGCGCCGGAGAAGTCCCTGCCGCCGAGATCGACGCCGGCGAAGTTGGCGCCCCCGAGCAGTCCGCCCTTCAGGTGCGGCACGCTGGCTTCGCGGAAGTCGCAGTCGTAGAGCTTGGCCTCCTCGAGCGCCGCGCCTTCCAGCAGGGCTCGATTGAGGCGCGCCCCCAGGAGCGTGGCCCCCTTCAGGATCGCGTTCTGGAGCCGCACGCCTTCCAGCACCGCGCGGCTGAGGTCCGCCCCGGACAGGTCGGCGCCGGAGAGTCCCGCGCCGATCATGCGCGCCTCGACGAGGTCCGCGCCCGCCAGCTTCGCGCCTTCGAGGTTGCAGCTCGTCAGGTTCGCCCCGCGCATCCGGGCCGCCGGGGCGTCGAAGCCCGAGAGGTCGGTCTCGGAGAGGTCGGCGCGGTCGAAGACGCAGTGCCGCGGCGCTCGGGGGAAGGAGCGCGCGCCGCGCAGCTCCGCCTTGTGGAAGTTCACCTGCTCGAGGACGGCGCCGCTCCAGTCCGCGCCCGGCGCACGAACGCCCGTGAAGTCGGACGCGCTGAGCGTCGCCTGGGTGAGCACGGCCTCGCTGAGGTCGGCGCCGCTGAAGTCGACGTTGGAGATGCTCGCGCCCCCGAGCTTGACGCGGACGAGGCGGGCGGCGCGGAGGGAGCTGCCGCGGAGCTCGGCGCCGCTCAGGTCGGAGCCGGAGAGGTCGGCGCTGCGGAGGTTGGCGTCGGACCAGCGGGTCTGGGCGAGGTTCTTGTTGCCCAGGAGGATGCCGCCCAGGTCGAGGTTGCCGAGCGTCGCGCGAGTGAGGGTGGTCGAGGCGATGTCGGTGCCGCTGAGCTGGATGCCGGTGAGGTCGGCGCCCGTCAGGTTGGAACCGCGGAACGCCACGTTGAAGAAGTCGGCGGCGGCGAGGAGGGCGCCGGAGAGGTCGGCACCGGTGAAGAGGACGTTGTGGAACTGTCCGGCACGGAAGTCGGCCTTGCGGAGGTCGGCCTTGGAAAGGTCGGCGCCCAGGACGACGACGTCCTTGAACGGAAGTCCGGCGTGGACGCGCTCCAGGACGGCGTCCCGGGTCTTCAAGATCATCGCGGTGCTTCTCCCACCAACCCCATCGTGACCCGGGCCATCTTACTCGGGAGCGGATCGGCCTGCCAGAAAGTGCGCCGTCCCTAGGTGTAGATCGTGACCAGATCTTTACCGAGCTCCGCCGCCGAGCCCAGGGCGTTCCAGAGTCCGAGCATCCACTCGGACTCGTCCTCGTCCGGAAAATCGGGAGCGTCCCCTGCCAGCGTCGGAGCGAGCCGCGCGAGCTCCGCGGCCTCAAGCCCGCCCCACGAAAAGTCCAGCGCGCTGGATACGCCCAGGATGGGCCGGTCCAGGAGGCCGGCGAGGGGAAGGGAAGGGTCGAGCGCCGACTGGGCTTTGCCCTGAAGGAAGTCGCGGAAGCGGTCCCCGCCCTCGGCGGTATGGTTCAGGCTCCCGACCTGCTTTCCGAAGTAGCGAAGCAGCGCGAGGAACCCGAGGCCGTCCCCGAGCTGTTCCACCTCAAGGACGTTGCCCTCGCTGGTCCGCACCTCGTCCTGGATCCAGCGGTCGATTCCTTCCTCGACATCGGGCCCGCCTTCGAAATCCTCCGACTCGTAGACTTCTTCGAAGAGCGGCTCCGCCTTCTTCAGGATCTTTCGATAAAGCCCCCGGTGGCGGCTCCCGATCGCGACCGAGAGCTCCTTCCAGGAGACCGAGAAGAACTCGAGAGACCCGCTCATTTTCCCTTCTCACCCGCGGCAAGCAGGTCGGCCGGGACGTAGGGGTTCGTGTCCGGAACCTTCAGGCCGAACTTCTGCGCGATCAGCGCGAGGCCGACGCCTTCCAGGTCCAGGATGCCTTCGTAGTTGGCGGACTCGGACGAGCGGCCGAACCTCTTCTTCCAACCCTCGCCGAGCTGCTTCCACGCGTTGTCGAACCCGGCCTGGTCGCCGGCCGAGAGCGCTTCCAGGACCGCCACCACGGGTCCGTACATGGCCGTCTCGAGTTTCGGGTCGACGGCCAGCTTCTTCGGGGCAAGCCCGGGCCGGAGCTTTTTGACCGCGGCGTCGAAGGCCGTCCGGTCCTCCCTCAACCCGGCCTGCTCCGCCGCGATCAGGTCATACAGGATCTCGCTCGCCTCGATGTCGGGATCCACGTAGGCTTTCTTCGGCAGCCCGCCGAGCCATTTCACGACCTTGGGGTTGCGCGTCCAGAGGGCCGCCCCCAGGATGGCGCCCATCTTCCCCGGGTCCACTTTGGATTCCATCTTCACCGAGACCTGGAGATCCGGCAGCGCCTTGTTCAGGATGTCCAGGAGCTCCTTGAAGGACAGGTCGAACAGATACCCGAGGCGCGTCACGTCGATCGCATAGTCGACGTGGCCGGAGAAGTAGTCGGCGTTCGCCTCCGCCAGCGCTTCCTTCACGCCGGCCGGATGCTCCTTCAGCTCCTGCCGGTAGTCGTCAAAGGAATCCTTCATCATGGCGGTGTCGACTTTATGTCCCGTCTTTCGCATCGGTTTCCCTCCTCGTCCTGTTCCGACTCTACGGATCGAACTCCTTGACCTTGGTGTTCTTGGCGCCCTTGGCGTTGTACCTCGTCCGGGCCTCGCAGTACTTGGCCTTCTTCTTCTTGATCGCCGCCTTGAGCTTCCGGCCCGCCGCGGCGCGCTTCGGATCCTTGCTCTTCGACATCTTGTCGGCGATCCCCTTCAGGTATCCCGGCGTGCCCTGCTTGTAGCGCTTGCCGCCGAACGCCGCCGTCCCGAGTGAGGAACCGCCGCCCTTGGCTTCCATCACGAGGACGACGCCGTTCTTGCAGAAGGCGATGACGTCGACCGTGCCCGATCCGGAGAACGAGTGCGGATTCTTCAGGCCCGGCGGGGCCGTCCCCAGCCCGCCTTCGCTCTTGGCCAGCTCCTTCGCGGCGTTCTTCGCCCCCTTGTCGCCCAGCGCTTCGCTCGCCTGCCGCTTCGTCTGGGCGTTCTTCGACTTGGACGCCTTCTTGGCGTTGTCGTCCATGTCGTCAGTCTTGGGCACGTCGGTGCTGCCCGGGTGATACTTCGTGATCTTGACGACGACCCTCGTCTTCACCCCTTTGATGACCAGGACCTTGACCTTGGTCTGGCCGGGCGCGGCGTGCAACCCCGGGGCGTTGCCGGCGCCGCCGCCGTTCTGCATCGTGGGAATCGTGAGGTGGCCGACTTCCTTTCCCTCCGCTTTCACCGTGGGCCAGCCCATCATGAGCTCGGTCTTGCCCTTGATCTTGCTCGAGGCGACGCCCTGGGCGCTGCCGGCCTCGTCGCCCGACGACATGCGGATGTTGTCGCCTTTCCGGAGCGTCTCTTTGTTGTCGATCTTGACCTTCTTCGATCCCTCGCCGTCCGTCCCCTGCGCGATGTTCGGGTAGGGGATCGGCACGGGCCCCGCGGGCGTCGGCGTCTTGCAGACGTCCGGGAAGCCCATGTAGGTCCCGCCGCCGTTGGTCGCTACGGGAAACATAGACGATCTCCTCTAGCCCAGGTTGATCGATCGGCCCTGGAGATGCACGTCCCCTTCCGCCTGGATGCGCGCCTGGTCGGCCTGGACGAGGTGCTGCCCCGCCGTTTCCGTCCGGATCCGGCCCGCGCGCACGTGCAGGAGCTCCTCGACCCGCTGGTACGACGCCTTCACCCAGCTGATCACCCGGCCGATCGTCTGCTCCAGCTTGCCGCAGGCGACCTTCGCCTCGCCGACCCGGACCTCCGCCGCCGCCGATTCCGTCGAGACCCGCTCGGGCTCCACCGAGAGCGTGGACTTCTCGGAGGCGAGCTTGACGCCGCGCTCGGACGCGATCTCGACCGTGCCGCCGCTCCGGATCGTCAGGCCGTTCTCGCAGACCAGCTCCACCCGGCCGTCCACCGCCTGGATTTCCAGCCCGGTGCCGGGGAAGCGCACGACGGCGCGGTTGGAGGCGGGATCGTATTCGAAGAGCACGCGGCCCCGCGCGTCCTTCGTCTCCAGGACTTCGCCGACGGCGCCCGGTCGCAGCCCCACGCTGCTTCCGTCCGCCGCGACGATCTCGGGCCGGGTCATCGTCTGCTGGGTCATCTCGTCCTCCTCCGCGTCAGCGAAGCGTGAGCATCGTTCGACCGAGATTGCTGCGGTCGAACACGGCTCCGTCGGTGACGGCGTTGATCAGGTCGGCTTTGAACAGATTGGATTCCAGGATCACGGCCCCGGACAGGTCGGCCGTCTGGCAGTTCGCGCCCATGAGGTCCGTCCGCAGCCCTCGGGCGCGCCGAAGGACCGCCTTGATGAACTTGGCCTTCCGCAGGGTGGCCAGGTCCAGCTTGGCCTCCGTCAGATCCGCCTCGGAGAACTCCGCGTCGGCGAGATTGGCCTCGGCGAAGTCGGCGCCGAAGAGGCGCGCGCCTTGCCATACGGACTTGGGGGCAATCAGGTTCCTGAAGCTCGAGGTCCGGAAGTACGCGCCGGCGGCTTTCACCTGCGTCCAGTCCGCCCCGTCCGCCTTCAGGGGATTGGCGAAGGCGCCTTCCAGGGAGGCCGCCGTCAAGGTCGACTCGGAGAGGTCGGCATGGTGAAGGGTGGCTTCGGTGAAGTCGGCTTCCGGAAGCTGCGCCTTGCGGAGGTCCGCCCGGCGGAGCTTCGCGGCCGTGAAGAGGGCGCCCTTGCCTCTCGCGCCGCCCAGCCGCGCCTGCTGGAGGAAGGCGCCGGCGAAGAGGGCGCCGTCCAGAACCGTCCGCTCCAGGTTCGCCTGCACGAGGCGGGCGGCGGTGAAATCGGCGCCGGCCAGGGTCGCGCCGGAGAGGTCCGCGCGCGACAGATCCGCGTCCGCGAGAACCGCCTCGGACAGGTTCGCCCCCGTCAGGGTGGCCTTGCGGAGCGACGCGCCCACCAGGATCGCGCCGCTGAAGTCGAGTCCCGCGAGATCGAGTCCGGAGAGGTCCGCGTCCGTGAGGTCCATCCCCGCGAAGGATTCGCGCCGCGCGGCGCGGCCGGCCAGCTCCTCGCGCGTCGGGCCGGACGGGATGGAGACCGGACGGACCGGCGGGCGTTCGGGCGGGGCCGCGGCGGGCGCCGGCGGCGCCGCCGGTTCCGGAGTCGCGATCGGGGGCTGCTCGGGGTACGAGGCCCGCAGCTGCGCCTCGTAGACGGCGGCCGGCTCCGGGGCGGACGCGAGCGGCTCCGAGGCGACGAAGAGGACATCGTTCTTGCCGAGCGCCGGGGTCTCCAGGTGATGAACGCCGCGCCAGACCAGGACGACCTTGAGCCGTTCCGGATCCGCCCAGACCGTGTCGAGGTTCATCGCTACTTCCTCGACCTCGGTGGGCGACGCGGCGACCCGGGAGTAGAAACAGCGGATGCGCAGGCCCGGCAGCTGCGATTCCAGGACCGGGTGATCGGGGTGCAGGTTCTCGAACTTCAGCCGCTCGCCGCCCTTGAGGTAGGCCGTCTGCTGGTCCGCCGGCGCCGCGTTGAAGAAGCCCCAGTCGAAATCCTCGGGGAACCACGGGAAGCGCTCCTTGAGCCACTTCGCCTTGTAGGTGCCCACCTTGGACATCCGCTGCGGCCACATCATGGGCAGCGGGCCGAAGCCGGCGGGTTCCGGCTTGTCGGACGGGCTCGTGATCAGGCGCGCGGGATCCTCGACGTTGGGGAGACGGATCACGGGCTTGCCGTCGGGCCCCGCCTCTTCCGAGTGTCCTCGGCCGAGCGGGTTGCGGGCATACGCCGCTCCCCCGTAGCTGCGGTCGTAGCCGATCTCCATCCGCTGGAACGGCTGGATGGGGCCCATGGTGTTGCCGAAGAAGCCCGAGCGCCAGACCCGGTCGCCGATCACCGCCAGCATCTTGCTCATCGCGCCGACCTGGACGGACACGCGAAGAACGTCCGCCGAGCCCTTCCGGGGAGCGTACGCGGCGCCCGCGACCAGCACGTCCGCCCGGGGCTTGAACGGCACCAGGTCCGTGGAATACACCATGGCGTTCTTGGGGTCGTCCTTGACGTGGACGTCCCCCGAGAACTCCGCCTGCAGCGCGGACGGCAGCGCCGGGGCGCCGGGTTTCAGATCGAAGCACCCCTTGACCACGAACGTGGCCGAACTCTTCGGAGGCTGGATCTTCCCCTCGAGCCAGGCCGCCTGGAACGGGGTCCGGTTCTGGATGATCACTAGCCTTCCTTCGAATTCGCCCGCTCGATGGCGTCGCACTTCTTCTCGTCGAGCTTCGGACACTTGATCTCGACGGTGTCCTCCGCGACGACGCCGAAGACCTTGTCGCTGTGGACCTCGATGTTGTCCTCCGACTCCAGGTTGATGCCGGTCTTGGTCACCATGTCGAGGTCGAAGGTCGCGGCGCCCGCGTTGACCAGGGTCACCGTGTTCTTGTCGTCCTGGGACTGCAGCTGGACCTTCTTGGCGCGGATGACGATCTTGTCGTCCTCCATGGTGATCGAGCTCTCGCCGGCCTTGAGGGTGATCTTCTTGTCGTTCTTCGATTCGACGACCAGGTCCTTGAAGATCTCGATCGCCCCCTTCCCCTCCTCCGTCTTGAGGGCGAAGTCCCGCTTCGCCTGCATGTGGATGTCCTCGGTCCTGGCCTCGACCTTCACGTTCTTCTTGGCCTCGACCTTCACGTTGCCGACGTTCTTCGCCTCGACCGTCACGTCGCCGGCGATGGAGATCAGCTCGGCGCTCTTGCCCGAGATCAGCGAGAGCGTATTGATGCAGCCGACGAGCGTCGAGAGGATGCTCGCGAAGGTCGCCGAGCCGGCGGCCACGCAGTCGATCGCCGCGCCGCCGGCCATGAACACCTCGCCGCCGCCCATGATCGCCACCTTCGTGGGTGAGCTCATGTAGCAGTTCGTGTTCAGCGCCATGCCCACCGCGCCGGCCGCCGCGCCCGCGACGTCGGCCGCGACGCCCGCCCAGTTCGTGTGGCCGGTCGCCAGCCGCTCTCCGGCCGCCGCCGACGCCACTGAGAGCGCCGACAGCGCCATCGAGGCCCACGACTGGATTTCGTTCATCAACTTCTGGCCTTCTTCGACGCCCTTGTCGCCCGTCGGCGTCCCCGCCGAGATATGGACCGACTGGCCGGCGTTGAGCGAGATGCCGCCCTCCGTGCCGCCGACGATCCCCGCGTGCGAGTGGGTGATGTGGTTGTGGTCGGCCCCCATGTCGATGTAGGACGTGCCGTTGGGCGTGGAGATGTGGATCCACTCGGAGCCTTCCTGGTCCTCCATCACCACCTGGTTCTTTCCGGCCGTCCGGATGATCGACTGCGTCTGGTTGGCGTCCTTGACCGGAGAGGCGTTGTCCGGGTTCGGAACGGCCGCGACGATGACGGGACGGTCCGGGTCGCCGTTCTCGTGCGAGATCAGGACCTCGCAGTCCTTGTGAAGGGGCTGGTGGTCGCCGTAGTCGGGCCCCGCGTACGGCTCGCCCATCCGCACGTCGTGCGACGACTTGCCCGGGTCCCGCTTCTCCAAGTCCAGCGGGTACTTCACTTTGTAGCGGCCCTGGTCGTCGATCTGGGCGTACTTCTCGCCGGCGTCCACCTTCGCGTTGAACACGCCGGGAATGCGCGGCACCGGCGTGCGCCGCTCGGGCCGGAACGGCAGGGATGCCGGGATCGCCTGGACGTCGTTCTCGTATTTCAGGCGGCCCGTCAGCTCGCCGGAGCCGCTGAGCTCCTGCTTCGCCTGGTGCCTCACCTCGACGACCAGGTAGTCGCCGTTGAAGCTGTCGCGGTAGTGCTTGATCATGGGGAACTTGATCCCCGCCCGGATCGAGCGGCAGTCCGTCCGGATCTGGAAGGTCTTCTGGCGGCACTTGATCTCCTGGGCGCGGACCTCGGCGATCTTCCCGCCTTCTCCCTCGTCCTTGTAGTGCTCGCCGTAACGGTAGACCTCGCCCTCGTCCCCCTCCTCGACCGGCTTGGTGACCTTCATGTTGGCCGTCGGCGCGCCGTCGTAGTAGTCCTGCAGGGTCACCTGCTTGGGCACGCCGTTCTGGCGCGCGAGGAAGGAGATGACCGCCTCCTCGGTGGTGGTCTCGGCGTCCGCGGCGCCGGCCGCGCGGCTGCGGCCCTCGGTGTTGGGCCGGTAGGGCAGCTTGGGCTTCTCCGCGATCTCGCCGTACTTGGAGGGGTCGTTGGCGAAGATCACCTTGGCGCGCTCGTCGCCGTGCTCGAAGAAGTAATAGATGCCCCAGTACTCCAGCAGACGCTGCACGAAGTCCAGGTCCGTCTCCTGGTACTGCATCACGAAGTCGCGCGGCGGTGGCGTGGACTGGAGCCGGAATTCGTAGTCGTCGCTCGTGAAGCGCTTCTTGCCGCCGACCTGCGCCTCGAGGACCTCCGTGACGATCTGCTTCACGTCCTTCTTCAGGAAGACGCGGCTCTGGACCGACAGCGACAGCTTCCAGAGCTTGGGGACCAGGATCGCGCGGTAGCGCGTCCAGTCGTGGACCTGGTCGAGCTGCTCGAAGCTCGACAGGACCCCGTGGATCTTGGCCGTCTTCATCCGCCGCTTGCCGTCGGAGGAGGAGACCGGCACCTTGATCGCCACGTTGGCGGGCTGGCGCACGAAGTCCTCGAGCTTGGCGCTCTTGTCCTTCGACAGGAGGTCCAGCCGGAACTCGAAGGGACGCGAGATCGCCTCGGCCCCTGCGAGCGCCTCCACCAGCAGCGGGGAGGCGGAGGCCTTCGACTCGAACTCGATCGCCTTATCCTCGGCCATGTCTCGTCCCTCCTACTTCCGCGAGAACTCGAACGCGAAGTCGCTCTTGTCGTCCAGGACCACCTTGACCTTGTCCGGCAGGCTGCCGGTGGCCATCTGCTGCAGGATCTCGTTCGAGATCTTCGGCAGCAGGGTGCCGCTGATGATGTGGTCCACGTTGCGCGCGCCCGTCTCCACCTCGGTGCAGCGCTCCGCGATGGCGTCGATGACCTTGCTGTCGATCTCCATCGCCATGCGGTGGTTCTCCTTGAGCCGCTTCTCGAGCTGACCGAGCTTGAGCCGCGTGATCTCCTTCAGCGCGTCCGGGCCGATGGGATAGAACGGGATGATCGTCATGCGCGCCAGGAGCGCGGGCTTGAAGTGCTTCGAGAGCGCCGGGCGGATCAGCGCGACGAGATCGTCCATCGGCGGCTTCGTGCCGTCGGCGACGCTTTGCATGATGAGGTCGGTCGCGAGGTTGCTCGTCAGGAAGAGCACGGTGTCCTTGAAGTCGACCTCGCGGCCTTCGCCGTCGGACAGCATGCCCTTGTCGAACACCTGGTAGAAGAGGTTGAGGACCTCCGGGTCCGCCTTCTCGCACTCGTCGAGCAGCACGACGGAGTAGGGCTTCTGCCGGACCGCCTCGGTGAGGACGCCGCCCTCGCCGTAGCCGACGTAGCCGGGGGGCGAGCCGATCAGGCGCGACACCGTGTGCTTCTCCTGGAACTCCGACATGTTGATCACGGTCAGGAAGCGCTCGCCGCCGAAGAGCAGGTCCGCCACGCCGAGCGCGGTCTCCGTCTTGCCGACGCCCGAGGGGCCGACGAAGAGGAACACGCCCATCGGCGTACGCGGGTTCTTCAGGCCCGCCTTCGCGGCGCGGATGCCCTTGCCGACCATCTCGCTCACGTGGTCCTGTCCCTTGATCCGCTTGCGCAGGCTGTCCTCGAACGTGAGCAGCGCCTGGGCCTGGTCCTGGACCATCTTGCCGATCGGGATGCCCGTCCAGTCGGAGACGACCCGGGCCACGACTTCGGGCGTCACGTCGGCGAACACGATCGGGTCCTTGCCCTGGATTTCCTTGAGCGCGACCTGGGACGCCTCGAGCTCCTTGGCGAGCTTGTCGGCGTCTTTCTTGCCGTCCGGGCCGTCCATCTTCTTGCGGACCTCGAGGACCTTCTCGACGGCGGCCTTCTCCTTCTGCCAGCGGTCGGTCAGCTTGCCGATCTTCTCCTTGGTCGCGGCGATGTCCTTGGCGATCTCGTCGAGCCGCTCGTCGAGGTTCTTGGAGCCGCCCGACTTGTCCCGCTTCAGCGCGCTCTGTTCGCGCTCCAGCGTCTGGATGCGGCGCTCCAGGTCCTGCAGCTCGGGCGGCTTGGTGGTGAGGGCGATCTTCACGCGCGCGGCGCTCGTGTCCATGAGGTCGACGCCCTTGTCGGGGTGCTGGCGGCCGGCGACGTAGCGGCTGCCCAGCGCGGCGGCGGCCTGCAGGGAGTCGTCGCGGATGACCACGTTGTGCGCCTTCTCGTAGCGGTCCCGGAGGCCGCGGAGCATGGTCACGGTGGTCTCGTCGTCCGGCTCGTCGAGCTTGACCAGCTGGAAGCGTCGGGCCAGCGCCGCGTCCTTCTCGAAGTACTTCTTGTACTCGCTCCAGGTCGTGGCCGCGATCGTCCGGAGCTCGCCACGGGCGAGCGCCGGCTTGAGCAGGTTCGCGGCGTCGCCGCCGCCCGCCTGGCCGCCGGCGCCGATGAGGGTGTGGGCCTCGTCGATGAACATGATGATCGGCTTGGGCGAGGACTTCACCTCCTCGATGACGCCCTTGAGGCGGTTCTCGAACTCGCCCTTCACGCTCGCGCCGGCCTGGAGGAGGCCCATGTCGAGCCCCATCAGCTCGACGTTCTTGAGCGCATCGGGCACGTCCCCCTCCACGATCTTCAGGGCCAGGCCTTCGACGACAGCGGTCTTGCCGACGCCCGGCTCGCCGACGCAGATCGGGTTGTTCTTCCGGCGTCGCGCGAGGATGTCGATCATCTGGCGGATCTCGCGGTCGCGGCCGAACACGGGGTCGATCTTGTTCTCGCGGGCCTGCGCGGTGAAGTTGTTCGCGTACTTGGCGAGGGCGGAGTCCCCCGAGGCCGCGCCCGAACTGCCGGCGGGCGACGGCGCGCCCGTCTCGGCGGTCCCGGCGCCCATCCTCCGGGACTGCTCGGTCGAGGCCGAGATGATGGTCGCGTACTTCGCCTTCAGGTCCGTCCGGTTGATCCCCTCGAGCAGCGTCATCAGGTCGTCGGCACCGAAGCGGGTCGGGTTGGCCATCAGCGCCTGCAGGAGGATGCCCGAGCGGATCTCCGCCAGGCCGAACTCCAGCGACGACAGGAGCCAGCCCTGCTGGAACCACTCGACCAGCAGCGGCGAGAAGGTCGGGCGCCCGGGGTTCCCCGACTTCATGCCCTCGATGACCTGCAGGAGGCCCTTCTGGACCTTGCCGGCCTCGACGCCGAAATGCTTGAAGATCTGCTGGAGGTCCGCCCCGGGATCCTCGATCATCGCGTGAAGGAGGTGCTCCGGCGAGACTTCGTAGTTCGTTCGAGAGACGCAGAGCCCGGCTGCCGCTTCCAGCGACCTCGTGCAGAAGCGGTTCAGGCGGGCGACCAGCGACTTCAGGTTAACCTCGACCATGGAGCCATCCTTTCACCAAAAATCGGACGCGGGACTCCGCGTCCGGGCGGTTTCCGAGCCAGCTGGACCAGCCGAGCCGTGCGGCCGGTCCGGATAATTGCAGAGGAGGGACTTCCTCCTGGCGGAGCCGGAGCTCGATCTCGTAGTCCAGCCCGTCCCCGTTGACGAGATCGACGAGCTCCCGCGCCTCGGGCATCCGGTCCCCGCAGGGCAGGAGCGACATGAAGTCCTGGAGCCCCACGGGCCCCAGGCCGACCCGGAAGGTGCAGCTCCGGTCCTGCACCCGCTCGCCGAGGCTCAGGTCGCGTCCCAGGCGGCAGTTCCCCACGCCCAGGCCGTTGCGCTGGTCGGGAGGGATCGGGAGCCAGCGGCTGACGCACTGCTCCACGTGGACGGGGATCCCCTGGAAATACTCTTCGAGCACGCCGCGGAGCGAATCGGCCGAGCGGGGGACCTGCGTCAGAAGTCCCGCGAGCCCGAGGAAGCGGAGCGACGGGATGCGGTGGTCCTTGGGGAAGGACGTCGAGTCCAGGCCGAGGAGCGCCAGGAAGCGGCGGGACAGCACGTCGCTGCCGTCGCCGGTGAACTGGGCGTCGTAGCGGTACTTCTCCCAGGCCCGGTAGAAGAGGGACAGGAGACGGTGCTGGAACAGGTCGAGGAACTCGCGCTGGAGGCTGTCCTCGTCCTGGTCGAAAAGCAGCTGCTCGGTGAAGTAGGTCGGCAGGGGCGAGTCGGTCCCGTAGAGGCCGAGGAACGCGGCGGTGATCTCGAAGCGGGGCTGGCCGTCGGAGGACGGCAGTTCCCGGACCTGCTCGATGTCCGAGGTGGCGAAGGCGAAGGTCAGGGCGGAGCGCAGCCGCACGGCCTCGCGGGCGACCGGACCCTGATGGCCCACCGGGGCGGCCTCCGGAAAGAGGCGCCTCAGCACGCGCATCGCCTGGAAGAAGGAGAACTGGGTCCCCTGAGTCCGGAGCTTCCGGATCAGAGGATGATCCGTTCCCCGATTCGGGTCGGCCACTGATGGATTTCTCCGTACTTGAGTCCCTTGACCGTCAGCCGGCAGAAGGCGTTCAGCGTGACGTACTGCGCGAAAAACTCATTGAGCACGGACCCGAAGAGGTAGGCTTCGCCTTCGCCGCCGAAGTTGTCCTCGTCCAGGTCCACCCCGATCGAGAGGCCGCGGATCGGCGAGCCTTCCAGCAGCCGCGTGGCGGGCGCGGACGTCACCGCCTTGATCCCCTCCACGAGCAGCTTCATGGCGGACTCCGCCTGCCGGTCCACGCGGGCGCGGAAATGGTAGAGCCCGACGACCCGGCGCAGCGCGTCGACGTCGATCAGCGTGAGGTAATTCAGCGCCAGGTGCGACAGCAGCCTCCAATGGACATCCCCCGTCAGCGACGGAGGGATCGACGGCGTCGGACGCACGATGTTGCGGAAGCGGGCGAAGTTGGGCGAGGTGCCGGTGGCGGCCGACACGTCGCCGATCTTCAGCTTCGAGGGGAGCTGCCGGTTGCTGCACGTCAGGGTGAGCGACAGGGTCTCCACGTCGAAGGCGTCCTCGGCTCCCTCCGGGGGAAGCGGGCTCAGGAAGACCTCGGCGGCGTCGCCCGTGACGGACGGATGGAGCCGATCGCGGTAGAAGCGGACGTTTTCGCCGGGACCGCGGTTGAAGCGGAGGAAGGGGCGATAATCCAGGGGCTTGGCCGCGCCCTGGGCCAGGCCGCTCACCTTGTCGATGGTGTAGACCTCGAAATGGTCCGGCTTTCCCCCCGCCGGCCGCACGCGGTATTCCACCCGCTCGTGGTCGAGACGGATGGGGTCGGCGTCATGCTCGAAGAGATTGATCGCCGGACTGCAGTGCAGCAGCAGGTTCGAGGCGTTGATCGGCGGCATCGCCTCCGGCAGCCGCGTCAGGTCGAAGTTCAGGTCGAAGGACGTGACGTCGCCGAGCGCCGAGATGCCGTCGAGACCGGCGACGTCCAGGAACATGAATTTCGCGGGAAAGCAGAAGTACTCCTGGAGCAGGCGGAAACCGGTGAACGAGGCGGCCGGGAAGGGCAGCAGCGCGTCGGTCGCGGCGAAGCCCACGGGTCGCACGGAGGCGCCCTCGAGCACGACGGGCTTCCCGGAGGACGTCTGCGCGCTGATGCGGCGGAGGTAGCGGCCGAGGCAGAGGTAGAGCGCGCGGCTCGCCACCGAGTCGCCCGCCAGGTGGAAGCGGAGCTGCTTGAGCCCGACCTTTTTCAGGCTGACGCCGTCCGGCAGGCGGAAGCGCACCCGCAGCGACTGGGGCGCGTCCGTCTTCAGCGTGACCGACTCGATCGAGAGAGGCTGGAGCGCCACGTCGTAGGTCGTGCGGAAGCGGCAGGGCGTCCCGTCGACCGCCACCGACTGGAGCTCCACGCCGCGGGCGATCGTCCGGGTCTCCTTCGCGGCCTGGGGGAGCGCCTCGAACTGCATGACCGTGAGGGACGGGATCGGACGGAGGTAGTGGGGCCAGAACATCTCGATCAGCGAGTGGGTCAGCTCCGGCAGCTCATCGTCGAGCTTCTGGCGGACCCGTGCGGTCAGGAACGCGAAGCCCTCCATGAGGCGTTCCACTTCCGGGTCGTTGCTGGACTCGCCGACGAAGTGGGCCGCGTCGGGATAGGCCTTGGCGAACTCCTGGCCCAGCTCGCGCAGGTACGCCAGCTCATCTTGGTAGTATTTGTTGTACACGGGATGTCTGCTCAGCTCTGAAGTCGGACATGGCCGGCCGGATCGACCACCGTGTCGAAACTGACCGACGCACCGTTCTTCGACGTCACCACGCGCGCCGTGATCTGGAAGCGCAGCGTCAGCACGTCGTCCTCTCCCACGACGTGGGCGATCTCCACGTCCTTGAGCCGGGGCTCGTACTTCGCGATGCACTCGCGAAGCGTCCGCAGCATGATGCTGACGGCGTTGGGGGAGGCCGAGGTGATGTCGCTGGGGCAGGGGACCCCGAGGTCCATCTGCGCGGGGGCGTGGCCCACGCGGGTGTTGAAGAGGTGCTGCAGGTTGCGCAACACCGACCGCGAGAGCTCCGCCGTGTTCTCGACCGCGCTTCGGCCGGCGCCCTTCGGTCGGGACAGGCGTTCCATGAGGCTGCGTTCCGAAGCCATGGGAGGATCCGGCCCCCGCCCCGGACAGGATCATCCGGGGCGGGGGGTCGGCATTGGTTGTTACATGGACAGGTCGTCGTTCTTGCCGGCGATGTCCTGGAAGTTGATGTCGCTGGAGATTCCGCCGCGCTTGATCAGGAGCTTCGGGGCCGTGAACACCACGTTCTCATAGAGGTTGCCGCCCGTGCTGCCCGTGATCGAATCCGCGACGATGCGGACCTCGCCGCTGAGCTCCACCGTGAGGAAGGGATCGCCGCCCGTCTCGTTCCCGAGGAAGATCTCGACCTTCTCGGTCTTCTGCTCCTTCAGGGTGCCGATGAACAGCACGGGGGTGGCGCCGACCAGCGGACGGGTCACGGCGATGCCGGTGAAGCCGACCGAGCCGGAGGTCGACTTGCCCTGGGTGAAGTCCCAGGTGGCCGTCGCGCCCATGGAGAAGCTGTCGATGTCCGAGCAGTCCTTATCCTTCCACTTGGTGAAGGACGACTCGCCCTTGAGGCCCTTGATCTTGATGAACAGCTTGGTCGAACCGCCGCCCGTCGCTTGGATAGGCATGGCTATTAGCCCTCACGAATCTCCCTTTTGAGTCCCCCCGGCCACCGCGACCGGGTGCCAAAGTGCTAGTTAGACGACCAACTCGGAAAACGCGTTACTTCTTGTCCAGCTTGCCCACCAGGGAGAGCGTGAAAAACGCTCCCATGTACTTGAAGTGGGGCCGGACCTTCATGTCGACCTTGTACCAGCCGGCCTCGCCCGGGACATCCTCCACGGTGATTTCCGCCGCCCGGAGGGGGCAACGGCTGCGCACCGTCGGGCTGGGATTGTCCATGTCGACGACGTACTGGCTGATCCAGGCGTTCAGCTCGCGATGCAGGTCGCCCTTCTCCTTCCAGCTGCCGATCTGCTCGCGCTGGAGGACCTTGATGTAGTGAGCCAACCTGTTGACAATGAAGAGGTAAGGAAGCTGGGTACCCAGCCGGTAGTTGAGCTCCGCGTCCTTGCCTTCCTTGGACTTGCCGAACGTCTTGGCCTTCTGGCAGGAATTCGCCGAGAAGAAGGCCGCGTTGTCGCTGCCCTTCCGCATGGACAGGGCGATGAAGCCTTCCTCCGACAGCTCGTATTCCCGGCGCTCCGAGATCAGGATTTCGGTCGGGATCTTGGTCTCGATCTCGCCCATCGACTCGAACTGGTGCAGGGGCAGGTCTTCCACCGCGCCGCCCGAGGTCGGTCCGATAATGTTGGCGCACTGGCGGTACTTCGCGAAGCTGTCGCCGATCCTCGTGGCGAACGCGAAGGCGCTCGACCCCCACAGGTACGCATCGTGCTTGCCCCGGACGCCTTCCTCGTAGTTGAAGGCCTTGACCGGGATCGTCGTCGAGCTGTAGGGGAGACGCAGCAGGAAGCGGGGCACCGTCAGGCCGACGCTCCGGGCGTCCTCCGACTCACGGAACGACTGCCACTTGGCGTACTGGGGTCCCTCGAAGACCGACTTCAAGTCCTTGAGGTTCGGGAGCTTCTGGATGCTGTCCAGGCCGAACATCTTGGGGGACGTGGACGCGATGAACGGGCAGTGGGACATCGTCGCGACGCTGGCGACCTTCTGGAGGAGGGCGATGTCCTGGGGGCCCGCGGCGAATTCGTAGTTGGCGATCATGGCCCCGTAGGGCTCGCCGCCGAACTGTCCGTATTCGCCCGTGTACACGGTCTTGTAGAGGCCGGACTTCACGATTTCGGGGGAGTCCTCGAAATCGGTCAGCAGGTCTTCCTTGGAGACGTTCACGATGTTGATCTTCGTGTTCTCCCGGAAGTCCGTCCGGTCGACCATCAGCTTGAGGCCGCGCCACGCGGACTCGAGCTTCTGGAAGGACGCGTGGTGAAGCACCTCGTCGAGCTGGCGCGAGAGCTTCTCGTCGATCTCGGAGATCATGCCGTCGACGACCTTCTTGTCCGCCTTCTGGTTCGCCCCGGCGGGGGCGAGCAGCTGGGCGATGAAGGCCTGGACGCCCTTCTTGGCGACCTCATAGCCCTCGTCGTTCGGCTTGAGCTTGGTCTGGACCATGATTTCGTCCAGCAGGGAGCCGGCGGCGGCGGCCGCCGCGGCGGGCTGCGCTTGACCCTTGGCTGCCTCGTCTGCCATGGAATGGTTCTCCTTTTATTTCTTCAGAGGTTTTCCGGGCAACACCCTACTTCTTTTCCTCGCCGCCGAGCTCCTTGAGGAGCTTCTCCTTCGCGGCCGGGTCGGACACCAGCGACTGGATCTTCTTGCGGAATTCGGGAAGGTTGCCCAGGGGCCCCTTCAGGGCCGTCAGCGCCTCCCGCAGATCGAGGAGCTTGTTCAGTTCCGGGACCTGCCGCGCCACCGCCTCGGGCTCCATGTCCTTGAGCCCGGAGAACTTGAGGTTCACGGGGATTTCGCCGCCCTCCTTGCCCGAGAGCTTGTCGGCGACCGAGAACTGCGCGCTCAGGTTCATGCCGCGCATCACGTCGTTGAAATTGTCCTTGTCGACGTTGACGGGCTTCCGATCTTCGAGGGTCCGGTCGTCCGGGCGCCCGGTGAAGTCCCCCATCACGAGGAACTTGAGGGGAAGCTCCTTCTCCTCCTTGGCGTCGCCCGTCGCCGGCTTGTAAACGATGTTGACCCGTTCCCTCGGCGCTACCGATCCTTCCTTCGCCATGGCCGTCCTCCAGATCTTCCGCTGACGCGGAAAACAATAATACCCACCGTCCTATTTGAGCCCGTTGGCGGCCAGCGCCGCTGCGGGATCGAGATGGCAAAGCCTCGAATAGAATACCTCGGCCTTCTCCGGAGTCTGCGAGGCGCGGGTAACTTTCCACAGCTCCCGGACCAGGTCGGCGGCCAGCGCCGGCTCCCACTCGTCGAGCGAGAACTTGCGGGCCTCCTCGTCAAGCGCCAACAGCTGCGGGAGCGCCAGCTCCGGCCGGCCGCCCTCGACGCAGAGCTTGGCGAGGCCCAGCCGGCACAGGAAGCGGTCCCGCCGGTGGGCCGCTTTCTCCAGCTCCTTGAGCACCAGCCCCGTGGCGTCCGCGAACTGCTTCCGGGCGATCAGCTTCCGCGCTTCCGAGACCGCGGTGTCGAGCGCCGACGCCTTCCCGTTGCTCCCGCCGGAGGAAGGTCCCGACACCTCGTGGAGCAGCCACATCCGGGTCGCTTCCGACGCCATCGGGACGCCGTCCTGGAACTTCAGCTCGAGCATCGCCGGAATCCGGCGGACGAAGGCGGCCGTCTCCTCGGCCACGACGCGGCGCGCATTCTGGTACGGCCGGCCGAGCCCTTCCATCGCCCGGTACACGAAGAGGTTCAGGTCCAGCCAGATCGGCGCCGCGCCCATGCGCGACTCCGCCTCCGTCAGGAGCGTCTGGAATTCGCCCTTGTTGAGCAGCTCGTCGGCCTGGGTCCCGAAGGCCGTGTCGGCGCCCGTCACCGGGATCACGCCGTCGGTCGCCGGGGGCAGCTCGACGATGTCTTCCCAGAGCGCGGAGCGCAACATCCGGTAGGGGAGCGGGTCCGTGGGCGTGGCGCCCCGCAGCGCGAGGGCCACCTTGACCCGCTGCTCCGCCAGCTGAGGGATCGCGGCCCGCGCGGCCTCCGGCGAGCTGACGTCGACCGGGCCGACGCCGCCGCCCGAGGAACTCGGCGCTTCCGAGGTGGTCTCGGCCTTCGCCTCTTCCGCAGGCTTGTCTTCGGGGATCGAATCGAGTTTGTCGCGGACGACGCGAGACAGCTCGCCCAGGTCCGGCGGCGAATCCCCGTACTTCTCACCGGAGATCGTCCCGAGCTCGTCCAGCAGGGTCGAGCAGGCCGTCAGGGCGTCCTTGTTGGACTTCGAGGCCGCCGACTTCTCCGCGATCGCCGGGCTGATGCGTTCCGACATCCACTGGAGCGCCGCCGCCCGCGCGCGGAGCCGCGCCTTCTCGGGGAAGAGGCCGTCCCAGAAGGTGTTGTGCAGGTCGCGGCAGATGGTGAGGCCGGTCAACAGGCCGGCGTAGCTGTTCTTCTGGTACAGCCCCATCGTGAGGTAGGAGGCCACCAGCAGGTCCTTGGATTTGGATTTCAGGATCGCGCTGCAGGACTCGATGACGAGGTCCCACTTGAGGGAGGCCCGTCCTTCCGGGGATTCCAGCTTCGCGATCTCCGCGGAAAGCTTTTCGAACTCCGGTTCATAGCGGGCCGAGGCCCCCGCGGGGGCGGGCCCGGGCACGGGCGCGGTTCCCAGGACGGCAAGGGCGGCAGTATCTGCCAAGCGTTACTCCCTGAGATCAGTCGGCGGAGGCCTTGGACGGACCTTGAGAATAGTTCCCCATCTAGCCCAAGGCAAACAATATTGCCCGGGAACGTCCCCTACGGCTTTTCCGGATCCCCGGAGCCTTTACACTATCTATCTTTCTAGGAACCGAGCCGCACCATCAGGTTCGACAGCCGGAGCGCGCCGTCGTCCAGCAGCGTCCCGTACTTGCTCTTGGCCACCGGCAGCCGGGTGTCCGCGGCGGCGGACGCGTCGGCGAGGGGGAAGAGCAGGTTGTTCTTCCGCTCCGGCCACCAGAACGGAACGAAGTAGTTCGCCTTGAGGTCGTCGAAGACGACGGTCAGGCCGGGCTCCCCGTTCTCCCGGCCCTTGCCCCACATGGACAGCGTCGGCAGGCTGCTCCGGCGCGCGAGCTTCCGGCAGAGCTCCTGCCAGAACGCGACCTCCGGGTCGCCGCTCACCCGGGGGAAGCGCAGGGCGTATTTCGGCATTGAGCCGCCCTTCAGCGTCTCCACCAGGTTGTGGATCAGCATGTACTTCCGCGGATCCTGGTCCGACCCGAAGAGCTGGTTCCAGAAGGCCTGGACCGTCTGTCCCGCGACGAACTTGATGAGCGGCTGCTTCGCTTCCTCGAAGTCCGCCGGCAGGGCGAGGGCGTCGATCCTCGTCATGTAGCTCTTGAGCTCCTGCCCCTGCCAGCCGGTCTTCGCCTCGATCTCCGCCCGGGTGAAGAACGAGCTCAGCTGGGCCGGAAGGGCGGTGACTTCCCCGCCCAGCGACTTGGGATCCAGGATCGTGAAGACGAGGAACGGGTAGCGGCGGCCCGGCTTGTCGATCGACGAGGCGATGACGCCGGCGACCACGCGGCCCCCGGCGGGCTGGTAGAGGAAGCGCTGGGGCTGCGTGCCGTCGAACGACGCGTCCCAAGTGGCCCCCATCGCGGTCCGCGAGGAGACGATGCCGTTCTGGAGCCATTCGTCCAGCTTGTCGACCTCGGGTCCGACATTGTGTCGGATAAAGTCGCCGTGGATCGGCAACTTCCCGAAGCACCCGGCGTTGAGCCGCATCAAGGGCCTACCTTTTCCGGAATCGAGAACTTGGTGAAGAAGTCCTTCTGGAACGGGTTCACCCGGTCTTCCGTCTCCAGCAGCACGTCGCCGTAGAAGGTCTGCTCCGTGCCCAGGCGCGTGATCTTGAACTCCCAGGTGCAGTTGTAGACCCGCTCGCCCGAGGGCTGCGGATTGCCCGACGCGATCAGCCGCAGCAGCGCCCACTCGTCCTTGAACTCCTTGGGGTTCCAGCGGTCCACCTCGCCCACGCGGATCTGGAGGCTGGCGCCGGGATCGGCCTCCCACACGAGGGAGCCGGTGTTGTCGGGCCGGTCGTTGTGGTTGAACTCCTTCTTGCCGATCGTGAACTTGAGGTGCGTGACGCCCTCGCGCTGCTTGAGCGTGACCTTGAAGGGCATGTTGAGGCGGTCGCCGTCCTTGCGGAAGAGCGCGGAGCGGAACGACTCGGCCCTCTTGACCGCGCCGTTGAACTCGCGCGAGAACGCGACCAGCGGCTTGCCTTCGAGGTTCAGGCCGTTCAGGGTCCTGAGATCGTTGACCTTGTTCCAGAAGACGCCGGACTGCGGGTTGAAGAGGTTCGCCATCGCCGACGGGGACGCGCCCGCGGCCGACGTCTCGTCGAACGGGTAACGGCCCTCGATGCCCTCCTTGAAGAGCTTCGTGACCGTGGTGTTCCACATGTCGTTGGCTTCCTTCTGCGCCTCCTTGGCGAGCGCCGCCCGCGTGTTGTCGATCGGCTGGTACATCACGTCCTTGAGGCGCTGCTGGTTCGCCGCGGGGGCCGTGAGCACGGCCTTCGTGAGGTCGCGGTTGACCTTCTTGAACTGGTCGAGGAAGGGCTGGAGCTTGGACTCCTTCATCGACCCGGCGACGCGGTTGCCCGCCTGCGTCGTCGCCACGAACTCCGCGATCTGGGTCTGGAACTCGAAGAGCGCGTCGCGGGCCGCCGCGAGCGGCTTGAGGTCGGGCGGGACCGGCACGTCGGCGTCGCTCAGGCGCAGCTGCTGCGCCTCCCAGACGCCCTTGAAGAGCTCCTGGTAGGGCGAGGGATCGCCGGCCAGCACCGTCATCTTGTTGGCGGCGTCTTCCACGTTCTGGAAGTCGACGAGCTTGATGCCCTCGAGGAACTTGTCCCACATCTCGCGGTACTTGCGGACGTACATCTCGCGCAGGTCCGTTTCGAGCTTGTCGGCGGGCTTGTCGATACCCAGCTCCTTGTAGCGCTGGGACAGCGACTCGGCCTTGGACTTCACCGCCGTCTTCATGAAGTCGTTCCACCCTTCCTGGGTGTAGATGCCGGGGAACTCGAAGGTGAAGGTGAAGAGCTCCTTGCCGCGGCCCTTCAGGAAGCGGTCGCCGGTCACCTTCGGGAACGAGCTCTTGGCCGACTCGCCGATGTCGCGGAAGGCCTGCAGCACCCAGAGCCCCTGGCGGAGCTCCGTGTTGATGCGCTGGACGATCATCTTGTCGTAGTTGGCGGTGACCTTCCAGTCGGCGAGGCGGTCGAGCTGCGTGAGGAAGAACTTCAGCTGCTTGTCGGCCGCCGGCGACTCCGCGCCGCCCAGGCCGCTCAGCCAGCGCCCTTCCTTGCTGAAGACGGACTCCAGCAGGTCGCGCTCCTTCTCGCCGGGGAGCTCGCCCCCCAGGATCTGGTACGCCCGCTGCAGCTCGTCGAGCCGCTCGGCCTCCTCCGGCGTCCGCGATTCCTTGCGGAACAGCGTCTCGAGGTCCTTGTGGAGGCGGTCGGCCAGGGGGTAGAGGAACACGCGCCGCAGGCCGTTGAAGTAGACCTGGCGCAGCGGCTGGTTGATCAGGTTGCCGCGGTAGAGGCCCCAGCGCTGGCTCGTCGGCGGGCCCTCGCGGTCGTACTTGTCCAGGGTCGTGATCTCGTGGCGCAGCCCCTCGAGGGATTCCAGGAGCACCGGCGCGGCCGCCTTCTCGTTCTCCCGAACCTTCAGGGCCGCCGCCTCCGCGGCGTTGATGATGCTGCGGTTGCCGATGAACGACGTCAGCAGCAGGATGAAGATCAGCACCGTGCCGACCGCCGAGAGCCCCAGCGTGCCGAAGTGGATGAGCTTCTGCCGCTTCTGGACCTTCGCCGAGGTCCGCGCGAGCGTCTGGTCCGGGAAGATGATCTTCGTGAACAGGTGATTGATGAAGTAGGCCTTCTTGTCCCCGGCTGCGGGCGGCGGCGCGGCGTCCTCCTGCAGCCCGAACGCGGCGCTCATCGAGCGGATCACCTGGTCGATCGGCGTCCCCTCCTGGGTGCCGCTGGTGAAGTAGAAGCCGCGGAAGTAGGACGTCTCCTGGAACGGGTTGGGCCGGAACAGCATCTCCACGAAGTCGGCCATCTTCTTCACGCCCGCGTGGAACTGCAGCGGGAAGAGGTAGATGTTCTGCTTCTTCGCGGGCGGCCGCTCGGAGGCGAGCGACTGGAGCCGCTGAGAGGAGAGGTTCCGGAAGAGCTTGGTCGTCTCCTCCTCGAAGATCTCCCGGTAGGGCTTGCCCGCCGAGGGCGCATAGGGGAGCGAGCAGCCCCAGACCTGCGCGCGGTCGTTCTTCGAGAAGTCCTCGAAGAACTCCACGAAGCCCTGCAGGAGGTCGCACTTGGTGAAGAGCAGGTAGACGGGGAAGACGATCTCGAGCTGCGTGGTGAGCTCGTCGATCCGGTTGCGGATGTTCTTCGCGTGGGCCTCCAGCTGCTCGTCGGTCGCGCCGAGGAGGTCGGAGATGGACACCGCGACCATCGCGCCGTTGATCGGCTTCTTCTTGCGCGCCTGCTTGAGCAGGTTGAGGAAGCCGATCCACTCGTCGCGGTCGTCGATCTCGGTGGTGTAGCGGCCGGCCGTGTCGAGCAGGATGCCCTCGTCGGTGAACCACCAGTCGCAGTTGCGCGTACCGCCGACGCCGCGGACGCCCTTCTTGCCCTGGCTCGTGTAGGGGAAGTTGAGCCCCGACTCCTGGAGCGCGGTCGACTTGCCCGAGCCGGGCGGTCCGATGATCATGTACCAGGGCAGCTTGTAGAGCGCGCCCTTGCCCAGCCGCGAGGTCTTCAGCGCCTGGATCGCCTCGTCGAGCTGCGTCTGAACGGCCTGCACGTCGGCGCGCTGGTCGGGCCGCGCGCTCGCGACCTGCTCCTGCGCCTGCGCCTTGAGCTTCTGCTCGATGAGCATCGCGCTGCGGACGGCCATGACCTTCTGGAGCACGATCAGGGTGATCGCCGCCAGCAGGATGACCGAGACCGCGATGAAGCGGAGCTTCTTGTCGACGTGGAACTGCTCTCCGCCGAACCAGATCACGAGCAGCACGATGATCACGAGCAGGATGAGCGTGCTGCCGCCTTTGGTAATGGCTGCCAGAACTTTCATGAGGCCCTCATCTCACTTCAGGCGTTCGACCACCCGCTCGGCCGAGGAGCCGAGAAGGGTCGACAGGAGGATGAACAGAAGAATCACCACCAAGCCGCAGGCCGCGGCCACGAACCACGCGGGGAAGTTCTTCACGATGCCCGGCAGCGCGTCGGGGGGCTGCCAGCCCGGAGAGAGCCCGCCCGAGCCCGCCGCCGGCGCGGTCCCCCGGATCTCCCGAAGAATGGTGTCCATCAGGACCTTCTTCTTCTCCATCCCCTGAAGGTCCACGTATTTCCCCCGGAATCCCAGGGCCAGGCAGAGATAGTAGACTTCGAGCACCGAGTTCTTCTTCGCGCCGCGAAGCGTGTCGACCCGGTTGTAGAACTCCTCGCCGGCCGCGAAGTCGTTGAAGTACGCGAGCTGGAGGGGCTTATCGGCCCAGGACTCCTTCAGCCCCCAGGACGACGTCAGGATCATCTCGTCCACGAAGGCGCAGATCGCGTACTTGGCCTGCTGGACGTCCTCCTGGGGGACGTCCGCCTGCCGCGCCTTCGTCTCGAGCGCGCGGAACTGTTCGTCGACCTTCAGGCGCATCGCCTCCGCGTCGCCGGGGTCCTTCGAGCGCTTGAGCTGCAGCGCGAAGGCCAGCAGGTCCCCGCAGAGGTCGGCGAGCGTCGGCGCGGTGCCCGTCGGGGTGGTTTCTGGCATGAGGTTATTCCTTCACTCCCATCAGTTCGAGCTTCAGATTCTTGAACTCGGGGGGGATGTAGAACGAGATCGTCCTCGACTTCTTCACGGCCTCCCAGTGGTCGCCCGCCTTGTCCACCTGGAAGTACTGGCGGCCGGGCTGCACCGGGATCTCCGAGGGCGGCGTCGGCAAATGGCGCAGCGTGAGCCCGCGCAGCGCGGCCGCGATCAGCTGGTCCACGCGATCGCTCGCCGCCACCTTCGCCTTCATCGGCACCTCCCGGATGATCTTGTCCTCCGGCACCTCGGCCATGACGGCGAGGTAGAACTGGCCCTCGAGGAGGCGGTCGTCCCGCAGCCGTCCGGTGAAGAGCGACTCGCGCGTCTTCTCGAGCGGGACCGGGGCGCACTTCGTGGGGATGATGGTCCCCATGAGGTCGGAGATCCGCTTCTCCATGGCGGCGAAGGACGGGCCCACGGCGTCGTGCGCGTACTGGGGCAGGTCCTTCGGGTGGCCCTCGCCGGAGAACGTGAAGAGCTCGCCCGCGAGGCGCGCCAGCACCAGGAACACGTCCTCCGGATGCGCGTCCGCGTGGTTGTGCAGGTGCATCAGCACCGGGATCGTGGCGTTCACCGTGTGGAGGAACCAGAAGTTCGCCGCCTCGGACATCGTGAACTCGACGAGGCCCGCCGAACGCTGCCGCCGCTGTCCCGCGAGCTCGCTGCTCTTCGCCGACAGCATCTCCAGGATGCGGCGCAGGTAGGCCGCCAGCTGCGCCGACGACGACAGGAAGAGGCAGGGCGGCACGTACGCCTCGCTCAGCTGGTATTTGCCCGACGCGCTGCGCTGGAGCTCGGCGATCTTGAGGGTGACGAAGTCGTCGAGCGGCTCGCCCTCGAAGAGGATCCGCAGCGTCTTGGCGGCGAGCACGACCTCGCGCTCGCTGCCGCCGCTGTTCTCATCGGCCGCCGAGAGCGAGCGCCGGTGGTAGCGGGTGGCCCGGCCGTCGGTCGCGCCCTCGGGGCTGAAGGCCACCGCGCCCGCCCGCGCCAGGGGCGACGCGAGGTAGACGCCCAGGGAGGTGCGCTTGGCGTCGAAGAACCCTTCGACGGGGCGCGCCGGGGGCAGCGGATCCAGGTCGGGCGTGTCCACCGCGAGTCCGTCCGGGAGGATCGCGGAGCACTTCGAGAGCACGACCTCGCCGTTCGCGAGGGCGTCGCCGTTGATCTGCAGGCGACACACGCCCCACCCGAGCGCCCGCACCGCCGAGAGGCGCCGCGAGATCAGGTTCTCGTAGTAGCGGTCGGCCTGCTGGAAGTGGTGCGGGGTGAGGAACATCCCCTCGCTCCACAGGACTTTCTGGGCGTATTCCACGCGGCGCTCCTATTTTTCCTTCTGGATGTGGTAGCCGGTGAAGCGGAGGACGGTCCCCAGCTCGGACTTGGGAATCACCAGCTTGCGCGGCCCCTTATCGTCTTCCTTGGGGTAGAGGGCCAGGATGCCGACGAAGCGGACCGCGTCGGGGAGCTCGCCCAGCTCGACCGAGCGCTCCTTGTCGTCGGCGCTGCCGGCGAACACCGTGGCGGTCTTCATGGCGACCAGGTCGTCCGCGAGCGCCGCCTTGTCGTCGCCCCAGAGCTTGTCGATCGTCGCCTGGTTGAACCGCGCGTCGTCCTTCAGCTGGTAGATCCGGATGTCCACCGAGTTGGACTCCTTGCGGTCGTTCTCGTTCATGGGCTTGACGCCCCGGTAGTAGAGCGACGAGGGCCCTCCGCAGGCGGCCAGCAACGCCAGCGCGGCCGCCACGACGGTCGTCTTCTTCATCTATCTATCCTCCAGTTTTTTCGCCCGTGTCCTTGCGGGTCAGCGACGGCGAGGCCGGCGACGGGAGCGACGCCCGGGTCGAGGTGTCGCCCTTCTTGATGCCGGCCGCCTTCTCCTTCTCCTGGTTGTCGTGCAGCGCCAGGTACCCCTTCCGCACGTTGGGGTAGATGAGCTCGTTGAAGAGTTTGCTGTTCTCGGCGAAGATCTCGTGGAACACGTCCGAGTAGCGCTTCCAGGCCTTCTTCTCCGTGCTGGTGAACAGACCGGGGACGCCCTTCGCCTCCTGCTCGACCGTGGCCGGGTCCAGCCGCTTGAGGACCGCCGAGAGCGACTCCTGCACGCCGGCCAGCAGGCCCAGCTGGTGCATCGTCAGGTCCTTGAAGGCGTTGTCGAGCGAGTCGCGGATCGTCTTGGGATCGCGCGCCAGGCGCCAGTCCAGGAGATAGCGTCCCATGTCGGCCGGGCCGCCCCCGCCCTTGAGCGGGTTCTTCTCCTTCGCGAAGATCATCGAGAGGTCGGCGCTGAACTGCTCCTCGAACTCCTTCCGGCCCCGCAGGCTCTTGGAGATCCAGTCGAAGGTCAGCTCCAGCACGCTCGCCACCATCTTGGCGAAGAGCTCCGCCTGCTCCGGCGTCTCGAGCTTCTCCTCGCCGACGAACTGGACCGAGAGGTCCTGCAGGACCCGCAGCCCCGCCGCCGCCGCGCTCTCCGCCTGCTTCGCCTCGAGCTCCTTGAGGTCCTTGCGCCGGATCGTCGTCGTCCGCTCCGGGACCACCGAGCGCTCCGACGTCTGGAAGCGGCTCTTGAGCTGCGTCAGGATGGAACGCGCGTTCTCGGGGCCCGAGGTGCTGATCACCGCCTGGATCATGCCGCGCATCATCTTGCGCCGCTGCTCCGGCGTCGACTCCGCGTGCCGCGCGTAGAGGATCGGGAGCTCGTCCGTCAGGTGGGCGAGCTGCCGGGCCGGGTCGATCACGACCATCGTCTGGTCCGAGAGCTCCTCCTCGGAGGCGACGACGCTCACCTGGTAGAGCCCGATCATCACCTTGTCGCCGCCCTTGAGCTCCTGGGCCGAGTTGGCCTCGATCTTCCGTCCGTTGATGATGGTGCCGTTCGTGCTCCCCAGATCCGTGAAGTGAATCGAGCTGGGCGTCCGGTCCACGCGCGCGTGCTTGCTCGAGACGCGCTTCTCCGCGTCCGGCAGCACGATGTCGTTTCCCGGCGAGCGGCCGATGAAGGTCTTCTCCTTCTGGAGGAGATACTCCGAAGTCCCCTCGGGCTTCCCCTTCATGGTCGTCAGGGTTATGACCAGCTTGAAGGAGGTCATCCGCGTCGTGACGAGGTTGGAGAGGGGTTCATGGGGCCAGCTCGTCCATGAGCTCGTTGCAGACGTCCGAGATCTCGCGATCCCGGTCGGCCTTCGAGAAGAGTTCGATCCGGACCCGGTCCTCGAGCCCCGCCAGCTCCGTCATCACGAGGTCGAGCATCCCTTCGGGATGATCCGCGGGGAAGTCGGCGTGGCCCGTCGCATAGCTGAAGCCTTCGATCGACGTCAGCAGCTTGAACCCGAAGAGCAGGACGTCCGACCAGAGCCGCTGGGGCAGCGCGCGCGGGCGCTCCTCGCGGTCCTCCTGCAGGTAGAAGACCGCGCACGAGCCGAAGACTTCCCTCTCCCGCTCCACGATCGGCATGAGCTCGCCGGCCACGCGGGCCGCCGCGGGCGACTTCTTCCCCTCGAGCCAGAGGCCCAGCTTCTTCAGCACCCGGTGCACGGCGTCGTCGACGACGAGCAGGTCCGTCCCGTCGTTCACCAGGAGCGTGCGGAACAGGAGCATGCCCAGCCCGAAGAGGTCGCAGGGCACCTGGAAGCGGGGGAAGAAGGCGACGCTCGCGTCGAAATCGGCCGGCTTCTTCGAGCTGTCGAAGCCCGAGGCGGCGTCGACGAGGGCGGTGAAGCGCACGCCGCGCTCCTCGGGCGCGTCCACGGTGCCCCAGAGCGTCAGCCCCTCGAGCGGGCCCGCGGACGCGGGGATCAGGCGGAGCACGTCGCCGGGCTGGCAGTTCTCGAGACGCGCGCGGTCGGAGGAGGCGCTTCCCTCGATCTTGACGCGCCCGCCGTCGGCTTTCACGGAGCGCACGGTCACCCGCAGCGACTCCTCGCGGCCGAACTCCGCCTTGCGCACGAAGGGCGACACGAAGATCCGGTCCGCGTCCGGCGCGGGAACCAGCAAGTCGGGCAGGGCGCCCGCGGGGGCGCCGGCCGTCGGGAAGCGGTGGGGCCCGGCCGCGCCGATGAGCCGCGTCCGGAAGGTCCAGCGCGCCGGCAGGTTCGTGCTCCCGGGGACGACGTCCACCATCACCTGCGCCGGACTGACGTCGAGGTGCGGCTCGCGGACCCGGGCGTGGTACGCGCGCAGGCCGTGGCAGAGCTGCGAGAAGAGGTTGAGCTTGAGGTGGAGGATCTCCAGCGGGAACTTGCCCGACGTGTCCTGGCGGTAGATCCACTGGATCGGCGACGTGAACACGTCATCCACCGCCGCCAGCACCGACTCCCGGCCGGGCGCCCCGGACTGGCGGAGGCGGTCCCTCAGGGCCTGCCACGAGGCGCCGCCCACGAGGTCGCTGAGCTCGTCGTAGTGGAGCTCCATGACCTCAAGGGGCAGCAGGTGGAATTCATAGTAGGACACGGGGAGGAGGCGCGTCTCCGCGGGGATGCTCTTCCCGGCCGCGCCCGCGGGCGGGTAGCACTCCTCCCGGTAGAGGCAGGCCGCGCAGGGGAAGGTCACCGACAGCGTGGCCCGCTGCTCCTCCGTCAGGGTGTTCACGATCGCGCCGAAGTCGCGGTAGAGCTCGCCGCGGCGCCGCACGTCCGCCTCGCCCTTGAGGTTCTCGTCCGTCCCCGGCGACGTGGTGTAGAAGGTCTTCCGGCCGGGCCCGGCCGCGCAGGCGGCGCAATGGAGGTAGCGGTGGATCGATTTCGAATACTCCGGCAGGCCGTGGTCGCGGAGGAGCGCGTCGTCGCGGCAGTCCTGCAGCGGCCCGCGGCAGCGGGGGCAGAGCGGATGGAAATACGCCCGGACCTTCTTGCAGAAGGTGATCGGCCGGTTGCGGAACAATTCCTCGCCCAGGTCGATCAGGGGCACGACCTGCGCGCCGGCGCACTTGATCAGCGTCTCGCGCTCCCGGCGCCACATCTCCTCGATCAGCGGGTTTGTCAGCGTCTCCTTGGACGACGCGGAGGCGGCGGGACGGTAAAAACTTCTTTGGATCTTGACCGCGATCGGGTGCAGCGTGTGGTCGACGCCAGAGGCCACGCGGCCCAGGAGGACCCGGGCGAAGCGGCTGGAGTCGCTCAGCGGGACGAACGGATCGTCCTTGGCCTCCAGATCGGCTCCGGCGAGCAGAAGCTCGAAGCGGAGATTGCCTCCCGCCGCACCCAGGAGGGGAATGTCGACAGAATCACCGGGGAGTTTCGCCATGTTCATGGTCGAACCGCGGAGAATCTTACCTCTGTTTACATCGTGGTGTCAAACGATCCTCCGAACATCGACCGCCCGCGGGTCGCCAAAATCGTTTTGCTTGACATCCCCTCTCCCCGACGGTGGACTGAGTACCGCCGGATGCCGGGAGGGCGTCAGGAGAACCGAATGGAACAATCCGATCCGTCTTTCAACCTCATTGTCGTCTCCGATCTCGCGCCGGGATCCCCGGGAGCGCTCCGGGCTCGCGCGGTCGACAAGGATTCGCTCGACGCCCTCCTGAGGGAGCTCGGGCCCTCGATCGAGGTCCCCGCCGGGGGCGGCCGGACGGTCGTCACCTTCCAGGAGTTCAAGGACTTCCGCCCGGAGCGGCTCGCGGCGCGCGTCCCCGCGCTGGCGCAGCTCCTCGAGTTCCGGAAGCAGGCGCAGGAGCTCGCCGCGGGGAGCGGCTCCGTCGAGGCGGTCCGGGCCTCGCTGCAGAAGCTGGGCGCCTACCCCGACCTGGCCCGCGCGCTGGAGGCGGCGCTCCAGCCCTCCGCGCCCAAGCCCCGGGAAGCGGCGCCGGCCCCGAAAGCCGCCCCGATTCCGACGGGGAGCCTCGAAGACCTGGTGGACCTGGGCTCCGCGCCTGCGGCCGATGCCGTCTCGCCGGAGCAGATCGAACGCACGACCGCGAACCTCATCGACGCGGTGATCGGCAGCTCGTCGGCCCCGAAGCCGGCGCCCGCCGCGCTCCGGGCCGTCGGGGCCCAGGCGGAGGCCGCGGTCGCGCCGATGCTGCGCGCCGTGCTCCACGACCCGCGCTTCCGGGAGCTCGAGGCGGCGTGGCGCGGCCTGAGGATGCTCGTCCGCTCCGTCGACTTCCGCTCCGGCTGCCGCCTGCACGTCGTCGCGGCGCCCCGCTCGGCGCTGCTCCACGCGGTCCGCGAGACCGCGCTGCCGCTGGCCGACGACCTGCGCAGCCAGGGGAAGACCTCCTGCCTGCTGCTCGATTTCACGTTCGACGGCTCCGAGGACGAGCTCGTCGCCATCGCGGAAGACGCGGCGGCGCGCTCGCTCCCCGCGATCGCCTCGGCGGGCCTCGAAGTCGCGGTCCGCGAGCTGGCGGCCGGGCTCGGCGACGCCTCGCAGGGCGCCTGGCTGCGCCTGCGCTCGGCCCCCGCGGCCCGCTGGCTCGCCCTCGCGGCCAACCGCTTCCTGCTGCGCGTGCCCTACGGCGCCGCGGGCGACCCGCCGAAGAACCTCGCGTTCGAGGAGCTCCAGAACCCCGAGACCCCGCTCCCCTGGGGACGCGCCGGCTGGCTGCTGGCGGCCCTGATCGCCGGGAGCGTCGCGAAGACGGGCTGGGGCTGCGACTTCTCCGGCCGCGACGCCGCCGCCGGCGTCGAGCCGCTCCCGATGCGGCCCGGCGAGGCCGACACGACGCCGCTCGAGACGGACCTGACCGACGCGGCCGCCCATGCGCTGGGCGACGCGGGCCTGCTCCCGCTCGCCTGCCGCCGGGGAAACGACCGTCCCTTCGCGGCCGGCAGCGGCACCGTGTACAAGCCGAAGAAGGACGAGTCGGCGACGTCCCTGCGCTACGCGCTCTTCGCCGCCCCCATCGCGGCCGCGATGGAGTCGCTGCTGGGCCAGATCGACATGACGTACAGCGTCCCCGACATCGCCAAGACCATCGGGGCCGCCCTGCAGCTCCTGGGCATGACCGAGGAAGGCCCGCTCTTCACCGCAACGGCCGCCGCGTCTTCCGGCGGACGCCCGGTGGTCGACGTCCGCATCCGTCCCCAGGGCGGCGTCCTGCGCGGCCTCCCCGACCTGACCTTCGAAGTCCCGATCGTCCTTCACTGACAGGAGAGCGTCATCATGAATCCGATGGGATGGAGATTCGTCGTCGTCGCCGATGCCGGCCTCGCATCGAAGGACGCCGTCCGCGTCCCGGCGGGCGACGGCAACGCGATCCTCGCGGCCCTCAAGCCGTCGGCCGACATCAACGGCGCGCGCCTCGAGTTCTCGTCGGAGAGCGCCTTCGCGCCGGCCTCGCTGGGCGCGACGCCCGACGCGACGCTCCACCACCCCGCATTCCAGCGCATCGAGTCGCTGTTCCGGGGACTGAAGCTCCTGATGCAGCACGCGGGAGAGAAGGTCCAGGTCGACGTCGTCTCCTCGACCCAGAAGGACCTCGTCGCGCGCTTCAAGGAAGCGGTCTTCGAGCCCGAGATGGCGGAGCTCCGCAACCCGCCGCTGGGGCTGGTGCTGCTCGACTACGACTTCTCCCACCAGCCGGCCGACCTGGCCGCGCTGTCGCAGGTCGCCGACATGTGCAAGGTCGCGCAGGCGCCCGTGATCGCCGCCGCGTCGCCCACCTTCTTCGGCCTCAAGCAGCTCAACCTGCTGACGAAGCTCACGGACGTCCCCCAGCGGCTCCACGACGGCGCCCACGGCGCGTGGGTGGCCTTCCAGAAGTCCGAGCCCGCCCGCTGGACGACCCTGACGGTCAACCGCTGGCTGCAGCGCGACTCGTACACGGCGGAGAAGGGCGGCCATGCGGAGGCGATCGACCCCGCCAAGCCCGAAAGCTACCTCTGGGGCCGCGGCGGCTGGGTCGCGGCGGCCTCGATCGCCCGCTCGATCGCGCAGCACGGCCACGCGCTCGACGCCTCGGGCGCGCGCTCCGGCGGCTTCACGGGGCTCCCGACGCGCCCCTACTTCAAAGTCGCCAACAAGCCGACGCCGCTCTCGACGGAGGTGGAGATCTCCGACGAGCTCAGCCAGGAGCTCTCGCGCGGCGCGTTCCTCCCGGTCTCCGGGCGCACCGGGAGCGACGTCGTCATGATCCCCATCCTGGTCAACACCTACCGCGCGGCGCCGGGACGCCTGACGGTGAGCGGCACGATGGGCTACCAGATGATGGCGGGCCGGATCGCGCAGCTCTGCGCGTTCCTGATGGACGAGATCCCCGCGGGCGATGCCGGCGCGGCCGCCCTCAAGCAGGAGCTCACGTCCTTCCTCGGGCCGCTCGCGGGCAAGGACCCATCCAACGCGGTCCTGGTCGAGCCCATGTCCGTGAAGGGCGCCGACGGGAACCCGGTGAAGGTCGCCCAGATCACGGTGCAGCCCGAGGCGCGCATCGAGAGCATGGAGTTCCGCTTCGTCTTCCAGCTCCCGCTGAAGTAGCGCCGGCGCAAAGGCACGAAGACCCTTGGTGTCTCGCGTGTCTTCAGGTTGAGAGGCGCTTACGCCTGGGCGGGGACGAGCTGCAGCACCAGGTCGCGGACGCGCTGGTAGAAGCCGCGCGTGTGGAAGGACGCGCCCAGCTCGAGGCTCTGGTGATCGTAGTGGTGCATGAACTCATGCACGAGCGTGTTCAGGTAGGTCTTGAACGCGAACACCTTCCGGCGCACCGCGGTGCGGAACGAGAGCGTGATCATGCCGTCGGGCGCGCAGAGCCCGTAGAGCTTCACCACCATCTTGTCGCCGCGGAATTCCGCGTGGGCGCGGTCCTGCAGGGAGAACTTCGCCGCGGGCACGCGCGCCGCCGCGCAGAGGAGGTCGATCACCGCCTGCGTCGCGCCCTTCACCTTCGCCTTGTCGCCGGCGGCCAGCCAGATCGCCAGGTCGTCGACCTTGCGCCGCATGGACGGCGTCACCTTGAAGTCGACCGAGAAGAGCCGGTTGGATATTTCGTACGCCTTCTGTTCCGCACGGGAGAAGCGTTTCCGACGCATGACACCTGTTTATCGGCATCCCGGAGGGTGCCTTTAAACAAAATGCGACGGAAGAGCAGCAACTTTGCGTCTTATTTCGACTCCAGTTTCCGGCCCGGCAGGCAGAGGCACGAGGAGCTGAGATCGACGTCCGCGACCTGGGCGGCACGGCGGAGCCGCGCGTCGGCCTCGCCCGGCTTCTTGCCCTGCGCCCGGAGGCTCTGGACGAGCCCCGCGAGCGACCAGACGTTCTCGGGCCAGCGCTTGAGGTCCTCGAGATAGACGGCCTCGGCCT
>Ga0310810_10000352_pt1 | contig 48058 bp, 32 predicted proteins | sample NCmetagenome_FD_207641 | JGI IMG/M metagenome (GOLD analysis project Ga0310810, IMG submission 207641) | Soil microbial communities from experimental microcosm in Duke University, North Carolina, United States - NC | ecosystem: Engineered > Artificial ecosystem > Soil microcosm > Unclassified ...
GTACGCGCGACTGGTTCACCGGCGGCTTCATTGGCGCGCTCGCGACCGCGGCGTCGTTCGCCATCGTGTGGCCCATGCTGCATCCGACGCCGAGCCCGTCGGGGCACGAGACGACAGCGTCGGGCGAGGCCCCGACAAGCCCCGGTGGCACCGCCACGCCAGGCGCCGCGACCACCACAGCGCCCGTCACCCCGCCGAACGTGGCGCCGGCGCCGGCTGCCGCGCCTGTGCTGCGCTCCACGCCGGTCACCGAGTTCACGTCGGATCTGGTGCGCGCGCCCGACGGCGCGCCACGCAAGACGGTGCTTGACGTGAAGGTCACCGCCCACGACACCGAGCTGTACTTGAAGCTCGAGCCGCCCGACGCGCCGGACAACGAGGCGATCCGCGTGACGATCGCCGGCCCGGATGGCAGCCCGCTCGCGGACGAGCGGCTTCCACGCTCCGACTTCAACGGCGATCGCATGTTCGTGTTCACGCAGGCGAAGGGCTTCCACGCCGGCGTCTACCGGATCATGTTGGCGCGAACGCGCGACGCGAAATCCGTCACGTATTCTCTCCGCATTCGCGCCTAGCCGCGGAGGACGAACGCACATGATGGGGCCGCATTGCGACACGGATCGAAGCTCGAGCGCGACCCGCCGCGTCGTTGCCGTGTGGGCGCTCGCGTTCCTCGCGCTGGCGAGCGGCTGCGCCGCCGGGCGCGCCGCGCACGAGCCCCGTGCCGCGGCAGCGCCCCCGCACGCATCGCGGAGCGGATCTGGCCCGGCGCCCGTCGACTCACTGGCCATCGCCGCGGATGCGTTCACCCGCGGCGTCGTGCTCGCCGATCGCGCGAAGCCCGACTCTGCGCTCGCGGCGTACGAGCTGAGCCGCGGCATCTACGAGCGCCACGCTCCGCCCAACAAGCTCATGCTGGCGCGCATCGATGCTCGCGTCGGCGGCGCGCTCGGCGAGCTCGCGCAGTTCGACGACGCGCGGGCGGCGTTGCGCAGTTCGCTCGCGTACCTGGACCACATGCCGCCGCCGGACTCGATCGCCCTCGCCGAGGCGCTCAACGCCGACGGCCGCGTCATGCACCAGATGCGCAACTATGCGGAAGCGCGTCGCGCGCTCGAACGCGCGCTGGCGATTCGCCAGCGCACGGACTCGCCGACGAGTCCGGCGATTCGCACCGTGCTGACGAACCTGGCGAACGCGGTCGCGAGCCTCGGCGATCTCGAAGGCGCACGACCCTATTTCGAGCGCCTCGTGAAGGCTGCGGATGACGCGACACCGCGCGACAGCCTGCGATTGGGCAACGCGCTCCTTGGGCTCGCGAACGTCGTCTCCGACCTCAAGGACTACACGGCGGGCGCAGTGTTGTACGACCGTGCGCTGGCGGTCCGCGAGGCGTACTACGGGCCGAAGAGCGGCAAAGTCGGGATGACGCTCCAGAGCATGGGGTCGCTCGCGGAAGTCATGGGAGATCCGGTGCGCGAGGAGCAGTACTGCTCTCGGGCCCGCGCGATCTACCGGGGCGCACTCGGCGAAGGTCATGCCATGACCGCGGAGATCACGGTCAACGAGGCGGATGTGCTCAGGCGACTCGGACGGCGGGACGAAGCGTTCGACCTCGCGCTTCGGGGCGAGCAGTTGACGCGCGAGCACTTGCGGCGCACCGCACAGGGATTGGACGAGTCGGAGGCCCTGCAATACGAAGGCACGCGGCTCGAGGGCCTGAGTCTCGCGGTCGCGATCGCAGTCGAGGACTCCCAAGGATCGCCGCGAGTGGCACAGACGTTCGACGCGTTGATCCGCTCGCGCGGTTTGCTACTGGATGAACTCGCGGAGCGGCGCAGGACGGTCGATGAGTCCACCGATTCGACCGCGCGCGAGCTGCGCGACGCATGGGCCGGTGCGCGCGATCGCTACGCCGCGCTCGCCATGCGCAGCCCAGGGTCCGCCGACACCAAGACCCTGGCGCGCGTCGACGAGGCGCGCCGCCAAGCCGACGAAGCGGAAGCCGCGCTCGCGATGCACAGCCGCGAGATGCGACGCCACGCCGGCGAAGTGCAGCTCGGACTCGACGAGGTGCGGCGGGCTCTGCCTGTCGGCACCGCGCTCGTGCGCTTCGTCGAGTACGAGTGGCGGACGATGGATACGCCCGCGACATCGAGCCAGCGCTATGCGGCCGTCATCCTGACAGGGGGAAGAACGCCCGTTTGCCTCGTGTCACTTGGCGGAGCTACAGAGATCGACTCGCTGATCGGCCAGTGGCGCGCACTCGTCACGCAGCGCGACTCGACCGTGACGCCGCGCGCCCAGGAGCGGCGCTATCGCGAGGTCGCGGGCGCGCTGCGCGGGCGCGTGTGGGATCCGGTCGCCGCGAAACTCGGCGGCGCCTCGCGCGTGATGCTCGTGCCGGATGGCGCGCTGCAGCTGCTGGCGTTCGGCACGTTGCCTGTCGGCGCGGATCGGTACCTCGTGGAGTCGGGTCCGCTCCTGCATTACCTCGACGCCGAGCGTGATCTCGCGCGACCGGTTGCACGGCGCGCGGGCGCGGCCTCCGTGCTGGCCGTCGGCGGCGCCGACTTCGATCGGGGCGCGGCGTTGCCGGTCGCCGTCGCGTCGACGAGCGGCGCGACGGCGTTCCGCGGCGGGCTCGCGCCCTGCCCTGATCTCAAGGCGATGCGCTTCGGCGCGCTGCCGAGCACCGCCGGCGAGGCGCGCGACGTCGCGAATCTGCTCAGGGAATCACGTCACCTCGCGGACGCCGACGTGGCGCTGCGCACGGGTGGCCAGGCCACGGAGGCGGAGTTCAAGGCCGAGGCGCCACGCGCCCGCTACATCCATATCGCCACGCACGGCTTCTTTGTCGACCCTTCGTGCGAGGATGGGAGCGTGAATCCGCTGTTGCTGTCGGGCCTCGCGCTCGCCGGCGCGAATCAGCGCGCGAGCGTCGGCGAGGGTGACGAGGACGGCCTGCTCACCGCCGAGGAAGTCGCGGCGATGGATCTCTCCAACGCCGAGTGGGTCGTGCTCTCGGCGTGTGACACCGGGCTCGGCAGCCTGGTGTCGGGCGAAGGCGTGTTCGGGCTGCGGCGCGCGTTCGGCATCGCCGGCGCGGGCACGGTGATCATGAGCTTGTGGAAGGTGCCCGACGCCGCGACCGAACGCTGGATGCACACGCTCTACGAATCGCACTATCGAGGCGGCCTCGGCACCGCCGAATCCGTGCGCGCCGCTGCGGTCGCCGAGCTGCGGCGCCTGCGCAGCCATCACGATTCGACGTTGCCGACGAGTTGGGGCGCGTTCATCGCGAGCGGAGACTGGCGGTAGGGGCAGACGGACGCCGCCACACCGCGCGGCCGCGCCGCGCACGGCCCACACGCCCGCCTTCGCCCCCCGTGTATTCTCCCCTCGGCCAAGCGGCTGCCACGTCCCGCCCGGCCCATGCGAGCGCCGTTCTCCGCCCGACCGCATCCAAGCGGGCTCCGCCTGCCGTGCCCGACTCGAGAATGGGAGTGATGCCGTGAGTGAAGCGCCCGTGACGACCATCATCGATCCGGTCTGTGGCATGAAGGTGCGCCCCGACTCGCCCCATCATTACGAGTACGCGGGCCATGACTATCGTTTCTGCTGCACGGGCTGCGTCGCGAAGTTTCGCGCGGACCCGGAGCGCTACCTGAACAAGGCGCCCTCCGCCGCCGAGCACGCGCACGTGCACCCGATGCCGGCGCCGATGCTGCTGCAGATCGAGCGCCCCGCGACGCGCGCGGCGGGCCCGAAGCCGATCTACACATGCCCGATGGATCCCGAGGTGCGTCAGGAGGGCCCCGGCGCGTGCCCCAAGTGCGGCATGGCGCTCGAGCCGCTCGAGCCGGTCGCGCCGATTCGCAAGACCGAATGGGTGTGCCCGATGCATCCCGAGATCGTGCGCGACGCGCCCGGCGCGTGCCCGATCTGCGGCATGGCGCTCGAGCCGCGGACGGTGTCGCTGGAGCAGGCCGAGAACCCGGAGCTGGCCGACATGACGCGGCGCTTCTGGGTCGGCGTCGCGCTCACCGCGCCGCTGCTCGTCGTGGCGATGGGCGACATGCTGCCCGGACGACCGATCGAACGCACGCTCGGCGCCGCGCCGGCCGCCTGGCTCCAGCTCGTCCTCGCGACGCCGGTCGTGCTCTGGGCGGGATGGCCGTTCTTCGTGTGCGGCTGGCAATCGGTCGTGAATCGCAGTCTCAACATGTTCACGTTGATCGCGCTCGGCGTCTCGGTCGCGTACTTGGAGAGCGTGCTCGCGACCGTCGCGCCGCAGGTGTTCCCGAGCGCGTTCCGCGAGCACGGCGGGCGCGTGGCCGCGTACTTCGAAGCGGCCGCCGTCATCGTGACGCTGGTCCTGCTCGGACAGGTGCTCGAGCTGCGGGCGCGGAGTCGCACGAACTCGGCGATCCGCGCGCTGCTCGGCCTCGCGCCCGCGACGGCGCGCCGAATCCGGCCCGACGGCTCGGAGGAAGACGTCCCACTCGATCACGTCGCGGTCGGCGATCGCCTGCGCGTGCGGCCGGGGGAGAAAGTCCCGGTCGACGGCATGGTCCTCGAGGGGCAGAGTGCCGTCGATGAATCGATGGTGTCGGGAGAGCCGATCCCGTCCGAGAAGGTGCCCGGCTCGCGCGTCGTGGGCGCGACGATCAACGGCACCGGCTCGCTCGTGATGCAGGCCGAGCGCGTCGGAGCCGAGACGCTGCTGGCGCGCATCGTCCAGATGGTCGCGGAGGCTCAGCGCAGCCGCGCCCCGATCCAGAAGCTGGCGGATCGCGCGTCCGCCGTCTTCGTCCCGGCCGTCGTGCTCGCCGCGGTGATCACGTTCGTCGCGTGGGCCACGGTCGGCCCTGAGCCGCGCATGGCCTACGCGGTGCTCAATGCGATCGCCGTGCTGATCATCGCCTGCCCGTGCGCGCTCGGGCTGGCGACGCCGATGTCGATCATGGTCGCCGCCGGTCGGGGTGCGACGGCGGGCGTGCTGTTCAAGAACGCGGAAGCCATCGAGGTCCTGCGCACCGTCGACACGCTGGTGGTCGACAAGACGGGCACGCTCACCGAAGGCAAGCCCAAGCTCGTCGGCGTGGTCGCGGCCGCGCCGTCGGACGAGCAGACCGTACTCCGGCTCGCCGCGAGCCTCGAGCGCGCGAGCGAGCATCCGCTGGCCGCGGCGATCGTGCGCGGGGCCGAGGAACGCCACATTGCGCTGTCCAAGGCGACGGACTTCAAGTCGCAGACCGGAAAGGGCGTCTCCGGCACCGTCGATGGCCACGCCGTCCAGCTCGGGAACGCCGCGCTGCTCGCCGACGCCAAGCTCGCGGTGGGCGCGCTCGCAGGGAAGGCCGAAGCCATGTGCGCGGAGGGGCAGACCGTCATGTACGCGATCGTGGATGGCGCGCTGGCCGGCCTGATCGGCGTGGCCGATCCCATCAAGGCGACGACGGCCGATGCGCTTCGCCAGCTCCACGATGAAGGCCTGCGCGTCGTCATGCTGACGGGCGACAGCCGCGCGACCGCCGAGGCCGTGGCGCGGCAACTGGGGATCGACGAGATCATCGCCGGGGTCCTGCCCGAGCAGAAGGCCGAGAGCATCCAGCGGCTGCAGGCCGCCGGCCGAGTGGTGGCGATGGCGGGCGACGGGATCAACGACGCGCCGGCACTTGCGCTGGCGCAAGTTGGGATCGCGATGGGCACGGGAACCGACGTCGCGATGGAGAGCGCCGGTGTCACGCTCGTCAAAGGCGACCTGCGCGGAATCGTGCGCGCCCGCCGGCTGAGCCGCGCGACGATGAGCAACATCCGGCAGAACCTGTTCTTCGCGTTCGTCTACAACGTGCTCGGCGTGCCGATCGCGGCGGGCGTGCTCTATCCGGCGTTCGGATGGCTGCTCAGCCCCATCATCGCCGCAGCCGCGATGAGCTTCAGCTCGGTGTCGGTGATCACGAACGCGCTGCGCCTGCGCTCGGCGAAGATCTAGCGGCCGGCGAATGCGGTCGCATAGCGCTCGTTGTTGCGGATCACTTCCAGCGAGCTCTCGAGACTGTGGGGATCACTCGACCACGGCGATGCGCAGCGTCCTCCGCTGCGGCCCGACGCTGAGCCTCGCAAAGTAGATCCCGGGCGCCACGAGACTGCCCTCGGCATCGCGCCGATCCCACGTCCAGCGCGACTGCCCCGCCGGAATGACGCCGCGGTGAATCGAGCGCACGAGCCGCCCGTCGACGGAGATCACGGAGAGTTCGCCGGCCGGTGCATCCGCCCGTGACGTGACGACGAATTGCACCGGGCCGCGCGCCGGATTGGGGCCTGCCGAGAACGAGAGGTCCGGACCCACGTTCAGCGCCGGGACGCCGGCCAGCGATTGTGGATAGATCCGCATGATGAAGCCGTCGGTGTACATCGAGAGGTAGAGCAGCGAGTCGGGACCGAACGCGATGTCCGCGACGAAGTCGAAGCCCGATCCAATCGTCGTGGACGAGCCGTCGGGTTTCACCCGATGAAGTTCGCCCGCGACGTTGTCGACCACGTAGAGATCCGTGCCCCACGTGGCTCCACCGGGTCCGATGTCGAGCGGCGCATCCGGGAGCCCGCTGATGAACGCCGGATTCAAGAGCGTTCCGCTGGCGTCGTGAATCCGGATGGTTCCGTCGTCCGCCGCCGTATAGATGTGATTGTTGGAGTCGACCGCGATCGTCGTGGGCTTCGACGGAATCGTGAACAGGACCGTAGACGGGCCGCCGCCTGTCTTGACCAGCACGTTGCCCGCGGAGAAGTCGGTGATGAGCAGGCGCCCGGTTCGATCGAACACCAGGTCGTCGGGGTTGCCGAGGAGCGTGACCGGCCCTTCGATGTTCGCGACCGACAGATCCGGGAACACCGCGGTCAGGATGCCGCCGCCAGGGTTGTTGCCACGGGCCACGAGCACCGACCCTGGCGTCCCCGAAATCGTGCCGCTCGCGTCGAACGCGACGCCGTCCGGGTCGTCGTACGGAGTGGCGCCGTAGGGCGTGAACGAGCCGCCGCCCGCGGGCACGCGATCGACCCACTCGGGCGCCACGTTCGAGTTGTTGCCCACGTAAAGCGCGCCGGCCGCGCCGAAGGCCAGGCGATACGGCTTCACGATCCCCGAGACGTAGTTCTGAACGAGGAACCCGGGCACGCTGGGGGAGGCTTCAGCACGGTGGGCGAACAGCGCGAGCAAGGCGAGTACGCGGCACGCGGATCGGACGCTGCGCAGCATGGCGAGTCTCCTCGACGGCAAAGGTCTGGAAGGCCGGGGCTCGGTCAGCCACGTCCGGCCGCCCGTTGAGACCATGCGACGACGACAAGGATGACAGATCATGCCCGAGCCGCGCTTCTTCTTCGCCGTGCTATCCTGCTGCCTCGATTTCCCGACCTCATGGTGGCCCGTGAGCCCCGGACCCGCCGGTTCCCAAGCCGGCTGCATGTGAGGATCTGAGTGGCCGATCTCTCGATCGATTTCGCGGGCATCAAGAGCCCGAATCCGTTCTGGCTGGCCAGCGCGCCGCCCACCAACACCGGCGACCAGATCATGCGCGCGTTCGACATGGGCTGGGGCGGCGCCGTGTGGAAGACGCTCGGCGATCCGATCGTGGACACGTCGAGCCGCTTCGGCTCACTCGACGTGGGCGGGAGCCGCATGGTCGGCTTCAACAATATCGAGCTCATCACCGACCGGCCGCTCGAGGTGAACCTGCGCGAGGTGCGCGAGGTCAAGAAGAAGTACCCGGACCGCGCGGTGATCGTGTCGCTGATGGTCGAGTCGAAGGAAGACTGGCGCGACATCATCAAGGCCTCGGTCGACACCGGCTGCGACGGGCTCGAGCTGAACTTCGGCTGCCCGCACGGCATGTGCGAGCGCGGCATGGGCTCGGCGGTGGGGCAGGAGCCCGAAGTGCTGAAGGTGGTCGCGGGCTGGGCGGTCGAGTATTCGACCGTGCCCGTGCTCATCAAGCTGACGCCGAACATCGGCGACATCCTCGAGCCCGGCGTCGCGGCGGTCGAGGCCGGCGCGAAGGGGCTGTCGCTCATCAACACGATCAAGAGCGTGATCGGCGTCGATCTCGACAAGTTCGTGCCGTACCCCGTCGTCGGCAACAAGTCGACGAACGGCGGCTACTGCGGGCCCGCGGTCAAGCCCATCGCGCTCCACATGGTGGCCGCGCTCGGGCGCGATCCGCGCATCACGGTGCCGATCTCCGGCATCGGCGGCATCGCCACGTGGCGCGACGCGGCCGAGTTCATCGCGCTCGGCTCGACCAGCGTGCAGGTATGCACCGCGGCCATGCACTACGGCTATCGCATCGTCGAAGACATGATCGACGGGCTCTCGAACTATCTCGACGAGAAGGGCATGAAGTCCGTGCGCGAGCTGCGCGGCAAGGCGCTGCCCGCGTTCGTCGAGTGGGGCGAGCTGGACCTGAACTACAAGGTGATCGCGCGCGTCGATCCCGAGAAGTGCATCGGCTGCAACCTGTGCTACGTCGCGTGCAAGGACACCGCGGTCAACTGCATCCACAACGTCGACGAGCTCCTCGCCGCCGGCCACCTCGCGCCCACGCGCGACGCCGCGATCGCCGCCCACAAGCAGCACGCGACGCACACCGTGTGGGTGGACGAGACCGAGTGCATCGGCTGCAACCTTTGCTCCGCGGTATGCCCTGTGCCCGAGTGCATCACCATGACCGACCAGACCAACGGCGCGAAGTTCGAGAGCTGGAACGATCGCATCGAGAAAGGCACGAACAAGGTGCCGGGCGGGCTGGAGGACTGGCGGAAGATGGGGGCGAAGACGCGCTAGCAGAAGTGCCGGCCCGCGGCCCTGGGCCGGTCCGCCGCACCGGATTGAGTCATGGCTGAAGGCCCAGGCCGAGGGCGAGGAGAGATTCGCAGCATGTTGCTCCGCTGGCTCGCCGCGTGCACCCTCTTGTGCGCTCTGGTCTGGTCCTCTGCCTCCGCCGCACGCGCTGCGACCGTCGCGCCCTGGCATCAGACCGCGTTCCTGATCGGCGGCAACTGCCCGCTCGGCGTCTCCGACACGAGCGTGTTCCGCAAGCTCGACAACGCGGGGCTCGACTTCGTGGTTCCGGTACGACCGGGCGGCTGGGCAACGCAAGCCGACGCGATCACCGCCGCGCGCGCGCTCGCGCAGCAAGCGAGCCGCTATCCGGGGCGCTTCCACCTCAGGACGCTGAGCGTCGTGTGGTACGAGGACTGTTGCCACCATCCGGATCCGCATTCTCTGACGCACAGCTACCGCCCACTCGAGTATCGAGCCAGCATCGAGGCGACGCTGGATTCGTTGATGATGCCGTCGGTCCTCGGCTACTTCGTGTGGGACGAGCCGTGCTCGCTCTCGACGCTCGCCGCGGCGATGCAGATGGTGAAGCTGATGCAGAGCTACCCGAGCTCGATCGGGAAGCTCGCGTACGTGAACCTGCTTCCCGCGTATGCGGCGGATCAGGGTCCATTCTTCGCCCGCTCGTTTGGCGCGACGAAGAACGTGAGTTTCCCCGCGTACCTGTCGACCTACCTCGACTCATTCGACTCGCTGTCCACGCCGGCCGTGCTGTCGACCGATCAGTATCCGTTCCAGGTCCCGGGCAAGGTCCGGACGGACTACTTCCTCACGCTTCGGCACATGCGCGAGAAGTCGCGGAAGCACCGGCGCTCGATCGCGCCGACGCCGGTGTGGCAGTGGGTCCAACTGTCGCCGATCGCGCGCGCCGGGATCCCGGCTCCGACGATCACGCAGGTGCGCTGGCAGGTGTATGCGGCGCTCGCCTATGGCGTGAAGGGCATCGGCTACTGGACGCTCGCGCCCACGGGCTGGGCCAACGGGAACTACGGCCCTGGCATCCTGACGGCGACCGGAGACACCACGTCGATGTACAGCGCCATCCGTGCGCTGGACGCCGAGATCCATCGCCTGGGCCCGAGCCTCATGCGCTGCGACCCGGTGGCTTCGGTGCACGCCCGCGGCCTCGGCTGGGAGGGCGTCGACGATGAGGTCGTTGCGAACGCGGCTCGGGCGGGCAAGATCGTCCGAGGTTTTGGCGGCGACGCCGACTCCATCCTCGTCGGCTGCCTGAAGGATCGCGTCGACGGCGACGACTATCTGCTCGTCATGAACAAATCGCTGGCCCTGCCGAAGACGTTCTCGATCTCGCTGGGGAAGACTGCGGGCTCCATCGCTCGCATCGATCGTACGACTGGCCGGGACGTCGTCGTGGGACGTCGAACGTCGACGCTTCGACTGAAGCATCTCGCAGCAGGGGACGGGGAGCTGTTTCGGCTCGGCCGGCGATAGACGCTCAGCCCCTGACCGCCCCCAACTCCACCCTCCGTCTCTCCTCCGCCCGCCACAGGAACAACACCGCCACGCAGATGAATCCGAACGACACCCAGTCCGCGATGCCGGGGGGCTTGAGGCCGAAGGCCCACGCCAGGATCAGCGTCGACACGGTGCCGGCGAGGAGTGACGTCAGGCGGTTGACGAGGCCGGCGAACGTCGCGGTGCGGCCGGGGAAGAGGAACAGGAACACCGAGAAGAACGCGACCGCCCCGAACGGCAGCCCCGACAGCCACGCCGTGAAGTCCGGGTGGCGGATCGCCTCGCTCACCTCGACCACGTGCAGCTCGGACCAGCCCATCATGCGCGGGCCGAACGCCAGCACGATCACCGCGAGCAGCACGGTCACGCTGGCCGCGATCTGCTCGACGGCGAAGAACGCGCGGTTGTCGAACTTGTTCCCGCTGGCGCGCGTGTTCTTGTAGAAGTTCATGATGTAGAGCCGAACGCCGTACGCCACGATGTACGCGCCGAGCACCGTCATCGCCAGCCCGGAGTGCACGAAGTCGAAGGCTCCGGTCAGCGCCTTGGGGCTGAGCCCGGGCAGCGTGATCCCGCGATTCGCGAGCAAGTGCACGATCGGCACGAGCAGCACGTTCGTCGCCACCGCGGCCAGCGCGAACACGACCGCCCAGTCCTCCTCGCGATACACTTGGCGCTTCAAGATGCCCTGGCGGATCTGCACGGCGTCCACGAGCCGGCTGATCACGATCACGCTGCCACGCATGATGACCATCGCCACCATCACTGAGATCGGCAGCGCGTAGAGCAGCGTCGTGCCGGGGATGATCACGGCGGTGCAGATGCCGGACGGGATGATGAAACGCGCTTCCCACGGCACCTCGACGCCGAACCAGCGCACGGTGCGCGCCGAGCGGATGGCGAGCCAGCCGAGCGCGATCACCGCGATCACGCACGCGGCCATGCTGCCGAGCGTGTTGTTGGCGAGGAACGCCATGTCCGTCATGCGCGGCTGACGGATGCCGCCGGTGAAGATCTTGACGACGAGCCCGGTCAGGACGTACGCGCCGAAGTACCCGACGCACAGTTGAAGCAGGCGCTGGGTGCTGCCCGCGGCGCCGGTGGTGCCGGAGGGGGCGGAGACGTCGGCGGCCGTGGCGGGCGACAGCGCGCCGGCGGACGCGGCGCCGGGCGCAGACGCCCCAGCGCCACCCGACGCGGACGCGGATCCCGGAGTTGCGGCGGTTCTCGGCGCGGGCGGGCCCGCGGCGCTACTCAAACGCGCTGCGTGCGCTCTCGGCGCCCCACTCGCGTGACCTGCCCCGCCGCGATCGCCGTCATGGGCGGATCGCCACCTTGATCACGCCGTCGCGCCGGTCTCCGAACAAGGCATAGGCCTCGCGGATCTGATCGAGCTTGAACGAGTGGGTGATCATGGGGGTCAAGTCTACACGCTTGGCGCGGACCATCTCCATCAATCTCCGCATGCGCTCCTTGCCGCCGGGGCACAGCGTCGTCACCACGCGGTGGTCGCCGAGGCCGGCGGCGAACGCGTCGTACGGCATCTGCAGCTTGCCCGAGTACACGCCGAGGCTCGACAGCGTGCCGCCCGGGCGCAGCGCGCGCAGGCAGTTCTCGAACGTCTCCTGCGTGCCGAGCGCTTCGATCGCCACGTCGGCGCCGCCGCCTGTCAGGCGCTTGACCTCCGCGGCAACGTCCTGACTCCGGTAGTCGATCACGTGATCCGCGCCCATCTTCTTCGCGATCTTGAGGCGACCGTCGTCGCCGTCGACGCCGATGATGAGCGCCGCGCCCATCAGCTTGGCGCCGATGGTCGCGCACAGGCCGATCGGGCCCTGCGCCAGCACGACCACGCTGTCGCCGATCTTGACCCCGCCCGACTCGGCGCCGCTGAAGCCGGTCGAGGCGATGTCGGCGAGCAATACGACCTGCTCGTCCGTCAGCTCGTCCGGGATCTTCGCGAGGTTGGCCTGCGCGTACGGAATGCGCACGAACTCGGCCTGCGTGCCGTGGATCGTGTTGCCCATGCGCCAGCCGCCGATGGCTTCGTAGCCTTCGCCGTGGCCGCACTGCGCCGCGTGCCCGGCGAGGCACGCATGGCACTGCCCGCACGGCGTGATCGCGCCGACCAGCACGCGATCGCCGATCTTGTATCCGGTCACGCCCTCGCCCAGCTCGGCGATCACGCCGACCGGCTCGTGACCGATGACGAGCCCGGGCTTGACCGGATACTCGCCGCGCACGATGTGCAGGTCGGTGCCGCAGATCGTGGTCAGCGTGACGCGCACCACGGCATCGCCGGGACCGGCGTGCGGGCGCTCGACCTCCTCGATGCCGAACTTGTCGACGCCGCGAAACACGTTCGCGCGCATCGTGGCGCTGCGGCTCGGGGTCTTCATCGTGGCCTGCGTGGTGGTGAGCTCGCTCATGGCGTGCCTCCTACAGCGACATCGACTGCCCTACTCGGGTAATGATCGCGCGGGTGTTGCCGCGCGTTCCATCGGTGTGACCCAACCAGACCTGAGAAGCACCCTACTGCCCCGACCGCTTGACCACCAGCATGTCACACGGCGCGTGCGTGGCAGGCGGGGCGCCCGTTATGGCGCTCCGCGACCGTCACGGCGCTGCAACCCGCTGCCAGCGCCCGTCGTTGACGGGGCTGATCTCGCCATGACGCCTCAGGTAGCGCGACAGCACCTCGCGGTCCGTCGCGCCGAACGGCGCCACGTCCTCGGGCGCGAGCTGGCGCAGGCGATCGAGGCCGCTGTTGCCCTCCGACAGATAGTCGGTGGTCGCCACGGCGTAGATGCGCGTCGGATCGAGCGGCTGGCCCGCGACGTCGAGCGACAGGATGCGCTGGCCCTCCGGGCGCGTGAGGTCGAACGTCGCGCGGATGCCGGACACGAACAGTCCGCCGGCGCTGCCGCGCAGCTTGTCCTCGAGCAGTCCGCGCAGCATGTCGCCGCGCACGCGGGCCAGCACCATCTGGTTCCCGAACGGCGAGACCTCGAGCAGGTCGCGCTCCGTGATGACGCCGGGCTCGAGCGTGCCGCGCACGCCGCCCGTGTTCTGGATGGCGGCGTCGGCGTTCAGCTCCTCGCGGAACGCGTCGGCCATCACGAAGCCGAGCAGCGCGCTCTCGGCGGGGCCGTTGCTCAGCGTGACGGTCGTGCGACCGGCGACGACGTCGAGCCCCCGCTCGGCCTCGGCGGTCTGCGCTCCGATGAGGCGCGCCTCCGCGCTGTCCGGCCACACTTCGTCCTCCGACAGCGTGAGCAGCGCGCCGCGGTCGAAGTGCGTCTCGTAGCCGATCAGACGACGCGTCACGGGGTCGACGCGCAGCGTGAGATGGCCGAGGCTCGAGCCGTTCGCGTACGGCTCGCAGACGATCGTGTGCGTCACGGGGTCCTCCCACGGCTCGTCGTAGCCCTGATGCGTGTGCCCGGACAGGATGAGATCGATGCCCGGCACCGCGTGCGCCAGCTCGAGCGCGCCCATGCCGCGCCGGCGGAGCTGGCCGCGCGCCTCGCGCGCCACCAGCTCGCGGTAGGCGGGTTCCATCTCCGTGCGGTAGGGCAGGCCGTGATGGAGCAGCACGATCACGAGATCGGCGCCGTCGGCGCGCGCCTTGGCGACGTCGCCCGGCATGACGTCGATGATGCGGCGGAACTCGAGCCCGGCGACGTTGCGCTCGAACGACATCTCGATCGTCTGCTCGGTGATGTAGCCGAGCACGGCGACGCGCACGCCCTGGGCGTCGAGCATCACGCGGTCGCGCACCCACGTGGGGCGTGCGTTCGTCGTCGAGTCGAACAGGTTCGATGCGAGCATGGGGAACGCGGCCATGCGCGCCAGGCGCTCGGTGTTGTCCCGGCCCATGTCGAAGTCGTGGTTGCCGAGCGCGATCGCGTCGTAGCGCATGCGGTTCATGTACTCGATCACCGCGCCGCCTTTGGTCGCGGCGCCGAGCGGGCTGCCCTGGAACAGGTCGCCCGAGTCGAACAGCAGCACGCGATGGCTATCGACCGCGGCCTCGTCGCGCACCCGATGGATGTACGTGGCCGCCGACGCGCCGCCGCCCAGCATGGGCGGGAATTCGGGGCTCAGGAACCGCGCCTCGTCACGCCCGATGTGGCCGTGCACGTCGCTGGTGTACAGCAACTCGATCTGAATGGGCGCGCGCGGCGCTTCCCGGCGCGGCGTCGCCGCGCGGGCCGCGCCCGCGACGAACAGCGCGGCGACGACGGCCGCGCACACGAGTCTTGACGTGCGGATGATCATGACGACGCCTCCTTCCGGGCGTGAGGGATCGATGCGGGCCGCGCGGGCGCGCCGGGCGCGTACTCCGAGCTGCCGGGCTCGTGATGGCTGCGCGACGGCGCGACGCGGATCTCGAAGCTGTCGCCGTTCGTCACGAGCGTGACGTTCACGCCGGCGTCGCCACTCAACTGCAGGCCGAGCGGCTCGGCGCGGTCGTTCGCGTACACGTCGATCAGCCGCTGGCGCAGCCGGTCGAGCACGAGGCCCGAGGGCAGCGTGCCGTTGAACGATTCGTACGTGACGATCGGGATCATCGCGACGCGCGGGTTCACGGCGTCGAGGTACGCGGGCTCGCTCGAGTCGTAGAGCCCGTGATGGTGCACCTTGAGCGCGGATGCCTGGAGCGGCGCGCCGCTCGCGAGCAGCCTGGTCTGCACCGGCGCTTCGGCGTCGCCGCCCATCACCACGCTGACGCTGCCGTAGGTCAGGCGCAGCACGATCGAGTCGTTGTTGATCCAGTCGCTCTCGGTCTCGCCGCCGGTGCTCTGGCCCGAGCCGGCGTTGAGGACGGCCACGCGCACGAACGGGTCCCACGCCAGCGCGGGCTCGCTCGCGTCGGTCGCGCCCGGTTCGAGCTGGACGCGCGGGATGGCGCGCCCGGCCAGCATGGCGAGCAGCTCCTCGTGCGCGGTGCGCACCCCGGAAGAGTGCCCGCCCTCGAGGAAACGGCCGATCGCCACGTGCGCGAGGACGCCGTCGTCCGAGACGTTGTGCTCGCCGACGTAGCCGCCGATATGGTCTTCGTGGATGTGCGTGGCCATCGCCACGTCGAGCCGGCGCACGCCCGAGTCGTCGAGGTAGCGATCGACGTTGTCGGCGTCGCGCCGCTCGCCCGAGTCGATGAGCACGCGCTCGCCGCTCGTCGGCATCGTCAGCAGATGCGAGTCGCCGAAGCCGACGTCGATCATGGTCCAGGTCAGGAGCGGCGGGCTCTGAGTGGGCGCGCCCGCGCGCGTCGCGAGGAGCGGGCTGGTCGTGAGCCGGCCGTCGCTCGTGCGTTCGAGCACCTGGTAGACCACGCTGTCGCCGGCCGCCAGGTCGAGCAGGGCCACGTGGTGCGACGTCCCGGCCGCACGGTCCTCGCGATCGACGCCGCTCGGATACGCGATGTGGTCGAGGCTTCCCGTGCGCTTGCCCCAGCGCACGGCGCCGAGCGCCGGCGTCAGCGTGGTCCAGCTCACCGTGCGCCCGCTGAACGAGATCGACGAGGGAACGGGCGGCGCGAACGGCCGCGGCGCGGTGCACCCCGCGATCCAGGCCGGCGCCGCTCCCAGCACGGCCGCCAGCGCGAGCAGGCGCAGCGGGCGGGCGCGCATCAGAACTCCCAGGTCGCGTCCACGCTCAGGCGCATGAGGCCGTCCTGCACGCGATCGCTGCCCGCGCCGATGGCGGGACCCTGATCGACGCGCGCCCACACCGGATCCTGCCAGCTCTGGCGGCGTGACACTTCGCTCGAGAGGTCGAGCGCGACGCGATCGAGCTTGTACCCGACGCCGAACGTGAACGCGACGCGGTCGGCCTCGGACGTCTGCGGCGCGCGTTCGTAGCGGAAGCCGATGCGCGCCGGCAGGGTGTTCGCGTACACGTGCTCGAGACCGAAGCGCACGTCCCACGTGTCGTTGAAGCGCAGCGACGGGTCGCGCGGGTCGCGGATGTTCGACCAGCCGGTCCAGATCACGTCGGTGACGAACGTGGTGCGCAGCGTGTTGCGCGGGCGATACGCGCCGGCCAGCGTCACGCGCGGCGGATAGAACGCGTTGCGGTGCGCATTCGGCGCCGACGTGATCGAGTCGTCGCTCCAGGTCGTGAAGTCGTCGTGCAGCTTGGGACCCGACTCCCAGGCCAGCGCCGCGTCCAGGCGGTTGCCGATCCGGCCGTGCGCGCCCAGCGTCAGCGACGTGCCCGACAGGTCGCGCGTCTCGGCCAGCGTGAGGCCGCTGACGTTCGCGACCCGCGACACGAGCGCGTCGCGGTCGGTGATCGTGCCGCCGTAGTGCGTGACGGCGACGCCCACCGCGGTGTCCCACCATGGCAGCGGATACGCGGCGCCGAAGCTGGTGCCGCGCAGCGTGCCGCGCGTCGTGATGAAGCGCTCGGCGACGACTTCGTCCGTCGTGGCCGTGGTGCGCCGCTCGTCCTGGTAGTCGTGGCGCGGATCGAAGCGCTCGTAGCTCGCGATGCCGAGCGTGACGCCGCGCCATTCGCGGCGCGTCATGGCCACGCCGCCGCCGAACTCGCCGGTGACGTGGTCGTTGACCGCGATCGCCGCGTCGGCGACGTACGAGTCGAACGTGTCGTACAGCGGCACGTAGCGCGTCTCGCTCGCGCGGCCGACGTCGCCCGTGAACTGGAGCCGCGTGCCGCGGCCGAGCGCCATCGTGGCCGGGATGCCGAGCAGCGCCGTCGGATTGCCGTCGAGCGCGGCGCCCGCGCCGCCCATGGCGCGCTCGCGGCCGGACAGCCCGGCGCGCGGCGTGCCGAATTCGCGATCCAGCGCCGAATCCGCGTGCAGCGCGGCCGGCGCGATCCAGGCGATGGCGAGGATCGACCCGAGCGCGATGCTCCGCGCGGTTCTCGTGACTTGCCGACCGGACTTCCTCACGTGGAACACCCCCTCAGAGACCCGTTCAGAACGACAGGTCGAGTTGGAAGCGGAACGCGCTCGCATCGCTCAACACGTTGCTCGCGTCGGGCGTGGGCGGGACGAGACTGCCGAAGCTGCGAATGTCGACGAACGTGCGCGCCAGCGGATGGTCGTGCGTCCATTTGAGGCGCCACGACAGCGCGGGCGAGAGGCGGCTGCGCACCATGACCCAGTTGCGGAAGCCCTTGCCGTCGACCACCACGAACTCGTTGTCCTCGTAGTTGTAGAGGAAGCCGTCGTACAGCTCGGTCGACGCCACGACCGCGAGGTCGTTGTTGAACTGATGCGTCATCTGCGCCTGCAGCGCGTGCGCCGGGCCGCCGCGCGACGCCGTGCTGTCGCTCTGCGTGTCGCCGCCCGCCGCCGGGCCGTACAGGCGGCCGCGCGCCGCGAACGTGACGTTGCCGGTCGAGTACAGGAAGCGCATCTGGTCGTAGTGCGACAGGTTCGCGAGCAGCTCGAGCCGCGAGTCCCACGCGCGGTACGCGCGCGCGTCGTCGGCGCGATCGGCGTGGCGCCCGGACACCGAGTGGCGCAGCCGGACGCGGATCGGGAAGATGGGCCGGTACTCGAGCCGCCCGACCGCGCGATACAGGTCCGCGTCGTCGGCCTTGCGCTTCCACGAATCGAACTCGAAGCCGCTCACGAGGAACTCGCGCGCGAACTGGTAGCGCGAGTCGAGATACCAGCCGCGCTCGGCCTTGGGCTGCGGCAGGTACGGCGCCAGCTCGGCCCAGTACGGGTTCTTCAGGCGGAACGCGTTCGCGTCGAGGATCGTCTGCTCGTAGCGCGCGTCCTCGGAGAACGGGCGCGAGTACGGATCGTCGAAGCCGACGTCGTAGTCGCGGTACAGGACGAGCGTGGTCAGGTTCTCGAACTGCGCGCTGGCGTTCGCCACGAACGCCTCGGGGCCGCGCGAGAAGATGCGCGTCCACGCGCTGCGTGACGGCGACGTCTCGAGCTTGCCGTACTCGCCGGCCACGCTCACATTGCGCCACACGCCCTGGCCCTCGGCGCCCCAGATGCGCCGGTAGTCGCCGAGGTTGCGGCTGTCGTAGCCCGCGCCGATCTCGGCGTCGCGGTCCTCGATGCGCGCCGGATCGATCACGAGCGCGCTGGGCCGCGGATCCCAACGGTCGGCGAGCGGGCCGTCGAACGCGGTGTTGCGCGTGCGGATCTCGACGCCGGTGACGCCGAGCCACGTGCCGGGCCGCAGCTGGGTCTTGACGTTCGCGGCCATCACGCGCTCGTCCATCACGTGGCGCATCGCCAGGAATGAGCTGGTGTCGCCGTGGCCGGCGAACGTGCCGCTCCGGATGTCGTCGCGGATGCCCGACAGCACATCGTTCTCGAGGCGCGGCACCATCACGATGTAGCGGTTGAACGAGCCGTCGGGGTTGAGAATCGCGTCCTTCTTGGCCCACGAGCCGAGCAACGTGGCGCGCACCGGGCCGAGGCTGCCCTCGAACGCGCCGCCGAACAGGCGGAACTCGTCGCTGCGCGAGTTGTCGCCGCGCACGCCGATCGAACGCACGCCGTAGCCGGCGCCGGTGCGCCGCGACATGAAGAAGTCGGTCGCGTCGAACACGAGGCCCTGGCCGAACGTCGCCGTGTAGTTGCCGAGCACCGCGTTGTGCACCTGCACGGGCCCGAGCGGCGTGTGCAGCGCGCCCGGCTCGTCGAGCGCGACATAGCCCTTCGCGGTCTCGGCCCAGTCGTGCTCGCCGACGTTGCGATGGACGAGCGCGCCGGCGCGCCACGCCGGGCCCCAGCGCAGCCGCAGCTTCTCGGTCATGGCCGGATCCGTCGTGCCGAGGCGCAGGCGCCCGCCGTACGTGTTGATCTCCGGGTCGCGGAAGGCGTCCTTCTGATCGGTCGGGACGCCCTGCGTGTCGCCAACGATGTTCTCGTTCAGGATGTCGGCCTGGTCCAGCACGTACGGCGTGTCGTAAACGCGGATCTGATAGTCGGCGTGCAGCCGGCGCGGCCCGGCCGGCGGCGCGTACGCGACGTAGTCGCGCAGGTTGCGATAGCCCCAGCCGGAGAGCCCGGGCACGGCGCGCAGCGCGCGCGCGTTCTCGATCCGCCCCGACAGACCGCGCTCGCGCAGGATGGCGACGGCGTCGACGGGCGACACGTTCTGGTACGACGTCAGGTCGAAGAAACCGAGCGCGTTGAGGTCGCGCGGCTGGCGGATCGCGTCGACGTACTCGTCGACGAGACCCTCGCTCGCGCCCTCTTCCGCGAGCAGTCGCTGCACGAGGCTGTTCATCTCGCCGGCCCGGTACGCCTCTTCGTCCGTCGTCTCCAGCGAGCGCTGGAACCGCGGCGCGACCGTCACGCGATCGCGCACGAGATCGAGCGCCTCGGGCGTCATGCCGGGGACTTCGAGCAGCTCGAACAGGCTGGTGAACGGCGCGATGAACGTCCGCCGGTCGACGATGCCTTCGGCGACTCCCGCGGGCAGGGGCAGGGTCTTCAGCACGTCGAGCGGCGCGAGATTGAGATCGACGGGCGCGGTGAGGGAGTCCACGGCGGCGACACGCGCGCGGATTGCGGTCGAGTCGGCGCCGGCCCACGCGCTGTGCGTCGCGGCGGCCAGCGCGATCAGCGCGAGGGCGGACGCGAAGCCGAGCCGGCGAAGCCTGCGCGCGCGGTCCATGGCGGCCTCATCGTTCCTTGCCGAACTGATACGTGAGCCCGACGTGTTGCGTGTCGCCCAGCACGCCGCCGCCGCCCGAATAGCCGTAGTCGAGCCGCACGCCCGACCACGCGAGCCCCATGCCGGCCGTGAATGCCGCCGGTTCGGTGCGCACGCCGGCGCGCAGCGTCATCCAGCTGCTGGCCTCGAACGCGACGCCGCCCCGGTACTGGATCGGATCGCCGAGTTCGCCGCTCATGTCGAGCAGCGTCTGGACGCCCGAGTACGGCGTGTAGGCGAGGCCGGCCGCGACGCGCCGGTGCAGCTCTTCCTTGTCGCGATCGCCGATGCGCGCGCCGTTCAGGTTCTCGACGCGGAACCCGACGCGCGTGCGATCGCGCACGATGGCGAGCGCGCCGAACGTGAGGCCGACGGTCGACGCGTTGCCCGGGTCGATGCCGGTGACGGAACGGCCGAACGACAGCGCGTACACGTCGAGCGCCCAGCCCACGGCCAGTTCGCTCTGGCGGTCGCGCAGCAGGTGGAAGCCCTGCGCGATCGCGACCGTGGTCTCGTCCATCAGGTGCTGGCCCTGGAAGTCGACGCCGAAGCGCCGCAGTCCGATCGACGCGCCGCCGAGCGCGCGCGGGAGCGGCACGTTGACCGCGGCCGCGTTCTGCGACGAGAAGTCGTAGCCGAACGGGCGCACGAACGAGCCGGCGACCGAGGACCGCGTGGTCCAGGCCAGCGCCGCCGGGTTGTGGAACGGCGCGTATTCGTCGCCGATGACGGCGGACCACGCGCCGCCCGAGGCGCGCGCCGCCGGCGACACTTCGATGTCCTCGAACGCGGCGAACGAGGGCGCGGGGAGCGCGGCGGCGGCGACACCCAGCGCCAGGGCCAGCGTCGCGAGTTGCCGCGTGGCCGCAAGCGTCGCGCGGAGACCCTCCGTGCGGCATGGCGCCGACTTCATCCGGTGATGGAACATGGCGACCTCACTGGAGACGCAGCGCCACGACGATCGGGGCGCGGTCTTCGCTCGTGGAACCGTTGACGTCGGTGATCAGCAGGTGACACACGTAGAGCCCGGCCGGCACGTGCTCGAAGCGCTCGTCGCGGCCGTCCCACGTCACGCTGCGCCGCGGCGTGCCGGTGAGCTTGCCGTCGTACAGCACGCGCACCAGGTGGCCCTGGATGTCGAACACGCGGCACAGCGCTTTCGAGTCGGGGGCGCCCGAAAGCGTGACCGGCATGAGTTCGCCCTGGCGCGACATGCCGCGCACGAGCGTGACCGCCGGTACGGCGAGGCGCGCGTGGAACGGGATCGCCGAGGCGGCGACGAACGCGACGGCGGCGCCGGGCGCGACCACGTTGCCCGACAAGTCCGCGACGCCCGTGACTTCGACGGTGTAGCTGACGGCGCCGCCGAGCGTGCTCGCCAGGTCGACCGTGACCGAGCGTCCGTTCGCCGCCATCACGATTGAACGCACCGCGATGAGCGAGGCTGGGCTCGACGTCGGGTACACGCGATAGCTGCCGGTCAGAGTCGCTTCGTTCGAGCGCAACGGTTCGGAGAACGCGACGACGACCAGCGTCGATCCGTCGGTGCCGCTCGCCGACACCACGCGCGGCGCCGTCGTGTCGGGGCCGCCCGCTCCGGCCAGCGAGAAGTCCTGCAAGTTGCCGACGTTGATCTGGAACGAACTCTGGAACGATCCGCCCGCGCCGCGGCCCGTCACGCGATCGCCGACCGCGAACTGCCCCGGCAGGAAACCGAGCCCGGTGCCGACACGGAACGTGACGCTCGCGCCGCCATCGGTCGCCGTGTAGTTCACGCTGCTCGTGCCCGACGCCGCGATGTCCGTGATCTCGGCCGACGTCTCGATGTACGTGCCTTCCCAGTTCGAGCTGTTGCACTCGGCCACCGACAGCACGCGCGCGCCCAGGTGCGGGAGCCCGCTCGCCAGGCCGGTCGCGGTGTAGCTCGTGATCTCGGTCGTCGTGAAGTAGGGCGTCACCGTGCCCGTGATGCGCGCGACGCTGCCGAGCTGGTTCACCGGGCCCTGGATCGTGCCGCCGTACAGGTTCACGCCGTGGCCCGAGCCGTCCTCGACGTAGCCGTTGGGCGCGCCGCCGCGCGAGCCGACCGGGATCGTGACCTGGCCGATGAACGTGACGCTCTGCCCGCTGTAGGCGGACGGGTTCGCCTGGATCGCGGCGATGTTCGTCACCGTCTCGCTGCCCGTGACCACGGAGAAGGGACCGGGCGAGAGGAGCGCATCCCCGGTCGCCGAGGTCACGCCCGTGACCGTCAGCGCGAACGTCGTGGACGCGGGCAACGGCGCGGTCGTGTGCAGGATCACGGTGCGGCCGTTGGCCTGCAGCGTGGCGCCCGCCAGCGCGAGCGGCGGCGCGAACGAGTAGTTCGAGGCCTGCGTGGCCTGCGACGCGTTGACCGGGCGCGTGAACGCGACGCCCACGTAGTCCGCGCCGAACGGGAACGCGGCCGCGACCTGGAACGGCACCGGCGTCGCCGCGGTGAACACGATGGCCGCGCCGTCCGGCACCGCGTTGCCAGCCGCGTCCTGCACGTTGCTGACGCCCACCGTGTACTCGGTCGCGGCCACGAGCGGCGCGGCGAGCGTGAGCGTGACTGTCGAGCCCATGGCCGAGGCGTTGCTCACCGCGATCGGACTGCCCGCGGTCGGCGCCACCACGTAGTTCGCGGGCACGGAGGCGCCGGCGCCGACCGGCTCGCTGAACGTGAGCGTGATGCCGGCCCCGCCGCCCTCGCCGCTCGCCGAGACCAGCACCGGCGGCGTCTGGTCGCCCGGGCCCTCGCCCTTGTAGAAGTCGCCGGGGACGCCGACGGTCGCCTGATAGACACCCTGGAAGTTCGCGCCCGCACCCGCGCCGGTGACGACGTCGCCGGCCGCGAACGCCGCGGGGTTCACGCCGACGCTGTTGCGCACGCGGAACCAGAACGACACGCCGCCGTCCGCGGCCGGGTAGTTGTAGTGATTCGAGCCCGACGCGCTCGGCGTCGTCGTCATCGTGCCCGTGACCTGGATGTACGTGCCTTCCCACGCCGCGGAACTGGCCTGCGTGACGTTCAACACCTTGGGGCCGAGCGGCGGGACGTTCGAGGCGATCGAAACGGCCGACGTGATGGACTGCAACTCCACGGTCGTGAAGTACAGCGCCGCCTGTCCCGTCACCTTGACGACGGTGCCCAGCGTGTCGAGCGGCGTATAGAGCGGTGTGCCGAACACGTTCAGTCCGCGGGCCGTGCCGTCCTGGATGTATCCGCTCGGCGTGCCGGTCACGCTGGCTTCGCGGATGAACACTTCGCCGATGATCGTGATCGTCTGCCCGATCAGGTTGTTGATGTTCGCGTGGACGTCAGCAATGCCGGTGATGGTCTCGGCGGCGGTGACGAACGCGCAGTTGGGGCCGGCCAGCGGATCGCCGTGGCGACTCTTGACTCCGGTGATCGCGACCGCATAGCCGGCGGACTGGGGCAGCGCGTCGGTCGTGGTCAGCACGACCATGCGGTGGTTCTCCTGAAGTGCGACGGACGCGATGCCGCGCGCGGGCGCACCGGCCTGAGGCGCGAGCGCGTAGTTCGCGGCGCGCAGGGCGGACGCGATGTCGAGGCTGTCGGAGAACGCGACGCCGACCTGCGCGGGCCCGAACTGGAAGACCGATTTCACCTGGAACGCGGCCGCGGCCGTGCGCGTCGTGGCGACGGCGCCGAGGCTCGCGAGCAGGACGGCGAGCAACGCAGCCTGGGCCGTGCGGGCGACGCGACACTGCGGGGACATGACGCCTCCTGAACTCGTTGGTGATGAGCCGATGCGGTCGAATGGGCCGAGCCGAGGCCGCGCCGCACGCCGCTCCTATCGCATCGGGCGTGCCCGAGCGCGAGTTGGCGAGTGGCGTCAGGCGTCGTCGTCGGTGAGTCCGCCGTAAGTCGGCGTATCGCGCCGGATACGCGGCACGAGAGCGGGAACGTGCGGCTCGACAATTCCTGTACGAATGCGCGGCGCGCTCCCCCGCGATGTCAGGGCCACTGCCGAACTGGCAGCCTCACGGGGCATCCGCGGCGAAGGGCGCCTGGCCGCATCGCGTGCCGCGAACGACCCGCGGCGTGCCTCCCGATCGAACCGATCGGGCGACACGCCGCGTGGGTCGAGTCCCGGGTCCGCGCGAATCTCAGCGAGCTCGCACGGAGCGACCGTCAGCCGCTAGCTGACGTGTACCGGGATGTCGCGATCCTTGGACTCGGCAGACTTCGGCACCATCACCGTGAGCACGCCGTTCTTGAAGGACGCCGCGACTTTGGAGCCGTCCACCGCGGAAGGCAGCCGAACCGCACGGCTGAAGATGCCGTACTGCCGCTCGGTGCGATAGAACGTCTCCTCCTTCTCTTCGATCTCGTTCTTCCGTTCGCCACGGATGATCAGCAGTCCCTCACGAAGGGTCACGTGAATGTCGCGAGGTTCGATGCCCGGCACGTCGAGCATCACGAAGAAGCCTTCCTTCGTCTCACGCAGATCGAGCGCGGGGAGCCAATCACCCTGGGCGGACACCTTGTTCGCATCGCCGTCCCAGATGCGATCGAACAGGCGGTCCATTTCATTGCGAAGCGTCATCAGGCTGTTCGCAGGGGCGAGGGTCTTCATGAACTTCTCCTGCGCAGCGCCGGTTTCGTTTCCGCGCTTCGGGGCTGCTCGCGAGGCGCGGAGGCGCGGGAAGGAGTCCCGCGGTCGATGACGACAAGGGCATGGCCCGTGCCACGGCGCGGCGCTTTTCCACGAGGTCGCCGGCCGAGCACCGAGTTGGCCGCGTCGCAGCGAGTTCGGACAGGGGACGCGCCGGCGCCCGCCACGGAGCCCTCGTTGCTCCGCCCGATCCGATCTGCCAGACTGTCAGGGTCGTTCGGACGAACTCGCAGTGAGAAGAGATCCCGCAGTGAGTCACCCCGACTCCAAGGCCAGCGCCGGCTACAGAATCGAGCCCGGCGTCGGCATTTCCGACGACGCCCTGCGCGATTTCGCGCCCGCCCTGTTGGACTCGCTCGTGGACGCGATCGCCGTCGTCGACGTTGGGCAGCGCGTCGTCGCCGCCAACCGGCGTTACGTGGAAGCGTTCGGCACCCGCGCGGGCGCGAGAACGGGCGCCCACTGTGCCGACGTGCTGCGTTGCCCCGAGCATGGCGCCGGGGCCGGCGTCATGTGCCCGGCGTGTCGCGCGCGCGACGAGGGACGGCCGCAGCGCGTGGTGCGGGCCCTGCCCGACGCCTCCGGGGTCACGCGGCGCTGGGAGGGGACGTTCACCCCGATCCTGAACGAGGCCGGCGTCGTCTCGCACGTCGTCGAGGTGTGGCGCGACGTCACCGACCGCACGTCGCTCGAGGCGCAGGTCGCGCACGGCGAGCGGCTCGCCGCGGTCGGCATGCTCGCCGCCGGCATCAGTCACGAGATCAACAACCCGCTCGCGTCGATCATGGCCGGCGTCGAGGCGCTGCAGCGCCTGACGGCGCGCGGCGAGTGCGACGCCGAGCACTGCGGCGAGGTGCTCGAGATCGCCGACATCCTGCAGCGCGAAGTGACGCGCTGCAGCGACACGACGTCGAAGCTGATGCTGCTCGTGCAGCCCTCGTCGGCCAGCCCCGCGTGGACGGACCTGAATCGCGCCGTGGAGGACACCGTCGAGTTGCTGTCGTATCAAATGCGCCGGCAGCAGATCGAGTGGAGGCCCGATGTCGATCTCGCGCTGCCCCGGATCTGGGGGCGCGAGTCCGAGCTGCGTGGCGTGTGCATGAATCTCATGTTGAACGCCGTCCAGGCCATGCCCGCGGGAGGCGTCCTGACGGTGCGCACCCGACCCGTGGGCAAGTTGGCGCAGCTCGAGGTCGAGGACACAGGGTCGGGCATCACGCCGCAGGATCTGTCGCGCATCTGGGATCCGTTCTTCACGACCAAGCCGCCCGGCAAGGGCACGGGGCTCGGGCTGTTCGTGTGCCACGGCATCGTGAGCCGTCACGGCGGGTCGATCCGCGGCGAGAATCGAGCGGAGGGCGGCGCGCGCTTCGTGGTCGAACTGCCCTTCAAGGGCTCGGGAGGAGAGGCGACGTGACCGTACGGCTGTCGGATACACCGGGACCGCGTGAATCGGGGCCGCCTTCGGAGAGCCGGCTCGTCGGCGGCGTCACGCTGCTCGTCGTCGACGACGAAGAGGCATTTCGCCGGCTGACGTGCCGCGAACTCGCGCGCACCGGATATCGCGTGCAGGGCGCCGAGTCTCTGGAGGAGGCGCGCCGCCTCCTGGCGAACCAGCACTTCCACCTCGTCGTCCTCGACATGCGCCTTCCCGATGGCAGCGGCCTCGAGCTGTTGCGGGAGATCCGTGCCGCGTCGCCGACGACGGGCGTCGTCATCCTCACCGCCTATGGCACCGTGCAGGAGGCGATCCGCGCGATGAAGGAAGGCGCGATCGATTTCCTGACCAAGCCGTGCAAGCTGACCGAGCTGGAGGCGGTGCTCGAGAAGGCGATCGAGCGTCAGGCCTTGGAGCGCGGCAACACCGCGCTCCAGCGTGACGTCGAGCGACTCGGGCAGGGCCAGCACTTCATCGGACAGTCGAGCCCGGTGCGCGAACTCCTGAACCTGCTGTCGCGCGTCGCGCAGACGGACGCGACCGTCCTCATCCGGGGCGAGAGCGGCGTGGGCAAGGAGCTGATCTCGCGCGCCGTGCATCGCCTCAGCGCGCGCGCCGCGCAGCCGTTCGTGGTCGTGGACTGCGCCTCGCTGCACGAGAACCTGCTGCAGAGCGAGCTGTTCGGCCACGAGAAGGGCGCGTACACGGGCGCGATCCGCCTGAAGCACGGGCTGTTCGAGGTCGCGGACCGCGGCACCATCTTCCTCGACGAGATCGGCGAGCTGACGCCCGCGCTGCAGGTGAAGCTGCTGCGCGTGCTGGAGACCGGCACGTTCCGCCGGCTGGGTGGCACCGCGGACATCCATGTCGACGTGCGCATGATCGCCGCGACGAATCGCGCGCTCGAGCAGATGATGCAGAACAAGGAATTCCGCGAGGACCTGTACTACCGGCTGAACGTGTTCTCGCTGCACATCCCGCCGCTGCGAGACCGCCCCGAGGACATCCCGCTGCTCGTGGAGCACTTCATCCGCAATTCCAGCGTGGTGCCGAAGCGCGGCGTGCATTGCTCCGCGCCCGCGCTCGAGGTGCTGACGCGCTACCGCTGGCCCGGCAACGTGCGCGAACTGGAGAACGTGATCGAGCGCGCGCTGATCCTGTGCGACGCCGGCGTGATCGAGCCCGAGCACCTGCCCCTCGGTGTGCGGCTCGAGCCGACGATGCGTTCCACCGAGGAGGACGGGCGCCTCGTGACGCTCGCCGAGGTCGAACGCCGCTACCTGCTGCGCGTCGTCGACGAGTGCAAAGGCCATCGCCAGAAGGCGGCGAGCATCCTGGGCATCAGCGAGCGGAACCTGTACCGCAAGCTGAAGGAATTCGAGGGCGGGAAGCCCGAGGGCGAGCCCGACGAGGCCTGATCCCGCCTGACCGCGGGTCGAAACCCTCCGTCGCGCCCGTGCCGCGCAGCGCGCGGCCCCGCCCCATGCGCGCTTCACCCTGCGCGTGCGCCCTGCCAATCTTTCCCCTCTCCTGACACGCTGGCAGAGCGAGGCGGCGGCCGACGCCCTGCCAGCGTCATCCTCGCGGCCGGGCGCAACGACTTGGCGCCGACGCCGACGTTCATCCCCGAGGCACGGTTGATGCTGTTTCCCAACGCGTGCGCGGCACCGATCCACACGGTTGCTACGTGGGCCCCGGCGCACGGGACGAGCGACGCCGTCGGCCATGAGAGGTGCCGCGCTGCAGCATCGGATGAAACGCGCACCGCGAGCCGCGCTCCGGCTTTCGAACTTGGGAGGGGACGGTTCGGAATCACCGGCGCGGGCGCGGTGTGTGGACTCGAGGCCGAGCGGCCACGTGAAGCACGCTGTGGAGGGCATCATGAAACCCAACGTAGGCGGACTGGATCGGGCGTTTCGAATCGTCCTCGGCCTGGTGGTGATCGGCGTCGGGGTCTACTTCAAGTCGTGGTGGGGCGCGCTCGGACTGATGCCGCTCCTGACCGGGTTGCTGCGCTGGTGCCCGGTGTATCTGCCGTTCGGCACGACGACCTGCACGCCGCCGCCCAAGCACGCGTAGGCACGAGCCCGCGCCGCGGCGTGAAGTCGATCCGGCGAAGGGGGACGACATGTTGAGATGGCGGCGTTGGCTGGTGGGGCTGATCGTCCTCGCGGCGCTGGTGTTCGCGACGCGGCGGCTCGCGAGTCCGCGGCCCATCGCGGTGGAAGCGGCCGCGGTCGAGCGCGGGGCGGTCGAGGATGTCGTCGCCAACAGCGAGGGCGGCACCGTCCGCTCCCGCGCGGAGGCACGGCTCGGCGTCGAGCGCGCCGGACGCGTCGCCCGCATCCTGTTCCGTGAAGGCGCGCGCGTGCGCGCGGGAACCGTCGTTCTCGCGCTCGAGTCCTCGACCGCGGCGACGCAGCTCGAGGCCGCGCGTCGCGACTTCGAGGCCGCCGACGCCGCGCACGAGGCCGCACATGCGGCCGAACTGCTCGCGCGTCAGGATCTCGCGCGCCGCGAACCGCTCCGCCGCGACGGTCTCATCTCAGCCGAAGAGATCGACGCGGCGCGCTCGCGCCTCGAGTCGACGGCGGCCGAGTTGCGCGTGGCCGAGGCGCGGCGCGCCGGCGCCCAGTCGGCGGTGCGGCTGGCCGAGGACGAACTCGCGCACCTGGTGGTGCGCGCGCCGTTCGATGGCGTGCTGACCCGCCGCGACGTCGAGATCGGCGAGTCCGTGGTGCCCGGCCAGACCGTGCTCGAACTCGTGGCGCTCGATCGCCTCTACGTCAGCGCTCCCATCGACGAACGCGACGCCGGTCGCCTGGCGCGTGGGCTCCCGGCGCGCGTCACGCTCGACGCGTATCCCGGCGTCGAGTGGCCGGTGTCCGTGACGCGGGTGGCGCCCATGGTCGAGACCGTGAAGGAGCAGAACCGCACGATCGAGGTCGAACTCGACCTGCGTCCCGACGGGTCGCGCCCGCCGCCGCGTCCCGGCATGACCGCCGACGTCGAGATCGTGCTCGCGCGCCGCGACGCCGTGCTGCGCATCCCGAGCCTGGCGTTGCTCGAGGGCGATCGCGTGCTGGTGGCCGAGCGCGGCCGCGCGGCGGCGCGCCAGGTCCGGACCGGCCTGCGCAACTGGCAGTGGACGGAGATCCAGGGCGGCCTCGGCCCCGGCGAGCGCGTCATCACCAGCCTGGACCGCCTCGGCGTCAAGGCGGGCGCGCGGATCGCGATCGCGGCGAACCCGCGCGGGGAGCCGGCCGCCGCGGATTCGGCCGCGACGGCCGCTCTGCCATGAGCGCGGCGCCCGCGTCGCCCGTCCGCGAGGCGACGTCGCCGGAAGCGCCGAGCGCGGCCCGCGAGATCATCCGCCTCGACGACGTGACGCGCGTCTACCGCGTCGGCGAGACCGAGGTGCGCGCGCTCGACCACGTCTCGATGAGCGTCCAGCGCGGCGAGTTCGTCGCGCTCGTGGGGCCGTCCGGCTCGGGCAAGTCCTCGTTGCTCCAGGTGCTCGGTTGCCTCGATTCGCCGACGTCGGGACGCTACCTGCTGAACGGCGCCGCAGTCGAAGCGCTGTCGCCCGACCGCCTGGCCGGGATTCGCCAGCGCGAAATGGGCTTCGTCTTCCAGAGCTACCATCTCGTGCCGCGCATGACCGCCGCGCGCAACGTCGAACTGCCGCTCATCCTGGCCGGGGTCGATCCTGCGGAGCGCCGGCAGCGCGTGGAAGCCGCGCTGCGCTCCACCGGGCTCGCCGGTCGCATGAAGCACCGGCCGGACCAGATGTCCGGCGGCGAACGCCAGCGCGTCGCCATCGCCCGCGCCATGGTGATGCGGCCGCAACTGCTGCTCGCCGACGAGCCGACCGGTAATCTCGATTCACGGACCGGCGACGAGATCGTCACGATGCTCGAGGCGCTGCACCACGACGGGCTGACCATCGTCCTCGTCACGCACGACGCGCGCGTCGCGGCTCGGGCCGAACGCGTGCTCACGATGCGCGACGGCCGTTTCGTGGACGAGCGTCGCGGGGACGGAGGCCGCCCATGAGGCCGGCCGACGTGGCCGCGCTCGCCACGGAATCCCTGAGGCTCCATCGCCTGCGGACCGTGCTCAGCGGCATCGCCGTGGCCATCGGCGTGGCCGCCGTGCTGGTGCTCGCCGGGGTGGGCGACGCGGCCAAGCGCTACGTCGTCGGCCGCTTCGCCGCCATGGGCGCGAACCTGGTCACGGTGTCGCCCGGTCGGACCGAGACGTCCGGAATGCGCACCATGTTCGAGGGCGCGGAGCGCGCGCTCACGCTCGACGACTGCGACGCGATTCGGCGTCGCGTCCCGGGACTGCGCGCGGTCGCGCCGGTGTCGCTCGGAACGGGCGCGTTCCGCTACGGCGAGAAGCGCCGCGACGTGTACGTCGTCGGCGTCACGGCGGAGTACGCGACGATGCGCGAGCTGGCGATGGAGCGCGGGCGATTCCTGCCTCCGGGCGATCCGCGGGCCGGAGGCTCCTACGCCGTCATCGGCCGCAAGCTCGCCCGCGAGGTCTTCGGCGCCGAGAATCCGGTGGGCCGCATGGTGCGCATCGGCGAGCGGCGCTTCCGGGTGATCGGAGTGCTCGCGCCCAAGGGTCAGTCGCTCGGCTTCGACTTCGACGATCTGGCGCTGATCCCGGTCGCGACCGGCCTCACGATGTTCGACAAGGTCAGTCTGTTCCACATCATCGTCCAGGTCTCGGACCCGGCCGCGATCCCGGGCGCGGTCGCGCGCGTCAAGGCGGTTCTCGTCGACCGTCACCGGGGCGAAGACTTCACGGTCGTGACGCAGGACGCAATGCTCAAGAGCTTCCGCGCGGTGCTCGATACGCTCACCGCCGCCGTGGCCGGCATCGCGGCCATCGCCGTCGCGGTCGCCGGCATCGGCATCATGAACGTGATGCTCATCGCGGTCTCGGAGCGGATCGCCGAGGTGGGCCTGCTCAAAGCGCTGGGCGCGCGCTCGACTCAGGTGACGAAGCTGTTCCTGGTCGAGGCGCTGCTGTTGTCGGCGCTCGGCGCCGTCATCGGCATCGCGACCGGGCTGGCCGTCCTGGCCGCCGGCGCGCGCCTCTGGCCCGCGTTCCCGCTGGCGCCGTCGCCGCCGTGGATCGTCGGGGCGCTGGCGCTCGCGCTCACGACCGGCGGGCTCTTCGGCCTGATCCCGGCGCGCCGCGCCGCCGCGCTGCCGCCGGCCGAGGCCCTGCAGGGGAAGCGATGAGCCTCCGCGACCTGTTCTCGCTGTCGGTCGAGGCGCTGCTCGCGCACCGCCTGCGCTACGGGCTCTCCGCGCTCGCAGTCGGGATCGGTCTGGGCGCGGTCGTGGCCATGTCGTCGCTGGGCGAAGGCACGCGTCGCTTCATCCAGGCCCAGGCGACGATGTTCGGAACGTCCGTCGTCGCCGTGAATCCGGGCAGGGTATCCACCATGGGCGTGCCCGGAGGCGCGGGGGGGAGCGCGCGCAAGCTCACGCTCGACGACGCGCGGGCGCTGGCGCGGCTGCCGGGCGTGATCTCGGCCACGCCCTACGCCGGCGGCACCGCCGAGGTGGAATTCGAGCGCCGCGGGCGGCGCGTGCTGATCATGGGTGCCGGCGGGCGAGCGCCCGACGTGTGGTCCATGCGCGTGGCCGCGGGGCGATTCCTTCCCGACGTCGAGTGGGACCGCGGCTCGGCGGTCGCCGTGCTCGGCCCGACCCTGAAGCGCGAGCTGTTCGGCAACGTGGCCGCCGTCGGGCGCCAGATCCGCATCGGACAGGCACGCTTTCGCGTGATCGGCGTCATGGAGTCCAAGGGCATGATGTTCGGCTTCGACCTGGACGACATCGCCTACGTCCCGGTCGCCGACGCGCTGCGCCTGTTCAACCGACCCGAGCTGGGAGAAATCGACCTGAAGGCGACGTCCATCGACGACAGCGAGCGCCTGCGCGAACGCGCCCGACGGCTCATGATCGATCGCCACGGCGGCGAAGAGGACTTCACGGTCATGACTCAGGCGGACGCCATGAAGGTCATCGACGCCATCATGGACGTCGTAACCGGCGCGGTGACGGCGATCGCCGGCGTCAGCCTCCTCGTCGGCGCGATCGGCATCTTCACCGTGCTGTGGATCGTCGTGCAGGAGCGCGTGCGCGAGGTCGGACTCATCAAGGCACTGGGCGCGACGGACGCGCAGGTGTTGAGCTGGTACCTGTGCGAGGCGGCGCTGACCGCGGGCGTGGGCGGCACGGCCGGCCTCGTCGCGGGCGCGGGGGGCGCCGCGCTGCTCGCGCGCCTCGTTCCCGCGATCCAGGCGTACACGTCGCCGCTCGTCGTCGCGATCGCGCTCGGCGTTTCCCTGGGCGTCGGACTCCTGGCCGGCGTCGCGCCCGCCATGCGCGCCGCGCGGCTCGACCCCATCGAAGCGTTGCGCACCGAGTGAACTCCGGCGGGCGCCGGCGCGGGCGAAGCTCCGCGCGATCGAGAGTGGCAGTCGGCTGTCAGGCTGGCAGGCGCTTCGCGCCCGGCCGGCGCCGGTCCGAGCGCCTCACGAGCGCCGCAACTCGCTCGCGCGCCGGCACGTTGCCACCGTGCCCGACCTCTTCGCCGCCGCTGGCACGGACGTCGCACATGTGACTGCGTGCCGATGCCGCCGTCCACGCGGCGCCGCCCGGGAGACGCTCTCGCGACGCCACCGTGCCGACATCGACGTGCCCGGCAGCCACGGGCAAGAGGAGGAGGCCATGCGCAGGATCTTCATCGCGGTCGCAGTAGTGGCCGGCATGAGCGCCGGAGTCGCGACCATGGCACGCGCGGACCTGACTTGCGAGGTGCGCCCGTTCGCCGGCGCGTTCGTTCCGACGGGGCCGCAGCGCGACATCCTGAAGGACGCCCTGTTTGTCGGTGCCCAGGGCGCCGTCGAGATGCGCGACCGACTGCACTTCGTGGGCACGCTCGCGTGGGCGCCGAACAAGACGTCCTCGGACGTGTGCGTGTACAACTATGACGTCGGCGTCGAAACGTTCCGTCCATATCACATGAACGGTCGTTGGCAGTTCCGGCCGTTCGTGGGTGGCGGCATCGGAGGACGGACGTACGTCGATCACGGCAACAACAGCCACAAGGAGACGAATCTCGGCGGCTATGCGGCGCTCGGCAGCGAATTCCAGCTCAACTGGCTGGCGATCCGGCTCGAGGGTCGTGACTACGCCACGCGGTTCAAGGGGCTGCTCGGCAACCAGAAGGCCGAGGCGCGCAACGATGTCGCGCTATTCTCGGGCGTGGCCTTCCACTGGTAAGGAACCCACGGCAGTCAGCGCTCGCACGGCGGCGCCGTCGGCGAAAGCCGGCGGCGCCGTCGCCTATCGGCGCGTCCGCGACGCGGCACGTCGGCGCACGCGCTACCATGGCTCCCATGCGCAAGGCGCGAGCGGGCCGTCATGAGAACTCGAACGCTTCCAGCCGGGCCCGGCGAGAAGCCGCGAGGCCCGCATGAGCGCGCCTTCGCGCCTGACGACAGGCGACCCGACCGGACCCGCGACGGCATGGCAACGGCGCCTGCTCGTGGCGGCGGCGGCCCTGATCGCGGTCGTGGCCGCGTGCTCGATCCTGATCCACGATCCGATCCAGGCGCGCGTCGCGATCGTCGGCGGCTGCGCGCTCGTGCTGTGGCTGAGCGAGATCGTGCCACCCTACGTGACCACGATCGCGCTCATCGCGGCGATCCCGCTCGTGCTCGGCGTCACGCACCCGGCGTATCGCCTGGGCGCGGTGCTGGGCTGGGCGGCCGACCCCGTGCTCGCCCTGTTCTTCGGCGGGTTCGCGCTCGGCGCGGCCGCGTCGTCGCATGGCATCGACGCGTTCGTCGCCGAGCGTGCGCTCGCGTTGTCCCGCCATCGCCGGCGTAGGCTGCTCGCGCTCGTGATGATCGCGACCGCGGCGCTCTCGATGTGGATCTCCAACATCGCGGCCGCCGCGCTGATGCTGGCCGCGCTCCGGCCGCACCTCCATCGCGGCGCGGCCACGGAGTCGTTCCGCGGCGCGCTCCTGCTGGCCGTCGCCATGGGCGCGAACCTGGGCGGCATGGCGACGCCGATCGGCACCGGCCCCAATGGAATCGCCATCGCGCAGCTCGAGCCGTGGCTGCGGATCACGTTCGTCCAGTGGATGGGCTTCGCGATGCCGCTGATGCTCGGCATGCTCGTGTTCAGCTACGTCCTGATCGTTCGTGCGCACCGCGTGGAAGGCGCGTACCAGCCGATCGACGTGCGCGTCGAACCGCTGACCCGTCGCGCACGCGGCCTCGTGATCGTCTTCGCACTCGCCGTGGCCGCCTGGTTGACGGAGTCGCTCCACGGCGTCGCCGCGCCGCTCGTGGCGCTCGGCGTCGCGGCGGTGCTGTTTGGCGGCGGCTGGCTCCGGCGCGAGGACCTGGGGCGCATCGACTGGTCGACGCTACTTTTGATCGCGGGCGGCATCGTGCTCGGGCGTCTCGTGGAGCGTTCGGGCCTGCTCGAGCATCTGGCGCGAACCGCCGGAGGCGACGGCCTGCCGCTGCCGGCGCGCTTCACCGCGTTCGTGCTGGTCGCGGCGCTGATGGGGGCGGTGATGAGCAACACGGCGAGCGCCGCGCTCCTGATCCCGCTCGCCCTCGGACTCGGGCTGCCGCGTTCGATCGCCGTGCTCATCGCCATCGGCACGTCGTTCGGCGTGCCGTTCACGATCAGCTCGCCGCCGAACGCCATGGCCTACGGCGAGGGCGGGCTCGAGTCCGGCGACCTGTTGCGCGTCGGCCTGCCGCTGATGCTCGTCGGCTGCCTGCTCGTCGGGCTGACCGGGCCGTACGTCCTCCAATGGCTGGGCCTGCGCTGATCCGCGACCGCCGCCACGTTCACTCGCTCTCGGAGGCCTCCGCTTCCGCCGGCGTGCTCGCGGCGGACGCGCCGCCGTTCAGCTCCGCGTGGCGGATGCTCCCGCCGAGATGCGCGGTCCACGCGAGGACCGCGGCCAGCACGAGCGTGCCGGCCAGCACGGACGCGACCGCCGGCGCCGGCATCGTGCGCTTGCGGTAACGAATCAGCACGAACAAGGCGGTGATCCCGAGCACGGCGAGCCCCACCGAGGCGGCCGTAGCCGCGTCTTCGTGCTGCTCGATCATGGGCTTCTGGACGCCGGCCAGACGCTCGACGGCGTCCTCGCTGGCGCCGCCCGAGAAGAAGACCGGCATGGCCGCGATCGACGCAGCGATGATCGTGAACAGGCCGAAGCGCATCAGGCTGCCGCGGCGCCACCACAGCCCCGCGCTGAGGGCCGCCGCCGCGAAGATGACGCCGAGCACGGGTACGTGATTGAGCATGAGATGAAGTTGCGGTGCGTTCATGATGGTCCCCCTTTGAGAAGGCGCTGCAACGCGGCCGCGCGACGGGACGTCCGCATCCGAAAAACACGCGCACTGCGGGCCTGGTGCGGCCCTCAGCGCCGTCGCGCCATCCACATGCTCGCCAGCAGCCAGCCGCCGAAGGCGAGCGAGAACACGAAGCCGAGCACGAACAGCACGCTGAGATAGCGCTCGACGCCGCGAAGCCCGTGCACGCCAAGCGCCACGGCCAACGCCACGACCGAAGCGGCGAGCACCATCGCCAGGGCCAGTCGATTCGTCATGCCCTCCAGCTCGAGCGACAGACGTTCGAGTCCGTCGAGCCGGAGCTTCAGTTCGAGGTCGCCACGCTCCACCCGGCTGAGCAGCCTTCCGGTGCGCCGCGGCAGCTCCAGGCCGAGTTCCGCGGCGTCGGCCGCCGCGCGCCCGACGCGCAGCACGCCGGCGCGCAACGAGTGGTCCTGCTTCCAGCGTGCGCGGATGATCGGGCTCGCGAACTCCAGGTAACGGAAGTCGGGGTCGAGCGTGAGGCCCATGCCTTCGCTCATGGTCACGACGCGCATCAGCAGCGCCAGCTCGCCGGGAAGCTGCAGCCGGTGCCGGAACGCGATCGCGCTCAGCTCGCGGGTCACGGCCGCCGCGCTCAACTCGCCGATCGAGCGGCCCTGATAGCGGCCGAGCATGTGGTCGAGGTCGCGCGTGAACGCCGCGTGATCCGCGCGGCGCCCGGCCACGCCGAGCGCGAACAGTTCTTCGCAGAGCGTCTCCGCATCCTGTTCGACGGCCGCGAGTCCGGCCCGCAGCAGGTGATTGCGAACGCGCTCGCTGACCCGGCCCACCATCCCGAAGTCGACGACGGCGATGGCGCCGTCGGGCTGGATGAAGAAGTTCCCGGGGTGCGGATCGGCGTGAAAGAAGCCCACGTCGAGCAGCTGGTGCAGGAACATGCGCACGGCGTTTTCGGCGACGGTCCGGCGCGGGACGCCGACGCGGTCGAGGGCCGCGAGGTCCGACACCTTGACGCCGCCCACGCGGTCCAGCGTCAGCACCCGTTCCGTCGTGAAATCCCAATGGATGCGCGGGATCCAAACGCGCGCGTCGTCCGCGAACGCCTCGGCCAGGCGCTCCGCGTTCTGCCCTTCGCGGACGTAGTCCAGCTCGTTGCGCAGCGTGTACGCGAACTCCGCGACGAGCGGCTCCAAGTCGACGTCGTGGCCGAACGCGGTGTGCTTCTGCACCCACTGGGCCAGCCGCTCGATGATCTCGAGATCGCGCTCGACCTCCTCGACGACGCCTGGGCGTCGCACCTTGACCACGACCTCGGTGCCGTCCGCGAGCGTCGCGGCGTGGACTTGACCGATGGAGGCCGAGGCGAGCGGCACCGTCTCGAAGCGCGCGAAGACCTGATCCGGCGGCGCGCCCAGGTCCGCGGTGATCGTCTCGACGACCGCCTGCAGCGAAATCGGCGGGGCGCTGTCCTGGAGCTTGGCCAGCTCGGTGACGAAGTCCGCCGGAAGCAGGTCGGCCCGCGTGCTGAGCGTCTGCCCGAGCTTGATGAACGTGGCTCCCAACTCGCCGAGGGCCAGGCGCAGGCCCTCCGCGGGCTTCGGGTGGCGCTTCGGCCCGGGCCGCAACCAGGGAGTGGCGGCAGCGAGCCCGTTGCGATGGGCGAGGGCGCTCAGGCCGTAGCTCGCGAACACAGCGGCAACGTGCCGCGAGCGCTTGACGACGTTTCCGTCCGTGAACCAGGGCCGTGCAAATGGCGAACCCATCGGTGCCTCCGTGTGAGCCACCCACGTACTTAGGCACGGGACATGCCGAAGCAAATGGGTGGGGCCGCGAATCGCGCGGCCCGCGATCCGAGTGAGGGGCGGCATGGGCACATGGGTGAATCAGTTGGGCTCCCGGGACCTCGGCCCACCGGCCGGTCCGCGAGCCCCGGCCATGCGACAGAACGGCAGGTGGCATGACGGATGGGCAGTCCGGAGCGTGGTCGGGCTGCTGTTCGCACCCATGCCCTGGCTGATGCGCGCGATCGTCGCCTGCCACTTTCGCCGGCTCCGCCTGAGGCATGGCCCGCGCTTCCCGCGGCGCGGCCCGGTCGTCCTCGTCGCGAACCATCCCGCGACGTGGACGGACGTCCTCGTGCTCGACGTCGCGCTCGGGCGCAAGCTGCATTTCCTCGCGCACGAGTCGCTGTTCCGGCCGCTTCCGCGAGCCTGGGTGCTGCGTCTGTTCGGCGCCCTGCCCGTCGCGAGCGTGGGCGACGGACCGGCCGCGGCGGCCCGCAACGCCGAGACGTTCCGGCGCTGCGCGGAACTCCTCGCGCGCGGCGAAGTCGTGGCCGTGTTTCCCGAGGGCGTGAGCGTCGTCGATCGGTCCGTGGGGCGGCTGCGCACCGGCGCCGCGCGGATCGCGCTCGATCACGCCGCGCGCGGCGGGACGGTCTCGCTGATCCCGGTCGGGCTCCACTACGCGGATCGGACCGCGTTCCGCGCCGACGTCGTGGTGAGCGTCGGTCGACCGGTCCGGCTGAGCGAGGCCCCACCGGAGGCGGAGCGCGCCGCGTGGATCGAGCGGCTCACGTCGTGGGCGGGAGCCTCGATCGCGGCGCTCATCGTCGAATTGCCGCGGCCCTCGCTCCGCTGGCTCGTCGAGGAGTCGGCGAGCCCCGAGGACTCCGTGGACGGCGCGGCCTTCGAGCGCCTGCGCCGGCTGGCCCGCCGCATCGCGCGCATGCAGGCGTGCGCGCCGCTCGCGTTCGCGGAATGCTCGCGCCATGCGCGGCGGCATCGCCGCGTTCGCGAGCGGCTCGGCCTCGCGCCGGCGGATCTGGCGTCGCCGTCGCCGCGCTCGCTCGTGATCGTCGCGCTGCTCGCGCCGCCGTCGCTCGTCGCTCGCGCGTTCCACGCGCTGCCCGCGAGCTGGACGGCGCGCGTGGCCGCGCGCTACGTCGAGCCGGCGCGCGTGGGCATGGCGCGCATCGTGGCGAGCCTGGTGTTCTTCACGTGCTGGTACGCGGCCGCGGCCATCGTGGTCGCGAGGCTGACGGAGTCGGCGGGGATCGGCGTCGCGAGCGCGCTCGCGGTCGCTGTGCTTGGCGGCGTCGCGCTGGCCTGGGGCGACGCGTGGTCGAGAGGGGTGCGCGGCGCGCTGCGTCTGCGCGCCATCGAGCGGCGGCATCCGCGCCTCGTCGAGCGCCTGCGCCGCGAACGCGAGGCGCTGACGTCGGCTGTCGCGTGGCGCGAACGCCCCGCGGCCGCGCAGCGCGCCCTCGAGCACGCGGAGTCGCGATGACCCTGCTCCACACGCGGCGCTTCTCGAGCTGGGCGCGCGGGCACCTCGTGTGCCGCGTCGAGAACGTACTCGATCGCTTCGCGCTCACGTTCGACGATGGTCCGAACCCGGGCGCCACGCCCAGAATCCTCGACGCGCTCGCGCGGCGCGGAGCCTTTGCGACGTTCTTCGTGCTCGCGCCGAACGTGCGGCGGCACCCGCATCTGATCCGGCGCATGCGGGGCGAGGGGCACGAGGTCGCCGCCCACGGCGATCGTCACTGGCCGCTGCCGCTGCTGCCGCCGCCGCTGATTCGCCGCGAGGTCTTGCGCTGCTCGGCCGCCGTCTGCGCGGCGGGCGGCCTCCGGCCCGTGCTGTATCGGCCGCCCTTCGGATTCATGATGCCCGGGCAATCGGGCTACGTCGGTCGCCTCGGTTTCACGTCCGTGCTCGGCGACGTGTACCCGGAGGACGCGCAGAACCCGGGTGTCGAGCGCATCGTGCGCCGCGTCGCGTCGCGACTGGCCGGTGGCTCCATCCTCATTCTGCACGACGGCAGCCCCCTGCGCGGCATCGAGCGGCAGCAGACCGTGGACGCGCTCGAACTCATTCTCGATGACGCGACGCGAAGCGGACTGCGCGCGGTCACCGTCACCGAGTTGCTCGAGGCGGAGCGCGAATCGAGTGGAGCGCGGCCATGAGCCGGCCAGCCGGCGAAGCGGCGCGCCGGGCCGCCCGCGTACGAGCGCCGGCGTTGCGATCCCCGTGGCGTCGCGACCAGGACTGTCCGGTCGGCCGCCCCGCCCTGACACCTCGTCAGCCTTGCCGCGAGCCGATGGATTCGCGGATATCCGAGAACCCGAGCGGATGCAACCGGTTCACGCGATCTGCGCGCGCGGCACGCGCGTTGCAGTGCTTTGAGGGTGAGCGTTGTCTCAGCGGTCCGACGTGCACATCGTTCGAGGTGCAGCCATGCAACCCATCCCGCCTCCAGCCATGAACCCCACACTGGGCGTCGCGCGCCCTCGGGCCATCCGTCGCGTGATCATTCTCGACCTCGCGCGCGCGTCGAGCGGGATGTCCATCGAGGAGTTGAGGGCGGCGGGCTGGGAAGTGGAGTTGTGTCCGGGCGTCGGCTGGCTGCTCGAGGCCGCGGTTCGTCACCAGCCCGCGGCTGTCGTCTTCTCCGCCAGCGCGCTGGCTCCCGAGGACATCGCCGTGCTCCGACTCCTCAAACGCGCGGCGCCCTCCGTGGCCCTGATCGTCGTGGGGCCGCCGGATTCGCTGGAATTCCGGCGCCAGCTCCAGGAGGTCAGCCCGAGCTACTACGCGGTCGCGCCCACGGACCCCGGCGAGATCCACGACGCCCTGTGCTCGGTGCTGCGCGTGCGCTCGTCCTGAGCGGAGCCGCATTCCGCCGCGCCTGACCTGGTCGAACCGCCATCGCATGCCAGCACGGGTGAAGATCACGCATACGAAATGAGCCGGCCCGCCCGAGGAACTCGAGCGGGTCGGCGTCGCCCCTCGTGAGGGGCGCTCGCGCGGGAATCACCGCGCGTTCATCTCGACTCGATCACGCCTTCGTGGCCGGCAGCCGCACCACCAGCACGTCGCACGACGCGTGCGTCACCACGTGGTTCGCGACGCTGCCCATGATCAGCTTGGTCATGCCCGTCCGCCCATGCGAGCCCACGACGATCATGTCCACGTGCTCCAACCTGGCCGTGTCGATCAGCGCCGCGCGCGGGTCTCCCCGCATGACCATCGCGCGCGTCCGGAATCCGCGGTCCTTCAGTTGGCGCTCGAACCGCGCGGCGATCTCCTCGTGCTGCCGCATTTCGTCCTCGTAGATCTGAGGCGCGAAAGACGCCGCCGGCAGTTCGGCCATGGCGTAGGCCACCGCCACCGGCTGCGCGGCCGAGAGCACGAGCACTTCGGTATCGGGAGGGAACGGGAACTTCGTCAATCGGTCTACCGCCGCCTTCGAGTAAGGCGAGCCATCCACACCGAGCAGGATCTTCATACTCACCTCCTGGCCGCGACCCCGCGGCCCACGCTCGGAATCAAGGGCATGCGGCGTGCCAATCGCCTCGGCGCGGCGCGCGCGACGGCAATCAGCCGAAGGGCCGTTGTCGCGGGCCGAGTTCGAAGCGCACCCCGCGCGGGTCGGATGTCGACACGCGACGGAAGGGAGGGCCAGACCGGACGACCGGCTGACAGGCCGCATGACCGATTGGCAGCAAACCGGGCGAGACGTGGGAGCGCCGTGCATGCGCCACACGGTTCTTGAGGCTTTGCGGTCATTGGGGCAGGCTGTCGCGATTGCTTGCCGCCCGGTCCGCACCTCGGCCGGATTCATCCAGTCCGTGAGGTCACGCCCCATGCCCGCCACTGCCGCGCCGCTGATCCAGCACGCCGACGGTCGCGTCGAGTTGCACGACTACGCGGCCATCCAGTCGAGCCCGCTGTACAACGAGGACCTGGCGCCGGTGCCGGTCGCGAAGCGCGACTGGAGCACGTACAACTACGCGGCGCTGTGGATCAGCATGGCGCACTGCATCCCCACGTACATGCTGGCCTCGAGCCTGATCAGCGTCGGCATGAACTGGTGGCAGGCGCTCGTCACCATCCTGCTCGGCAACACGATCGTGCTCGTGCCGATCCTGCTGAATTCGCATCCGGGCACGAAGTATGGAATCCCGTTCCCGGTGCTGGTGCGCGCGAGCTACGGCACGCTCGGCTCGAACCTGCCGGCGCTGATGCGCGCGATCGTGGCGTGCGGCTGGTTCGGCATCCAGGCGTGGATCGGCGGCGAAGCGCTGCACACGCTGCTCGCCGCGATCATCCCCGGCTGGCGCACGCTGCTCGGCGGTCCGATCGGCGGCTATCCGCCGACCGAGTGGATCTCGTTCCTGCTGTTCTGGTGCCTCAACATCTTCATCATCTTCCGCGGCATGAACCTGCTGAGGAAGGTCGAGAACTGGGCCGCGCCGTTCGTGCTCGTCATGACCGCCGTGCTTCTCGGCTGGGCGCTGTGGCGCGCGCACGGCATCGGCTACCTGCTGCACCAGTCTCCGAAATTCCAGAACTGGGCCGAGTTCATGCCGGTGTTCGTGCCGTCGCTGACCGGCATGATCGGCTACTGGGCGACGCTGTCGCTGAACATGCCGGACTTCACGCGCTTCGGCCACAGCCAGCGCGAGCAGGCGATCGGCCAGATCGTGGCGCTACCTTCGACGATGACGATCTTCGCGGCGATGGGCGTGATGATCACGTCGGCCGCGGTCGTGATCTATCCGCACATGAACCCGAACGACCTGTGGGATCCGATGAAGCTCGTCGGCCAGTTCAGCCAGGTGTGGGTCATCGCGATCTCGATGTTCACGGTCGTGATCGCGACGCTCGCGGTGAACATCGCGGCGAACGTCGTGTCGCCGGCGAACGACTTCGCGAACGCGTTCCCCAAACTGATCTCGTTCCGCACGGGCGGGCTCATCACCGGCATCGTCGGCCTGCTGATGCAGCCGTGGCGCCTGCTGGCCGATCCGTCGGGCTACATCTTCAAGTGGCTGCTCGGCTACTCGGGCGGCCTCGGCTCGATCGCCGGCGTGATGATCGCGGACTACTGGATCGTGCGGAAGAAGCGCCTCGCGCTCGACGACCTCTACCTCACGCACGGCGTCTATCGCTACGCCCGCGGCTGGAACTGGCGCGCCGTCGTGGCCACGCTCGCCGGCTGCACGTTGGCGTGGATCGGGCTCGTGGTGCCGGCGCTGAAGGGTTTGTACGACTACGCGTGGTTCGTGGGCTTCATCGTCGCCGGCGTGCTGCACGTCGCGCTGATGAAGATGGCGCCGCCCGGGAGCGCGGAGGCGCCGGAGCCGCTGCCCGCGGCGTGACGCGAACGCGAGGCGCCGCGTCTGCGCCGCCGTCAGCAGGTGCGCGGGGCCAGCGCTCGACGGCCGTGCGAGGCGTGCGGCGTGCCCATGCGCACCGCCGCCGCCTCGCCACCCAGCCGTCGCGACGCGGGCGCCGCAGCGAGGCGCCCGCTTGCTCCGCTACCTCACGATCGCCAGTCGCTGCTTCAGCGTGCGCCCTTCAGCGCTGAACGCCACGAAGTACAGCCCGCTCGCGCACGGCGCGCCGCCGTCGTTGCGCCCGTCCCACAGCGCCGAGTGTCGTCCCGGCGGGAGCGAGGCATCGACCAGCGTGCGCACGCGGCGCCCGCTCGCGTCGTAGAGCACGAGCGTCACACGGGCGGCGCGGGGCAGGTCGTAGCGCAGCGTGCTCGCCTCGTGCGCCGGATTCGGCGAGGCGGGCGCCAGCGCGAGCACACTGGGCAGCGCGTCGTCGACGCCGACGGTGCCGTTCGGTTTCAGGAACGCGTACGGGCTGACGTTGCCGTGGAGGTCGACGGCGGCGAGCTTGTAGTAGTACGGCCCGCCCGGCGAGTCGACGAAGCCGGTCGACGACTTCTCGGTCACGAAGTTGCTCGGCCCCGGCACGAAGCCGGGCGAGCTGCCGCGGTACAGCCGATACGACGCGAAATCGGACTCGTGGTTCGCGCCCCAGTCGAGCGTCGTCGAGCCGGCGGCGTAGTTCCCGGTGAACGGCGCCGGTGTGTTCGGCGGCAGGTTGTCGACCGAGTACCCGCTGTCCGGCGCCGACTGCCAGAACGCGCCCGATCCGAGGGCGCGCGCCTGCACCATGAACGGCGTGTACGGATTGTGCCCGGTCGTCGAGTCGCTCGTCGTCGTCGCGACGTAGCTATACGTGGGCAACTGGCTGGCCGGCTGCGACGCGAGGAACTCCCACGCGTACGCGGCGGTCGCGTCGGCCGAGCGCATGTAGAGGCCGCGCGACGCGAGCGCCGCCTGCTCGTCGCCGGTCATGTGCATCGCGCTCGCCGACAGCGCGTCGTCGAGCCAGCGCGCGCCGTTGCGCACCGCAGCCTGCGCGCTCGCGATCGGCGCCTGGCGCCAGACCCAATAGTTCGCGATGCCGTCCGTCGGATCGACGTCGAGGTAGCTCGCGTTCCAGGTAATGCGCACCTGGCCGCCCTGGTCGGACGACACGTCCTTGATGCCGGCGAGCGCCGGCGACGCGTCGCCGAGCGCGCCAAAGCGATCCACACGCTGGGCGTACGTGGAGACGAGCGTGACGCCGTTGCGGTAGTCGATCCACGAGCAGACGGCGCCGCCCGCGCCGTCCGTCACGATCAGCGGCCTCGTCTGAACGAACCCAGCGTCCCCGATCGCGGCGCCCGCGTTCGGCCACCCGGGCGCGAGGAAGCCGTTCGACGCGACGCGCACGGCGTACACGTCGTTGGAACTGGGGGCTCCGTTACGAAGGTCCGTCCATGCGATCAGCGCGCCTCCCGTGCCGTCACCGACGACGACTGCGTCGAACTGGGAGAAGTCCACGCGGCTGACGTCCTCGCCGCCGAACGGCCAACCGGGAGCGGCCGCGCCGCCCGAGGTCAGGTGATCGGCGAAGATGTCGCCCCCGTCGTAGCGCGTGTCGTCCCACACGACGTAGGTCCCACCGCTCCCGTCCGGGGCGATCATCGGGCTCGCCTGCGTACTCGGGTCGGTGCACAGGGGATTGCCGTTCGGATTGAAGCCCGGGGCGATCGCTTCGGCCGCCGTGAAATGCTGCAGGAAGATGTCGTCGTTGCCGAAGCTCTCGTCCTGCCAGACGATGAAGCAACCGCCGGCGCCGTCGGGCGCGACTTGCGGCACGAGTTGATTGTTCGTTGCGTTCGATGCCGTGAGGATCGTGGCGCTGCCGGTCGACGCCACGTGCGCGACCTTGATGTCGAACCCCGTCGCGCCTTGTTGCGAGTAATAACCGATCCACGCGCCACCGGTGTTGTCCGCGCAGATCGACGGTCCGTCCTGAAGGTTGCCCGCGGCGTCCATGGCGAAGCTCCAGAGCACGTTGCTGGAGCCGTCGACGCGGGCGCCGTAGATGTCGTCGTCAGTCCCCGTGTTGAACACGAGCGTCCATGTGATGAAGCAGCCGCCCGCGCCGTCGCTGGCCAGGTGCGGGTCGTATTCGTATTTCGTCTCGAAGCTCTGCGACGCGTTGCGGCCGTTCGCTGGCCATCCGGGAGAGACGGTGCCGGCCGACGTGATGCGCTGGATGAAGATGTCCGCGTTCGAGGGGCCGAGGCGTTCGTCGCGCCAGGCGATGAACACGCCACCCGCGCCATCCGCCATCACGGTCGTATTGAATTGCGCGCCCGTGGCGTTGCACACGACGACGCCCCCCGCGGGCCAGCCCGGAGCGACCGCGCCTGCCGCGGTCAGGTGCTGGAGGTAGACGTCCTGATTGCCACCGGGCCCGACCTCCATCGCGATGAACGCGCCGCCCGCGCCGTCCGCGACCATGCCGTCCGGCTGACTAATCTGGCCGGCCGGTCCGACCGGGACGTTGACCTGCGGATCCGTCGGCCACGCGGCGTGCGCGATGGGGGCGTATGCGGCGAGTGTCAGCAAGGGGGCGACGAAGGCGACGGTAATCGTGAGCAGGCAGTGGCGACGCATGAGTCCTCCAGGTGAACCGGCCGCAAGGGCCAAGGGTCATGTAGGAAAATGCCGGAACAGGCCGGGAGCGCACTAGGGGGATTTCAGCATCAGCCTCCGCGCCATCGCCACAACCTGGGAGAGCGTGGGGTCGCCGTCGGCTGCCTCGGGGGGAATTTGCGCGAGCGCACGACGGGCGGCGACCGAGTCGCCCGATGCGGCGTACACCAACGCCTCGTAGGCGTGGATCGCGTGGGCCGGCATGGAGGTCTTCGCGGCTCGAGCAAGCGTCTGCCTGGCGCGGGCGTCCTCGTATTGCTGGACCTGCACGCGGATGAGTGCTCCCCAGGCTCCAGCCAGGTTGGCGTCCTTTCGCGTGGCCTCTTCAAAGAGGGACTCGGCGCCCTTCACGTCGCCGGCGCGGGCGGCTTGGTACCCTCGGCTCAGCAGCGCCTCCGCGTCGCCGCCCGGAAGCTGGGAGACGTTGCGAAGTAGCGAGTCGCCCTCGCGTCCACGCCCGTTGACGAGATAGGCATCGCCGAGCGTTCGGACGTACTGGGCATCTTGTGGATCCTCGGAGACGGCTCGCTCGAGCCAGGGAATCGCCTCGCCTCCCCGCCCCGCGCGCCTGAGGGCGACGCCGTAGTCAAAGTGGGCCAATGCTCGGCTCTCGCGCGTCGAGGGATCCTTGTCGAGCCCAAGAGCGTTCTCGATGCGCGCGGCGTGCTGGAATTCCACGAGCGCGAGATCCGCGCGCCCGTTCTCGAGCCAGCGCGACCCCAGATCGCGTGATTCCAGCCAATCGTCCAGGGTCGCATCGCGACTGACCGTGGAGAGCGCGACGACAGCGATCGCGCCAGCTGCCACGAGGACCGGTGTACGGAGTTGGCTCCGCGACTGACTCCGCGCTCCAATGAGAAACGTCTCGATGGCCATGCCCGCGAGGACCGCCAGAGCTGGGATCAGGTGAAAGCGGTAGCGGTCCGTGACGAAGAACGGCAGCAGAGCCGCCGTGGAAAGCAGGACCGAGACGCGAAGCATCGTCCCAACCGGCTTCCAGCGTCCGGCGTACACGAAGCCGACGAGACCCAGTGGGCCGAGTACGAGGAAACTCCCGACGAACGGTAACCCGAGGGGCCCGGCCACACGCCGGAACATGCGCGCGCTCTCGATCTGCGGCGTCTCGCCCGCGCTCCACGTCATGCCCAGCTTACGTCCGGCAAGAGCGAGCTCCGTTCCAGGATGTGCTGCGGCAAACGCGATGGCCTGGCCCGCCCAATACCGCGAACTCTGCGCGGGACTGAGAGCGAGTCCGTATCGCTTCTGCAGAAACTCCCGGCCGTCCATCGCCGCGCTGCCGTCCACCTGCCCGGCAGGAGCCACCAGCTTGAGCCCAGCGATGGACACGAAGCCGCCGTTCGCGTCGGGATTGTTCCCGACGTAGAGGTTGTAACCGAAGTTGTAACTGAACGGTATGAACTCGTGAGCGGTCGACCAGTTCCACACGATCGTCGGCAACATCGTGAGGAGAAACGCACCCAGAATCGCCGCCGTCCGAGTTCGCATTCGAGCCGTCACGAACGGGCGCTCGGCGACCGCCAGCAGCAGGCTCGGAACCAGCAGGAGCACGCCCGTGGCGCGGCATTGCGCGATGAGGCCCGTGAGGAGACCGACGCCGATGAAGCGTGCGAGTCGTGCGCGCGACTCGGCCGCTCGGACCCAAAGCCAGACTAGTCCGGCCTCGAGAAAGAAGAGGAGTGACTCCATCAGGACCAACCCGTCGAAGAACACCGACATTTGATAGAAGGCGAGGAGCACACCGACGCAGAGTCCGACTGCGGGTCGGGTCAGACGCTTCGTCGCGTCGGCGAGGAGAACCGCCGCGGCCGAGCCCGAGAGGCACTGCACGACGAGGACGCCGAAGACTCGGGAGCCGACGACCGTGCGCAGGAGCGCGAGGACGTACGGATAGAGCGGACCTTGGTAGAACGCATTTGTTCCACGGAATCCGTGATCGAGGAGAAAGGTCGCCCAGTCCCAGTAGGCGCGCTCATCACCATGAAGGCTGCCGGCCAGCGGGCCCGAGGCCAGCCGCGCGAGATACGCGAGTCGCCACGCCACCGCTGACAGGAAGAGGACTACGAGCGCGCCGCGCCAGTGCCGGTCGAGGAACGGGCGGGGCGCTGAACGCCTGGCTGGACGATGCGACTTTGATGTCGTGCGCATACCCCTCGGGACCAAGCGGTGAAGGGAATTCGGCGTGGGTGAGCCGCGCTGTCCTACCGCCAGTCCCCCGTGGCCAGGAACGCCGCCCAATGGAACGGATGCGTGTCCACGTGCCGCGCGCGTCGCGCGGCCAGGCGGTCGCGCGCGGCGTCGCGCACCGACTGGGCGGTGCTGGCGTGGTCCACGAGCCGGTGCCGGTACAGCGCGCGCATCCACTCGCGCGTCTCGGCGTCCTCGATCGGCCACAGCGACATGATCACGGTGCGGGCGCCGGCCTCGAGGAACGAGCGCCTCAGCCCGAACACGCCCTCGCCGAGGGCGATCGGTCCGACGCCGGTGTCGCAGCCCGACAGCACGGCCCACTCGACGCCGCGCAGATCGAGCGCGGCGATCTCTTCGGCGGTCAGGATGCCGTCGTCGGCGCAGGGCGTGGCTTCGTCGCGATGGTTCGCGCCCGCCAGCGCGAGGCCGGAGAGCACGAGGGAGTTCGTCGGGC
>Ga0310810_10000353_pt1 | contig 47966 bp, 28 predicted proteins | sample NCmetagenome_FD_207641 | JGI IMG/M metagenome (GOLD analysis project Ga0310810, IMG submission 207641) | Soil microbial communities from experimental microcosm in Duke University, North Carolina, United States - NC | ecosystem: Engineered > Artificial ecosystem > Soil microcosm > Unclassified ...
TCGCGACCGTGGTCGCGTCCTTATGGTGCTTGGCGCCGATGAAGGCGACCGCGAGGGTCGAGAGGAGCAGCAGGCCGTTCAGGAGCATGAGCCGCGCGATGCGGCCGCCCCGGAGCGCCCCGGCGGCCTCGTCGGCCCCCGTGATGACGAACCAGAAGCCCAGGATGAAGCTCCAGAGGGATCCCAGCAGGAGGAGGGCGTCGGTGGGGTACTCCATCCCCAGCGCCAGCAGGGGGAGGCGGACGTCGTAGGCGGAGCCGATCAGTTCCCGGCCGTGGAACATCGCCCGGGTGGCGAACACGTAGAGGAAGGCGGCCCCCGCCAACAGGAGTACAGCGCCGAAGATGCGCTTCATGAACCGTTAAGTCTAGGCCACAAAAAAGCCTAATTCAACTAATTCGTTGCTCGATAGACAAATCTGCTCGTTCGATCAATCGGTCGTCGACGATCTCCGACCTGAACCACGAACACCGAACCAGGAACCATGAGAAGAGGGGTCCCCATCCCTGCCTTCCCCGGGGCAAGGCGTTAGCCTCCCCTCCCTTCGAGGGAGGGGACGGGGGAGGGTGAAGGATCTGTCCTGGTTCTTGGTTCCGGGTTCTTGGTTCCTGGTTCGTGGTTCGGACTACAACGACCCTTCGAGCCGCCGTTTGATCTCGATGAGCGGGCGCACCGCGTCCGGCTGGGCCGGGAGGTCCGCCTGCACGCGCGACGCGCCCGGCACCGTCGTGACGGTCGCCTCCAGGCCCGCCTTGCGGAGCGCCTGCTTGACCTGGTCCGCCGGCGCCGCGATCACGAGGTCCACGGTCATGACGTCCGTCGTCGGGGCCTTCATGGTCTGGCCCGTGTACTCGGCGTAGGCGAGGTTGGTGAGGCGGTCGGCGTCGGCGTTGCGCGCCCGCTCGACCCATTCGATCGTGAGGCCGGGGAGCTTGTCGAGCAGCTCCCGCGCCTGCCCGTGGAGCGGCGCCAGCAGCCCGCTCTTCACTTTATAGAGGCCCTTGACCTGCTTGATGATCAGGTCGCTGTCGCCCCGCACGATGACGGGTTCCTTCGGCTTCTGGGCGAGGATCCATTCCAGCGCCTTGATGAGCCCGGTGTATTCGGCGACGTTGTTGGTCGCCTGGGGCGTCTTGGGGGTCCCGGCCAGTCCGTGGCCCTCGTGGACCTTCTTGCCGTCCCGCTTGATGACAAACCCGTAGGTCGCCACCCCGCCGGGGTTCGGCTCGCACAGCCCGTCGAAATAGGCCTCAATCATGGTCGGAGAGAAGCAATCGTGTGAACTCGAGCGGCCCGACTGCGTCCAAGGGAGTATGATTCTACCAGATCGAGGATCCGCTATGACCCGCCAATCTATCTCCCTGTCCGGATTTCTGACCGTCGCCTTCCTGCTCCTGGCCCTTCCATCGTACGGCGCCTGGATGCAGGACCGCAAGGCGGATCTCCCGACGGACGAGCAGAAGCTCTTCGAGTACGCCCAGGCACGGATGAACAACGGCGACTGGAAGGAAGCCGACCGCGCCTTCAAGGTGTGGCTCGAGAAGTTCCCCGACGGGAAGAACGCCGAGGCCGTCTACCAGCAGCTCGGCAACATCCACGGCTGGTACAGCCACCAGTACGCCGCCTCGCGCGAGTGGTTCACGAAGCTCTGCGAGAAGTTCCCCAAGAGCCCGAACTACTGGAACTACCGCTTCCAGATCGCCAGCACCTGGCAGAACCAGAACCTCCGCGACAAGGCCGTCGAGGAGTACCGCAAGATCGCCAAGGAGGCGACGGACCCCAACATCCGCACGGGCGCCATCCAGTCGGCCTGGGGGGTCGAGGGGAAGTACTTCTACATGCACGTGAACCAGTCCTACACCACCGGTCAGGAGCCCGTCGTCCACCTGCAGCTCTCGAAGATCGACAAGATCGAGTTCCGCGCCGTCCATATCAAGTTCGACGCGATCCTCGAGCAGCTGGGCAAGGCGGACGGCCAGAACCTCCGCGACGCGATCGCCAAGGTCGGCAAGGAAGGGCGCCGCGCCCTCAAGGAATGGACCGCCACCTACACCTACGACAAGAACAACCACTGGCGCAACGAGACGGTCAAGGTGCCTTCGACCGAGAGCGGCGTCTACCTCGTCCAGGGCGAGCATGACGGCATCGTCATGTCGGTCACGCTCTTCGTCTCGCAGTACGGCCTGATCACGAAGTCCTCCGCGGGCAAGCTCCTCTGCTTCGCGCAGGACCGCGCGACCTCCAAGCCCGTCGAGGGCCTGACGGTCCGCACGCTCCACGCGCAGAAGCCCCTCCAGGGCGTCACCGACGCCAACGGGCTCTTCGTCGCCGAGAACTTCCAGGGCGGCGTGGTGATCGGCGTGAAGGGGACCGAGCTCGTCAGCACCGAGTCCTACTACGGCGGCGACCAGGCCGAACACCCCCTGATCTACTGCACGACCGACCGGCCGATCTACCGGCCCAACCAGACGGTGCAGTTCCGCGTGGTCCACCGGAGCGAGCTCGGCCAGAAGCTGCTCGTGAAGCCGGGCGAGAAGATGTGGGTCGAGATCCGCGACCCGAAGGGCAACAAGGTCTACGACAAGCTCCACGCCGTCGGCGACTTCGGCTCGCTGTCCGGCCAGCTCGTGCTGGGCGATGAGCCGTCCCTCGGCGAGTACACGATCCTGACCCGGACGGTGCAGGACGACGCGAACCTCCACCAGTGGAACTGGCAGTGGATGGGCCGCTGGGGCAACCAGCCCTGGCCCGGCGTCCGCTTCCGCGTCGACGAGTACCGCAAGCCCGAGTACAAGGTCGACGTCAACTTCCAGAAGAAGACGGTCCTGCAGGGCGACGACGTCGAGGCGTCGATCGACGCGAAGTACTACTTCGGCTCGCCCGTGACGGACGCCGAGATCACCTACACGGTCACGCGGCGCGGCTACTGGTACTACTGGCGCTGCTGGGACTTCTACTACGACTGGTACGTGGAGGACGACAACGACGGCGACGAGTTCTACGAGGGGAAGGGCCATCGCCGGGGGCGCGTGCACCGCGACTATGGCGAGCAGGTCCTCCAGGGCACGGGGAAGACGGACAAGGACGGCAAGTTCATCGTCCGCTTCACCTCCCAGAAGTGGGACCACGACGCGATCTATGACCTGCACGCGCAGGTGACGGACCTCTCGCGCCGCGTGGTCGAGGGCGGCGGCAGCTGCAAGGCCACGCGCGCCGAGTTCGGCCTGGCCATGTCGCTCAACAAGTACGTCTACAAGCCGGGAGACAAGGTCAACGCCCGCGTGCGCGCCACGACGGCCGACGACAAGGTCGTGGCCGGCCAGAAGATCACCCTGAAGGGCTACGACCGCCGCTGGAGGAACAACGCCTACGATGACGCGATGCTCTTCGAGGCCTCCTCGAAGACCGACGAGCACGGCATCGCGGAATTCAACTTCACCCCCGAGCGCGAGGGCGGCTACCTCTGGCTCGTCGCCGAGGCGGAGGACCGGAAGACCAACCGGGTCAGCGCCGAGCACTACGTGTGGCTCTGTGGCGACAGCTGGTACGGCGACACCGTGAACCTGAACGGGATCGACCTGATCCTGGACAAGAAGACCTACGAGGTCGGCGACACCGCGCACGTGCTGGTCACGAGCCAGTACAAGAACGTGACCTTCCTGTTCACGGTGGAGGGCAAGGAGATCCACCAGCAGCAGGTGGTGGCTCTCAAGGGCCACACCAAGATGATCGACTTCAAGATCGACCAGTCCTATTACGCGCCGAACGTGTACATCAGCGTGGCCGCGATCAAGGAGAACGCCTTCGTCCAGAAGAGCAAGATGATCGTGGTCAACCCGTCGGAGAAGTTCATCAAGGTCGAGATCAAGCCCGACAAGGCGCAGTACCGGCCCCGCAACAAGGCGCGCTACGAGATCGTGACCACGGGCGCCGACGGGAAGCCCGTCGCGGCGGAGGTCGCCTTCGGGGTCGTCGACGACTCGATCTACGCGCTGCAGGACGAGTACGCCCCCGACATCCGCAAGCACTTCATCCACCGCCGCGGCATCGAGGTCGCGACCTCGAACTCGCTGCAGTACTACGACTACGGCCGTGCCGACGAGAAGAAGGAGGCCGACCGTCAGAGCGGCGCCCCCATGGGCGCCCTGAACGCAGCCAAGCCCGCGTCGGCCGCTCCCATGGAGGAAAAAGCGAAGCGGAGGGAAGCGGGGGCCAAGGACGGCGCCGGCGGCGGCGCCGCGCAGTACGCCGCCACCGAGATCCGCTCGAACTTCGCCGACACGATGGTCTGGCGCACGGTCACGACCGACGCCCAGGGTCGCGCGGTCGTCGAGGTCGACATCCCGGACAACCTGACCACGTGGAAGGCCACGGCGCGCGCCGTCACGGCCGACTCCCGCTTCGGGCAGGAGATCGGCTCGGTCGTCAGCCGCAAGGAGATGATCGTGCGGCTCGAGACGCCGCGCTTCTTCACCCAGAACGACGAGACCGTGATCTCCGCGATCGTCCACAACTACCTCGAGGGCGAGAAGGATGTGAAGATCGAGCTCGCCGTCGAGGGCATCGACGTGACGGGCGCGACGGAGATGCTGGTGAAGGTCGCCGCCGAGGGCCAGAAGCGGATCGACTGGAAGTCGAAGATCGCGGGCGCCGGCCGCGCGAAGATCACCGTGAAGGCGCTCTCCGACAAGGATTCCGACGCGATGCAGCTCGTGATCCCCGTCCTCGCCCACGGGGCGATGAAGTGGGATTCGCGCGCGGGCGTCGTGAGCGACTCGGTGACCGAGAAGGTCGTCATCCCCCCGGGCTCCGTGAAGGGCGCCTCGGAGCTGATGATCTGCGTGTCGCCGACGCACGCCGCGATGGTGCTCGACGCCCTCGAGTACCTCGCCGGGTACCCGTACGGCTGCGTCGAGCAGACGATGTCGCGCTTCCTGCCCACGGTCGTGGTGAGCCAGGCGCTGCAGAAGCTGGGGATCGAGAAGCCCGAGCTGAAGGCGGAGCTGCCCGCCATGGTGGCGACCGGCCTCCAGCGCCTCTACAACTTCCAGCAGCAGGACGGCGGCTGGGGCTGGTGGCAGCACGACCAGTCCAACGCATGGACCACCGCCTACGTCATGACGGGCCTGGCGCTGGCCCGCGAGGCCGACCATCAGGTCTCGCACGAAGTCTTCTCGCGCGGCCTGCAGGCGCTGCGCAACCACCTGGCGAACGGCAAGGACCCGAACGTCCAGGCTTACCTGCTCTACGCCCTCACGATGGCAGGGCAGCGGGATGAGGTCACGCGGGCCCGCCTGACCGACAAGCTCGGCGAGCTCAACGACTACTCCAAGGCGCTGCTCGCGCTCGTCCTGAAGAAGGATGGCATGCGCACGGGCGAGGTGCTGGAGTCGCTCGCGAAGGGCGCCAAGGTCGTCGGCGGCACGGCGTCCTTCGAGGGCGGCACGAAGGGCGGCTGGATGGACCACCACATCGAGGTCTCGGCCGCGGCGCTGCGCGCCTTCATCGCGTGCGAGCCGAAGCACGAGCTCGTGCCCAAGCTGGTCGCCTGGCTCGCCCGCGCGCGGCAGGGGAACTACTGGGCGTCGACCAAGCAGACCGCCATGGTCGTCTACGCGTTCGTGGACTACCTGGCCCTGACGGGCGACCTGAACCCCGACATGACCCTCACGCTCTCGCTCAACGGCGAGCGGGTCTACTCGGAGCGGGTCACGAAGGCGAACTGGCAGAACTTCGACGGGATGCGGAAGTTCAACGCCTCGCAGCTCCGCGCGGGCGAGAACACGATCACCATCGAGAAGACCGGCAACGGCTCCCCGATCTACTCCGTGTACGCGAAGTACTACGCCGAGGCGGAGGACATGCCGGCCTCGGAGGGCGGCATCCGCATCGAGCGGACCTACGCCAAGGTCGTCCGCGAGAACGGCAAGCTGATCCTCCAGAAGCTGGAGAACGGCGCCACCGTCACGAGCGGCGACGAGATCGAGGTGACCCTCACGGTCGATGCCGACCGCGACTATGAGTGGCTCATGATGGACGACCCGCTGCCGAGCGGCTTCGAGCCGGTCCGCGAGTACTACGGCCACTACGGGTGGCACTGGAACTACTGGTACAGCCGCAAGGAGTTCCACGACCAGAAGGTGTCGATCGCGATGACCCGCCTCTGGCACGGCCAGCACGTGGCGCAGTACCGCATGCGCGCGGAGACGCCGGGCGACTTCCACGCGCTGCCCTCGCAGGTCTTCAACATGTACCACCCGGAGATCGGCGGGAACTCGAAGGAGTTCCGGATCAAGGTGGTCGACAAGCAGTAAGTGCGGGCGCCGCGGCCGATCAGTGGGTGCGGCGGCCCAGCGTGGGAAGGACGCCGCGCGGGTCGAGCGCGAACTTGATCCGGTCGTAGGTCTCCAGACCGCTGCCCATCTCCACGGGCAGGAACTTGCCCAGGCGGGTCCCCACGCCGTGGCAGTACTCCATGCCTCCGCCCATCGCGTGGCAGGCGTGGATCAGTTCCTCCACGGCATTCTCCAGGTCCCTCCGGCCGTCGACGTCTCCCTCGGGCCGCGGCTTCAGGAAATAGAAATTGATCAGCTCGGGGTGCGCGAAGAGCGCGAACTCCGACGGCAGCACCTCATAACGGTCCATAATCGAGAGCGCCCGGGCCCGGTACTCGAGGACGAGGCCCAGCGGGATCGACACGTGGACGTAATCGAACCAGATCTTGCGGAGGAAGGAATCCCCCTTGGAATGTCCGGAGGCGTCCCGCGCCATCAGGTCCGCGATGGCGTGCCGCTCGTCCCAGTACTCCCTGGCCTCGCCGCCCCGGGCCCGCCGGCCGCGGAACGAGCGCACGATGCCGGCGGCCTCCCGGGCTTGCGCCTCGACGACCCTCTTCGCCCCGTCGAACGCCACGTAGAACGTCGGCCGGAGATCGCCGCCGCCGCCGGGCATCTGCCGCTGGCCCTCGAAGGACTCGATGAAGTCCAGCACCGAGGGGCCGAGCTCCCGGATCGCGATGGCCGCCTGGAAGCCCGAGGCGAAATCGGGGAAGTGGAAGGCCTGGAGCTTGCGGGCCTCGGGCAGCGGACGCAGCCGGAGGACGGCTTCCGTGACGACGCCGAGCGTGCCTTCCTGGCCAACCGCCAGGTGCAACGCGGAGAAGCCCGCGGTCCGTTCCGCCGCGCGCTGCTCGATCACCGTGCCGCAGGGCATGGCGAGCGTGAGCCCCAGGACCATCTGGCCCATGGTCCCGTAGCGGGGCGCCAGGTAGCCGAGGCCGTCGGGGCCGATCGAGCCGCCCACGGTCGCGTAGTCGCGGGTCCAGGGGTCGTGGCCCAGCATGAGGCCGTGCACCCCGGCGCGCTCCTCGACCTTCTGGAGCGTGGCGCCCGGCTGGACGACGGCCCGGCGCGAGGCGCGGTCGATCTTGAGCACCCGATTCATCCGGCTCAGGTCGAGGATGATCTCGCCGTCGAGGGCGGCGGCGGATCCCATCAGGTTGGTGCCGCCGCCCCAGCAGACGAGTTTGAGCCCGAAGTCTCCGGCGGCCTGCAGGACGGCGACCACCGTGTCGGTCGAGTCGGCGCGCACGACGGCGGACGGGGGCCATCCCTGCGGCGGGGCGGGGAAGCCCCGGTTCGGGGTGAGCATGTCGCGGGAGTAGACGGGCGGGATCTCCGATCCGATCAGGACGCGCTCCGGGCCGAGAAGGTCGCGGAGGCGCTCCACGGCGGACGCGACGGCGGATCCGTTCCTCATTCGACGGCCGCCGTCATCGCGTGTCGATCTGCGGCGGGTTCAGGCTCCGGATGACGCCGCAGGCGACTCTCGGCCCCGAGTTTCCTGCGGGATCGCTCACGCCGTCGTCCGGTGCGGCGTGAATCACGATGCTGGTCCCCGTCGGCTGCAGCAGGGAGTTCTTTCCATCCTTGAGCGTGACCGACGGGATCGTGAGGGTGATGTCCACCCGTCCGCTGTCGGGAACATTCAGGTTGGGCAGGTCTCCCGCGTGAGGTCCTTCGGGATTCTTGAATCCGTGCTTCTTCCCGAAGGGATTGAAGTGACCGCCGGCCAGCCCGAAGCCGGGGGTGTCGCAGCGTCCCGAATCATGGATGTGAAGTCCGTGAAGGCCGGGCGTCAGGTTCCAGGCCTGGAGGCGAAGAACCACGCCCGCCTGGTCTTCGCGCTCGGCGAACTGGACGTCGCCGATCTTGATGCCGCTGGTGTTGATCAGGTCCGCCCACGCGCCCCAGACCCGGGGTTGCGGCGCGTCGCTGCAGGCGCCCAGGGCGGCGGTCGCGAGGAACGTGCCGAGGAAACGGTAGCGCATCATGGCGGATCTCGCTAAATAGGCAATATCACCACAGTTGATTGACCCGGCCCCGGGGGCGGCGTTATGGCCGCCGAAGCACCGCAACGTCGCGAGGCGCCGGGGATCTAAGGGCGAAGGTGCGCCGCTTGAGCGTCTTCCTGATCGCGGTCTGTCTCCCGGCCTGCCACGGCGGGAACGGCCAGGAGGTCCAGCCGCCGCCCGCAGGGGTCGAGCCGCTGCAGCCGTTGGCCGTCGAGGTTTCCTGGACGCGGGACGTCTGGCCGATCCTCCTGGTGCGCTGCCAGGTCTGCCACACGGTCGGGTCGGGCGCCGAGCAGGTGCCCGACATGCGGATGACCGACGCCTCGACCCTTTACGACGAGTGGGTCCGGGTCTTCGCCCAGTGCAACCCCGTCTTCTTCCGGGTCTATCCCGGCCGCCGCGACCTGAGCTTCGTCTTCGACAAGATCAACCACACCGCTCCTCTCTGCGGGGCGCGCATGCCCCTGCAGGGGGCCCCGCTGGAGGACGCCGAGCAGGAGACGATCGGCCTCTGGATCGACCAGGGCGCGGCCCGCAACTGACCCGGGAGATTGGCAGTCACGCCGGCCCCCCCGGGGGCTCCCTGTTCATAGAGCGAAGGGAGTTCACCATGGAAATGAGACGCGTCACCGTGGCGGGCCGGGAACAGATGCGGGCGAAGGTGACCGTCATGGGCCACCCCCTGCACGCGATCCTGACCGACCTCCCCATCGGCTGCTTCACGCTCGCGTTCATCTGGAACGTCGTGGCGCTGCTGGCCAACCAGCAGCCCTGGTACGCGATGACGTTCTGGGCGCTGCTGACAGGGGTCATCCTCGTGGTGCCGACGGCCCTGGTGGGTCTCCTGGACTACACGAAGGTGCTGGAGCGCAAGCACCCCGGCCGCGGCACGGCGACGATGCACCTCGTCGCGAACGTCTCGGCGACGGTCTTCTTCCTCCTGAGCCTGATCTTCCGCGGAGGCCCCGGGCTGCTGAGCACCGCGTCGCGCTACGGGACCTTCCTGCTCGCGCTGATCGGGGTCGGGCTCCTCGGCCTGGGCGGCTATCTCGGCGGACACCTCGTTTATCACCACGGCGTCGGGGTTCCTCCGGACGTCGACGAACCGCAGCCTTGACCTGAGCTCCCGTCGGACGCCTAATGGGGGCCCATGGAGAAGAGCCCCCTCGAACGCCGGGTGATGACGAAGGTCGCCTGGCGCCTCCTCCCCTTCATGTGCGTCTGCTATCTCGCCGCCTTCATCGACCGGGTGAATGTCAGCTTCGCCAAGCTCTCGATGCTGTCGGACCTCAACCTGTCCACCGCGATGTACAGCACCGGCGCCGGCATCTTCTTCGTGGGCTATTTCATCTTCGAAGTTCCGTCGAACCTGCTCATGGAGCGGGTCGGCGCGCGCATCTGGATCGCGCGCATCATGCTGGTCTGGGGCGTCATCTCGGGCGCGATGATGTTCGTCAAGGACCAGTGGATGTTCTACATCCTCCGCTTCCTCCTGGGTGCCGCCGAGGCGGGCTTCTTCCCGGGGATGATCCTCTACAACACCTACTGGTTCCCGAAGGCCTACCGCTCTCGCGCGGTGTCGATCTTCATGGCCGCCGCGGTGTTCTCGTTCGTCATCGGCGGGCCGCTTTCCGGGTGGCTCCTGGATCATCCGTGCTTCGGGTTGAAGAATTGGCAGTCGCTGTTCCTGATCGAGGCCATTCCGTCCCTCGTGCTGGGCGTCGTCGTGCTGTTCTACCTGCCCGACGGTCCGCGCAGCGCCCGCTGGCTGAAACCCGAGGAGCTTTCGTGGCTGAGCTCGGTGCTCGACGCCGAGCGCGCGCAGCAGGAGAAGAAGAAGCACTTCACGCTGATGGAGGCGCTGCTCAACCCCAAGGTGTTGTTGCTGAGCCTGATCTATTTCCTCAACGTCGTCAGCGGCTACGGCCTCGATTTCTTCATGCCGACGATCCTGCAGAACGCCTATCCGGCCCTGACGAAATCGGAGCTTGGCTGGCTTTCGGCGGTTCCGCCCCTCATCACGATCCCCATCATGGTCGTGCACGGCCGCCTCTCGGACCGCTTCAAGGAGCAGCGCTGGCACGTCGCCGTCGCGGCGTGGTGGTTCGCGATCGGCCTCGTCATGCTCTCCCTCCGCCTCTCCCCGGTGATGGTGCTGGTCGCCATGACGCTCTGCGTCTCCGGGCGCTGGAGCGTCATCGGGCCGTTCTGGGGTTTGCCGACGGCGTTCCTGACGGGCACCGCGGCGGCGGGCGGGATCGCGCTGATCAACTCGCTCGGAAACCTCGGCGGGCAGGCGGGCCCCAAGATCCTCAGCTGGTGCCAGTCGGAGGACGGGTCGTTCTCGCTGGGCTTGCGGGTACTCGCGGTCCTGGTGGCGCTCTGTGGGGTCCTGACGCTCCTGCTCCGGGTGCCGAAGCCCGACCCGCAGGCGGAAGCGAACTAGACTACTCCGGCAGCGGCTTGCCCTTCGTCTCCGGGCAGTAACTGATGACCAGCAGCCCGAGCAGGTAGATCAGGCAGACGATGCTGCCCATGCGGGCGTAGTCGCCGAAGATCGCCATCAAGCTTCCGCTGGCAAAATTGCCGGCCGCGGCCATGACGCGGCCGATGTTAAAGCAGAAGCCCGACCCCGTCGCGCGGATCCGCGTGGGGAAGAGCTCCGGCAGATAGAGCGGAAGCCAGCCGTAGAAGGACCCGGTGATGCCGTTGGCGAGCGTCGCCAGCAGCAGGAACGTGAAGCCGAAGGGCGGCTTCGTCAGGAAGAGCACTTCGCAGATCACGATCGACCCGACGCAGAGGGCGCCGTAGGCCAGGCGGCGGTTGAACTTCTCGGCCAGGAGCGCCACGACCAGCGGCAGCACGACTGCGCCCAGCGCCGCGAACATCTGCGTCCAGGCGGCCTCGTTGTTCTTGTTGCCGGTCATCTGGCTGACCCAGGGCGGGATCCACTGCACCGAGGCCCAGGTGCCCAGAAGGGCGACGCCGGCAAGGGACGCGCCCAGCAGCGTGGACTTCCGGATCGAGGGCGCGAAGATGTCCGCCACGCTGGGCTTGGGTCCGCTGCTCGCGGCCGCCTTCCATTTCTCGGACTCGGGCACGAAGACGCGGATGACGAAGGTCAGCAGCGCCGGGACGGCGCCGGCGATGAACAGCAGCCTCCAGGTCGGGGCTTCGTTGAACGCGTGGCTGAGGTTCTTTTCGTAGCGGCTGAGCAGGATCTGGACGACGCCGACCAGGAAGAAGCCCACGTTCGCCGCCGCCCCGATCAGGCCGGAAAGCAGGGGCCGCGACTTCGCGGGCCAGATCTCGCTGATCAGCGAGACCCCGAGGGCCCACTCGCCGCCCATGCCGAGCGACGCGATGAAGCGGAGCACCCCGATCTGCCAGGGAGCGGTCGCGAAGCCGCAGACGCCGGAGAAGATCGAGTAGGTGGCGACGCTCCAGACCATCGCCTTCACGCGGCCGACGCGGTCGCCGAGCCAGCCGAAGAGGACGCCGCCCGCGGCGGCGCCGATCAGGAACGCCGCGATGATCCCGGCGAACCAGGGGCCGATGATCTTGTCCGCGTCCGGCCCCGCCGCGTGCATCAGCTGCTTGAGGGCCGGGCGGCCGGCGAGCGGGAAGAGGCCCATCTCCAGGCCGTCGAACATCCAGCCCAGGAAGGCCGCCACCAGGGCCATGCTGCGGCCCTTGGAATCCGCTTCCGCTGCGGCAGACATGCGTCCCGTTCTACCAAATAGTAAGGTTGAGCGTCTGCATTTTGTACAATCGGCGCCCATGAGCCGATCCACCGACGTCCGCGTCGCCGACATCGATCCTTCGATGGAGCGCGTCGCCTACCGCACGCCGCTTAAGTTCGGCGGCGTCCCCAGCACCCACGCGACCGTCTTCACGGTACGGATGCGCGTCGAGACCCGCGACGGGCGCTCCGCGTGGGGCAGCGGCTCGATGCCCTTCGGCAACGTGTGGTCCTTCCCGTCCAAGCGCGTCCCCGCGGCCGACACCGCCAAGGCCATGGAGGTCCTGGCCCAGAAGATCGCGCGGGCCTACACGGCCTTCGACGAGTGCGCCCACCCGGTCGAGCTCGCCCACCGCTTCGAGCCCGAGGCCTTCCGCCTCGCCGACGAGGTGACGAAGCAGATGTCGCTCGCCGACCCGATGCCTCACCTGAGCGCCCTGGTCGTCGCCAGCGCCTTCGACGCCGCCATCCACGACGCCTACGGCCGCGTCCACGGCCGCCACGTCTACGAGTGCTACGGCCCGGACTGGCTGGAGCAGGACCTGTCGACGTACCTCGACGAGCGCTTCCGCGGCGAGAGCCTGGCTTCCTACTCGCAGACGAAACCCAAGCCGCGCCTGCCGCTCTACCACCTGGTGGGGGCGCTCGACGCGCTGGTCGACGCCGACGTGAAAGAGCGGCTCCAGGACGGCCTGCCCAACACGCTGGGCGAGTGGATCGTGAAGGACCAGCTCACCCACCTGAAGATCAAGCTCAACGGCAACGACGCCGGCTGGGACATCGAGCGGATCCTCGCGATCGACCGCGTCGCCACCTCAACCGCGTCCCGGGCCTTCACGTACTCGCTGGACTTCAACGAGCAGTGCCCGAACGTCGAGTACCTGCTCGAGGTGCTGCGCCGCGTGAAGGAGAAGAGCGCGGCCTGCTTCGACCGGGTGGCCTACGTGGAGCAGCCGACCGCCCGCGACTTGAAGGCGCACCCCGAGAACAAGATGCACGCCGCCGCGGCGATCAAGCCCGTGGTGATCGACGAGTCGCTCGTCGACTACGAGAGCCTGCTGCTCTCGCGCGAGCAGGGCTACTCGGGCGTGGCGCTCAAGTCCTGCAAGGGGCAGTCGCAGTCGCTTCTCATGGCGGCGGCCGCGCAGAAGTTCAAGATGTTCCTCTGCGTGCAGGACCTGACCTGCCCGGGCCAGTCGTTCCTGCAGTCGGCGGGGCTCGCGGCGCACATCGGCCCGGTCACCGCGATCGAGGGGAACTCCCGGCAGTATTGCCCGGCGGCCAACACGCCGTGGGCGGCGAAATATCCGGGCGTCTTCACGATCCGCGACGGCCACATCGACACGTCGGCCCTGGGCGGGCTGGGCCTGACGACCGGGTAACCACAAAACACACCGTGTCGTTTATGGGGTTTTACCCCATAAACGACACGGTGTGTTTTATGGGGCCGGCACGCGCTCGAGGAAGCCCCAGTCCGGTTCGGAGCGCACGCCGAAGCCGAAGGCGTTGATGCCCGATACGTCGATCGCGCCGTCCTCCACCCGCACCGTCGGGCGGCCCTCGCGGTAGAGCTCGGGGTACTCGTGGAGCGCGGCCTCGCGCTCCTTCGGGGAGAAGTACTCGAAGGCGCGGATGTAGTGGTGGCCGTTGCGCTCGCTGTGCGTGATGCCCAGCGCCGCCGCGACGCAGAGGTCCTGGTGCAGCGGCACCACCGGGATGTTCATCAGGTCCTCGCTCGAGAGCACCGCGCCCTTTTCGCCGGCGCGCCGGAAGCTGTGGAGCGTGCGGAAGACGCCCTTGCAGTTCTTCGCCGAGATGCCGCGGTAGCCCAGCGCGAGGGCGCGGTCGACCGCGTCGTCGGTCCCGTCCGACTCGTCGATGATCACCGACTGCGGGATCCGGCGCAGCGCGGCCGCGACGTCCGGGCCCAGCGACTCGGCCCGGTCCACCGGCTGCTCGATCCAGGCGGTGCGGGCCCAGATGTTCGCCAGCCACGGGCGGCCCTGCAGCTTCTTGACCAGCTCGACCACCTCCTCCATGACGTGGAACTGCTCGTTGCCGTCGAGCGTGACCTGGTAGTCGCCGCCGTCGCGGTCGAGCACCTCGGCGATGCGGCGCAGGCGGTCGAGCGAGGCGGTGACGTCTCCCGAGAGCTTGATCTTGAACCAGCGGGGCTTGTAGGCCCGCACGACCTCCTCGAGGGTCTCGGGGAGGCCGTCGCCCGTCCGGGTCGACGCGTCCGCGTCGGTGATCGGGTCGGAGAGCCCGACCGTATGGCGGACGGCGATCTTCGGGAGCGGCTCCTTGGGGACGATGGCGCCGAAGTACGAGCCCAGCCCGAAGAGATCCTCCTTCAGGCCCTGGTGGAAGGTCCGGCCCGAGAGGCGGCAGACGGCGTCGATGATCGCCTCATCCAGGAGCGCGACGCCGAAGCCGGCGGTCAGGTTGTTCATGCCTTCCTGGGCGGCGACGCGGCGGGCGTCGGGCTCGCAGGTCCGGTGCAGGTTGTAGGCGCTCGCGTCCGAGGCGCTCTTGTACGTCTCGGCGGCGATGCCGATCGAGCGGAGCAGGTCCCGGATCGTGTCCTCGTGGGTGAGCCCCGGGCGCTTGTCGAACCAAAGGGGCGGCAGAGCGGCCGCGCTCACCCCCGTCACGGCCGGCTCGCAGCGGACCCGGACGTGCGCGTAGGGCTGGCCGGTGACCTCGGCCTTGCCGTAGCGGAAGGGCATCCGCGTGCGGACGCGGCGGAGGAAGACGTCGACTTCCCGGATCCGGAGGCGAGGCGCCATCGCGGCTGATTCTAATCCCTGCCGGTCGGCGACGCACCCATTATGCAAATGCGCCGGAACCCTGCCCCGAACTTCGGTGTATGAAGTAGTAGGATCAGGCATCCCCGAGCGGGTTACAGGGCAGGGGACGACCACATGCGGAAACTATCTCGGCGTCAGTTCATCGCTCATTCCACGATCGCGGCCGCCGGGGCCGCGCTCGCCCCGCGCGCCTTCGCGTCGCGCAACGAGGTGCTCCGCGTCGCCGTCACCGGCGTGCGGGGCCGCGGCCTCGACCACGTGAAGGGCCTGCTCGCCCTCAAGGACGTCGAGATCGCCGCGATCTGCGACGTCAACTCGAACATCATCGACAAGGCCATGAAGGCCGTCGAGCAGAAGCAGGGCAAGAAGCCCGTCTACTACCAGGACTACCGCAAGCTGGTCGAGGACAAGTCGGTCGACGCCGTCACGATCGCGACCTCGAACCACACGCACGCGCTGCTGGCGATCTGGGGCATGCAGGCGGGCAAGCACATCTACGTCGAGAAGCCCGTCAGCCACAACGTGTGGGAGGGCCGCAAGATCGTCGAGGCGGCGAAGAAGTACAACCGGATCTGCCAGACCGGGACCCAGAGCCGCTCCATGAAGGGCTTCCAGGACGCGGTCCAGTTCCTCAAGGAAGGGAAGCTCGGGAAGATCAAGCTGGCCCGCGGGCTCTGCTACAACCCGCGCCCCTCCATCGGCCACACGGAAGACAGCCCGGTGCCCGCCGGCATCGACTACAACCTCTGGCTGGGCCCCGCGCCGGACCGCCCCTTCAACACGACGCGCTTCTTCTATAACTGGCACTGGTTCTGGGACTACGGCAACGGCGACCTGGGGAACCAGGGCATCCACCAGATGGACATCGCCCGCTGGGGCCTGGGCCACAACGAGCTGCCCCGGAAGGTCCTCAGCGTGGGCGGCCGCTTCGGGTACACGGACGACGGGGAGACGGCCAACAGCCAGATCGTCGCCTTCGATTACGGCGAGGGCGCCCCGATCATCTTCGAGGTGCGCGGCCTCGAGACGCCGCCCTACAAGGACGTGAAGGTCGGCGTCGTCTTCCACTGCGCCGACGGCCACGTGGCGTTCTCCCGCTCCGAGGCCACCGCGTTCGACAAGGAGGGGAAGGAACTCCAGAAGTTCAAGGGCCAGGGCGACCATTTCCAGAACTTCGTCGACGCCGTCCGCAGCGGCAAGGCCTCCGACCTGCGGGCGCCCATCGAGGAGGGCCACCTCTCGAGCGCGCTCTGCCATCTGGGCAACATCAGCCACCGCCTGGGCGGCCTCCACGCGATGTACAAGGTCCGGCCCTTCGGCGACAACGAAGCGGCCGCCGACACCTTCGACCGCTTCAAGGAGCACATGATCGCCAACGACGTGCAGCCCGACCAGACCCAGGTCACGGTCGGGAAGGCCCTGACGGTTGATCCGAAGACGGAGCGCTTCGTCGACGACGATGAGGCGAACCGGATGCTCACCCGCGAGTATCGGAAACCGTTTGTAGTCCCCGAGTCCGTCTGACACACTATGAATCAACTGATGGAGAAGACCTCATGACCCAGTTCTCCCGCAGGCAGTTCCTCGGGAATTCGGCGCTGGCGGCCGCCGCCGCGGCCGTGTCGTCGATCCCGGTGCTCGGCTCGGAGCTCCGGCGCTCGGGGCCCAACGAGCGGCTCCGCATCGCCGTCATCGGGGTGAAGGGCCGCGGTCTGGAGCACCTCAACCAGTGGCTCAAGATGTCCGACGTCGAAGTCGCGGCCATCTGCGATATCGACGAGAACGTCATCCACGGCGCGATGTCCGCGGTGGAGAAGAAGGGCGGCAACAAGCCCACCTACTTCAAGGACCTGCGGAAGCTTTTCGAGGACAAGTCGATCGACGCCGTCTCGGTCGCCACCTGCAACCACTGGCATTCGCTGGCGGGGCTCTGGGCGGTCCAGGCCGGCAAGCACGCCTATGTCGAGAAGCCGGTCAGCCACAACGTCTTCGAGGGCCGCAAGCTCGTCGAGGCGGGCAAGAAGTACAACAAGGTCGTCGCGGTCGGCACGCAGTGCCGGTCCATGAAGGGCATGCGCGAGGCGATCGAGTTCCTCCACTCGGGCAAGCTGGGCAAGGTCAAGGTCGCCCGCGGCTTCTGCTACAAGTCCCGCAAGAGCATCGGCAAGAAGCCCAACGGCCCGGTGCCGGAGGGCGTCGATTTCGACATCTGGCTGGGACCCGCTCCCGAGCGGGCGTTCAACCCGAACAAGTTCCACTACAACTGGCACTGGTTCTGGGACACCGGCAACGGCGACCTGGGCAACCAGGGCGTCCACCAGGTCGACATCGCCCGCTGGGGCATCAACAAGAACGAGCACCCGAAGAGCACGTTCAGCATCGGCGGCCGCCTGGGCTACGTGGACGACGGCGAGACCCCCAACACCCAGATCACGGTCTCGGACTACGGCGACGTCCAGCTGATCTTCGAGGTGCGCGGCCTGGACACCGAGAAGTACCACGACAAGTCGATCCAGGACAAGTCCGGCCAGCTGCTCATCGGCGACGTCTTCGAGTGCACGGAAGGCACGCTGGTGATCCCGACCTACAGCAGCGGCATCGCCTTCTCGCCGAAGGGCGACCTGATCCAGCGCTTCGCCGGCGGCGACGACAGCGCCCACTTCCGCAACTTCATCGACGCGATCAAGAACAACAAGCCCGAGTCGCTGAACGCACCCGCGCTCGACGGCCACTACTCGGCAGCCGCCTGCCACCTGGCCAACATCTCGCACCGGCTCGGGACGGCGACGCCGCTGGCCGTGAAGGATCCCTTCGGCAAGAACGACGCGGCGAACGAGACGTTCGTGCGCTTCCGGGAGCACCTCCAGGAGAACGGCGTCAATCCGGCCAACGTGAACGTCACGCTGGGCCGGGAGATCAAGTTCGATTCGAAGACCGAGACCGTCGTGGGCGACGCCGAGGCGTCGAAGCTGCTCACGCGCGAGTACCGCAAGCCGTACGTCGTCCCGGAGAACGTCTAAGGAATATTGGCCACGGGAGCCCACAGAGAAGCTTTTTCTCTGTGGGCTCAGTGGACTCTGTGGCCGATCTGGAGCGGGATTCCCAGCAAACCCCCTGACCTGAGGGTGGGCGACACATGACCCAGTTCAGCCGCCGGGAATTCCTCGAGCAGTCCCTGTTCGCCGCCGCCGCGGCGGGCGTGTCCCTGAAGGCCGGCCTCTCCGCGGCCGCCGAACCCGTCCGCCGCGTGGGAGCGAACGAGCGCGTCCGCGTGGCCGTCGTCGGCGTGCACGGGCAGGGCAGCGTGCACGTCGGGCGCTGGCTCTCGCTGGGCGACGTGGAAATCGCGGCGATCTGCGACCCCGACGAGAGCGTCGTCGGCGCGCCCATAAAGAAGGTCGAAGACAAGAGCGGAAAGAAGCCGGTCCACTACAAGGACCTCCGGAAGCTCCTCGAGGACAAGTCGATCGACGCCATCTCGGTGGCGACGCCGAACCACTGGCACTGCCTCGCGGGCATCTGGGCGATGCAGGCAGGCAAGGACGCCTACGTCGAGAAGCCGCTCGGCCATAACCTCTTCGAGTGCCGCAAGCTCGTGGAGACGAGCCGCAAGTACGAGCGGATGTGCCAGATGGGCAACTACCCGCGCTCCCTGCAGCAGTCGAGGGACGCCATCAAGTTCCTCCACGAAGGGAAGCTCGGCAAGATCAAGGTCGCGCGCGGCATCTGCTACAACAAGCGCGGCTCGATCGGGAAGAAGCCCGACGGCCCCGTGCCCGCGGGCGTGGACTACGATCTCTGGCTGGGCCCCGCGCCCGAGCGCCCCTTTAATCCCAACCGCTTCCACTACAACTGGCACTGGAACTGGGACTTCGGCGGCGGCGAGATCGCCAACAACGGCATTTACCAGCTCGACACCTGCCGCTGGGGCATCAACAAGGACACGCACCCGACCACGGTCGTGAGCGTCGGCGGCCGCTACGGCTACGAAGACGACGGCCAGACGCCCAACACGCAGGTGACGGTGTTCGAGTACGGCGACGTCCAGATCGTCCACGAGGTCCGCGGCCTGCCGACCGAGAAGTTCCCGCCCGACGTCCTCATGGGCAACGTCTTCGAGTGCGAGAAGGGCAAGCTGGTCATGGGCATCTCCGGGAGCGCCGCCTACGCGCCGGACGGCCAGTTGATCCAGCGCTTCGCTGGCCCCGGCGACCACTTCCGCAACTTCGCCGACGCCGTGAAGAGCCGGAAGCGCGGGGACCTCAACTCGGAGGTCCTCGAGGGGCATCTCTCGACCGCACTTTGCCACCTGGCGAACATCTCGTACCGCCTGGGCGCGACCAAGCCCGCCGGCGAGGTCGCCAAGGGGCTGCGCACGGACGCCGGCCACGAGGCGGCCGACCGCACCTTCGCGCACCTCAAGGAGAACTCCGTCGACGTCGACAAGGCGGAGTTCCGCGTCGGCAAGGCGATCAGCGTCGACCCCAAGACGGAGCGCTTCGGGGACGACGCGGCGGCCAACGCGCTGGCCACCCGCGAGTACCGCAAGCCCTACGTGGTCCCGGAGAACGTGTAGCCGGCCGAGCTTTTTCGAGGGGGATCCGCCGTTCGGCGGGCACCTTACGGTACGGAGGAACGATGAGCAACCTTAGTCGCCGCGAGTTCCTGGAGCGCTCGATGATGGCCGCCGCCGCGGCGGCGATGCCTGCGACGCCGCTCCTGGCCAACGCCGCCCCCGAGCGCCGCGCGGGCCCCAACGACGTCCTGCGCATCGCCGTCTGCGGCGTGAAGGGCCGCGGCCTCTCGCATGTGGGCGAGTGGGCGGCCATGAAGGACGTCCAGGTCGCCGCGATCGTCGACATCGACGAGAACGTCATCGACAATGCGATGAGCGCGGTGGCCAAGAAGGCGGGCAACAAGCCCGTCTACTACCAGGACTTCCGGAAGATGCTCGAGGACAAGTCGATCGACGCCGTGTCGATCGCGACCTGCAACCACACCCACACGCTGATCGCGATCAACTCCGTCATCGCGGGCAAGCATGTCTACGTCGAAAAGCCCCTGAGCCACAACGTGTGGGAAGGGCGGAAGCTCGTCGAGGCGGCGCGCAAGTACAACAAGTGCGTGCAGCACGGCACGCAAAGCCGTTCGGGCGGCGGCCACCGGAAGGCCGCGACGTTCCTGGCGGAGGGCAAGCTCGGCGCCATCAAGGTCTCCCGGGGCCTTTGCTACAAGCGCCGCGCCTCCATCGGGAAGAAGCCCAACGGCCCGGTGCCCAAGGGCGTCGACTACGACCTGTGGCTGGGCCCCGCGCCCGAGCGCCCCTTCAACCCGAACACCTTCCACTACAACTGGCACTGGCGCTGGGACACCGGCAACGGCGACATCGGCAACCAGGGCGTCCACGAGATGGACAAGGCCCGCTGGTACCTCGGCAAGAACTCCCTCCCGCTCAAGGTGACCTGCATCGGCGGCCGCTTCGGGTACGAGGACGACGGCGAGACGCCCAACTCGCAGATCGTCGTCTTCGACTATGGCGACAGCCAGCTGCTCTTCGAGGTGCGCGGCCTCGAGACGGAGAAGTTCATGGGCGAGGGCATCGGCAACATCGTCCACTGCAAGAACGGCTACGTCGCGGGGACCAGCGCCTTCGACCTCGAGGGGAAGAAGCTCCCGATGGAGGTGAAGGAAGACGGCCGCGCGACCAACCACTTCCGCAACTTCATCGAGGGCATCAAGAGCGGCAAGCACGAGACCCTCAACGCCGACGTGCTCGACGGCCACCTCTCGGCCGCGCTCTGCCACCTGGCCAACATCTCCTACCGCCTCGGCGAGCAGCGCCCGATCACGAAGGACGACCCCTTCACCTGCGAGGAGGGCAACGAGGCCTTCAACCGCATGCGGAAGCACCTGACCGAGAACGGCGTCGACCTCTCGAAGACGCAGCTCCAGGTGGGCCGCACCCTGAACTTCGACCCCAAGAACGAGAAGTTCGTCGGCGATCCGGAGGCGGACAAGCTGTTGACCCGCGAGTACCGGAAGCCCTTCGTCGTCCCCGAAAACCCCTAAGAGGAATCCGGCATGCGCACCCTCACCCTGCTGTTGCTGTCGGCCCTGGCCTGCGCCGCGGACGTCGCGCAGGACAGCGCCACCGTCACGATCGCGCCCTTCGAGAAGGACCGCCGCTGGGTCCTGGTCGAGGCAAAGGTCAAGGTCTCGGCGCCCTTCGCGGCGGCGGACGAGAAGGGCAACGCGCTGGCCGCGCAGGGCGACGGCAACACGGTCCGCGTCCTCGTGCCCTTCATCCCGGCGAACGAGAAGGCCCGCGTGGTCGTCAAGAGCGGCAGCTCCAAGGGGACGGGCGTCTCGCTGACGGACGATCCGGCGGGCTACATCTCGGTCAAGAGCAGCGACCGGGAGATCACCCGCTACCACAACGGCGCTTGGGCGGAGAAGCACAAGAAGCCGTTCTTCTGGCCCCTGAACAGCCACGGCGTGAACCTGCTGCGCGGCTGGCCGATGGAGCCCAAGGCCGGCGAGCCCAACGACCACCCGCATCACACCGGCCTGTACTTCTGCTTCGGCGAGGTGAACGGCAAGGAGTACTGGTCGAAGACGCCGATCACCCCGAAGTCCGTGAAGAAGGAGCAGGGGCCGGCCTACGCCCGCATCGTGGCGGAGAATGCGTGGGGCGACGATATCGCCGAGACGCAGGACATCGTGATCCTCAACGCCGGCGACGACGTCGTCATGGACTGGACCATCACCCTCAAGGCGGCGAACGGTCCGGTGGTCTTCGGGAAGGACCTCAAGATGGCCAAGGAAGGGGCCTTCGCGGCCCGCGTGGCGAAGGAGTTGAGCCTCGCCAAAGGCGACGCTCCCGACACGATCCTGGACGCCAAGGGGAATAAGGGCGAGAAGCTGGCCCGCGAAAACGCGGCGCCCTGGGTGGACTACTCGGGCGAAATCGAGAGCAAGAAGGTCGGCATCTCGATCATGAACCACCCCGCGAGCTTCCGCTACCCGTCGGACTGGCACGTGCGCGCCTACGGCCTCTTCGCGGCCAACCCGTGGATCATCAAGGGCGAGAACACGCTGGCCAAGGGCGAGTCGCTCACGCTGAAGTGGCGCGTCTACGTCCACGGCGGCGACGCGGCGGCGGGCAAGGTCGCCGACGTCTTCGCCGGCTACGCCAACGCCCAGGCCTCGGCGGAGTGACCCGGGTTCCCGGCCCGCTGAACTTTCGCGCCTAGGATCCTCCCCGACTTTCCCGAGGGGTATACTTGCAAGACAGGGCAAGTTGCCCCTTCCGGAGGGATCGTGGGAGTCGTTGCCGTTCTCCTTTCTTGCCTCGCAACCCTGCCCGTCCCCCAGGCCGACGCGCCTGACGCCAAGAAGGTCCAGGAAGCCATCCAGAAAGGCGTTGCGTACCTCCGCTCCCAGGAGGAGCCCTGCCTGAAAGGCGCTGATCACGTCGGCCGCAGGATGCTTCCCCGAGAGCTGGTCCTCTGGACCCTGATCAACGCAGGCGTTTCCCCCAAGGACCCGTTCTACACCAAGCTGTTCGATGACATGGTGAAGGACAAGCTGGAAGCGACCCCCCCGGTAGCGCTTCAGGCCATGTGCCTGGAGTTTCTCGATCGGGGGGGCTTCCAGAAGCGAATCGCCTCATGCGCCAAGTTCCTGGTGGATAATCAGGGGTCCGACGGGGCGTGGAGCTACGGAAGTCCGTCGATCTACGTCGAAGACATTGATTCCGACAAACGACCGCTCCCCAGACTCCCCGCCGCCCCGATGAACCCAAAGGTGACAAACAAGATCAGCATCAAGAAGGACCGCGACGGTGAGGGCAGCGACCTTACGAACAGCTTCTTCGCCGCGCTCGGGATTCGAGCGTGCAGTGATGCCGGGATGGTCTTCGAAGTAAAGACGATGGAGCTGGCGCTGAAGTACTGGAAGGATTCCTGCCAGGGGAAGGGGCAGGACTCGGGATGGCACTACGACCGGGCGTATCAATCGACCTACCCCGCGGCCGCCGCGAGCGCCGTCTCGGCGATGCTGATCTACGGCAACATCCTCGGCGCGAATCTGAAGAAGGACCCCGTGGTGGCCGGCGGCGCCTTATCGCTGGTGAAGCACTGGAACGGCGGACTGATCGACAACATGACCGGCAGCAACACGACCTGGCTATTCCGCGAGTACGGTTTCTACACCGTGGAAGTGTCCCAGCTCTTTCTCGGTAAGGAGAGTGGCTGGGGCCGGGACTGGTACGGGGAAGGCGCGAAGCTCCTCCTCGAGCAGCAAAAGCCCGACGGCTCCTGGGACTCCTGCGCGAACGTCATGAGGCTCGGCGGCCGAGTCGGCCGGGACGGCTACATCAGCAGTCCCCTGTGGGACACCTGCTTCGCGGTCCTCTTCCTGACCAAAGGCATCAAGCCGCTGGAGTTTGGCGCGGCCAAGAAAAAGTAGGGATGACGAACTCGGCCGAAAAACTGGGCCAGCTGCTCATCAAGCAGGGCCTGCTCACCCCGGCCCAGCTGGCGGACTGCCTCCGGGACAGCGCCCGCGGCACCGAAACGCAGCTGAGCGAGGTCATCGTCTCGCGCGGGCTGGTCGATCGCGATACCATGAACCGCGCGCTCCAGTCGCTCGGGAATCCCGCCTGGGTCTCGATCGCCGACCCTGCGACCCCGACGGAAACGCCGCTGCCGCCCGAGGTTCTCGAGGCCCGCAAGGACCCGAAGCGCGTCATGCAGAAGTACACCTTGATCCACGAGCTCGGGCGCGGCGGCATGGCCGTCGTCTACAAGGCCTGGGACGACTTCCTCAAGAACTACGTCGCCCTCAAACTCATCCGCAGCCAGGACATCGGCATCGCCGACGCGGCGCAGGAGGGCGAGATCCAGGAGTTCCTTCGAGAGGCCCGGACGGCGATCAAGTTGAGCCACCCGCACATCGTCCGCGTCTTCGAGCTGGGCCGCCACGACGACCGCTACTTTCTCAGCATGGAGTTCGTGGACGGCAAGAATCTTGAGGCGCTGCTGCATCCGAACCGCCGTCAAAGCCCGTGGCAGGAGTTCTTCGCGTCCCCGAAGCGCTTCCTGATCATCCTGCGCGACGTGGCCTTGGCGCTGCATCACGCGCACGCGCAGAATCCGCCGATCGTCCACCGCGACGTCAAGCCGCAGAACATCCTGGTCGACGGCAACGGCCGCGCCTGCGTCGTGGATTTCGGCCTGGCGAAGGAGATGAAGAGCGGCTCGACCCTCACGGTGTCGGGCATCGTGAAGGGCACGCCCTGCTACATGGCGCCCGAGCAGGCCCTGGGGCGCAGCGGGAAGGGCGTGGACGCCCGCACCGACGTCTGGGCCCTGGGGACGATCCTCTACGAGTACCTGGCGGGGGTCCCGCCGTTCACGGGGCCGACGCAGCGCGAGATCCTGAACAAGGTGGTGCACGAGGAGCCGACGCCGCCCTCGGCGCTCCACAAGACCCGCGGCTCGGGCGTCTCCGTGCCGGCGGCCCTCGAAAAGGTCTGCCTGAAGGCGCTCGAGAAGGACAAGGAGAAGCGCTACGCGAGCGCCGTGGAATTCGCGCGGGAGATCGACAGCTTCCTGGCCGGCGGAACCGTGCGGGCGCGCGGCGTCGCCGGCTACGAGCGGGCCTGGCGCCGGGCCGCGCGGAACAAGGCCGTGGTCCTGTCGGTCGCGGCGGCCGTCCTGATGAGCGTCGTGGCGGGGGTTGCGCTCCTGCGGAAGAGCGAGCCGGAGCGGATCGTCGAGAAGGTTGTCGTCGAGGGCGCCGCCGACGCGCGGCTCCGCGAGGCGACCGAGAAGGTCCAGTCGATCGCGTCGGACATGAAGTACGACCAGGCGCGCCGGGCGTACCAGGAACTCATCGCCAGCCTCGAGGCCGGCAAGGAGAGGGACGCCCTGAAGGGCGAGTTGGAGGAGATCCGCCTCCAGCAGGCGCTGATCCAGGACCTGACGCTGGCCATCCGCCAGGGGCCGCGGACCTACGCGTCCTTCGCGCTGAGGCAGCGGACGCTCGACGAGGTGCGGGTGCTGGACGCCACGAACGACGTCCTCATCGTCCGCCACGCGGAGCGGGGCCTCGAGATCCCCTGGGCCCAGCTGGCGCCGCAGCAGTTCGCGTCGATGGCCTACGAGTTCCGGGAGCAGATCGGCTCCGAGGCGTCGCTCGGGTTCATCTCCTGGTGCCTGCGGCACAGGCGGCCGGACGAAGCGCTCGTCATGGCCCAGAACCTCCGGGGGAAGCCGGCGGAGGCGACGGCGAAGCGCCTGCTGGCCAAGGCGGGCCTGGAGCTTGTTCCCGAGAGGACGCCCGATCCGGTCGCAAAGGAGCCGGAGCCGGCTCCCGAGCCCGCGCCGGAGGCCAAACCCGTGGAGGTGGCCAAACCCGCGCTCGTGGAAAAGCCGTTCGTGCCCCCGCCTCCGCCGGAGATCAGGGTCCCCGAGGCGCCCGCCTGGACGTACCGCCCTGAATGGGAGAACTTCGGGGCGCCGCTGGCGATGGAATTGGCCCGTCGCGGGTGGCAGGATCTTGCGGAAGAGATCCTCCTCAACCTTCGGAGTTCTCCTGGCGCCACGAAACGGGACAAGGACGTCGCATTGCTCTTCCGGGCTCAACTGTGGGCCGCCCAGGCGCCGCACGAGGAGAATCCCGACGACGGCAGCCAGATGCTCGGGTGGGCAATCAAAACGCTCGAGGGCATCTGCGACGGACCGCTGGAACGGGAGGTCTACGCGCTGCTGCCCGCGCTCCACGCGCAACGGGGGCGGACGCTCCTGATCACGTGCCGGACCGAAGAAGCGACCAATGCCTTCCTGGCCGGCGAGAAGGCCGCCAGGGCCTGGTTGGATCGGGTCGAACGGGGCCCGAGGCCTCCGGCCGGCGATGCGAGAGCGGCGGCCTGGAACGAAGACCGCCTCGAGGCGAAGCTGGGGGTCGCGGCGGCGATGTGCGCCCACGGCCAAGGGTTCCGCTGGGCTCCCGGTCGGGTGAGATTCTGGGTGACCGAGCCTTGGGAACGCCTGGTGAAGTACCTCGACCGCGACCTGATGTGGGATGCGGACGGGACCCCGGCCGCGGCCTATCTTCAGCTCCTCCGCTCGGTCGCCTTGAAATTGTCGCTGAAAGGCTTTTACCGGGACGCTCAGGCTTCAGGGGCCTTCGCTCAGGCGTGGCTCGCGGACCCGGCCAATCGAAACGGCGAGACGTGGCGATGGCTGCTCCCGCGCGCCACGTTCTTGGAAATCCGCGACCGTCAGTCCTCCAGCTTTCTGGCTGGAAGAGGGGCTTCCGGGTACGCCGAGCTGGCCAAGACGCTCGAAGAGTTCCTCAAGAAGTATCCCCAGTCGGGCGACCTCGGCAACGCCCTCCGGATGGAACTGGCGAACCTTCAGCTTCGCTCCTGGAAGACCCCCGCGGCGATCGCCACCCTCCGTTCCTTCGTCACCCCGGCAAGTGATCCGGAGCTGAAGGCCATGGCGGCCACGGTCCTGGGCGATCTGGTCGGGAACGCCGAGGCGAAGCAGTACCTTGCGGACTTGGGCTCGCCGCTCGGCGGCAAGAAACTGTTCGACCCGCTCGCCTTCCTCACGTCCATTCCCCCGGGGGCCGCGAAGGAGGGGGTTCCGGTGATCGCTCCAGCGTTCACGTCGCGCGTCGGCGGGACGCGCCCGGGTCTCGTCGGTAAAGGCGCCGGGACCGCGGCCACGGAATCGGCAGTGCTGTCCTCCCTCAAGTGGCTCGCGCGGCACCAGGAATTCAGCGGGGAATGGAAGCCGGATGCGTTCCAGAATCAATGCAAAGGCGGGCGCTGCGGCGGATCGGGCGCGACCGAGGGGATGCAGGAACAACAGTCGATTCTGACCCCGTTCAAGGCGCGCAACCCGAACGACTGCGTCGAGCCGGAAGAGACCATCGCAGCCGCGGCGTCCGACAGCACGACCGGGGTGACGGGCCTGGCGCTCCTGGCCTTCTTGGGGGCAGGGTACGGGCCGCAGTCCAGGGACACTTATCCTGATCCGGTGAATTCGGGCCGCGTGCACGAGTTCGGTCTCATCGTTCGCCGCGGCCTTCAGTACCTGATGGCCAACCAGGATCAGGAGGGCTGCGTCGGCGAGCGCGGGATGAAGTACATGTACAACCATGCCATCGCCGGGCTGGCCCTGATTGAGGCGTATGCGATGACCGGTTCGCCGCTGCTCAAGGAAGCGGCTCAGAAGGCGGTGGACTTTACCGTCGCGGCCCAGAACCCCGGCAAAGGCTGGCGCTACAGCTCGAAGTGCGGCGACAACGATTCTTCGGTGAGCGGCTGGGCGGTGCAGATTTTGCGCGCCGCGGAGCTGGCGGATCTAAGCTTCCCGAAGTCGGCCTACGAGGGTGCGCTCAACTGGCTCAACGAGGCCACCGAGCAGAACGGCTACTACCAGGTCGGCTACAACGCGCGCTCGACCGGGAAAGTGTACAACCCCGGCCGAAACGAGCAGTTCGACCACCACGCGTCGATGTCCGCGGTGGCGGTGATGTCCCGCATCTTCATGCAGAAGCGCAAGAGCGAACCCGCGCTGGGCGCGGTGAACCTGCTGGTGTCGGATGTGCCCGAGTGGAAGACGAACAAGATCGACTTCTACTACTGGTACTACGCTACGATGGCGCTCTTCCAGTACGACGGCCCGGACGGCCCGATGTGGAAGAAGTGGAACGACCCGATGAAGAACGCGCTGGTCCCGAACCAGAAGACGGCGAAGGACGGCTGCAGGTATGGCTCGTGGGATCCGGACAACGAGCGCTGGGGTCATCAGGGCGGCCGGGTCTACGCGACCGCCATCAACGCGTTGACGCTCGAGACCTACTACCGCTCCCCGAAGAAGTAAGCCTCAGAAGCGGACCGTCAGGCCCAGCTCGATCATGAACGTCGTCAGGATGTCGGGGTCGATCGCGCTGCTCACGTCCCGGCCCCGGCGCGGGCCGCCCATGATCCGGACGCCGAAGCCGAAGTCGCCCTCGACGTGCGGGCTCCCGAAGATGAAGCGGCCCGCGATTTCGCCCACGACCGTGGTCGTGGACGCGAAGAGCTCCTCGTTCGTGAACGGGCCGGGGATCGTGATGTCGAAGCCGGACCATTTCACCGACGAGTAGTGCACGGCGCCGATGCCGAGGTGGCCGTCCCAGCCGAAGAAGGGGCTGAAGCGCTGAATCACCTTGGCGCCGATGATGACCGAGGTCAGGTCCATGTGGTCGGGCTCCGCGAAGTCGCCGTTGATGAAGTTGATCCGCTGCCCGTTGAAGCGGTCCCAGCCGACCGACAGATAGCCGCCCACGCCCCAGCCCGGGTTGATCCAGGACAGGAGGTCGCCTTCGACGCTGAGGCCCAGCCCCGGATCGAAGAAATCCGAGTACCAGAGGCCGTCGACCGTGACGTCGGTGTCGCTCGGGAAGCTGACCCGGCCGTAGATCGCCAGCGACGCGCGGACGCGCGGGGTGTACCACTCCTCGACGACCTGCCCGCCGCGGCCCCGGCCCTGGTTCTCGCCCTGCTGCTGCCAGTCGAACGACCGCGACTCGGCGAGGTCGCTCCAGAGACGCGGCCCGTCCTGGGCCGCTGCGAGGGTGGACAGCGTGGCGGAGGCCAGCGCCGCCAGGAAGGCAATCTTCTTCATCGTCGCTCCTCGGGATGGTTCGTCAGGATCCAGGTTCCGTCCTCCCTTAGTCGCCGGGGATGTGAATTCCTTTCCCCGGCGAGCGACGGGCCCGGACCGTTCGAGGGATATGGGGTATATACGGGGGATTTTTTGGGGTATCCAGGGGCAGCGGGATTATTTTTCCGGCGCCTTGGGCTCCGGGCGGGCAGGGCAGGGGTGCTCGAAGGGCAGCTGCCCGCCGCGCCAGTCCCCCTTGGCGTCGTGCTTCGCCTCGGCGTACTTCTTGAGCAGCTCAATCACGGCATCGTCGCTCTTCTCGACCTGCAGCTCGAACCACACGCCGTCCACGCCCGTCTTGGCGACCCGGATCCCCGCGGCCAGCCGTCCGCGGTGGTCGCCGCCGGCGCAGTCGCCCGCGACGAGCGCCGCCATCAGCCGGTCGGCCAGGCTCCCCTTGGTCTCTTCGTAGGCCTTCGCCATGGCGACGAGCACCCCGGGGCCCGTCAGGGTGTTCCCCTGGCAGGCGTAGAAGCGGCCGCTGGTCGCGCCCCACCAGATTCCGCCGGGGTCGGCGTTGGCCGGGTTGCGGTTCGCCGCCCGCCCGCTCAGGTCGATGATCGCCAGCTGCCGCTTGTCCTTGTTCTTGTCGTCGCGCAGCAGTTCGCCCAGCACCTCCTCCGGGAGCTTCCCCGACGCCAGCAGGTCGAGCGCGCGCTCGCCCCACTTGGGGTTGTGCCAGTGCTGCGTGCAGAAAGCCCCGACGCCGGCCCGGACGTAGGGCACCACGGTGCCGACCGAGGGGTACTTGCTCGCCACCGCGGCCCCGCAGACCCCGCTCTCGGGATCGACCGCGACGATCGAGAAGGTGCCCGAGACGCCGTGCTCGGCGCGCGGCTCCTGCGTGGAACACGATGCCAGGAGCAGCAGCACCGGAAGAAGCAGAGCCCGCTTCATCTCAGTATCCGATCGTGAAGCCGCCGCCGATCGCGCCCCGGTTCGGCTCGTGGGGCTGGCCCACGAAGGCCCACCAGCCCTCCAGGCGGATCGGCACCCGCCCGTTCACGACCGGCCAGATCATGAACGACAGGTCGAGCCGAAGGCCGATCCCCGCGCTGTAGGCGTAGTAGTTTTCGCGGACCTGGCTCCCGACGTGTTCCGCCAGCCAGCCGAAATCGCCGAAGGCGAAGGCCCGCAGGTCCTTCAGGATGAGCCACTCGCCCAGGCCGATAACTTCCAGCGGCTTCCAGAGGAAGTCCCGGTAGATGGGGAAGCGGATCTCGAGCGTGGTCGACCATTCCTCGAGCCCCTCGAGCGTCTTGGCGCCGCGGACGAAGCGGCCGATCTTCAGCAGTTCGTCGTCGAGGAAGCGGCGCCCGGCGAGCTTCTCGTAGGTGCAGCGGGTCCAGAAGATCAGGTCCTGATCGATGAAGTTCGTGCTCGTCTCGAGGAACGCGAAGTACTCGTTGAGCTCGCGGTCCCCGCCGAACTCCTCGCTGAAAAACGTCGCGGTGCCGCCGATCGAGAGGCCCCAGGAGGGATCCCGGGGCTGCACGCCGCGCTGGTTCGTGTAGAGCGCCGAGACCCGGGGCCCCGTGTCGAAGATGTACGCATTGGGCGGGTCGTCGAAGTACTCGGAGCGCTGGCGGGCGACCCAGCCCGCGCCGATCTCGAAGGTTTCGAGGAGCGGCAGGTTGACGAAGCCCTGCGCCTCCGCGCTCAGCATGTCGGAGCTGCGCGCGACGCCCCCCACGGCGCCGACCGTGGGACGCCAGCGGGTGTTGACGATCGCCGCCTCGGCGTTCCAGGCACGGCTCCCGGTTCCATAGGCGGCCAGCGCGAAGGTGTTCTCGGCGTCCCGGTCGGCGGCGATGAACTCGACCCCCGGGTAGACGAGCGAGTAGCTCGAGACGGGGAACTGCAGCCAGTTCACGCCGAAGACGCGCGTTTTCTCCTCGGGCTTCCCCTGCGGCTCGCCCTTCTTGAACTGGTCGTACCAGGGCTTGCGGTCCTCCTGGTCGAAGGCCGGCTCGTCCTGCGGCTCGGGCTTGAGTCGGTAGAGGTCCGTCCCGCGGGCCTCGAAGTACGTGAACACCAGCGAGCCGTCCGTGGGATGCCAGGCCGGGTACCCGACGCCGCCCTTGTACTTCGTCAGCCGCTTGGCCTTGCCGGTCGCGGGGTCCACCGAGAACGCGTCCCAGACCCCGCCCACGTCGGCCGCCAGCACGATCGACTTGCCGTCCGGCGCCCACTCGGGATTCTTGAGCAGCGCCCAGGACTTCGTGACGGGCTTCCCGTCGACGTAGAGCACCGTGTGGCCCTCGGTCTCCTTGATCCAGGCCAGGCGCCCGTCGGGCGAATACGCCGGGCTGAAGTCGCCGTCAGGGTCGCTGGTGATCCGCTCGATCGTCCGGTCCGCCAGCGTCATCGTGTAGATGTCGCTCGTGCCGTTCTTGAGTGCGGCGAAGGCGATCTTCTTCCCGTCGGGCGAGAAGTGCGGGTCGTAGAGCTCATCGAAGTCCACGTAGACCGCCTCGCTGCTGCCGCCGGTCGTCACGAAGAGGAAGCGGTCGAAGTTCTTCCGCTGCTCGACGATGACCAGACTCTTGCCGTCCGGAGCCCACTCGGGTTTCCCGACCAGGCGGCTGCCGTCCATGCTGCGGTCCCAGCCCAGCAGGCCCTTGCCGTTCACGAAGAGGTCGGGGACGATCTTGGAGTCGCTGACCCAGGCGAGCTTCTTGCCGTCCGGGCTCCAGCGGCCGCCCAGCGTCTGGCGGCGGTAGTACTCGCGCGTGTCGGTCAGCCGGTCGCTCGGCGCGGTGCGGCCCACCATGAGGGCGGCCCACTTCTGGCGCAGGTTTGCCTCGAAGTCCTTCTCGATGTCCTTGCGCGACTTGCCGACGACGTTCTGCACGGGCTTCTGCGACGCGATGGGGAGGCCGTGATCGGTGCGCTCGTAGAGCCGGCGGCCGGTGCCGGGGCCGTACTCCTCGTCGAGGAAGCGCCAGAAGTAGGAGCCTTCGTAGTAGATCGACAGGTAGTCGTACGGATTCAGAATGTCCGGGTTGAAGAGCTCCTTCAGGTCGTAGAGGCGCTCGTTGGCGAGGTCGCGCACCCACGTGTCCTTCTCGCTGTCGAAGATGTTGGCCCAGTAGTCGGCGCCGCCTTCCCACCACCACTGCGGGACGATCGGGTCCTTGAGGGTGATGAGCCAGCTGGGGAGCCGGAACGCGAAGAGGTGTGCGAACTGGAACTGGTGTGCGAGCTCATGCTTCAGGAACCAGTAGTTCCAGCGGTCGCTCGCCTGGCAGTGGATGAAGATGCGGTTCCGCAGCGGCTCCGCGAGCGCCAGGGCGCGCGACTTCGAGTCGATCCGGCACTCGAGATGCTCGTCATGGGGCGGCGGCGTGTCCGGCAGCTGCGACGGGGCGCGGACCCGCGACGAGAGCGGTTGGGTTTTCGGCGAGGCCAGGAAGCTCGACTGCTGCAGGTCGTGGAAGGAGCGGTAAAGGAAGACGTGGATGCGCGGCGGGTCGCCGCCCATCGTCTGGATGTTCTCCTTGCGGGCCCGCTCGAACCAGGCGGCGAACTCCTTCGCGCGGGGGAGCAGCTCGTCCGTGGGGTAGTAGATGTTGAAGTGCTCGGTCGTGATGAGCTTCCAGTCCTTGGGCTCGTCGCGCACCTGCACCTGCAGGAGCACGGCGGCGGCCAGGAGGATACTCATCGGGCCTCAATTGTGCCCGAAGCGCCGCGGCACCGTAAAGAAATATGGAAGCCGCTTACCGCAGTGTATTGGAAGCAGGATCCAGGAAGCCGCAAGCAGGCGTCCCCCTTGCCCCCGAGGGGGGAAGAGGGGGAACCCCTTTTTGCTTCCAGCTTCCTGAATCTTGCTTCTTTTAGCGGAGCAGGTCCTCCAGCGGCAGGACGACGATCTCGTCCCCCTGGACGCGGTAGCAGAGACGGTTCTCCATCAGCGTCTTCTCGAGCAGCAGGCGGAACGGCGCGTTGGTCCACTGTCCCAGTTCCACATTCGAAACGCCCTGGACCCTAATCCGCAGCGAGAGGTCGCGTCCGAGGCGGGCCATGCCGTCCTGAAGCGACCCGCCGGAACCGGTCGTCCGCTGAGCCAGCTTCCAGTCGAGGAGGGCTTCCCCCGTCGGCGCCTGGCCTCCAAGCGCCCGCAGCACCCGCTCGAAGTCGAGTCGCGGGATATTCGCCGACTGGATCCGCGCGGTCCCCCGCTTCCGCTGGATCTCCGTGAGCAGCGAACTCCGCCACTCGCGATCCTCGGCGATCCACAGCAGGATGTTGTCGGCGGAGCTCCCGCCGGCGGGATCCGCCTCCTTCAGGACCAGGTCCGTGAGGGACGTGTCCTTCGGGGTCGCTTCGAGCATCGGGAGCCACGGCTTCGGCGTGGCCGAGAGCTGCTCGACGGCCAGCGAGCGCGTCGCCAGGTCGCTCCTCGCGGCCTCGATGCGCTCCCGCAGGCCGCGGCCCGCGGCGCGCGTCGCCGGCATCGCCGTCAGCCAGGCCCGGAAGCCCTCCTCGCCGCAGGCCGCGGCCAGGAGTTCCCCGATGCGGGGACTCGAGGGGATCTTGGCGATGATCGCGTCGGCATCAACCCGGCCGATCGCCGGGAGCACGTCAAGCAGGCCGTCGACGCCGCGCGGGCTTTCCACCTGGGGAGCCGGCCTGCGGACGAGCGTTCCGTCCGCGATCTCCAGGCGGTCCTCGACGCCGATGGCGTGGAGCTCGGGCTCGTACATCGCCTCGGCCCGCGGGGGCAGGGCGTGTACGCGGCCCGGGTGTTCCGGCCGGGCGAAGTACCACACGCCGCGCGTTCCGGCCGGCAGCGACGTGAGGAAGAAGATCGTGCGGTCGTCGCGGTGCTCGATGTTCGTGGGCCCGGCCGCCGGGGGCAGCGGGAGCTCGCGCGAGTCCGTGCTCCGCACGTACATCTTCTTCTCCAGGATGTCCCGGAGCAGGGCCTTGGTCCAGGCCGACTCCCGTCCGGCGTCCCCGCGGGCCGTGCGGCGGAAGTCCTCCAGCCGGGCGGGCCACTCGCGCTCGAGGTCGATCCGGTCGCTCGGGGCGCCCAGCACCGTCAGGTGCCCCTGGAGCGAGTCCATCGGCCTCTCGACGGGCTCGAAGCCGTCGGGACGCGGGTCCGTGATCATGACGTAGTCGCGCGGGTCGGACGAGGTGATCCGGAGCAGCACCAGCACGCTGCGGCCCGGCGCGACCGGACCCCGTACGGGGACCCAGCCGCCGCGGTCGACGACGTCGCGCTCGAAATACTCCCGCTGGATGCCGAGGCCGTTCGAGACGGGTGGGCGGTCCTCGCCGCCCAGCAGAGCCTCGAGCGACGCAGTGTAGAACGCGGCGCCCTGGCCGTCGAAGGTGAGCGTCACGACGGCCTTCTCGCCCCAGCCGGCCGTGGGGGCGGGGATCGAGACGCGGCCGTCGAAGGCGGCGTCCACGGCCCCGCGCAGCGTGAACTCCTGCACGGGCTCGCCGTTTACGCGGATCTCGACGCGGCCCGGCGCCAGGTCCATCGCGGGCGTCGGACGCTCCACCGCGGCGGCCAGCCCAAGGATCGCATAGGCGCTTTCGAGAGTGCTCGCCCAGCCGCGGCCCCGGCGCTGTCCGAGCAGATAGCGGACCGTGGGGGCCAGGTCGCCCCCGCGGGCGGCCTGGAGCTGGAGGAGGAACGAGGCCGTCGCGACGTCGGCCGGGGCGTGACGCTGGGCCCGGCGGCCCATCGCGTCCGCGACGTCCGTCATGCCGGCCCGGAGCGCCGCGAGGGCCAGGACGGTTTCGTCGGCGGCGCTGAAGCCTTCGGAGTGGTCGGCCATGGTGCCGATCAACTGCTTGAGCGTGACGGCGGGAATCTCCCAGGCGGCGTGGTACTCCGCCAGCGCCAGCAGGTGGTAGACGCGGCTGTCCAGCGGCACGCGGAGCGGCAGCCGGCTCTCGTCCCCGGGAGGCCCCTGGAAGACGGTTTTCGACACGTGCTCGGTGAGGAACTTCGCCGCGCGCTCGGCGGCGGCGCGGTCCACGCCGACGCCGGACTTCTTGCAGACGGCGAGGCCGTAGAGCACGTACGCGCTTAGGGCCTCGTTGTTGCTGCCGTGCCACCAGCCCCAGCTGCCGTTGGGCGCCTGGAGGTGGTAGAGGCGCTGGAGGCCGGAGGCCAGGACGGCCGGCAGCTTCTCGCGGAAGCGCAGCGGGACCTCGCCCAGGGCGCGGCGGGCCGCGACCGCGGGAAGGAAGCGGCTCATGGTCTGCTCGACGCAGCCGTAGGGATACTCGATGAGCGGGTCGACCGCATTGACGATGGCGGTGTGGATGCCCGCATCGAAGTCGAAGCGGAGCGAGAGGGTGCCGGGAAGGGCCTCGGACGGAATCCGGAAGACCTCTTCCTTCGGCGTGCCGCCGGCGACCGATCCCGAGCGGCCTTCGACGTACGGCGTGCCGTGGCGGCGGCCCGGGACGCGGATCCGGACGGAGTCGTTCTCGCCCGCGTCGCTCTCGGCCGCGAAGGTCAGCTCGACTGCCTCGCGAGGCGAATCGTTCGAGAGCAGGTATTCGACTCGCGACGAGTCGCCGGGCTGCAACGGGATCAGCGTCGGCGCCGTGCTCGAGAGGATGGGGCAGGGGGCTTTCAGAGAGACCCGCACCGTCTGCGGCTTGTCCGTCTGGTTGTGGACCATGCCGCTGACGGCCACGCTGTTGCCTTCCTGGATGACGCGCGGCGTGGCGAGGCGGACGAAGAACGGCTTGCGGACGATCGTCTCCTGCCGCACCTCGCCCACCTGGTGGGCGCGGGTGATGCCGCGGGCGGTGAAGCGGAAGCGGGTCAGGTTGTCGGGAAACGCGAAGGTCGCGGTCGCCGTTCCGTCGGCGCCGGTCTTCAGGTGGGCCGACCAGTACGCGGTGTCGCGGAAGTCGCTGCGAGGCGGCCGTGTGTCGGCCGCGCGGGTGCCGCCGCCGGCCATCACCATGTTCGCCCGACCGCCGAAGCGGCCGCCGTAGCGTCCTCCTCCGCCGCCGCCGACCCCCATCCCCAACGTGTCATAGAGGTTGAGGTTTCCGCGTACGAACACGGGACACTTCCAGATCATGAACGGCGGGAGGTTCTCCTTATAGAAGAAAGACTCGCTCACCCGCAGGGGACGCGAGTAGCGGTGGAAGTACTCGCGGAGATCCGGCGTGAGGTCAGGCTTGATCGCGTAGATCGATTCGTCGACGACCCCCAGCGACAGCTCGCAGTCGGGCACCGGACGCCCCTGCGCGTCGCGGACCGTCACCGTCGTCCGGCATTCCTGGCCGGGCCGGTACTCGCGCTGGTCGGTCGTGACCTCGACCGTCAGGAAGCGCTGCAGCGGTGGCACTTCCAGGGAGACCGTCGCCTTCCCGACGTGATCGTTCTTCACCGTCAGGGCGACCAGGTGGACGTTGGGGACGTCCTCGTCGCGCACCTCGAGGGAAACCTCGGCGCGCCGGTTCCTGAGCTGGACGACCTGGCGGCGATGGATCTTGCCGGTCGCCGAGAGCAGCAGGACCGAGGCGTCGGGTTCGGAGCTGCTGATCTCCACCTTCGCGGACTCGCCCACCTGGTAGAGCGGGTGGTTGACGCGAAGGTTGACCAGTTCGGAGGCGGCCGCGCGGTCCCGGATGCGGAGCGCCACCGGCGTCCAGGTCCAGGCGTCGCCTTCGCGGACGCCAATCTGGAGATCGCGCGCCAGCGGCGGGATCGTGTACTCGCAGCTTCCGACCCCGTCGCGGAGCGCCACGGAGATCGCGAAGGGCTTCTCGACCTTGGCGCGCTCCTCGACGCGCACGGTCGTGGCGTCCGCGATCTTGAAGCGCAGTTGGGCGGTTTCGCCGGGGTAGTAGACGGGACGGTCGGTCTCCACCGCGACCTCGCGGATCGCGGCGGCCGCTTCGAAGGACGCCGAGGCGCTCGCCTGGCGTCCCGACTCTTCGGCCACATGGGCCGTGGCGGAATAGCGCGCCGGCAGTTTCGCTTCGGTCTGAAAGCGGAAGAGGCAGCGGCCCTCGACGTCGGTCTCGAGATAACGCTCCTCGATGGGGCGCCACGCGGGGTTGCTCCGGCCGCTCTCCCAGCCCGTCTCGTCGAGCAGGCGGGCGGCGCTGAGCGCCGGCGCCCTCTGGATGCGGAGCACGACCTGGGTCCTCACCAGCGGCTCGCCCGAGTAGCGGCGCACCTGGACCGGGATGTCGACCGCCTGGCCCGCCCGCACCTTCGTCGGGGCGCTGATGACGATCTCGAATTCGGGCTTCCGGAAATCCTCCATCTTGAAGAGCGGCATCTGGGCGCTGTTGTTGACGCGCACCCAGTAGTCCGCGCGGGAGAACTCGTCGTGCAGCTCGAGGGTGCCGCTCGCGCTGCCGAAGTCGCTGACGGGCAGCGAACGGACGTAGATCGTGCGGTCGGCGCTTCCGATCTCGATCAGGGCTTCCTTGCCGTCGTAGGGCTGGAGGCCTTCCCCGTCGCGGCGCCGGAGCAGCGCCTTGAACGACACGGTGTCGCCGGCGCGATAGACCGGGCGGTCGGAATAGACGAGCGCGATGAGGGCGCTCGTCTTGTCGGAGGGGGCGTAGGTCGACTCGACGCGGGTGCAGGTCTCTCCGTGCAGGCTCGTGGTCCGGATCTTGTAGCTGTAGCCCTCCTTCCACGCGGGCGTGACGGTCCAGTCGAAGAGGCCGTCCTTGTCGGTCGTTCCCTTGAAGATCAGGCTGACGTCGGGGTGCTCCGCGCGGAGCCGGAGCGCGCTCTGATAGCCTTGGGCGTAGCTGGGGACGGCCTCGTCTTCCGCGGCCTTGCCCGCCCAGGCGGCGCTGAAGCCACGCTTGTACTCATCGGCGTTGGCGTCGTCCGGAGGAAGGGTCACTCGAGCGTCCAGGACGTACTGCCCGCGGACCTCGCCCTCGAGGGGCAGGTCGGCGACCGGCGCCCCCGTGATCCGGTCGACGGAGTGGATCAGGACCCGGTCGAGCGCCGGCTGCTGCAGGAGGCCGGTGTCGGTCACGATGTAGCGCGCGAAGGCGTAGACCGGGCAGTAGCGCGCGTCCGCCATCAGCACGAAGAGTCCCGTGCCGCTCGAGGGGACCTCGACCAGCCAGTCGGCCGCGTTTCCGCCGTTCGGGCCGAGCGGGGAGAACTGCTTCTGCCATTCCCGGACCGGCTGGAGCTCCGAGCGTCGCGCCGTCAGGGTCTCGGCGTTGAGCTCGGTCAGCGTCCGGAGGTCGCGGACCTTGAAGAGCCGGAAGCGGAGCGGTCCGGTGTAGCCGGAGTGCAGGCGGAACTGCGGGTCCGCGCGGGTCAGGAAAGGACGATCGAAGGTGGTCTGGAACTCGAAGAGGTGATGCTCGGCGAGGACGTAGAGCTGGTTCAGATTGGGGACGATGTCCGCCTTGGTCGGAGGAGGGGTCGGCGCTTCGGGGAAGAAGATGGCGGGCTCGTCCGAGACAGTCGCGTCGAGGTTGTCCGCGGGAATCCCTTTGCGCTCGAAGACGTCGCGGGGGCGGAGGAGGATCTCGCCGCCCGGGATCGACTCCTTGAAGCGGCTTTCCACCTCCTGCGCGACCTCGGCCTCGAGCTTGGCGTCGCGGCCCAGGAGCTTCTCGACGTCGTGGTCCCAGATCCGCAGGTACTTGGGGGCGTAGCGGCGAAGGGCCGCCAGCTCGGCGATGCGCCGGATCACGCGCTTGTCCGCCGCGAGGGGACGCCAGGTGTCGAGCGCGCGGTCGAACTGACGCTCCCGGTAGAGCAGGTCGCCGACCTGGAAGCGGATCTCGGGGTCGTCGACCCGGAGCTCCTCGAAGGGAACTTCGCCGAGCGCGTAGCGGACCGCGACGGCCATCGACTCGAGGGGGGCGAGGGCGGGATCGACCGCCGCGCCGTGGCGCTTCGCGAGGTCGCGGCGCTCCGAGATCAGCGAGAGGAGCTTCGCGGTGATCCGGCTCATCTCCCGGGGCGCCTCGTTGGACGGCGTCGACTTCAGGAGCGCGGGAAGCTCGTAGGGGGCGGGCAGGGCGCCGTTCTGGAGCACGTTCCAGGTGAAGAGCTGCCGTTGCAGGTCGAGCCTCGTCTGGGCCGCCTGCGCGGCCTGCTCGCGGTCCATCGCGGCGAGCTTGAGGCCGTCGAGGATCTTGGCGCCCGCCTCGGGGGCGCTCTTCTTCGCCGTCTCCAGGCGAAGGACGTTCTCGACGCCGGGGTCGAGGACGCTGCCGTCGGAGGAGTTGAGGATCGCCGCCGCCTTCTGGGGCTCGTTCTGGCCGAGGTGGTAGCGGATCTGGTCTTCGATGTTGCTCCGCATCCGTGCGGTCATGGGGTGCTCGCGGAACGAGACCCACAGGAGCAGGCCGGCGAGAACGGCGACGGCGGAGAGCGACAGGATCCCGATCGGCTTCCAGATGGATTGCATGGGGTCTCCTCCAGTTCTCGAGGGATGAACGGGGGAGCGGCCGGAAGGTTCAGCGACACCGACGGCCGGACTTTTCGTAAGGATTCTGGCACTTCCGGCATCTATTGCTGTATAAGTAGTCAGGGGTGAGCCAAGAGCCGTAATTTCAGGTTCTTGGAGGCATCTCCATGAAATACGGGCCGATCGGAGCGGCGGTCCTGACCCTCCTGCTGCTGGGCAGCAGCGCCTACCCGCAACAACAGAAAAAACCAAAATCCACTCTCTCTTCCGGCATTGATTCCGCCGCGGCGGGCGTCGCGGGCGGCGGCAAGGTCTCCCCCCTGGCCGACGACGGAGAATTCCTCCGCCGCGTCATGCTCGACCTCGTCGGCTATCCCCCCAGCCTGGAGCAGGTGAAGTCGTTCATCGCCGACACCAACGTCGACAAGCGGGCCGAGAAGATCGACCAGCTGCTCGACTCCGAGGACTGGGCGGACCGCACGGCGCGCCTCTTCTGCGAAGGCTGGTTCGGGGACTACCACAAGGTCCCCATCATGCTCAGCCCGAAGCTGGACGGCGGCGCCGAGCAGCGCATCGCCAACGACTTCGTGGCCTGGATGAAGCTCAAGCTCAGCAAGGACGCGCCCTACAATAGGGAAATCGTCGACCAGATCATCCGGGCGCGCGGCACGGGGACCGGCGACCCCGCGCTGCTCTGGAAGCTCGCCTGCTTCAGCGGTGGCGACGACGGACCCGCGATCGAGTTCGCCAACCGCGTCTCGCGCCACTTCCTGGGCATCCGCCTGCGCTGCGCGCAGTGCCACGACCATCCGTTCGCGCCCTGGAAGGAAGGCCACTTCTACAAGCTGGCCGCGTTCTTCGGCCGCACCCAGGCCAAGGGCGGCGCCGACGTGGAAGTGACCGAGACCGGCACCATGGAGGCGCTCAAGGCCTACGGCGGCACCTTCCAGCCCCAATTCATCTACGGACAGAAGCCCGGCAAGACCGACCCGTGGATGGACATGCTGGCGATGTGCGTGACGACGTCGGACAACCTGGCCTCGGCCACGGCGAACCGCGTCTGGTCCTGGCTCTTCGGCCGCGGCCTGGTCCACCCCGTCGACGACTTCAACGACATGAACAAGCCGCTCGGCGGCGGCCTCCTCGGCGTCCTCGCCAAGGAGTTCCGGACGAGCAAGTTCTCGATCAAGTCGCTCTACCGGGGTATCTGCAACTCGGACACCTATCAGCGCTCCAGCATGAACGACGCGACGATGGCCCGGCCGAACTTCTCGGCGGGCTGGATCAAGCACCTGGACGCCGAGCAGCTGATGAACTCCATCGCGGTGGCGACCGGCCAGCAGCCCCGGCGCGACCCGTCGGGCGCGATGGGCCTGGTGGCGCCGCTGTTCCCGGCCGACGTCGTGTGGTGCGAGGTGACGCCGCTGCCCGGCAACATGCGGCAGGCGCTCTTCGTCCGGAACAACAACATGATCCACGGTCAGATCTCCGGCGGCCTGGGCAAGATCCAGGGCGCCACGACGGCCGAGAAGGTCGCCGAGATGTTCCTGGCGGTGGTCTCGCGCAAGCCGACCGAGGCCGAGGTCGCTCGCTTCGTGAAGTACATCGACGGTCACAAGGGTCAGGGCCTCGAGGACGCGTACTGGGCCCTGATGAACACCACCGAATTCCTGTCGAGACATTGATTTAGAAAGCTTGGAGGGATCTATATGGCGTGCAACAAGTGCATCGTCCCCGCGTACGGGCGGCGTGACTTCCTGTCGTTCAGCATGCTGGGCATGGGCGCGCTGGCGGCGGCCCGGCCGCTGACGGCTCAGGACACCCGGCCCGAGCAGCCCAAGACGCCGGGTCAGACGACGGCGCCGAAGGGCAAGAAGTGCAGCACCGTCATCCGCATCTGGCTGCCCGGCGCACCGAGCCAGATCGAAACCTTCGACCCGAAGCCCGGCCGTCCCAACGGCGGCAAGGCCAAGGCCATCGACACCGCGGTGAAGGGCCTGCAGATCTCCGAGTACATGCCGGTGACGGCGAAGCACATGAAGAACATCGCGCTGCTCCGCTCGATGAGCTTCAAGGAGCTCGCGCACGAGCGCGCCGCGCTGCTGGCCCAGATCGGCATGGCCCAGAGCCCGTTCTCGGGCGTCGCCGACATGGGCACGATCGTAGCCTACGAGCGCGGCCCCAAGGACCTCCAGCTCCCGTACTCGATCTCGATGGGCGCGACGCTGCATCCGGGGCAGAGCCTGCCCTTCGGCGGCGAATACGCCCCGTACCGCGTCCTGAACACGAGCGACCCCATCCCCGACTCGCGGAGCCCGGTCGGCAAGGACCGGGACGCCGAGCGGACGACGCTTCTCTCCGAGCAGAACAAGGACTGGGACTCGAAGCGCCTGCAGGGCCCGATCGGCCAGATCGAGAAGGCCTACGTGAAGGCGCAGGAAGTCATGACGACGCCCCAGGTCAGCGCCTTCAACACCAGCCAGGAAGACGCGTCCATCCGCGGGATGTTCGGCTCGGACGGGTTCTCGCAGAACTGCCTGGTGGCCTACCGCCTGGCGAAGGTCGGCGTGCCCTTCATCGCCCTCCAGACGGGCGGCTGGGACATGCACGACAACTGCGTCGGCGGCATGGAAAAGCAGGTGCCGTCGGTCGACGCCGGCTTCGGCGGGCTGGTCGGCGCGCTGGCCGCGTCGGGCCTTCTGGAGACCACCCTCGTGATGATCGGCGGCGAGTTCGGCCGGACCCCGACGGTGAACGGCGGCCAGGGCCGCGACCACCACGAGTACGGCTGCTGGGCCCTGGCGGGCGGCGGCATCCGCGGCGGCATGGCCTTCGGGGACAGCGGCGTGAACGGGACCAGCAACAAGGACCAGACCACGGTCGGCGACGTGTGGCACACGATCTTCTCGCTCTGCGGCATCGACGCGAAGAAGAGCTACATGGTCGAAGGCCGCCGGATCCCGTACGCCTACAAGGACGTGAAGGGCGCGCCCATCCGCGCGATCATGGGTTAGTCGAGAAAGGGAGTGCAAACGGCCCCGGCCGCAAGGTCGGGGCCGTTTTTTTATCGGCTCCAGAATACCGGGGTCTCGTAAGGGGTCGCGAGGCTCAGGGCGTGGTACGCCGTCGCCGCGGCGCGGCTGCCTCCGACGAGCGGCTCCCAGGAACCCCGACAGTCCTCGGGGTCGCGCCCTTGGCGGCGGAGGAGCGCGTCCACGAGCGGCGGATACCAGAGCTTCCAGAGCGGGCCGCTGAGGCCGTCGTAGCGAAGGACGCCGCGGCTCATCCAGAACCCCTCCTCGGGATCCACCGTCTCCACGCCGATCCGAGATCGGAGCTCCTTGGGGTCCGGGTCGCCGTCTCCCTTCCGCGTCCAATCCCAGACCAGCATCTCGATACCCGCCCGTCGGAGGGAGAACGGGCCGGGGGACCGCCGCGCCAGTCGAAGCTGGTCCCCGAACCCGCGGGGACAGGGGATGCCGTTCAGACGGGCGGAGCGGATGGCCAGGGCCCAGCAGCCGACCAGGACGTCGTCGAGGGGGATTGGCTCCTTCAGCAGCGCGTCGACCGCTTTCTCGGCCGGTTCCCGAAGGATCAGCAGGAGCGTCCAGCCGTAGACTTCGGAGAGCGCCCGGGTCGCGATCGCGTGAGCCCGCAGCGCCTCCGGTGACCGGCCGGAGCCGATGAATCCGCTCGCGTCCTGGGATCGAACGAGGAAGGCGACGGCGCGCCGGACTGCCTGGGCGTTGGCCTCGATTCGCTGACGCGCCACGGGCGAGGCGGATCGCGATCCATCGGAGGCGCGGCAGTCCGCCTGGGGCCAGGTGGTGAACCCGGCGTCCACGTAAGCGTTCAGCGCCAGTCCCGTAATCTCGACCGATCCGTCCCAGCTGCCGTCGGGTTCCTGATGCCGGCCCAGCCAGTCCAAAGCGGAGAGGAGGGCCAGGTCCGCCTCACGGCCTCGGCCCGCCCTCCGGGCCAGGTTCTGGCAGAGCAAATCCTCTCGCACGGATGGGCGGGGGACGAGGCACTCGCGCTTCCCGGTCACGGAGACCTCGCGCGGATCCTGCGCAGCGATCAAGGCCAGAAGGACGACAACCATGGGATTACCAACGCGATCCGGCCCTCCAGGTTCATTGCGTCCGACGAGCTTTTCGGTACCATGCGACGATGATCCTGACGGTCACGCCGAACCCCGCGCTCGACTACACGATCCGCCTCGATGCGCTGGAGATCGGGAAGCGGGCGAAGTACCGGGACCCCGAGATCGATCCGGCGGGGAAGGGGATCAACGTCTCGCGCATGGTGCGCCGCCTCGGCGAGCCCACGCTCGCGCTGGGCTTCGCGGGCGGCTCCACGGGCGAGCTGCTGAAGCAGAACCTGGACCGCGAAGGCATTCCGCACGACCTGGTCCCCGTCGCCGGATTGACGCGGATCAATGTGACGCTGCTCACGGGCCCCGAAGGCGTGGCCACGCATTTGCATGGGCCGGGCGCGCCGGTCTCGCCCGCGGACGTCGGCCGTCTGCTGGATCGGATTGCGGAACAGCTCCCTCGCGCGCGGATCCTGGTCCTTTCGGGCAGCCTTCCCCCGGGCATGGGGCCGGACGCGGTCGCGGACCTGATTCAGCGGGCTCGCCGCCAGAAGGTGCGCTCGATCATCGACGTCGAGAAGGACCTCCTCGCGGCCGCGATCGCGGCGGGCGCCGACCTGGTCAAGCCCAACCTCCTGGAGGCGGCGGAGTACCTGGGCCGCCCGCTGGACAACCCCGTGGCGGCGGCCCGGGAGATCGTGTCGCGTGGCGCGGGGGCGGCCGTGCTGACGCTACGCGGGGAGGGGGCGGTGGCGGTGGCGGGAGGGCGGGCCCTGGCAGGTCCGCGCCCCCAAGGAGGACGTCGTCCGCGCGATCGGCGCGGGCGATTCGTTCGCCGCGGGCCTGGCGGTGGGGCTCCTTCGGGGCGCCGAGCTGCCGGAGGCCTTGCGGCTGGCGGCCGCGGCGGGCACCGCGACGGCGCTGCATCCGGGGACCGGCCTGGGCACGGCCGAGGAAATCCGCAGCCTGCAGGAGCGGACCGACGTCCGAGAGGTCCGCTAGTCCCTCTGGAACAGGAGTGGCAATCTTTTCCGCCGAAGCTAAGATAGCCCCCTCGACCATGAGTTCCTTTGCCGACTTCGAGCTCCTGCCCACCCTCCAGGCGAGCCTGGCCGAAAAAGGCTTGGTCACGCCGACCGAGGTTCAGGTCCGCGCCATCCCGGCGCTCCTGAAAGGGCAATCGGTCATCGGACTTTCCCCGACGGGTAGCGGCAAGACGCTGGCCTTCGTGCTGCCGATCCTTCATCGGCTGAAGATGATGGAGCAGGAAGGGAACCCTATCGCCGAGTTGAGCCGGCCGCGCGCGGTGGTGATCGTTCCCGCCCGTGAACTGGGAGACCAGGTGACCCGGGTCTTCAAGCCCTTCACGCACACCACCCGGCTCCGCGTGCGGAGCGTCCTGGGAGGCACGAAGTTCGAGGTCGCCAAGCGCAACGTCTCGGGGGCCTTCGAGGTCCTCGTGGCGACGCCCGGTCGGCTGCTGCAGTTGATGGACCGGCAGCTGGTCGGCCTTGGCGACGTCCGCATCCTGGTGTTCGACGAGGCGGACCGGATGCTGGACCAGGGATTCCTGCCCGATGCGCAGAAGATCGCGGGCGAGTGCCCGCCGGAGCGCCAGCTGGCCTTGTTCTCGGCGACGATCTCGCCGGCGGTGCAGAGCCTGATGGACAAACTCTTCGCCGGCGCGGAGCTGATCCGGAGCGAGGGCAGCCATCAGGTCGTTCCCACGCTGACCACGGTCAATCTCAACGTGCCGGACGGGAAGCGCTTCCCCTTTCTCGTGGACCTGCTCGCCAAGAAGGTCGACGGGGGCACGCTGATTTTCACCAACACCCGCGAGCAGTGCGACGACCTGGCCCAGGCGGTCGAGGGGCACGGCCGCCGCTGCGTGGTCTACCGAGGGGAGATGGACAAAGTCGAGCGTCGCGCGAACTTGAAGGAGTTCCGCGAGGGCCGCGTCGACCTGTTGATCTCGACCGACCTGGCGTCCCGGGGCCTCGATGTGGAACACGTGGTGCGGGTGATCAACTACCACCTGCCCTCGGATCCCGAGAATTATCTTCATCGAGTCGGCCGGACGGCGCGGGCCGGGCGGAAGGGACTCGTGATCAATCTGGTGACCGAGCGCGACGCGCCGCTGATGGCGAAGCTGGGAATCTCAACGAGCAGACATTAAGGCCTGGGCTTCACCTCGGGTACGGAGGAGTAGGCGCTGTCGGGGCGCCTCCGGATTTCGGGCTGGCTTATCGGGAACTCGACTTTCGTCGACCGACGAACGTCTTCGCTGTCGGCGCTCTCTCAGTGGTCGCTCCGCTCGGTGATGGGGGGCGCCAGAACCGGCGCGTCGTCCTGGAGGGGGGACCGTCGGGAGAACTCCTCGCGGGGTCGCTCGTACTCGTTCAGCATGTAAGCCGGGATCGGTTTCGACCCGGCGCAACCCAGCATCGCGAGAATCCCCAAGGTCAGGAATCGCCTCATCCGCCACCTCCGCCGACGGGTTATGAGACGGTTCCGCAACTGGGGTTGTGCAGCATTCGAAAATGGCGGCAGCGGCCCTCGGTTGGTATAACGGTGGGTCCTAGAGGAGAAAATATGTCGCGATCCGTGGGATTCATCGGCTTGGGCATGATGGGCAGCGCGATGGCGCGTCGCCTCGTCGACGCGAAGCACCGCGTGACCGTGTACAACCGCGACGCCTCGAAGGCCAAGGATCTCGTGGCCGCGGGGGCAAAGTTGGCCGAGACGCCGCGCGCGGCGGCGGAGGGGAACGACGTCATCATCTCGATGGTCAGCGACTCGGCGGCCGTCGGAAACGTCCTTCTCGGACCCGACGGAGCCGTGAACGGCGCCAAGACGGGCGCCGTAATCGTCGACATGTCGACCATCAACCCGGGCTCGGCGCGCCGCATCGGCGTGGCGCTGCGGGGCCGCGGCGTCGGCTTCCTGGACGCGCCCGTGACCGGCATGGAGGTCCGCGCCCGCGAGGGGACGCTGTCGATTCTCGTGGGCGGCGACAAGAAGGACCTCGACAAGGTCCGCGACGTGCTCTCGGTGCTGGGCAACAACATCACGCACTTCGGGAAGCAGGGGGCCGGCCAGCTGGCCAAGGCCTGCAACCAGATCCTCTGCGCCGTGAACATGATGGGGATCGTCGAGGCGCTGCACCTCGCGCGCATGGGCGGCATCGAGCCGGCGACGCTGGTGGAGGCGCTGATCCCGGGCGCGGGCGGCTCCTGGGCGCTGGAGCGCTTCGGGCCGCAGATCGTGAAGGGCGACTTCCAGCCCGGCGGCCGGATCGCGCTCATGCTCAAGGATCTGGGCATCATCGAGGACACGGCGCGGGAGCTGGGCCTGCCGCTCTCCGGCGTGACCGCGGCCAAGCGCTACCTGCAGGACAACAAGGCCCATGACGAGGCCGACCTGGGCACCCAGGCGATGTACAAGTCGGTCGAGCGAGCCATCGAAAAGGCAAAGGGCCGCCGCTCGCTCTCCTCCTGAGAGCGTGGAGAAAACATTCTGGTTGGTTTCTCCACCTACTGCAGCTCCGCCGCCTTGCGGCGCGCTTGCTCGGCGCGGTCGCCGATCTGGAACTTGAGCGTCGGGTTGATCGAGAGCGCCTCCAGGAAATCGGCCGCCGACGCGGCGTAATCGTCACGGGCCCCCGCCCGATCTCCCTTCGAAAGCCGATAGCCGGCCCGCTGCCAGCGGACGAAGCCGCGGTGCTTCCAGGCTTCCATCGACTGCCGGTCCAGCTCCAGCGCTTTCGCGAGATGCTCCTCGGCCTTCAGGAAGTCCGGGAGGGGGTCTTCGCTCCGCGCCATCCGCGCCAGGGCCCGCTCGCTCCAGGCCGTGCTCCGCCAGGTCCAGTACCAGGAGTCGGCCGCGAGCTTCGGCGGAATGGCCGCGAAATCCGCCTCCGCCAGGTCCAAGAGGGCGAAGGCGTCCTGGCCCGCCCGGGACTTCGCCGCCGCGTGCTGTGCCCGCAATCGACCCCGCCAGCGCAGCTCGTTCGACGGCTCGACCGCGCGCGCGACCGCCTCGGAGAGGTCCTTCTCGCCGGCCTCGAAGTCTCCGATCGGGTCGCGGCCCCGCGCCGCCTTCCAGAAGCCCCGGTAGAAGCGGCCGTTCCCGCGCCAGAGCCAGTTGCCCGAGAAGGACGGCTGCAGCTCGATCGCTTTCGTCAGGTCGGCCTCCGCCGCGTCCCACACGGCGCCGGGATCCTGATCGGTCTCGAGGAACCAGATGCCCTGATAGACCCGGACCTGCCCGCGGAACTGCAGCGCGCGCGCCGCCAGCGGATCGACCTTCAGGGCCTCGCTGCAATCCTCCTCCGCCGCCCGGTAGTCCGGCATCGGGTCGAAGCCCCGGTGGCGGCGCCGGCTGCCCTGGCTCCAGCGCAGCTCGGCGCGCCCGATGTAGTGCGGCAGGTAGCCCCGGTCCCGCGAGAGGCCCTGCGTGAAGAGCTTCTCCGCCTCCACGTAGCGGATCCGGCTCTTCTCGAAGGTCGGACGGATCTCGCTCCGGATCACCATCGTCTGGAGCTCCCGCGCCTCCTCGAGCAGCGGGTCCAGGCTCAACGCCTGATCGAAGGCGTGCCGGGCCTCCTGCAACTGGTCCTGCGCGTAGGCCGCCAGGCCGCGCGCCACCGGCGACGCGCTCGACGAGAGCCCCACTTCCGTCTGCGGCCGTTTCAGGAAGAACTGGGCGTCCTCCAGCACCGTCGCGCGCCAGAGGTCCGAGCCCTTTGTCTGCTCCTCGAGGTCGGGACGTCCGTCGCGGAGCGTGAGCAGCACCGCCCGCTCGTAGCGCGCCGGCGCGTACCTCGCGTTCTTGGACAGCGCCCGCTC